>Ga0335071_10000919_pt1 | contig 31725 bp, 25 predicted proteins | sample Lox_Sample_15_FD_206724 | JGI IMG/M metagenome (GOLD analysis project Ga0335071, IMG submission 206724) | Soil microbial communities from Loxahatchee National Wildlife Refuge, Florida, United States - Lox_Sample_1.5 | ecosystem: Environmental > Terrestrial > Soil > Wetlands | place: USA...
CCGCCTCCCCGCCGTGTTGGGGCTTTTCCCCCCCCGCGCGGCGGGCCCCCCCCCCGCCCGCCGCCGCCCCGCCCCCCCCCCCCACACCATATGGACGCAGTTGGACTACCCAATGACCGGCTGCATAGGGGTCAGTGATTGAGCGCCCGACATAGTCGGGCCGCTGGTCAGGATGCTCTTTTGTTATGACCGGCGCAGTCAACTGTAGACCAACAAGGTCAAAATGGAAAAGGAGGCAGAGATGAGAAATGGAGCGAGAGCTGCTGCGGTGCTGCTGCTCGCAATGACTGTGGTCGCGGGCGTGGGCTGCGCGCTGGGCGAGACGCTTTCCGTCACGCCCGGCGATGTCGTCGTGATAACAGGTACTGTCGGGGAACAGAACGTGGCGCGAGTTGTGCTCCGCGTGGACGTACCCGAGCAGGTGCAGAGCGCCAGAATCGACTTCACTGAGCTAACATTTCCCGCGTTTCTAGGTGACACGAGCCCGGCGGTCGTCACAGTCGCGGCTCATTGCGCTCAGACATCGTGGGATGGCGGCGGAGTAACTTGGTCGGCGCCGTGGAGTCGGCCGGGGGGTGACTTCGACTCCGTGGCTTGTGCGCGTTACGCATCGTTGCCCGGCCGCACGCATCCCGTGGTGCTGGATATCACCAAGGCAGTGCGGGACTGGCAGCACGGAAGGAACAACTATGGTCTGTTCCTGAAGCGGCCGGACGCGGAGGGCGGCGGATTCCTGGGCGAGCGGGACCGTCTACGCACCGCCCTCAACTCAGCCCGCGTGAAGTTCTACTTTACGCCAGTTCAACAATAACCAGAGCGCAGAGCGACTATGCGCTCATTGGCTGTCCTCGTGGTGCTGCTGGCGCTCTCGGCCTGCGCCCTCGGCTCAGGCTGGGTCGGGCAGGGCAGGGTCGACGGACCAAACGACGGCCCTGCGGACCAGCAACCAGTAGTGGGCGTTGACCCTACGGGCCGACCCTGGGTGGTGTGGAACACAAACGCGACGGACACATCACTCCTCTATTCCACGTGGAACGGGACCAGTTGGGGAAGGGGACGGGCAGTAAGCGCGAACGACTCTGGCGTATGGGGACAACTGCTGCCGGACGTAGCATTCGATGGGCAGGATAGGGCCTGGCTAGTCTGGAACAATGGCTATGAAAACAACAGCAGTGTCATCGCTGCCTGTCACTGGGATGACTCTCAATGGAGCGCGGAACAGCAGGTCAGTCCACCGGATTCGGACTTGACCGATGTGTACTTCGCACCGAGGGTTAGCTGCGGAGGCGGACAGGTCTGGTGCGTCTGGTACGGAGGACCAAGCGATGCGTTGCCTTACTCGGTGTATGCCAGCCGCTGGGACAGTCTGAAAGGTCGCTGGGGGCAAGAGACGCGCGTGAGTCCGCCGGACGGCAACGACCATTGGTGGTGCGACGTAGCAGTTGATTCTTTGGGGACTCCTCACGTTGTCTGGTGCACGCATCCCTTGTATACAGTTTTCTACAGCTACTTCGACGGCCAGCGGTGGGTCGCGCCGACTCCGGTGAACGACACGACGCAATTCACTGCCTCGCCTTGGGCCAGTCCTCGCATCGTGATAGACCGCACCGGCGTAATGCAGCTCTGCTTCACCGGTGCAAAGGTCGGAGCCTCGCATCGCGACATCCTCTACACCCAGGACAAGGGCTCAGGTTGGCTGCCCTGTCAGATGGTTACGCACGACAGTGTACACGACGTATGGTACTCCGACATTGCCGCTGACCGACCCGACAACGTCTGGATAGCATATGACCGGCAGGGTGAGGGCACAGACCAGTTCCGCGTGTATGCCACGCATCTTGATGGCCACGCCTGGTCATCCGAACAGAGGCTAAGTAGCGGCATGAGCTCGCGAAACCAAGGGCCGGCGCTCGCCCTCGACGCAGGTAACTTGCCTTGGGTCGTATGGCAAGGCGTGGACAGTGCTTCAGGCCATTACGGCATCTACTACGATAGATACGCGTCCGCGGGCGTGGCAGAGGGGGCGGCTCTGACGCCGCCTGTCGCCGCGCTGACCCAGACATACATGCTACCACACGGTTGCGCGGTGACGTACGACCTGCTCAGGCCTGCTCACGTCAGACTGGACGTGTACAGTCTGACGGGCAGGCTGGTCAGGAGTATTGATGAGCCCGAGACAGGAGCCGGCAGGCACGCCGCAGTCTGGGACGGCAAGGGTTCTAGAGGACGCAATGTCTCTGCCGGGGTTTACGTCTGCCGTCTCCAACTTGGAGAAGAAGCAACAACAGTCAAGCTAGTCTTGGTTCGACATTAGCAATAGGAGGATTTCATGCGCAGTGTGTATGCGATTGTGATCGTGGTTTCGGTGGTAGTCGGCGGCGCGCTGAATGCTCTGTGGGCAACCATCAGGATGGTGCCGGAGCAGTACCCTGCGGGTATCAATGCTGCTATCGCTGCCGCACAAGACGGCGACGTGATTTCGGTTTGGGGCCCGCCGCCGGGCCAGCCGTTATATCCGCCGTACCACTACTATGAGAATGTGAACTTCAATAACAAGAACTTGGTTGTCGCAAGCCGGTGCTTTCTACCGGGATGGACGGGCTGCACTCCTACCTACGACTCGGTGGTCATCAACGGCCAACAACTCGGCTCAGTCGTGACGATGGCAGGTTCTGAGGATGACGTGCTGGAGGGGTTCACGATCCGGAATGGGAGCGCCTCCGGCTACGGAGGTGGGGTCATCTGCAACGAGGGCTCCATCCTGAATAACCACATTCTGGACAACTTCGCCGAGTTGGGCGGGGGCGGGTTGTTCTTCGGGAATTACGCCGGCGCTTGCTGGATACACGATAATCTGATCGAGGATAACAGCACTTCAGGGTATGGCGGTGGCATTCTGGTGCATGCCAGGGGTTGCAGCATCCGGCGGGATACCGTCAGAAACAATACGGCTTCAAACCGCGGCGGCGGAATCAACCTGGTTTTCCAGAGCGAGGACGGCGGGTCGCTTACGCCGCCGCCGGACGACAGCGTCACGGACAACGTCGTTGTCGGTAATCACCTGACCACGTCGGATGCGCTAGGTGGCGGCATTCTTGCATGGGGCTATCCCATGGCGGCTCGCAGGAACGTGGTGATGGACAACGACAGCAACGGCGTCTACGTGTACTTTCCTCTCGTTGGCGGCGGTGGTTCGCCTACGGACTTGGGCGATGCCGGTGACCCGGGTTTCAACATCCTGATGGGAAACGACAGTCACGACCTCGTAGTCGAATTCGCCACGGAACCGATCACCCAGATCCACGCAGTTGGCAACTACTGGGGATATCTGGACACACATACGATACGCGGGCGGATATTGTCCGATCCGCCCAACGACGTGCTCTTCGACCCGGTGGCGGCGTCCAGTAAGTGGTTCGATGTCGATCTCGAACCACTTTCTACCTGCTCAACCGGCGTGCTGGTGACCGGTGATCTGCAGGTGACGCGTTCGCTTACTATCGTTGAGGGTGAGACGCTAGTGTTCTACCACACCCCTGACACGCCTCTCTCGTCTCTCACCGACCTGGTTGTGTCAGGTTCGGGTACGGTGCTGACTTCGGCCGGCACGGCTGAGAACATGATTGAGTACGTGCCACAGCGTGTGGATCCTCTCGGGCTGGACTACTGGTACGGAGTCAGAGTGCTTGCGCCGGCGGACGCACAGTTTTCTGGGAGCGAAGTCAGACGGGCCTACTGGGGAATCGACGTGGGGCCAGGTGGGTCGGCAGAAGTGACGGACTCAAGGCTCGACAGTTGTCTGTACGCGGGCGCCAGTTGCCAGTCAGGGGCATTGGATGTGGAACTGAGCAACGTCTCATACAATGGGGTTTACGGAGTCCGGTACCAAACGGACAACACGTTGCACCACTGCGGTGTGGCTCAGTGCACCCTCAACTACAACGGCATCGCTGGCGTGTCCATCGTTGGACCTGGAACGAGCAACGTTCTCGCGCCGAACCAGATTTCGGCCAATCTGATAGATGGCGGTGGTATCACGCTGCACGGGATTGAAGCCGCGGACAATGCAAGTTGGACCAGTATCGGTAACAACCAGGTCACCGGGTGCGACCAGGCGGGCATCGCGATCACGTCATCCGCGCCAGGGCTGGATGGAAATCAGGTTTCCGGGTGCAACATGTCCGGGATTGAACTCACTTCATGCTCGCCTACGCTGCGAGTACAGAACAACACGGTGCAGAACAACAACGAGGGCATAGCCTGCATTGATGGATCGAGTCCGAAGGTCCGGGGTAACTTAGTGAGCCAGCATATCTGTGGTGTGTATTGCGACCAAACTTCGGCTCCCGACCTTGGGACCGTGGAAGACCCTGGCATGAACAGTATCCTCATGGATAACTATTACTGGGTCGTCAAGCTGGCGAACCCACTGTACCCGGACTCGGTGATGGCCCAGCTCAACTGGTGGGGCACCGATGACGTCAACTCGTACGGTGGGAAGTTCCAAGGTCACGTCGACTCCTTCCCGTGGTTGCATGGTCCCCCGCAGGACGGCGGACAGCAAAGCGCGGGCGCAGTGTCGCTACGCTTGGTGACAGGTCTGGACCGACTGCAGCCGATGCCAATGAGAAGCACGGCTCGCATTCCGTTCCAGGTCGCTCGTGCCGGGCAGGTAGCGCTCAGCATCGTGGACGTCTCCGGCCGGTTGGTTCGAACGCTCGTGCGTGGTGAACGCGGGGCCGGTCGGTACAACCCGACATGGAATCGCACCGACGACCGTGGAAGACGAGTTGCGGCCGGGGTCTACTTCTGCACGCTCGACGCTGAGAAGCGACACTTCTGCCGGAAAGTGGTGTTGACCAAATAAGTGCAAGGAGGTAAAGATGAGAGAAGGAACAAGAACAGTGGTGATACTACTCGCAATCATCGCGGTTGCGGGTGTGCGCAGCGCACTGGGCGAGACTCTTTCCGTCGGGCTCAGCGACGTCGCCGTGATAGCGGGCAACGTCGGGAAGAATGACGTGGCGCGTGTCGTGCTCCACGTGAACGTACCCGAGCCGGTGCTCAACGCCAGCATCGACTTCGCGGAACTCACATTCCCTGCATTTCTAAGTGACACAAGTAAGGACGCCGTCACAGTCGTAACCCACTGTGCGCAGACGCGATGGCAGCGCGACCGAGTGACGTGGACAGAGCCGTGGAAGCGGCAAGGCGGCGACTTTGACTCGGTGGGCTGTGCATGGTACGCGTCGGTGCCGGGCCGCAAGCATGCAGTTGTGCTCGACATCACCAAAGCCGTCCGAAGCTGGCAGCACGGTCGGGAGAACTGCGGGTTGTTCCTGAAGCGGCCAGAACACGAGGGGGGTGGTTTCCTGGGCGAGCGCGAGCGCCTGCGTGCAGCCCTGAACTCGGCCCGCGTGAAGTTCTACTACACGCCGGGCCAGGAATAGCCCGAGCGAGGAGCGAGCGTGCGCTCACTGCCTGTCTGCGTAGCGCTGCTGGCGCTTTCGGCCTGCGCGCTCGGCTCAGGCTGGGTCGGACAGGAGAGGGTCAATCGTCCCGACGGCGACACTGCCGACAGCGACCCGACCGTCATTGTCGATGGTGCCGGCTGCCCTTGGGTGGTGTGGGATGCTACCCCGGGCGACACGACGCTGTGGTGGACCAGATGGCTCGGCAGCGCTTGGGCAGCTCAGCGCGGAGTATGCCAGAACGCGCCCGGAGTGTGGGCGAGTTGCGGGCCTGACCTCGCGGTCGACGGGCAGGACAGGGTGTGGCTTGTCTGGCAGAACGCCCACGAAAACGACAACTGCAACATAGCTGCGTGCTATTACGACGGTTCCCAATGGACTGTGGAGCAGCCTGTCAGCCCGCCGGACTCGGACTCGACGGACGTGTACTTCCAACCAAAGGTCAGTTGCGGAGGTGGGCAAACCTGGTGCGTCTGGTACGGAGGGCCCAGCACCTCCCTGCCATACTCGGTGTATGCCAGCCGCTGGGACAGCCTGAGAGGTCGCTGGGGGCCAGAGATGCGCGTGAGTCCGCCGGACGGCAACGAGCACTGGTGGTGCGACGTGGCGGTAGACTCGTCGGGGACGCCTCACGTGGTCTGGTGCACCCATCCCTTGTACACAGTCTTCTATAGTCACTTCGATGGCCAAGCCTGGGTTACGCCGACTCCGGTGAACGACACGACGCAAGTCACGGCTTCGCCTTGGGCGAGTCCGCGCATCGTGATAGACCGTTCGGGCATGATGCACCTGTGCTTCACCGGCGCAAAGGTCGGAGCCTCACACCGCGACATCGTCTACACCAGGAACGATGGCTCGGGTTGGCTGCCCTGCCAGATGCTTACGCACGACAGCGTGAACGACGTATGGTACTCCGATGTTGCCGCCGACCGACCCGACAATGTATGGGTGACATGGGACCTGCAAGGCGGTACTGAACAATTCAGCGTACACGTCTCGCATTGGGATGGGGTGGCGTGGTCGTCCGAGCAGCGGCTGGATGATACGACTTCGTACTACAACTGCGGACCTGCCGTATGCTTGGATTCATCAGGCGGTCCTTGGGTCTTTTGGACGGGAGTACCATACACCGGACCGGTCACGGACGACGACGTGTTCTTCAACCGGTTCACGAATGCCAGCCTTGAGGAGGATCGGCAGGCGCCCCCGGCCCACGTGGCCATTCTCCGATGCGCAACGCTGCAGGACCGTTCCTGTTTCGCAGCATCGTTCAGCCTCGCGGAAGCGGCGCGGGTCAGGCTCGTGCTGTGCGATGGGGCGGGGCGGTGCGTTGCGGTGCTGGCCGATGGAAACATGCCTAGAGGGACGCACACCGCCCATTGCCGCACGCCGGTTGCGCCCGGAGCGTACTTCTGCCGGCTTCAGACAGGAGGTAGGTTTGAAACTAGCAAGGTTATTCTGTTGGGGCAGTAGCCCCAGGAGGTTCAAATGACGTCAAGACTGTTGTTGTCGGTGCTATTGCTGTTGGCGCTACAGCCCAAGCTCGTACCGGCCAACGTGATACAGGTGCCAGAGGAGTGGCACACCATTCAGCTCGCAATAAACCACGCCAGTGATGGCGACGTAATCTCGGTTTGGGGCCCGCCGCCGGGCCAATCTGCACCGCCGTACATCTACGACGAGAATGTGAACTTCGGAGGCAGGGACCTCGTCGTTGCGAGTCGGTGCTTTCTGCCGGGGTGGCAGGGCTGCACGCCGACATGGGATTCTGTTGTCATTGACGGCAGGGATAGCGGCCCGGTCGTGACGATGACCGGTTCTGAGAACTCAGTGGTGAAGGGTTTCACGATCCGGAATGGGCGTGCCTCTGCGGGGTTTGGCGGCGGGGTTACCTGCAACGCAGGCTCCATCCTGAACAACCATATCCTTGGCTGCTATTCCGACTCGGGCGGGGGCGGCGTGTACTACGGGGGCTGGTGGGTCGGCGATTGCTGGATAGAAGACAATCTGATCGAGAACAACAGCGCCCCCGGGGGAGGCGGCGGCATCCTCGTGTGGGCCGGGCACTGCAATATCCATCGGGACACCGTCAGGCACGACACGACAGTTAATCGCGGCGGCGGTATCGAGCTGTTCTACCACGACCCTTGGGGCGCGTTGGTTTCGTCGTTGGACACCAGTATCACTGGCAATGTGGTTGACAGCAACCACCTAACCGGGTCGAATCCGGAAGGGGGCGGCATCCTGGCATGGAACTGGCCCTATGCAGCTCGCCGGAACGTGGTGAGAGGCAACGACAGCAACGGCATCTATGTGTACTCAGATACTCAGCAGCTGCTGGACTTGGGTCAGACCTACGACCCGGGTCTCAACGTCCTGACGGGAAACGGCGACCACGATCTGGTGGCCATCCACAACGGGAGTCCGGTCCCCCGCTGCAACGCGGTTGGCAACTACTGGGGCTACCTGGATACGCACACGATACTCGGGCGTATCCTGCATGGTTCAATGCCGCTGAATTACGACCCGGTGGCCGCGTCCAGCAAGTGGTTCGACGTCAATCTCGTGCCGACATCCACCTGCTCGACCGGCGTGCTGGTGACCGGCGACCTGCGGGTGTTTGATTCGCTGACGATAGTGAAAGGCGAGTCGCTCGAGTTCTACGACCATCCCGACAAGACATTCGATAGTGGATATCTTACTGAGCTAATCGTGACGGGTTCAGACGCCGTGCTGACTGCGGTCGGAGCGTCCGATGACACCATCAAGTTTGTGGAGCAGACGGGCCCTGATGCGGCGCCTGAGTGGTACGGAATCCGTGTTCTGGCGCACGCGTACGCGCAATTCGATTGGTGCGAGATCAAGCGTGCCTACAGTGGAATCCACGTTGAACGTCCGGGCGGTCGTGCGGATGTGGCGGACTCTAAGATAGACAGCTGTGAATTCGCGGGTGCCTACGGCGAGCAGGGGTCGCTGGATGTGTCGTGGAGCAACGTCTCAAACAACGAGGTTTACGGAGTCCGCTATGTGACGCACAGTGACTCGGTGCTGCACTGCGGCGTGGCGAACTGCAGCCTAAACTACAACGGCTATGCAGGCGTGTCCATAGATGGACCGGCGACCAGCAGTGTTCTGGCACCGAGCCAGATTGGGAGCAATGTGATAGATGCAGGCGGCATGACTGCAAAAGGGATTGAAGCCGCGGACAATGCAAGCTGGACCAGTATCGAGGACAATCAGGTCTCAGCGTGCGACCAGGCGGGCATTGCGATCACGTCATCCGCGCCCGGGGTGGGCTTGAATCAGGTTTCCGGTTGCAATTACTCGGGTATTTGGCTCGTGTCATGCTCGTCCACGCTTCTTGTGAGCGACAATCAGGTTTCCGGATGCAATGTCGTTGGCATTGTGCTCGATTCATCCTCGGCCGGCGTTGTGTCTAACACCGTGCAGAATAACACCGACTTCGGTATCGCTTGCCTTGAAGGGTCGAATCCGAAGGTCCGGTCGAATACAGTGAGCCAGCATTACTATGGGGTGTATTGCGACCCAACGTCGGAACCCGATCTTGGGACTTTGGATGACCCAGGCAACAACCGTATCCTGACGGACAACAACTACTGGGTTGACAAATTGGAGAACCCGCTGCACCCGGACTCGGTGATGGCCCTGTACAACTGGTGGGGCACCGACAGCGTTGACTATTACGCGCCAACGAAGTTCGAAGGTCCCGTCATCTACAACCCCTGGCTGCACAACGACCCGATGCCGGGCGGCGGACAGCAGGGCGCGGGCGCGGTGTCGCTGCGCCTTGTGACCGGGCTGGACCGGCTGCAGCCGATGCCGATGAGAAGCATGGCACGTATTCCCTTTCAGGTCGCTCGTGCCGGGCAGGTAGCGCTCAGCATCACGGATGCAACTGGCCGTCGGGTACGCACGTTGGTGCACGGTGAACGCGGGGCCGGGCGGTACAACCTGACATGGAATCGCACCGACGACCGTGGAAGACGAGTTGCGGCCGGGGTCTACTTCTGCACGCTCGACGCTGAGAAGCGACACTTCTGCCGGAAGGTCGTGCTTACGGACTAGCTACATTTCGGACCCGTCGTGCAAGAGCTGCCCGCGACCGTGCGGGCAGCCTGCATTTGTAGACCAGTAGGTCTAGTCTCAACCGGGGCTTGGCAGAGGTAGTGCCAGAGGCTGGACCAAAGGCATCGGTAGAGGCATTACCAGAGTCCCTGCCAGAGGCATTGGGAGAGGCTTTGCCCGAGGCTCTGCCGAAGACATTGGGAGAGATTCTGCCAGAGGCATTACCAGAGGCCCTGCCAAAGGCATTGCGGGAGGCCGTACCACAGACCTCGGGAGAGGCATTGCCGGAGACCTTGCCAAAGCCATTGGGAGAGGCTTGACCAATGACTCTGCCAGAGGCATTTCCAGAGGCTGGGCCAAAGGCATTACCCAAGACTATGGCAGAGGCCTTGGGAGAGGCACTGCCAAAGGTATGGGTAGAGCATCCCCCAGACCGGCCCCCGGGCGGTCAATCTGCAATTCTATCAAAGTCACCTGCACATTCTGGCTCTTTCAAGCGTATCTATGCATGGGGACAGGCATTGATTGGGACGCCGCGTATCTCCGTGCGCCTAACTTGCTGAGATAGAACGCTTTAGGCAGCGACACCCACCGCAGACCACGCTTCCGGGGTCGCCCTGGGAACCGTTCCCGGGACGGTTCGGGGGGTGGTTCGCGGAGGGACTCTGGAGCCGGTATTCCCGGCGATTCCGACCTCGACTCGCCGTGCGACACGGACGGTGATTCCCGAGTTGAATCGCACGGGCATGGGCAGGACTACTCTCCTGCCGATTCGGTTAGAGGTTTGCGGGCCGAATCCGAGAGGCACCCTCGGCGTGATTGCCGAAGTGACTCGCGACTCGGTCTGCGAGGTCGTTTGCAGGGCGACTCGGATGGCGACTCGCCCGGCACGTCGCGGACAAGCGGTCGGACTCTACTGGGCGGGCTTTACTTAGGTCCGGTCGCGACCGGCGTGTCCGTGGCCTCCGACCACTCGCTGAAGCTGCCGTCGTAGACCGCCACGTTCGGGTATCCAAGCACGTGCTTGAGCGTAACGTAGGTGGTCGTCGAACGGTAGCCCTTGCTGCAGTAGATGATGATTCTCTTGTCGGGCGTAACGCCGAGCGCCTCGTATTCCTTCTTGAGTTCGGCCGGGTCGCGCCAGGTGTAGTCCGCGGTGAGGTCCTTCAGCCATGGCCGGTTTATGGCGCCGGGAATGTGTCCGCGCCGCTTGGTGTAGCCGGCGTCGCCGCTGAACATGGCCGGCCCGCGCACATCGAGAATGACGGTTTTCTTGTCGCCCAGCGCCGCCTTGACGTCGGTCATACTCACCCGGATGCCCTCGTTCAGTTTCGCCGGCAACTGGTAGACGGTAGTCTGGATTTTCGGGAAGTCCTGAGTCAGAGGCCGTCCCTCTGCGCGCCACTTGTTGAGTTCGCCCGCAATCAGCGCCTGTCGCTTGTGTCCTACGTAGTCGAGCATCCAGGTCAGGTAAGGTGACAGCGAGTCGATTACCTCCGAATAGGGCACGACCGTAGTGGTGTCGGTGATACCCATGCGGCCCAATAACTGGGCGAACATCTCCGGCGGCAGCGGCTTGGACGGCACGCCGTTCTCGGGCCATTCCAGCGCGTCGGGGTAGAGGTGGACTGCGCCCGGTACGTGAGCCTGCCAGTAGTACTCGATTCCCTGGCGCAGGTCGATGATTCGGACATCCGGCCGGCCCATGTTGGTCTGCAGCCAGTCGGTCGTCTTCATCAGGTCGGATGGCGCACCGGCGGCCACTCCAGCCGCCAGCAACGTCATGGCGACGAACGTCAACAGCGAAGAGTGCCGGCGTAGGCACAATGGTCTATTCATGATATTCTCCTCTCAGGTTCGATCCTTGGGAAGAGAAATGATAGACCGAGGCCGGTTGACTGTCAACCGGCGGTGGGACGCGGCACCGCAGCCGATTTGACAAGCGGGGCCGGCGGCTTAACATGTGAGCATGACGAGTGATAATACTCTCTGTCTGGCTGTGGTCCTGGCCACGGCGCTGTGCCTGGTCGTGACCGGCTGTTCAAAGAACACCATCCCGGATACTCCACCCCCGCCCAGCGGTACCGTGACCAGCAAGGTTGGAATCGTCTGTCCGTTCAGGGCGACGGCGAGCGATCCGGACTTCGACCCCGTGTGCGTGCGAATTGACTGGAACAACGGGGACACGTCGGACTGGAGCGCGACTTTCCGCTCCGGCGACACGATAACGCTGAAATACACCTGGCCGGCAGCGGGCTATTACCGGATATCAGTTCAAGCCAAGGATGACAAGGGAGCGGTGTCGCTGTGGTCGAACTGGCATGCGGTCACGATCGCCGATACCGTTAACATCGCGCCCGTTATTCCGTCTTCTCCGGCAGGGCCTGATGCCGGATTTGTCGGCACGCTCTACGACTTCTCGGATCTGGCCGTTGACCACAATGGCGACCGCGTCCGGCTGCAGTTCGACTGCGGAGATGGCGACACAACTGACTGGAGTTATCTGGTAGCGGAGAGCACGACCATAACGATGTCGCATCGATGGCTCGACCCCGGCGAATACTCCATCCTGGCGAGGGCGATGGATGAGAAGGGGCTGATTTCCGGCTGGTCCAACGTCCACATGATGGTCGTTTCATGGGACACAGTCAGCCGGCCTCCGTTCATTCCCTTCGTGCTCGTCGGCCCGGACACGGGGTACGTTGACTCGACCTACGAGTTCACGACCGCTGGCGGCGACCCGAACGGGGACAGCATCATGTTCCAGTTCGACTGGGGCGACGGCGATACGTCGGCCTGCAGCGCGCCGGTTGCAGAGAGCGCCGCAGTCAGGATGACCCACTCGTGGACCACGGCCGGCAGTTTCGCGGTCCGAGCCCGAGCAAAAGACGTAGGGGACTCGATCTCTGGTTGGTCGGCAGGTCACGGCCTCGTAGTCAAGAGCTCTCTGCGCTAGAAGAGCGAGAGGCACTCGGACACCGCTTTAGGGCAGCGATTGAGCAGGTTGATGCTGGCCTACCGGTATTCCCGGCGAGGTGCGCTGTTCGCATCGGCGCTGCTGCTTGCAGTTCCGGTGTCGGGCAGCGAATTGAAACTCCACGGTCAAGCTTCCGGGTGGCTTGGTGCCGGTCGAGACGTATCCTACTTTGAACAGACCGGACTGCGATACATTCCGACCTTATCCCTGTCACTGCCGTTTCGTCTGGACGCTGAGGCTTCCGTCAACGCCTACGAGTCCGCTGTTAATCGGGATTGGGACTTCGACGGGTTCAACTTCACAACGACGGTGAAGCCATATCGGCTCTGGCTCAGATACTCGACGTCGCGACTTGAGGCCCGCGCCGGCCTGCAGAAGATAAACTTCGGCTCGGCGACACTGCTCAGGCCGCTGCAATGGTTCGACCGGGTAGACCCGCGCGACCCGCTGGGACTGACCGACGGGGTCTACGGCCTGCTCGCGCGCTATTACTTTCAGGACAACTCGAACATCTGGGCCTGGGGACTCCTCGGCAACAGCTCGCCCAAGGGCTGGGAGCAATTCGGCACGGAGCGCTGGGCGCCCGAACCAGGCGCTCGGGTGCAAATCCCTATTCCGCGCGGCGAGGTCGCGGGAACCTACGACCACCGTACGTTCGACTACACCGGCGTTGTCATTCCCGAGATGCTTGACGAGCAGGCGGAAGACCGTTTTGGGTTCGATGCCAAGGTGGACCTTGGAGTCGGCTTCTGCCTGGAGGGCATGCTCTCCAGACAGACCCGCCGGCTGGTCGAAGGCGAAGACTCACCGATCTGGTCCCGCGCGGCAGTTGTGGGCGTGGACTACACAGTCGGCCTTGGTTCCGGCATCGGCGCGGCGGCTGAACATCTGTTCGCGGGTAGCGCGAATGAGCCATTCGGGCGCGGCACGGATGCGCAGTTCTCGGCTTTGATGATTTCCTACCCGATCGACCTGCTGGACAACCTGCGGGGCATTGTGTTCTTTGACTGGGTCGGCCATCGGCCATACAGTTATGTGGCCTGGCAGCGGACGCTGGACAACTGGGTATTCAGCGTTGCCGCCTTCTGGTATCCCGACCGTCCCGCGGTGATTCCCGGTCAGGCCGCGGGCGGCGCGGCAGGCAAGGGTTTGCAGGTGACGGTTGTGTTCAATCACTAGGCGAGAGAGCAAGGAAGAAAGAGAGAGTGAGTGCGCGTGACAAACGGTAGCGACGTGAAGAATGGCGTCGTGATCAGCACCGACAAGCTGGTCAGGAAGTTCCATGTCGGCCGGTCGGAACTGGTGGCGCTGAAAGAAGTGAGCCTCGAGTTCCGGCGGGGCGAGTTTGCCGGGCTGGTCGGGCCTTCGGGCTCGGGCAAGACCACGTTGCTCAACATCATCGGCACGCTCGATACGCCGACCTCGGGCAGCGCCACGGTGCTGGGCGAGCAAGTCGAGAAGCTTTCGCCGGTTCAGGCGGCCTCCCTGCGCTCGCATCAAATCGGCTTCATCTTCCAGACCTTCAACCTGCTGCCCGTATACACCGCGTATGAGAATGTCGAGTTCCCGCTGCTGCTCCTCGGCCTGTCCTCGGCTGAGCGGCGCAAGAAGGTCACCGACGCGCTCGAATGGGTAGGGCTTGCCGACCGGGCGAACTCGAAGCCGACTCAACTCTCGGGCGGGGAGAGTCAGCGCGTAGCGATTGCCCGCGCGGTCGTGAAACGGCCCGAGCTGGTGCTCGCCGACGAGCCGACCGCGAACCTCGACGCGGACAACTCGCACAAGATACTACAGACAATGGTCGGGCTGAATCGGGACCTCGGAACGACCTTCATCTTCGCAACCCACGACGAGAAGGTCATCCGTTACCTGCGGCGGAAGATAACGCTCGTCGACGGCCGGGTCGCGTCCGACGTGCTCCAGGAAGGTCAGACCGGCAGGGACATGACCCAATTGTCCTCAATTGGGATCGTGTCCCAAGCCGGGACGGAACGTTCCACAAGCAGCTCATGACCCTGTTTCGTCTTGCAATCCGCAACCTGCGCGGAGCCGGCATCCGCACCTGGCTCAACGCGATCGCCCTGTCCTTCGCCTTCGTGGCCATCATCTTCGGTCAGGGGATGCTACAGGGCATGAACCGGCAGGTGGAAGATGCCTCGACCGCCTTTGAGTATGGCGGCGGTCAGTACTGGCAGGAGAATTACGACCCCTTCAACCCGCTTACCCTCGACGACGCGCATGCCTCGCTGCCGCCCGTGCTTGAATCGCTCACGCGGGCAGGCAAGGCAGCACCCGAGCTCATCATCGCCGGGACCATTTACCCTCAGGGACGCATCCGGCCGGTCCTGGTCAAGGGCATTGACGCGGGCCAGAGAGTGCTGGCTCTGCCCACCGGCGCGCTGGGCGATACGACCGAGGCTTTGCCCGTCCTCATCGGGAACAGAACCGCGGCCTCAACCGGGCTCGCCGTCGGCGACCAGCTTACGGTCGAGTGGCGCGACGCCGATGGTGCTTTCGATGCGCGCGACGGCCGCGTGGTTGAGGTAATGAACACCAGCCTCGCAAGTGTGGACAACAGCCAGATCTGGGTGCCGCTGGATACGCTGCAGCGCCTGGCCGGGATGCCGGGGCAGGCGACCATTGTCACGCTGGCGAAGGCTCTGCGCAAAGCGCCAGCGGTGCAGGGCTGGAAGCTCCGGACGCCTGCGTACCTCTTGTCCGACCTGCGGCAGGTAATACAGTCGAAGACGATAGGGCAGACGATAATGTTCACGATTCTCTTCCTGCTCGCGATGCTCGCCATCTTCGATACGCAGGTGCTCTCGATCTTCCGGCGGCGGCGGGAAATCGGGATGCTCATCGCCCTGGGCATGACCCGAGCCCAGGTCATCGTCATGTTCACGCTCGAAGGCGCGCTCCACAGCGTCCTTGCCGCTATTCTGGGCCTCGTGTACGGGTCGCCGCTCTTCTACTACCTTCATCACAACGGCTTCGCCATTCCGGGCGGCGAGTCATGGGGATTTGCTCTAGGCAACAAGATGTACCCCGCGTTCACCGCCGGCCTGATACTTGGCACGACGCTGCTCGTGTTCGTGGTCACCACGTTCGTCGCGTGGCTGCCGACCCGCCGGATAGCCAAGCTCAGGCCCACAGACGCGCTGGCCGGACGCGGAGCATGAGAGAAGCCGGTTACCGGTCACTCTCATCCTCTCCCTCCCCCTTCAAGGGGGAGGGAATGAAAGGGAGGGGGTTGGCCGTCCCTGCAGCAAGAGGAACGCTAGGAGGAATTCCTAATTGCTGATTTCTAATGACGAACTCATAACCAAATGCGGCATTGGGGCTTCGTTAGGAATTAGGAATTCGTCATTAGGAATTACCCCGTGCTAGGCTTCCTCGCCAAGGGCCTTTTCCGCGACCGGTCGCGGAGCCTCTTCCCGCTCCTCACCGTCGCCATCGGCGTTATGCTCGTGGTCGTGATGGACAGCTACCTGCGCGGCGTGACCGATTCGATGTTCAATACGACGGCGAGCTTTGTCAGCGGCCATCTGCGTGTGGCCACCCGGGCCTACGCCAGGGCCGGGGTCGATGCGTCCAACGAACTCGCCCTGCTCGGGCTGGATAGCACGATGCAGGGGCTGAGGCGCGACTTCCCGAAAGTGACCTGGACCGCGCGCACGCCGTTCGGCGGGTTACTCGACGTGCCCGATTCGGCCGACGAGACTCGCGTGCAGTCGCCCGTTGTCGGGCTCGGCGTTGACCTGTCCCAACGAAGTCCGGAACTGGGGATACTCAGGCTCAAGCAGTCGCTCGCCTCGGGAAGGCTGCCATCCGCGCCCGGCGAGGTGCTTCTGTCCGACGATTTCGCGCACCAGCTCGGGGTCGGGCCGGGCGACAAAGTCACGCTCATCTCTTCAACGATGAACGGCAGCATGGCAACCTGGAACTTCACCTTGTCCGGGACCGTCCGATTCGGCATCAGCGCAATGGACCGGGGTGCGATGATTGCGGACTTGAAGGACGTTCAGCAGGCGCTCGACATGCCCGACGCCGCCGACGAGGTGCTGGGTTTTCTTCCCGGCAACGCCTATGACGACAAGCTGGCCCTGGGGCTGGCCGCGAGGTACAACGCCGCCAGCGCGGATACGGGCCAGTACGCCCCGGTCATGGAACCGATGCGCACGGCCAGCGGGCTCGGGTCGATGTTCGACCTGGTGAATGCGGCCTCGGCGCTTATCATAGCGATATTCGTTACGGCGATGACCGTCGTTCTCTGGAACGCGGGTCTGATGGGCAGTCTGCGCCGCTACGGCGAGATCGGCGTCAGGCTCGCCATCGGCGAGTCGAAAGGGGCGGTCTATCGTTCGCTCCTAGCCGAGGCGCTTCTCGTCGGGCTGGTCGGGTCGGCAATCGGCACCGCGGTCGGGCTGGGTATCAGCCTCTACATGCAGGACGTGGGGATCAACATATCAGGGATGATGTCCCACGCCACGATGGTGATTGACAACGTCGTCCGCGGCCGCGTCACGCCGAGGAGCTTCTTCATCGGTTTCCTGCCCGGCCTGCTCGCCACCTTCTTCGGCGCAGCGATCTCGGGTACGGGCGTGTACAAACGCCAGACGGCGATGCTGGCCAAAGAGTTAGGAAGTTAGGAGTCATGAGTTATGAGTAGGGAAGAGACCATCCGGCTCAAGGCATATCTGTGTTCATCAGTGTTCATCTGTGGTTTGTTCTCCTTCGCCGTCGCCGCCGAGACGCCGACGGGCGAGTCGATACTGAACAAGGTAGATGCGAACAACTACTCGGATACGCGCGTCGCTGTAGCGCAGATGGTCATCCACCTCGCCCGCAATACACGGACGGTACGGGCCAAGTCCTGGGTCAAGGGCTCGGACAATTCGTTCACCGAGTTCCTCTACCCGCCCCGGGACGCTGGCACCAAAATGCTCAAGCTCGGGGACGACCTCTGGACGTACACGCCGGAAACCGACCGGATCATCAAGATATCAGGGCAGATGCTTAGGCAATCGGTCATGGGTTCGGACCTGTCGTACGAGGACATGATGGAAGACCGGAAGCTGATTGACGAGTACGACGCCAGCGTGACCGGCAGCGACACGGTGCGCGGAAGGCCGTGTTGGGTAGTGGAGCTGACCGCCAAGACGCCGGATGTCAGCTATCACTCACGCATGGTGTGGGTAGACAAAGAGCGATACGTGCCCCTGCGAGAGAACCGCTTTGCCAAGAGCGGTATGTTGCTCAAGACCACTGAAGTGGATAGCGTCTCACGGCGTCAAGGCCGCTGGGTTGCGGACCGGATTACCTTCAAGGACGCGCTCAAGACCGGCGCCGGGACCGAGTTCGTGGTCGATTCAATCCAGTTTAACGTGCCGATTCCCGACTACATCTTTTCCAAGGCCTCGCTCAAGAAGTAGCGGGGACGCGGGACATGACCCAATTCCGCTAAGGAATTGGGATCGTGTCCCAAGTCCCGGACTCGACGCTTCGAGGGGCTGTCCCCAGTTTTCGCCGCGGTGGTCGGCAGACGGCTGGCAGGTCAGTCGGGTTTTGGCTTGCCGCGCTTCTTCAGCTCTGCTTCGAAGCCGCGGTCGGTGGGACGGTAGTACTTGCGGCCTTTGAGCGAAGGCGGGAGGTGTTCCTGCTCGACCTTGGCGTCCTTGAAGTCGTGGGCATACTTGTATCCCTTGCCGTAGCCCAGGCCTTTCATCAATCCGGTGGGCGCGTTGCGCAGGTGGAGCGGGACCGGCTCAGTCGCGCTCTTGAGCGCGTCGTCTTTGGCTTCGCCGTAGGCGACGTACAGCGCGTTGGACTTGGGAGCAAGCGCAAGGTAGACGACGCACTGAGCCAGCGCCGTGTTGCCTTCGGGCATGCCGATGAAGTGGACCGCGTCCTTGGCTGCGTTGGCGATGAGCAGGGCGTTGGGTTGGGCAAGACCTACGTCTTCTGACGCGAAGCGGGCGAGGCGGCGGGCGACGTACAACGGGTCTTCGCCGGCTTCTAGCATTCGCGCGAGCCAGTAGAGCGCGCCGTCCGGGTCAGAATCCCGCAGGGATTTGTGCAGGGCGGAAATCAGGTTGAAGTGCTCTTCGCCTGACTTGTCATAGAGCAGGAATTTGCGCTGGACCACGTCCTGGGCAAGGGCAAGGTCAACGCTCTGCGTCCCCTGCTTGTCCGGCTCTGCTGAAGCCACACACAACTCCAGAGCCGTGAGTGCAGCCCGGGCGTCGCCCTGCGAGATCATGGCGAGGTAGTCGAGGACATCCTCAGCCACGACGGGCTTGAGCGATGCCAGGCCCTGCTCTGAAGCTATTGCGCGGTGCATAACGACCTTGACATCTTCCGGGCCGAGCTGGTTGAGCACGTACACGCGGCAGCGCGAGAGCAGGGGCGCGATGACCTCGAACGACGGGTTTTCGGTCGTGGCGCCGACGAGAATGATGCCGCCGGATTCGACATGGGGCAGAAAAGCATCCTGCTGGGCCTTGTTGAACCGGTGAATCTCGTCTACGAAGAGGATAGTGCGGCGGCTGTGCATGGCTCGTTCAAACTCGGCCCGCTTTGTGATTTCCCGGACTTCCGCGACCGAAGAAGTCACGGCGGAGAGTTGAATGAAGATGGCTTTGGTGTAATGGGCAATGGCAAGTGCAAGCGTCGTTTTGCCGGAGCCGGGCGGGCCCCAGAGGATCATCGAGTGGAGTTCGCCCTTCTCAATCATCCGGCGCAGCGGCTTGTCCTTGCCGAGCAGATGGTCCTGCCCGATGATATCGTCGAGCGTCGACGGACGCATCCGGTCGGCGAGAGGCGATGTAGGAAGGGGTCCAGGATTCGAGGATTCAAGGGGTCGAGTGCCCGGACTGGAATCCTCGATTCCTTGGCCCTTGGAATCCTGCCTGGCGTCGCTCGGCGGCTTGGAGCTTCTTCTCGGCACGGGCTATTATAGGGCAGTCTGGGGAAAAGAGAAGCCCGTGCGGGTTCAGGCAGGCAGGAGGCGGGAGAGGACTATTAGGCGGGTGGGTGAGGTCAGAAGCTAGATGTCAGAAGCGCGGCTGCGGCGGACGGGGTCAGTCGGACCCGAGGAAGGTCTCGACCGCCGACACGAACTCGCGGGCCTGGTCTAGCATCTCTCTCGCCGCGGTATCGTCCACATCCATCTCGTAGCTGTAGTCGCCGAGAATGCGTTTATCGAATGCATCCAGCAGCCAGCGGTGGAGTTTCGGGTTGAGCAAACCGGGCTTCGCCAGGTGTTCGCCGAACGCAGCGTGCACGCCCGAGTGCTTGCGGAACTGCAGGTCCCTCTCGGCGAGCACCGCCTCGGCGGCATAGAACATCGCGTAGTAAGCGCGTCCGGCGGCGAAGTCGGGCGCATCGTCGCGCAGCAGTAGCCCGGCGGCACGCAGTGCGCGTCCGGCCTTGACCAGCAGCTTCTTCGACTCCGGTTTCACGCCGCGATTCCTTCCTGCCGGACGTTCTGGACGAAGAAGTCGCTGCGCTCTGTCCACGCGCGGCGGCTCAGGAAAACCCGACTCAGGCTTAGTCCATGCCGAAGTGAGAGCTCCGAAACAAGGAACCCTGTACGGTTCACCTCGTCGGGGTAGTTGGACACGTTGTCTAGCACGATAAGCACGTCGATGTCGGACTCCGGCTCGGCATCGCCGCGAGCGTAGGATCCGAAAAGATAGAGGCCGCGAAGTCGAGTTCCGTAGAGTGACTCAAGTCCCGATTTGAGCTCGGCGAGAATCGCCCGTACCTCGGCGGGCGAGCGGACTGCTGAGTTCACGATGCTCATCGGCTCAGCATAGCAGGACGGCGGAGGATGTCAATAATGTTGGCACTCAGGTGGCGCTCAGTGTTGACTCCGTAGAAGCAACAGGCGACTCCTGACGCCCGGTGGGTGGCTCGCGGATCCGCGGGGCAGAGGGCAGACGCGGATGCGCCGTGAGTCACCGGTTTCCCTTTGGCAGTTTGCAGGGACCATGCCTCGTCTTGACGCTTGGCGGTTCAATTCCGGTTTTCCTGACCGCAGAGACGACTCAGAATTCCGAGTGCGGCCTGCTTGTCGATGGTCTCGTTGGCGTCGCCGCAACGGGGCGAGAGGACGCAGGCCGGGCAGCCATTCTCGCAGCCGCATTGGGCCACGAGGTCGCGAGCAACGCGGCTGAGCCGGTCGAACTCCGAGTAGAGCTTCTCGGAAATCCCGATGCCGTGCTCGTACCCGTCGTAGATGAGTATCGTCGGTAGCAACGTGTCCGGGAACATGCGATAGCTGCCGCCGCCGATATCGCGCGGGTCACACATCGCCACCAACGGCGCAAGCGCAATCAGCGCGTGCTCGGCGGCGTGGAGCCCGCCGGTGAAGTCGCTGCCCTGTTCCTGCAATTCAAGCGCGGTCTCACCTGAGAAGATGAGCCAGATGCCGACCGTCGGGAACTTGACCGGGGGCAGGCTGAGCGGATGCGTGGCGAGTAGCTGGTCGTACTTCTTGACCCGGTAACCGGTGTAGGTCGCGGTGACCTCGAGGCGGCCGAGGCTGAGCGTGATGCCGGGATTCAGGTTGCGCTGTTGCTGTGTTTCTAGCAGGCGCATCTCTTCACGGGTGATGACCTGGGTGTGGAAGTCAACGTCCTTGCGCTCGACTTCGGCGCGCTGCTGTTCGAGGTCGAGAGTCCTGACCAGGTAGGTCTCGCCCTGGTGGAGAAGCACTGCGCCGGGATGGGCCTCGCGGTAAGCGCGGGTCTTGTCCATCGTTTCGATAACCCGGCCGGCCGCGACGATCTCGATTGCGCTCTCTTCGATTGCCTCAAGCGCGACTTCTTCCTGCGGTCGGGTGCGGCCCGCATATATCCAGCCGACCGGCGTGGCGCGGAGAATCAGGTTCTCTTCGAGGGCCTTGACCGCGGGGCGGCACACTTCGTCCACCTCATCTTTGCGCAGCGGCAGCTCGGACGCGGCGCAGGCCAGGTGTCCCGAAATGATGTAGGGATTGGTCAGGTCTATGACCGCGGCCTCGAACCCTCGTTCAAGGATGAGGGCCGGATTGCGCAGAAGATACTGGTTGAGCGCATCCGCGTAGCCGATGAAGACGACCACCGAATCCTGCAGCTTCCGTCCGGCCCGGCCGGCCTGCTGCCAGAACGAGGCGAGCGAGCCGGGATATCCGGCGATGACGATGCAATCGAGGCTGCCGATGTCGATGCCGAGTTCGAGCGCGTCGGTCGACACGACTCCGCGCAGAGCGCCGGAGGAGAGGTCGGCTTCGATTGCGCGCCGGTCCTCAGGTACGTACCCGGCCCGGTAAGGGGACACCGTCAGCTCCGGCGTGTGTTCCTTCACCCAGCGCGAGATGAGTTCGGCCAGACGCCGCGACGGGACAAAGCACACCGTCTGGAAACCGGACTTGGCAAAGTAGGTGACTAGCTGTTGGGTCTGGACGTGGATGGAAGTTTCGGCGTTGGCCAGCGGGTTCCAGAACACGAGGTAAGTCCGGCCCCGCGGCGCTCCGTCGTCGCCGACATGGACGAATTCCTTGCCCGTCAGCTTCTCGGCCAGCTCCTGTGGGTTGGCAATCGAGGCTGAGGCGAGGAAGAACTGCGGGTCAGAGCCGTGGTAGGCGCAGATGCGTCGGAGCCGTCGGATGAGCTGGGCCACGTTGGAGCCGAACACGCCGCGATACGTATGCGCCTCGTCGATGACACAGTAGCGGAGGTTGCGGTAGAACGATTGCCACTGATAGTGGTAGGGCAGAACCTGGTGGAGTTCGTATGGGTTCGACAGCACGACGCGGGACTGCTGGCGGATGCGTGGCCGCTTGTCCGCGGGCGTATCGCCGTCGTAGACCGCTGGGTGCAGCTCAAGCTCAAGCCCCTGCTCGAACTCCTTGAGCACTTTCAGTTGGTCCTGGGTTACCGCCTTCATCGGGTAGAGATAGAGCGCGGTGGCCTTGCTAGGAAAACGGGGACAGTCCCTGGAAGCCGCACGGGGCCCTGCGGAGGGACAGTCCCCGTTTTCCCCAAGCATCGTCTCGAACACCGGTAGGTTGAAGGCGAGCGTCTTGCCGGACGCGGTGGCGGTGGTGATGATGACGTTCCGACCGTCTCTGGCGTGCCTGAGTAGTTCAACCTGGTGGCTGTATAGCCTCGGTATGCCTTTCTTTTCCAGCAGGTTTGCGAGGGGCGCCGGAAGCGGCGGGTCGGGCTCAGCATAGCTTGGCGTATGCGAGGGCAGCGGCTCGATGTCGGTTATCTGACACGTGTACCAGCGCTGCCGTCGCAGGTCGTCGAGGGCAGAAAGGATATCAGGCAAGGCTCAGGAAGTTGCCAGGTACCAGTGTCCAGCTGAGGAATCAGTCGCCTCACTGGAGACTGGGAACTGGAAACTGGTCACTCGCTTCGCGTCCAGTGTTCTACCAGCGACGAGAAGACGTTTACCAGGCTGATGACGTCCTGCCGATTGTGCTCGACGATTGGCTTCAGGAACCCGGCATTTCCGGTGCGCAGGTACTCGTAGTAGAACTCCGGCACGAGTTCTCCGGGCAGATCGGTCTCGCGGGTGATGCCGAGAATCGTCTGCTCGATTGAGCGCAACGAACAGCCTTCTAGCTCGTCGCGCCAGACCCGGCGGCAGAAATGGAGCAGGTCAAAGTGTACCCGCGGCGGCTTGAGCTTGATGCCGTAGTATGCTGAACGGCCGGTAAGGAAAGGAAGGTCAAAGGACTTGCCGTTGTACGTCACCATGACTTTGTGCGCGCCGACCTGCTGGTTTACTTCGGCAAGGAGGGCGAGTTCGTCCGGAAAGTCACGGACGACGTACTGCTCGACAATGATGGTGTTGTCGGGCTTGAGGCGGGCGAGTCCGGCTACTACCAGCGGCTGCCCGGCAAACAGGCCCATGGTTTCAAGGTCAAGAAAGAGGAAATCGGCATCGTCGTGCAGTCCCGAAAGGCCGAGGACCGAGGGATGAGACTTGGAGAGCCGCGTCCCAATGACTTCGCTCAACTCCTCCGTGCTGCCGGCGTCAACCAGCTCGCTGATGCGCTTCGACTCGCCCGAGAAACGTGGGTGGTCTTTGAGGTCGGCGAGGGTCTTGATGCCTTGCTCTTCGAGTCGCGTCCGGGTCTTGCGCCGGATTCCGCGCACGAGGTCGACCGTGCCCAGCAGATTCTGGCGGGTCTGTTCGGCGTTGCCGCGGCGCAGGGCGCCCCGTTCCGTCGCTGAGACGCGATAGCAGGCACCGTAGTCATTCTGAACGACTTCACCCGGCATGACCTTCTCAAACGGCAGACCTTCGTAGTCGCGGCGAAGTTGTTCTCGGAACGCCGCGGCCGTTGCCGGGCGGCCTTCGAAGTCTGGGTCGGGGTCGGGCTCGTATTTGTCCGGGTCGAACGTGCGCACGGGATGATTATGGGCCAGGCCCGGCAGCGGTCAACTGCGGGCGCGGCGGCGGTGTTGCATCAGGTGAGTGAACACATCGGCGACGGTCTTCAACCCCTGGAAGAGGCCGAGGGTGAGACCCGGGTGGTAGTTGACGAATCCGCCGAAGATGATAGCGAGGTGCATCGGCACAATCCGCAAGTAGGGTGCGAACATCACCTGACCAATGTTCCGGCCCCGGGTTTCGGCGTTCCAGTGGAGCGCGAGCGCGGCGAGATCGCTCCCGGCAAATAACGCCGCACCGAAGAAAACGAACGGCACATTCACGTCCACCCGTCCCCGGGTCATCGCCGCTAGTATGAACACGAGATACACGACGTGAAAGAAGCCATAGTGGAGCGTGAAGAAGCCGGCGACCTTCAGCTTCGTGCCGGCGGACGGTGACAGCGGTCCGCCCATCCGAAAGTCGTCGGTCGAGTATTCGCGGAGGGCGAGGATGCGCAGTACGTTGACCGCCCCGATGGCGACGCTCTGTGCCCAGTAAATCATCATGACGGTCTGCAGGCTGAGGTGGTCGCGCGCGGCCCACCAGATCGCGAGGCCGTTCGAGACGAGCAGCGGCAGCAACGAGAGGTCGCGCAGGTTGAGTTGTGCGAGCTTCGTTTCCGGAGTAGGGGTCAGGTCGGACGAGCGCTTCTCGTTGCTGCCCGGCATCAGGTTTCAGACCCGCTTCCACCAGCAGCGCCGCGGACCGAGGGCGGAGACCGCGACTGTGTCAGGTCGGAACCCGGCGGCAGTCACCGGAGCTTCGTCAAGCGGTGGGGATAGCGGGCTGTTCTCAACGAGCAGCACGTTCGCGGCCACGCGTGCAAGTTCGGCCAGCGCGGGTGGAGATAGTTTCTCAAGGATTGAGCCGACGATCGCGAGGTCGGTTGAGCGGTCGGGTAGTGGGATGCGCTCGAGGCTGGCCCGGAGCAGCTTGAAGCGACGAATCTTCTCCAGAACGGCTTTGCGCTCGACGTAGCGGGCAATGGTCTCGTCAGGTTCGACCACGTAGACTCCGGCCGACTTGCGACAGCGATACATGGCGACCATCGTGCCGTCTCCGGCCAGCAGGAACCGGGTCTGCCAGAGCTTGAACCGCCTGGCGACAATCGAGAAGTCCCAGTCCTGCCAGGGCAGCGCGTCGCAGAGTGGCGGAGCCTTGGCGCGGAGCAGTTGGTACGCGAAGGCGTGGACGAGGCGAGATTGGGCGGCCGCAGTGTCAGCCGGGGATGAAGGCTGAAGGATGAAGGATGAATCCGGGAACAGGCGGTGAAGATGGAGGAAGAGGCCGGGGGCATTGTTGAGGGCAATGGCCCAATCGGAGACTACGTCCGAAGTCCAGTGTCCAATGTCCAGGGTCTCCGGTTTCAGGAGCAGGAAGTCGTCGAAGCAAAGGTGGCCGAGTCGAACAAGCGATTGGCAAATGGCGTTCGGCGAATGGCGAACGGCGGCCATGGGCCGCTACTTCTTCTCGACTAGTTCTCTGATTCTCGGGAGCGCCTTGGCAATGTTCTCGACTGAGTTGGCGTAGCTGAAACGCAGGAAGCCGTCCCCGTACTTGCCGAAGCAGGTGCCGGCAAGGCAGGCCACGCCCTTCTCGTCGAGAATGCGGCGGGCAAGGACTTCGCAGTCGATACCGGTGCCTTCGACATTCGGGAACGCGTAGAACGCGCCTTGCGGGAGCTTGCAGCGAAACCCGGGTATCTCGGATAGACCCTTGACGATGAAGTCGCGTCTCTTCTTGAACTCGCCGAGCATCTGGTCGATTTCCGTCCGCGGTCCGGTCAGGGCATCGATGCAGGCGCGCTGGGTGAACGTCGAGGTGCAGGAATTCATGTTGGTCTGGATGCGAGCCAGTTTCTCGGCCATCTGCACCGGCATGATGCCGTAGCCGATGCGCCAGCCGGTCATCGCGAAGGTCTTGGAGAAGCCGTCGAGAATCATCAGCCGCTCGTGGATTTCGGGGAACTGGCTGATGGACTCGAACTTGCCTTCGTAGAGAATCTCGGCATAGATCTCGTCGGCCAAGACCCAGACGTCGTGTTTGAGCGCGGTCTGGGCGATGAGGCGCAGGTCTTCCCGCGTAAGCACGCCGCCGGTCGGGTTCTGGGGCGAGTTGATGACAATGAGTTTGGTGCGCGCGTTGACCTTCGCTGCCAGTTCCTCGGCATCGAGGCGGAAGTCGTGCTCTTCGTGCAGTTGGATGGGCACCGGCGTGCCACCCATGTAGCCGATGAGTGATTCGTAGATGGGAAAACCGGGGTTGGGGTAAATGACCTCGTCGTCTTCTTCGACCAGGGCCATGATGGCAAAGGCCATGACCGGCTTGCCCCCCGGGGTGATGACGACCTGCTCGGGGTTGATGTGAACGCCGCGGAGGTTGCCGGCATACTTCGCGACGGCGGCGCGGAGCTCGGGCAGACCGGCTGACGGGCCGTAGTGGGTGTAGCCCTCGTCGAGCGCCTTCTTGGCAGCCTCGCGGATGTGCCCGGGCGTGTCGAAATCTGGCTCACCGATTTCAAGGTGAACCACATCCATCTTGCATTCGAGAGCCTTGGCGCGGCAGAGGCAGTCGAAAGCGGTCTCGGTTCCGAGCCGGTTCATCCGGTCAGCAAGTCTCATTCTACCCTCCTGCTACTCGGCTGCCGGTTTGGCTTTCTTCGTCACGGGTTTCTTCGGGGCAGCCGGCTTCTTGGCGGCGGGCTTGGCCGCGGCGGCCTTCGGCTTGGCCTTGGCGGCGTGAGCGAATTCGTGGAGTTCCTTTGCCTTGGCCGCGACATGCTCACCCGAGACCTCGAACTCCCACATCAACTCCCAGGGCTGGCCCGACTCCCCGAACCGGTCCTTGACGCCGATAGTTCCGAACGCGACCGGGTGGCCGTAGAGCTCGGGAGCGACGTGCAGGGCGTTCGATACCCAGTTGGCGAGTCCTCCAATCTGGTGTTCCTCGGCGGTCACGATGACGCCGGTCTCGAGCGCCGCCTGCACCAGCGCCTGCGGATTGAACGGCTTCAGCGTGTGCATGTTGATGACCCGGGTCTCGAGGCCGAAGTCTTCTTTGAGAATCCAGGCAGCGCGCATCGCCTCGGGCACCATCGGTCCGCAGGCAACGATGGTCAAGTTCTCATTCTCGTTCGCGTAGTCGCTGGCCAGCTTGACGTCGAACGCGTCGATGAAGTTCGGCTGCTGGCCCCGATAGCGGTAGACGTTTGGCACGCCCCAGACAAAGGGGGTTTCCGGGCGCGTGACGATTGGTGTGGCCTCGCGTGCGAAGCGTAGATACTTCGGGCCCTTGAGGTGAAGCAGCAGCAGCTCAGTGGCGCGCTTGGTTTCGAGCGAGTCGCACGGGACAGCGACCTGCATGTTGGGCAGCCCGCAAATCTGGAACAGGTCTTCCAGCGCCTGATGGGTCGCGCCGTCCGGGCCGACCGAGACACCGCCATGTGCGCCGGCAATCAGGACGTCAAAGTTGCCGTAGCAGACGGTCGTGCGAATCTGGTCGAGGTTGCGGCCGGCCGCGAATACGCCGTAGGTTCCGAACACAGGAAGCTTGCCTTCTTTGGCCAGGCCGCCGGCCAGCGCGGTGCCGGATTGCTCGGCGATGCCGACCGATATCCAGCGCTCGCAGCGCTCGGCGTCGCACTCGAAGAACTTGGAGATGGCAATCGACCCGGAGATGTCGGCGCCGATGGCCACGGTGCGCTTATCCGCGCCGGCTTCAGCCAAAGCGTCGCCAAATCCGATGCGGGTCGCCTTCATCTCGACCTTCATCGTCGGCTGCTTGTTCCAGAAGTAGTCCTTGCTGAACTTGGGCACCTTGGCCATCAACTTGGTCGTGACCTCGGTCTGATAGTCGGCGGCTTTCTTGAGGAGCTTCTCGTGGTCGATACGGAAATCGAGGTTGAGCTGTTTCAGGCCCTCCATCATCTGCTGTCTGTTGGGCGCCTTGCCGTGCCAGCCGGCCTGGTTCTCCATGAAGTTGACGCCCTTGCCCTTGGTCGTATTGGCGATGATGACGGTAGGTTGACCTTTGGTCAAGGCGGCCTTCTCAAACGCCTTCAGAATCTGCTGCATATTGTGGCCGTCAATCTCGGTAACGTTCCAGCCAAAGGCCCGGTACTTGTCGGCAATCGGGTCGATGTTCATCACCTCTTTGACCAGGCCGTCGATCTGGAGACGGTTCTTGTCGAGAATGCAGCAGAGGTTGTCGAGGCCCCACGCGCTGGCTTCCATAGCGGCTTCCCAGATCTGGCCTTCCTGGTGTTCACCGTCGCCGGTCAGGCAGTAGACCCGGTAACTCTTTTTGTCCATCTTGCCGGCCTTGGCCATCCCGACAGCAACCGACAGGCCTTGGCCGAGCGAGCCGGAAGAGACTTCCACGCCCGGCAGCTTCAGCCAGTGGGGATGGCCCTGGAACGGAGAATAGAGCTTGCGCAGCAGTACGACGTCTTCAATCGGGAAGTAGCCGGAGATGCCCAAGCCAAGGTAAAGCGATGGCGCCTTATGGCCCGTCGACCAGATAATCCGGTCGCGGTCCGGCCAGTCCGGATTCTTCGGATCGTGCCGGGCCACTGCCAGGTAGAGGGCGGCGGTGATATCCATTATCGAGAGCGTGCCGCCGGCATGGCCGGACCCGGCCGCACAAAGCGCGACGAGGTCGTAACCGCGCATCATGTTGGCGGCCTGCACCAGCTCGCCCAGGCCCGCGGTCTTGCCTTGGTTGCCGGTCTTTGAGTCAATGATGGGCATGTGAACCTCCGAATCCGCGGTTGGTCATTGGCAATTGGTCATTGGTCATTGCTGCCTCGGGATCTTCTGGTAGTCGTCGTAGAACTTCTTGATGCCGGCATCGGTCAGCGGGTGTTTGGTCATCTTGACGAGGATGTCGTAGGGGATGGTGGCGATGTGGCAGCCGGCGCGGATTGAATCGATGACGTGCAGTGGGTGGCGGATGCTGGCGGAAATCACCTCGGTGTCGAACCCGTAGTCATCTATCATGCCGACGATGTCGTGAATCAGCTCCATCCCGTCAGCCGAGATGTCGTCGAGCCGCCCGACGAAGGGCGAGATGAACGTCGCCCCGGCCCGCGCGGCGAGCAGGGCCTGGTTCATCGAGAAGACGAGCGTGACGTTGGTCTTGATCTCACGTTGGGAAAGGCCGCGCACCGCCTTCAGACCTTCGACCGTCATCGGGATCTTGATGGTTACCTTGGACTGGTCGAGCTTCGCCCAATCCTCGCCCTCTTTGATCATCCCGGCCGCATCGGTCGAGATGGCCTCGACCGAGACCGGGCCGTCGACCGCGCTCAGGATATCCTGGACGCACTCCTTGAACGGCCGGCCGGTCTTACAAACCAGGGATGGATTGGTGGTGACGCCGTCGAGGATGCCCCAACCGGCGACGTCCTTGATTTCCTTGATGTCAGCAGAATCTATGAAGATCTTCAAGTTTGCCTCCCGCCCATCCGGCGTGATGCACTACGCATCATGCATGACGCAGGATGCTGGACATTAGCTGAAATTGAATGATGACTCGGCAATACCGCCTCTGCGGATTGCCAGTATAACAACTCCCGACGGTCAGGCAAGAAGAAGATTCGGACCTTGGATCTGAGCTCGTCGCGCGCCCGCGGAGCCGCGCGCTCGTCCGGCAATCTGCAGAAGCTAGGTGCCCGGGTTGGAGCCGGACTGGTGCTTGTATTCCTCGAACAGCGAGTCGAGGACCTTGTTCCGATGCTTCCAGCGCTGGGCTTCGATCAGGGCATCCAGGCAGTCCCGGCAGCGTCCGATGCCATCCTGGTCGCCGGCCCGTTCGTAGAGCTTCAGGGCCTGCTCAACGCTCGCCTGGGCGAGCTCGTAATCACCCGCGTCAGCGCGAATCAGACCCAGATGGAACAACGCCGGCGCTTCCTCGCCGATGATGTCGCCGGCGTGTGCCGCATCTATCGCCTTGATGAGCCACTGCTTGGCCTCGGATGTCCGGTCCCGGCGCAGGTACATCATGGCAATGTTGTTCAACGCGCTGGCCTCAGTCGTCGCATCCTTGTGCATGTGGCTCTTTGCCGCGCAGCTTTCCAATAGGACCTTGGCCGAGTCGTAGTGCTTCAGGGTCCCTTGGAGTATGCCCAGGTTGCACAACGCTCCTACCTCGCCGGTTGTGTCACCTCTGCTTCGACTCTCGGCAAGAGCTTTCCCCAGCAGCACGGCAGCGCTGTCGTAGTCGCCCAGCACTGAGAATCGGTAGGTTCCCTGCTCTAAGAGGCTGTTCATGACCTTGCCCGGTTTCTTCGATAGCTGGTCAAGCGCCATAGCTGCGTGCATGTAGAATCGGGCTGACTCCGGCATCCTCCAGTCGTCGAATACGTAGCTGATGTTCGTGTAGGCTGCGGCCATCCGGTCGCCGAGGCCCTCCTCCTGCGATATCCGCAAGACCTCGCGATAACAGGTGAGAGCGGAATCATACATGCCCCTGCTGGCGTACCCGTTGCCGACCATGTTCAGACGGCGGCACAGGCCGTTCGCCCTTGTCCACGCCTTGCTGTGGTGAACCAGTTCGTGTCCGTGCCCGGGTCGGCTGAACTCGCGGTCCGCTCTGTGGCTGCTAACCACAAACCAGACTCCGCCTAAGATGACAAATGCGGCGCAGACGGCCACGACGGCGACCCACGGCTTGACTCGCCGCGTCATGCCGGTCGATTCTCCCATACCGGAATTTTAGCACTCGAGCCATGGATGGCAAGCTGTCCGTTGATGCGCCGATCTGTGTGCTCCGTGGCTTGACTTGTGCCAAGGCGTGGGAATAATAGGGCAGTCTGCTGAGGTCCGAATGTTGACCGAAAGAGGAGGTCTGAATGGCTGATGCGAGTGTTGCCCCGGCTGCGGGTACGTCGGACAAGAGCAAGATAGCGGCGTTGCTTCTTTGCATATTCCTCGGCGGTCTTGGTGTGCACCGGTTCTATGTCGGCAAGATTGGAACCGGCATCATCTGGCTCCTGACCGGCGGTGTGTTCGGAATCGGCTGGATTGTGGATATCATCATGATTGCCGTCGACAAGTTCAAGGACAAGCAGGGAAACGTCCTGGCCTGATCGACCGCGTCCCACTTCGTTCGGCCGCTGCCTCGCGCAGCGGCCGCAGCTTTGCAGAGCAGCGCATGGACCTACATGGGCGAATGCATGGCAGCGGGCTACGTTGCGGGCCGCAGCCGTAGCCGGCAGCATCCATTAGCACTTGACCCGAGCCGCGGCGACCGTCGCAGCTCTCCTCGTACTTCTCCAAGAAACTCCACTCGTTGGTCAGGAGGTTACCCGCAGAGTAATCCCGGAAGGAACTCTGACGGGAAAGCCGACTGTAACTCGGCAAGGAACCTGGGATTGAACCCGACTCGTTACCCGGCAAGGAACCGGACAAGGAACTCTACTCGTTGCTCGCGAAGTAGCGGAAGAAGTAGCGGTCGAGGTAACCGTAGAAGTAACCCTCATCGTTCCTCGGGAAGTTGCTCCGGTCGTTACCTCGGAAGCTATGTGCGGAGCTACGGGGGGAGCATAGGAGGGGTTGGGAAGGGAATAGGGGTTAGGGTACTGGGAATAGGGAAGTTAGGACAGAAATTGGCGGTTGGGGGAGTGTGTACCATATTGCAAGCGTGGCGGAAATGCCGTTGAAAGTGAGCGCGGCTAGTGGTTGCGGATGAGTGAGTTAAGTCTGTTTTCTCTGCTGTATTCTCGTGCATGGCTACCTTGCATGAGAAGTCGACCTGCTGTCG
>Ga0335071_10000921_pt1 | contig 31698 bp, 28 predicted proteins | sample Lox_Sample_15_FD_206724 | JGI IMG/M metagenome (GOLD analysis project Ga0335071, IMG submission 206724) | Soil microbial communities from Loxahatchee National Wildlife Refuge, Florida, United States - Lox_Sample_1.5 | ecosystem: Environmental > Terrestrial > Soil > Wetlands | place: USA...
ATGGAAAGCGTGCTCGGCGTTTACGGGAATTTAAAGCCATAAGGAGAGAGAAGCATGACGACACCCTTGCCGCAAGCCACGGATCAAACGGGCAAATGGGGTATGGTCATCGACCAGGACCTGTGCATGGGCTGCCAGGCCTGCGTGACCGCCTGTGCAATGGAAAACAACATTCCCTTCGTCGGCGAAGAAGACGCCGGCTACGGCCGCGGAATGCATTGGATCCGCACGGAGCGCTTCTGGACCGGCACCTACCCGAATATCTCCACCGGCTACCAGCCGATGTTCTGCCAGCAGTGCGGCCATGCCCCCTGCGAACCGGTCTGCCCGGTCTTCGCCTCGGTTCACAGCGAATCCGAACAGCTCAACGTGCAGGTCTACAACCGCTGTGTCGGGACACGCTACTGCGCCAACAACTGTCCTTACCAGGTGCGCGCCTTCAACTGGCGGGACTTCACCCGCCCCGAACCGCTGAACAACCAGTTCAACCCGGACGTGACCGTCCGCCGGCGCGGCGTGATGGAGAAGTGCACCTTCTGCATCCAGCGCATCCGCCGGGTGGAAGACCAGGCCCATTCGGAAAACCGGGCCGTCATGGACGGTGAAGTCCAGCCCGCCTGCGCCCAGGCCTGCCCGGCCAGCGCCATCACGTTCGGGCGGATCGACGATCCGAACACCCAGGTCAGCCAACTGGCCCGCAACGGTCGCAACTACAAGATGCTCGAAGAACTCGGCACCCTGCCGAGGGTAACCTATCTCAAGGGAGGCTCGGCCCATGGCGGTAACAGCTAAGTCGATATTATCCCGGGCGACGGCCCATCACGAGCACGAAGAGGAAGAGGATCCCCAGGAACACCTCCTGCTCGACCCGCGGCCGCGCGGCGAGATGAACGGTATGGTGATGGAATCCATGCACACCACCAGTTGGAAGTTTTGGGCGGTGACCATGTTCCTGATCCTGGTCGTATTGACCTGCCTGTTCGGCGCCTGGGGCTACATGATCGCTGAAGGCCTGGGCGTCGCCGGGGTGAACCGGCCCGAGTACTGGGGCATCTTCCTGGTCAACACGGTCTTCTGGATCGGCATCAGCCACGCCGGGACATTCGTCTCGGCCCTGCTGCGGGTGGTGAAAGCCGAGTTTCGCCGTCCGTTCACCCGGGCAGCCGAGCTGATGACGACCTTCGGCTTGGTCCAGGCAGGGTTGAGCATCTTCATGCATCTCGGCCGGGTCTGGTTGTCCTATTGGCTGTTTCCCTACCCCAACGAGCGCGGCCTGTGGCCGAACTTCCACTCGCCGCTGATGTGGGACTTCCTGGCCATCAACACATACCTGCTGGCCAGCACGATGTACCTGTTCCTGCCGCTCATCCCGGACCTGGCAATGGCGCGGGACCGCTCGACCGGCTGGCGCAAGATATTCTACCGTACCCTCTCCCTGGGCTTCCGCGGCACCGAGAGCGAATGGACCCACCTGAAGACCGCCATGAACATCTTCGCCTTCGCCATCCTGCCGGTCATGTTCTCTGTCCATACGATCGTGGCCTGGGACTTCGCCATGGCCACCCGTCCAGGCTGGTCATCGACGGTCTTCGGGCCGTACTTCGTCGTCGGGGCCCTGCATTCCGGCCTGGCGGCCGTGGTCATGGTTCTTTTCATCATCAGCAGCACGATGAAGAATATGAAATACTTCATCCGGCCGGAACACTTCGACGGCCTGGGTAAACTGATGCTGATGATCACCATGACCTGGGGTTATTTCTTCTTCAACGACTACATCGTCGAATGGTACGGCGGAGAGAGCATCTCGCGCACCCTGCAGAAATTCCTCGAGACGGGTCCGCTGGCCTGGATGTTCTTTACGATGTTGATTCTCAATTTCGTCATTCCGATGCTGACCTTGTGGAACAAGAAGCTGCGCCGGACGCCCTGGTTCATGTTCATCTTGGGTTTGCTGATCAACATCGGCATGTGGTTCGAGCGCTACATCATCATCCCGGACGCCCTGACGATCAACCGCATGCCCTACACCTGGCGAATCTATATCCCGCACGTCGAGATCCCCCTGACGATCGGGACGTTCGCCCTGTTCCTGCTGCTCTACATGCTGGCTTCCCGTCTGATCCCACTGGTGCCGGTCTGGGAGGTCCAGGAAGGCCAACTGGCCCACTCGCTGCGCAAGTTCGGCAAGGCCAAAGTGGCGACGAAGGCCGAGATCGAGTAGGGTCGAAAGGATTGCATATGGCTGATACGACCACACTCCTGGCTCTTTTCAAGGATGTCGACCCGGCGGCGGACGCGATCGAGCGGCTGCGCAAGCTGGGAATCCCGGACGATCAAATGGATGTCATCTCGGGCGTCCCGGTGCTGGAGCGGGTGCTTGGGCGACCGAAACGCCATACCCGGGTCCCTCGCCTGGCCCTGGGCGGCGCGGGCGTGGGATTCCTTTTCGGCCTGTTCCTGGCCTATGGGACTCCCTTCCTGTTCACCGTCCATACCGGCGGGCAGCCGGTCTATCCGGTCCCGCCCGGGATCATCCTGGTCTTCGAGATGTCGATGCTCGGATTGATGGGCACGGCTTTCCTGGGCGTCTTCCTCGAAAGCTACTTCCCGATTTACCACAAGCTGGAATACGTTCCCGAGGTCAGCGACGGGAAGATCGCCGTGCTCTTCAAGTGCCCCAGCCAGGATGAGAACAAATTCATCGCAGCGATGCAGGCCCAGGGCGCCGAGAGCGTCGGCCCGGCAATCGCGAGGCAGCTATGAAATCAGACCTGTTCAAACGCCTTTCCATCCTGATCGGGGTGGTCGTCCTGCTTTTCGCCTTCCTGATGCTATTTTCATACGACATCATCAAAGTGGACTGGGTCAGCTTCATGGAAATCCAGCCGGCCTTCCAGCCGATGTATCACCCGCTGCCAGTCCCAACCGATTCCATCCCGATCGAAGGACCCGCTTATATCCTCGCGGCGGGAGTGCCAACAAACCCGGTTCCAGCGGACACGGCTTCGATCACTCGTGGACGGGAGCTTTACCGAATCAATTGCAACATGTGCCACGGTCCGGAGGGAGAAGGGAACGGCCCGATCGCCAACTACCTGCAGAATAAACCCGCCAATCTCTCCGGCCTGGCGGTCCAATCCCTGAGCGACGGGGGCATCTTTATGACCATCACGGAAGGCGTCCAGGGAAAGATGCCGGCCCTGAATGAAAACTTGACGGTCCGTGAGCGCTGGGACGTGGTGAATTACGTCCGAACCTTGTGGGAGAAATAGGAGGGCCACATGAAGCGTGATTTCAGAAGCGCGATGATCCTGCTCGCCTTCAGCCTGCCGGTGATCGCGGCGCTATTCATCGGCTCGATCTACTTCGCCAACTGCGGCGTGAACAATGACTGCGCGCGAGGCGATTTGGCGGCCGTCATCCATACCCCCATTCCCACCCTGCTCCCCGCCACGCTGCCGGCCCCCACCCTGGGTAGATACCTGACCCCCACCTTCACGGAACTTCCTTCACCGACTTCTGCCGGCCAGGCTGACGACCTGACCCCCACCGTAGAGTCAGTGGATGAAGTCCCGGAGCCCTCCAACCCCGGCGCCCCCGGTCCGGCTGTCAATCTGGTCGGGGATGCCACCGCCGGAGCGGCCTTGTTCAAAACCAACTGCGCATCCTGTCACGGGGACCAGGGGGTTGGCGGGGTGCCGAATCCCGGGTCAGACGATGGGACGGTGCCTCCGCTCAATCCAATCGATCCGCTGCTGGTCGATCCGAATTACGCGACCTTCGCATCCAATATCGACCTGTTCATCCAGCATGGCTCCGTTCCAGAAGGCCCGAGTCCCTGGCGAAACATGCCCGGCTGGGGCGACAACGATGCCCTGACCCAGCAACAAATTGCCGACCTGATCGCCTACGTGATCAGCTTGAACAAGTAAGGGAATCCTCGAAACAAAGAAAAGTGCGGGCTGGGCCCGCACTTCATTTTTTCTTTTCCTGCCTGGCCGGCGCAGGACCTGGCTGGCGGACCGAGGCGGTCGTGACCAGGACTTTGTCGACGCGCTTGTCATCCATGTCCATCACCTCGAATTTCAACCCGCTCCACTCGAAGGTATCAGCAGCCTGGGGGATGCGCTTCAAATGCATCATCACGAATCCACCCAGCGTCTCATATTCCTCTTCGTCTGGCAGGCGCCGCAGGTTGAAGATCTCCTTGAACTCGTCGTTGGGCAGCATGCCATCCAGCAGCCACGAGCCGTCCTGGCGCTGGGTGGCCTGCGGCTCGGCCTCCAGGTCCCCGACGATCTCTTCGAGGATGTCGGCCAGGGTGACCAGGCCCTGGACGACGCCGAATTCATCCACCACCAGCATCAATTCGCGTTTGCTTTCCTTGAACATTTCGAGGGCACGCGAGCCGAAGGCCGTCTCGGGGATATAGATTGGCTCACGCAGAATCTTCTTGAGCTCGCGGCCGTCCTGCAAGTCAGCCAGGAGCAAGTTCTTGGCTTTGACCACGCCCAGGACGCTATCCAGGCTGTCCTCGCCGACCGGGAAACGCGAGAAGGGGCTGTCTTGGACCTTCCGGCGGATCTCGTCGACCGAGTCGTTGATATCCAGCCAGACGATCTCGTTGCGCGGCGTCATCAGGGCATTGATCCGCTGGTCGGAGAGCGAGAACACCCCTTCCACCATGTCCTGCTCGGCCTCCTGGAAGACGCCCGCCTGGGTGCCCTCGTCCAGCTGGACGAGGATCTCCTCCTCGGTCACGGGCGGCTCGTCGGCATGCTGGATGCGCAGAACGCGCAGGACCAGATCCGTAGACTTACCCAGCAGCCAGACCACCGGCGACAGGATCGCAGCCATGAGCGCCATCACCCCGGCAATTCCTGAGGCGACATTCTCGGGATTCTGCAAAGCCAGCCGCTTGGGAACCAGCTCGCCGACCAGCATGGAAAAGAAGGTGATGAGGACGACCACGACGGCCAGGCTGACCGTGTGGGCGTAGGGAGCCAGTCCCGAAATCCGTCCAAGCAATCCGGCCAGCGCCTCGGCGATGACCGCGCCGCCGACCGCGCCGGTCAGGACTCCGATCAGGGTAATCCCCACCTGGACGGTGGGCAGCAGACGATTGGGGTTGTCCGCCAGGTTCAAGGCCCGGTGGGCTTTCGCGTCCCCTTCGTTCGAGCGCTGCTGCAGGCGCGCCTTGCGCGATGCCAGGATGGCTGTCTCAGACATGGCAAAGAAGCCGTTCAGCAGGATCAATAAAAAGATGAGCAGGATTTCCAGGCCAATATTCATCAGGGACCCGTCAATTAAGCTGGATGAGCAGGGCCGATCGGAACTGTTCCGTCACAGTCGATTTCCCAGGCCATCTCGAAGGCCGCCTGCCAGGGAACGGACAATTGATCCCACATTTACCGGACCTCGACCCCTTTTCCGGAGAAGGCCTCCCCGATGACCCAGGCAGGCTGACCGATCTCTTCGGCCTTTTTCAGGAAGGCGGGAAGTTTTTTGGGAGGGAGCGCCAGCAGCAACCCGCCGCTGGTCTGCGGATCGAAGAGCAGCATGCGGGTTTGCTCGTCGATCCGATCGGCAAAGCGGACCCCGGGCTCGAAATGCAGGCGGTTATCGAAGGCCCCGCCGGGAAAGGCTCCCAGATCGGCATATTTGCGGGCACATGAGACGAACGGCAGATCCGGGAGCCTGAAACGCAGACCCAGGCCGGAGGCTTCGGCCATTTCCGAAGCGTGGCCGAGCAAGCTGAAGCCGGTCACGTCCGTCCCGCCGCGCAGGTTGAATTCCACGGCGAGCGCACCGGCATCCTTGTTCAGCCGCTTCATCCACTGAACGACTTCCGTTACGTCGGCTGCGGGGGCTTTTTCCTGCTTCAAAGCGGTGGTCGTCACACCGAAACCGAGCGGCTTGGTCAGCACCAGGGCATCCCCCGGGCGGACGCCGCCCTTGGTCAGCATCTTCTTCGGGTTGACGAATCCGATCACGACCAGGCCGTACTTGGGCTCCTTGTCCTGGACGGTATGCCCGCCGGCAATGACGACCCCGGCTTCCCGGGCTTTCTCCGCCCCACCGCGCAGGATCTCGCTGTTGACTTCCGCCGGCAGGTCAGGGATGAGGGCAGCCACGTTAAGGGCCAGGAAGGGCCGGCCACCCATGGCGTATACATCGGAAAGGCTGTTGGCGGCGGCAATGCTGCCGTAATCATAAGGATCGTCCACCACCGGGGTGAAAAAGTCGGTCGTCATCACCAGCGCCCGCGCCGAATCCAGCCTCCAGACGGCTGCATCGTCGGGTCTTTGTAACCCGACGAGCAGGTCCGGATAGTTGCGAGCGTCGAAAATGGTTTCGATCGGGCGCAGAACCTGCGCCAGCGTTTCCGCGTTGAGCTTGGAGGCTCAACCCGCACAGTTCGAATAGCTGGTCAGTCTGATCTGGCGTCCGCTCGGGTGGACGACCGACATTCGACCTCCTGTTATTTTGGAATCTGGCTCGTCGAAGGCAGCAGAAGCGGCGTCCCGCTGGGCAGATAGATCACCTGTACATTCGGGGCGATCTTCAGGATATATTCGTACGTCAACATTTCGGGATTGTTCTGGAGCACCGCAGCCAGGGCTGTCCACGCCTGGGCCTGCGCCTGGGCATTGATCAATGTAGCCTGGGCCTGGCCCTTGGCGGCGATGACGGCCGCGTCGGCCTGGCCCTGGGCAACCTGGCGGGCTTGTTCAGCTTCCTGTTTCTTCTGCTCGACCACGAAGGCCGCCTGCAGGGCTTGCTGCTCGGCGATCTGCTTCTGTTCCACCGCGGCGGCATATTCGTCGCTGAAGCGGATGTTGCGGAGCAGGAAATCGTCCATGATCAGGCTGTTGGCGGCCAAACCTGCCTTGATCTCGTCGCTGATGGTCTGCTCCAGCTCGGCGCGCTTGGTGCTGACGATCTCCTCGACGCCGTACTGGGAGACCGCGTCCCGGATGGCGGACCGGACCACCGGCCGGACCACCAGGTCCTCATAACGGTTCTGCCAGGTAATGTGCAGGGTGATCAACTGGGCCGGATCGATGGAATAGATGACCGACGCATCGAGAAATACCTGCTGGCCATCCTTCGTCCGGGCCTGGATCGAGTCATCCCCCTGGACGGCTCCTTCCGTGGCGGCAGTCGCCATGGTATAGGTCTGCTTGGCCTTGGAATACACCTGGACATTTTCGACGAAGGGCACCACCCAATGCAGGCCGGGGCCAACCGGTTCGGAGCGATAACCGTTCGGCTGGATGGCCGATATGACGACGCCGATCTGGTCGGCCTGGAGGAAGACCAACCCGGCGCTCAGGGTGGTCAACGCCAGGGAAAAGACGACCGCCCCGATGACCAACGAGACGGCGCCCTTCAATGGCTTGGCCCGGCTGGCGCGCACGACAGCCAGGATGATGATACCGACGACGACCAGCCAGGATAAGGTGGCCAATCCTTGAAGCACGCTAGCAATATTCATTAAATTCTCCTCATTCGGTTGATGGATAATTATACCGGGATTAAATCGTTCAGGCGGAGGAACGCGCCTCCGCCTGATCTTGGAGAGATCGAGCTGCTACCGCCAGATCCGGAAGGATGTGGCCGCAGCCGCCTGCAGGCCCTCGAACGTCATGACAGTGTCGAGGGTCACCAGGCCGCCTGCAGGCTGATCCGAAAAGCGTACCGTCGAGATGACGCCCACGCCGCCGGCATCCGTGACGACCGGGTAGGATAGATTCTGCCCGCCCGGGAAATGGATGGTGACCGTGCCGGTCGCCCCCTCCACCGGTCCGAGCGCCTGATCCTGAACGACGATGAAGATTCGCTGGGTATCGCTTGGCAGGGTGACCGCATTCGCCACGAAGACCATCGTCCGCAGGGAAAGCGGCCGGGAGGACTGGACCGGGATGTTGTTGAGCGGCAGGGCGGCTTTCAACCAGGCCGGGTCCTCGTGGGCATTGAAATACAACCGGCCCAGGTCCGCCAGCATGACATTCTGTCCGGCCGGAAGCTCGGGGTGCCAGTCGAAGCGGGCCCGCTCGAAGTACTGGACGACGCGCCCATCCGGCTGGAATTCGAAAGCCGAGATCGGATTGCCGAAGCGGGCCAGCCCGCCGTGCTGGTCGAAATAGGTCAGGAAGTCGTAACAAACGCCGAAACCGTTGATCACCCGGCAGACCCCCGGCGAGGTGGTATTGATCGAATTCAGTCCGGGCTTATAGAGGGCCGTCCCCAGGGCCGAGACAAGGACCCGCCCTCCGATGGGCTGGTCGGGATGCAGCTCGAAGCGAACCTTTTCAAAGTACTGGACCGTCAGCCCGGAGCCGTCCGCGCTGGGAAATTGTTCGGTCAGGGGAAGACCAAAGAGAATGGCGGCATCCGGGACGCTTTGATAGAAGGTCCAGAATTCGCCGATGATGTTATGTCCGGTTTGGGAAAAATAATGACCGCTCGTCTGCTGGGCTCTGGCCGGCATCCACCCTGCCGCCAGCAGGAGTGCACATAAAATGACTATTAAGATACGTATTCCAGATTTCACTGCCTATATTATACCCAATCTTCCCCCGTGAAACAATACATGAAACAGAACAAATTACCTACAAAAAGCCAACAAAGATTGGACGATTCGAGCTGCCGCGTGTCCATCTCCAAAAGGATTGACCGCCCGGGCCATCCGGGCGTATGCCCGGGGGTTTTCCAAAAGGCGATTTGCCTCGTTCACGATCCGGGCGGAGTCGGTCCCAACCAGCTTCAGAACCCCGGCTTTGACCCCTTCTGGCCGTTCGGTCACCTGGCGCAAGACCAGGACCGGAATGGCGAAGGCGGGCGCCTCTTCCTGGATGCCGCCCGAATCGGTCAGCACCAGGGTGGACCGGCGGATCAGGTGGATCATCGGAAGGTAATCCTGGGGCGGAAGCAGGGTAACGTGCGGCACGCCCCCGAGCAGCCGGCGGACCGGTTCCTGGACGTTCGGGTTGAGGTGCAGAGGATAGACGATCTCCACATCCCCGCGGCTCGCCAGCCCGGAAAGCGCTGCGCAGATGCTCTCGAGCGGCACCCCGAAATTCTCCCGCCGGTGGGCGGTGACCAGGATCAGCCGTTTCGACTCGCCGATCCCCAGGCTGGAGAGGAGTTTTTTGATCTCCGCTGGAGGGGTTTGTTCTGCAACCACTTGCAGGGCATCGATGACCGGGTTGCCGGTCACGGCAATGGCGCGATCCGGGATGCCTTCCCGGAGCAGGTTGTGGCGGGCCCACTGCGTGGGGGCGAAATGCAGATCCGCCGCCACCCCCGCCACCCGCCGGTTGATCTCCTCGGGAAAGGGCTGCCACTTGTCGTGCGTGCGCAGCCCCGCCTCGACGTGCCCGACTTTGATTCTGCGGTAGTATGCAAGCAGGGATGTGATCGCCACTGTCGTGGTGTCGCCCTGCACGAGCACCCAGTCCGGCTTGAAATTCGCCAGGACCGGGTCGAGGTCCTTGAAGATCGCCGCGCTCAGGTCCGCCAGGGATTGGTCGGCGCGCATCAGGTCGAGGTCCACATCCGGGCGGATCTGGAAAAGGTCGAGCACCTGATCGAGCATCTCGCGGTGCTGGGCCGTCACGCAGACAGATGCTTCGATCCCTTCCGTTTGCTTCAACTCGTGCACCACCGGGGCCATCTTGACGGCTTCGGGACGGGTTCCAAAAACGGACAGCACGCGCAGGGGCATGGAGCGGGCCGCCCTTACTTGTTCACACCCAGGCGGGAGATCTGGAATCCGGCGGCATGCCAGTCCTTGCCGGCCCAGCCGTTGACCGTGTCGATCAGGAAGCGCGCCGGGGTCAGGCCAGCCAGCTTTTCAGGGGTCAGCGCCCGCAGCTCGGTATGGTTGACCAGCAGCACGACTGCGTCCGCCTCGTGAAGAGCCTCCTCCAGGGTCGGGACGGCTGTCACGCCGGGCAGGTTCGCATCCGGCTTGAACGGCTCGTACGCCTTGACTGTTGCGCCTTCCTCCTGGAGCATGTGGACCACTTCCACGGCCGGCGATTCGCGCAGGTCATCCACATCTGGCTTGAAAGCCAGGCCCAGGGCGGCGATCTTCTTTCCTTGCAAGGTGCCAAGGGACTTTTGGACAAGCTCTATGACGAAGTGCGGCTGGAAGTCGTTGACACTGCGAGCCGCATAGATCAGGTTGGCCAGGTCCGGGGCGGACTCGACGAAGAACCATGGATCCACGCTGATGCAGTGTCCGCCCACGCCGGGGCCTGGATTGAGGATCTTGACCCGCGGGTGCAGGTTGGCGATGCGGATGGCTTCCCAAACGTCGATGCCGAAGCGCTCGGACAGGCGGGAAAATTCGTTGGCGATGCCAATGTTGATATCCCGGTAGGTATTTTCCATCACTTTGACCATTTCAGCGGTGGTCGCGTCCGTGACGACGATCTGCCCCTTCACGAACACCGCATACAGGTCCCGGCCGGCCTCGGCGGATTCGGGCGTCACGCCGCCGATCACCCGGGCGTTCTCGACCAGCTCGCGCAGGATCTGCCCGGGCAGGACTCGCTCGGGGGAATAAGCCAGGTAGAAGTCACGGCCCGCCTTCAAGCCCGACTTTTCGAGGATGGGGATAAGCAGATCGACGGTGGTGCGCGGCGGCGAGGTGGATTCGAGCACGACCAGGCTGCCCTTGCGCAGCACCGGGACGATCGCCTCGGTCGCCGAAGTGACTGCCCGCATATCGGCCAGCTTGTAGCGTTTCCCGTCGCTCTCCCCGAGGCGGTCCTCATAAAAGGGCGTCGGGACGGCAATGATGTAGGCATCCGCCTCGACGGGCGTCTCGTTGACGGTCAAATTCCCGCCTTTCAGGGCGGTTTCGAGCGCCTCGTGCAGCCCCGGCTCGTGGATGTGGATCTCCCCACGCCGCAAGGTCGCCAGGACCTGCCGGTTGACGTCCACCCCGACCACCTGGATGCCGTGGGCGGCAAAGGTGCTGGCGGTGGGAAGACCGATGTAGCCAAGACCGAGGACGCAGATTTTTTTGAATTTCACGGGAGACTCCCTGTCAGGCGGCATACCGCGCCGTGGTTTGACGAACGGAACGTATTCTACCCCAAAACCTGCCGCCTCGTAGAACCACACCGGTCGATAAACGTATATATTGGTAACAGTGGGTGTGCCGATTGGTTGTATAATAATTTCGGCCCCCGGAAGAGGAACCCATGAACCTTTTCGTAAATCCCGACGTTGCCTACCTGCTTTTGATATCCGGTTTCATCCTGGCGTTTCTGGCCCTGGCCACTCCCGGGACACACTTCCTGGAAGCCGGGGCGCTGCTCCTGCTGTTTGCAGCCGGATACGAGATCACCCAGCTGGGGGTGACGATCTGGGCGCTGGTCGTCCTGGTCGTTGGATTGGTGCCGTTCATCTATGCAATCCGGGGAGCCCGACGCGGATGGGCCCTGGCGGTCAGCATCGTCTGCCTGATCGTCGGGTCGCTCTACCTGTTCCCCAGTCAGAACTTCATCCCGGCCGTCAACCCGGTGCTGGCAGTGGTCATGTCGGCCGCAAGCGGAGTGTTCCTGTGGTTTGCCGTCCGGATGGTCATCCAGGCGCACCGCACCCGCCCTCTCCAGGACCCGGAACACCTGGTCGGCCTGAGCGGAGAGGCAAAGACCGAGGTCCTCGCCGGCGGTTCGGTGCAGGTGGCCAGCGAGTTGTGGAGCGCCCGCAGCGAGAAACCCATCCCGGCCGGCAGCCGCATCCGCGTGCTTCGTCGTGAAGGATTCACCCTGGTCGTCGAGCAAGCCGATCAGGTAACCCATTAACCTTTTCAGGGATCTTCAAGGAGGATTGTATGTCATCTGGAGCAATTGGAACGACTTTCCTGTGTGTCGGCGGCGCGGTCGTCGTGCTGCTGATCATCTTTCTCGTTAACGCCATCCGGATCGTCAACGAGTATCAGCGCCTGGTCGTCTTCCGCCTGGGCCGCTGCATCGGCACCAAGGGCCCCGGCCTCGTGCTGTTGATCCCGATCGTCGACCGGGCCGTCAAAGTGGACTTGCGCGAACAGATCCGTGAGGTCCCGCACCAGGTTTCGATCACCAAGGATAATGCCCCGATCTCGATCGACTTCCTGTGGTATTACAAGGTGATGGACCCGACCCTGAGCGTGGTCGGCGTCGGCAACTTCGAGCTGTCGGCGGCCGGTATGGCCACTACCACCCTTCGCTCCGTCATCGGCGGCATCCCGCTCGACGAAGTGCTTTCTCAACGTGAAAATATCAATACGACCCTGCGCACCAAGCTCGACGAAGTGACCGAGCGCTGGGGTGTCAAGGTGACCAACGTGGAGATCCGCGAGATCATCCCGCCCAAGGACGTCCAGGACGCAATGAACAAGCAGATGTCCGCCGAGCGCATCCGCCGTGCCGTCGTGACCGAGTCCGAAGGTAACCGCGATGCCGCCATCAACGTGGCGACCGGCCAGAAACAGGCCGCCATCCTGCAGGCCGAAGGCTCCAAGCAGGCCGCCATCCTGGAGGCCGAGGGCCAGAAACAGGCCCAGGCTTTGCGGGCGGAAGGCTTCGCCACGGCCCTGGAAAATATCTTCGTAGCCGCCAAGACCGTCGACCAGAAGACCATGACCCTGCAGTATTTCGAGACGCTCAAGTCCGTCGGCCAGGGCGCTTCCACCAAGTTCATCTTCCCGATGGAATTCACCAGCATGATCGAGAATTTCGTCAAAGGGAAGTAGGCAAGGAACAATCAAGAACGGGTAAAATAGAGGCCTCCCGAAATTCGGGAGGCCTCTGATTTCAAAATCTTGGATGAACGTCATGGATATCCTCCCCGCCACCCTCCGGGACCTCGGCAGCCTGCGCCGCGTCGAACAAGCGTGTTTCCCGAAAGATGCCTGGCCGTTGCTCGACCTGGTCGCCGTGTTGACCTGGCCGGACGTCGTCCGTCTTAAAGCCGTCGAGGGCGACCAGATGGTCGGCTTCGTGGCCGGCGATCCGCGGCCCTCCGAGAACATGGCCTGGATCGCCACCATCGGGGTCCTTCCAGAGTTCCAGCGCCGCGGCATCGGACGGGCGCTCCTGCGGGCCTGTGAGCGAAAACTCCCCCAACAGCGCATCCGCCTGTGCGTCCGCGTAACCAACGATGCGGCGATCGAAATGTACAAGCAGGAACAGTATTACTCCGTGGATACCTGGCGGGAATACTACAACGATAAAGAGAACGCCCTGGTCATGGAAAAGATCCGCTAGGGTCGCCATGCCAGCCATAAGGTTATAATCCGGACGATGACAGCCCTTCCCGCTCCCGAGTGGATCGCAACCCCCGCAGCCCTGGCAAAATTGACCACCGAGCTTGCCCGCTACCCCCGGATCGCCGTGGATACGGAGTCGAACAGCCTGCATGCCTATCGGGAACAGCTTTGCCTCATCCAGTTCTCGACCCCCGAAAAAGACTACCTCGTCGATCCGCTCGTCTTCGACGTCCTTTCCCCTCTCAGCGTCATCTTCAACAATCCCGAACACGAAAAAGTGTTCCACGCCGCAGAGTACGACTTGATTTGCCTGAAGCGCGATTTCGGCTTGAACGTCACCCACCTGTTCGACACCATGCAGGCTGCCCGCATCCTGGGTTATAAACGGGTCGGGCTGGATTCGATGCTGGCCGAAAAGCTGGGGATCAAGCTGGACAAGAAATACCAGAAGGCCGACTGGGCCGAACGGCCGCTCTCGAAGGATATGCTCAGTTATGCCCGCCTCGATACTCACCACCTCCTGGACTTGCGGGTATGCCTGGAAAACGAGCTCAAACTGCGCGGCCGCTGGGAGCTGGCCCAAGAGGAGTTCACCCGCCTGGCGCACGGCAACGGGAGCGGACGGGTGGAAATCCCGGCCTGGCAGAGGGTCAAGGGGATCCAGAAACTGACCGACCGGCAGCTGACGATCTTGCAGGAATTATGTGCCTGGCGCGAATCGAAGGCCCAGCAGATGAACCGTCCGGTCTTCCGGGTCATCGATGACAAACGCCTGGTGGAGCTGGCCCTGGCCGCCCCCGAAACCCAGGACGAGATGGACGCCCTCGACCTGACCGCCAAGCAAATCTATGTCTACGGGAATGACATCCTGCAGGCGATCTCACGGGGCAAGCGGGCAATCCTGGTCAAGCGACCCCAATATGTCCGCCCGAAGCAGGCCTATATCGACCGCTATACGATCCTATCCGAATGGCGGAAAAGCACCTGCCAGAAGATGGGGGTCGAATCCGACGTGATCCTGCCGAAGGGCTGGATGCACGCGATCGCAGACACGAATCCCAAAACGATCGAAGAGCTGGCGGAATTAATGCCGAATTCTCCCTGGCGCCTGAAGGAGTTCGGCGGGGAAATTCTGCAAATCGTCCGCACAAAAAAATTTCCCGCCTAGGAGGCAATCAATGCGCATCCACTTCAATGGGGCCGCCCAAACGGTCACCGGTTCCCAGTATCTGCTGGAAGTGAACGGGAGCCGGATCTTGATGGAATGCGGCTTGTACCAGGGCCGGCGCGCCGAGACCTACGAGCGCAACCGGACTTTCCACTTCGATCCGAAAACGATCGACGCGGTCCTTCTCTCGCACGCCCACATCGACCACAGCGGCAACCTGCCCAACCTGGTCAAGCAGGAATACGCCGGTCCGATCTTCGCCACCTCCGCCACGGCCGACCTGGCCGACGCCATGCTGCAGGACTCAGGCCACATCCAGGAGGCGGATGCGGAATTCGTCAACAAGCGCAACTTGGAACGCGGCGAGCCGCCTGTCGAGCCGCTCTACACCCTCGAGGACGCCAAGAAAGTCGCCGAGCACTTTCGGCCGCAGAACTACTTCAAACCCGTCGAGGTTGCCCCGGGCGTGAGCGTGGAATTCATCGAAGCGGGACACATCCTCGGATCAGCGGCGATCCGACTGGAGATCCACGAAGGCAGCCAGACGAAGCGTTTCTGGTTCTCCGGCGACATCGGCCGCTACAAACTGCCGATCCTGCGCGACCCGGTCATGCCGCACGATGCCGATTACCTGATGATGGAATGCACCTACGGCGACAAGCCTCACGCCGATCCCTTGGAAGCCCACCGTGAGTTCCACGCGGTCGTCCTGCAGACCCTCAAACGGGGCGGCAAGGTCATCATCCCGGCTTTCGCGGTTGGTCGGACCCAGGAACTCGTCTTCAGCCTGAACCAGTTGGTGGAGACCGGGCAGCTCAAACACATCCCGGTCTTTGTGGACAGTCCACTGGCGCTGCACGCCACCCAGGTCTTCGACAAACACCCGGAATGCTACGACGCCGAGACCCTGGCGTTCATCCGCTCGGGGAAGCATCCGGCCCTAGCCTTCGCCGGCTTGAAGTACGTCCAGACCGTGGAGGAGTCGAAAGCCATCAATTCCATGAAGGGACCGATGATCATCATTGCGGCCTCCGGGATGGCCGAAGCCGGGCGCATCCTCCATCATCTCAAGAACAACATCGAAGACGAGAAGAACACCATCCTGATCGTCGGCTGGCAGGCCCCCTATACCCTTGGCCGGCGCCTAGCGGATCGCGAGCCGGTCGTCAAGATCTACGGCGAGGAGTATCACCGCAAAGCCGATGTTGTCACCATCGGCGGCCTGTCCGCCCACGCCGGGCAGGACCTGCTGACCCAGTACGCCCTGTCACTCAAGGGTCAGGCAAAACAGGTCATCCTGGTACACGGCGAGACGGATGCCGCCACCGCCTTCCAGGCACGCCTGCGCGAGAACGGCATGGATGGGCTCCTCTATCCGGAGCTTTACAGCAGCCTGGAGATTTGACAGGCAAGCTCAGCAACCGATCCATCCTTCCCGCCACACCGGCAGGAATTTAAGATATAATCGGCCCGCCGCTCGGAGAGGTGCCAGAGCGGTTGAATGGGACGGTCTCGAAAACCGTTGTGGTCCTTTGGGCCACCGTGGGTTCGAATCCCACCCTCTCCGCCTGAAAAAGACATCCCGATCGTGGGGTGTCTTTTTCGTTCGAGGGAAAAGTAAAGTAAATGCAAGGTTTTTCCCATCAAAAAAGACAAAAACGTTTTATAATTTCAAGCGGAAATTCCCGATACAATCCCGTGGGGGGAGCATCGCTTGGGATTAATAGCACGTCAATTCCTGAACATTCAGCGTGCCGTCAGCAATGAGCGTCGCATACCGCCGGGGGACGGGACAAGCATCAGCCGGGTTCATTTGGCGATTCGCTCCAGTGTGGCGGCAATGGATGAAGCGCTGAGGCGCCTGCGTCGGTTGTGAGCACTGATAAGACCGCAGGATTTCTCATCCCCATCCAATATTTTTCTATCCAGGAGTATGCCATGAAAAAGAGCCAATCCGCAGAAGATCTGACCGTCCGAAAAGCGCGCGGGGCATTTGCCTTGCTGACCGTTTCCCTTGTAGCGATCGGCCAGGTCATCCTTTACACCACCCCGATCAATGACAAGATAATCGTTCCGGCTTCCCTTTGGATCTGCCTGGCCGGCGTGCTTTTATTCATCGCTTCTTTAGCGATCAAACCGCCTCGTTTCATCAAATCGCTTTTCGAGCGGCTGTCGTTGACAGGCGCTTCTCCCTGGGTCGCCGGTGCGATCATCCTGTCGATCCTGGCCGCGCTTTCGATGGTACTTTTCCGGAAGAGTGAACGAACCAATTACATTCCGGTACTCTCGTTCTGGGCGGGCAGCATGATCTGTTATCTGGCTGCATTCAGCCAGGGCTTCAAAATCGATCCCGCCTGGAAAAAGTGGCTGAAAGAAAATAGGAATGAACTGTTGATCGTGGGAGGGCTTACCCTCCTGGCGCTCATACTCAGGTTCTACAAATTGGGCACCATCCCACGGATCATCAACGGGGATGAGGGCCAGATGGGCATGGCAGCACAAGCAACGACATACGGCAGGCTGGCCAACCCATTCGCCCTATGGGCTAATTTCGGCGCGTTATATCTCCAGGGGATCTATTTCTTCCTGAATATGTTCGGATCCACCCCATTCGCCCTCCGCCTATTGGCGGCCATTGGTGGCACCCTGGCCATTCCGGCCATATATCTGCTGGCTCGCCAGATCGGCGGTAAACGCATCGCCCTGATCAGCACCAGTCTGCTGGCATTCTCGCATACCCATTTGAATTTTAGCCGCACGGCTGCAGTGGGATATATCCAGGATACCTGGTTGATCCCGCTGGAATTCTTCCTGCTGTTGACCGGCATACAAAAACGCAGTTCCTGGCGGACTGCCCTCGCCGCGATCCTGCTCGCCATCCACTTCAGCATCTACCTGACCGCCCAGAGTGTAGTTGTCCTGGTGCTCATTTTTATGGTCATTGCTTTCCTATTCTTCCGACCTTGGATCAAGCCGGCCCTGAAACAGGTCGGCGCATTCTGGGGCGGCCTGGCAATCCTGCTCATCCCGGAAGCAACATACGTCGTCCAGCATCCTGATGAATTCTTTGCCAGGATGAATTCGGATGGCACCTTCCAGTCAGGATGGCTAGCCCAAACCGTCGCCAGCACCGGCCAGAATGCCTTCCAGATCCTGGGGCAGCGTGTCATCCATGCCTTCCTCTCCCTTATTTATTACCCGGCCATCGATTTCTATGGCTCCCCCGTTCCGACCCTCACCCTGGTTGCAGCCACTCTCTTCCTGGTCGGATTGGGTATCGCCATTTGGCGGATTCGCAAGCCGGAGTACCTGCTCGTGAACTGCTACTTTTGGGGCTTTACTTTTGCTATCGGGATCTTTTCCGTCCCTGCCTCCGCCGACTCGTACCGAATGTTGATCGTCCTTCCGGCAGCTATGATCCTTGCTGCTGTTGCGCTGGACCAAGTCCTCGAGCTGATTGGAATGAGTTGGGAGAAAGCCCATATGGCATACGGACTTGCGGTCGGCGTGGTACTGGTCAGCCTCATGGTCACCAACCTTTGGAACTATTATGTTGACTTTGCCGGGCGCTGCCTGTATTCCAACAACCCCCAGGATCGGTTCGCATCCTATCTCGGAAGTTTCGTCCGGACCGTGCACCCGGAGGATACCGTTTATCTGCTCAGCGATGACATATTCTTTTACGGCTCACACGCTTCGGTCGACTTCCTGAGCGGGAACCGATCCATCATCAACGTCAAGGATCCGGTCGACACCTTGACAGCCGGCGCAGAAGAGACGATCATCGCCAATCCGAATCGCTTTGACGAGCTGAAAGCCTGGGCAGCCGCTCATCCCGGCGGAGACATTGTCTATCATTATGATTGCACGAAGGTGATCATGATCACCTACCAGTTCCCGTAGCGGACCAATGGACCCCCACGAATATGAGTTGATGTTCGCCGCTGAGGACCGGCATTGGTGGTACCGTGGCATGGAATGCCTCATCCGGGCCATCCTCGATCATCGGTACGGCCGTGATGGTCGACTCCGCATCCTGGATGCCGGCTGCGGAACCGGCCGGGCAATGACTTCCTACCTGGCCAGCTATGGCAGGGTGACAGGCGTGGACGTGTCGGAAATCGCCCTCGGCTATTGCCGCCGGCGGAACGCTGGGGATCTGGTACGGGCGAATGTGACCGGCCTGCCCTTCCCTTCCGGCAGTTTCGACCTGGTCGCCAGCTTCGACGTCCTGTACGAACGCGATGTTGCAAATGATGCGCAGGCAGTGGAAGAGTTTGCCCGCCTGATCGTCCCGGGCGGGCGGCTGTTGCTGCGCCTGCCGGCCTACGACTGGCTGCGCGGCCAACACGACTGCCCGATCCATACCGCCCGCCGGTACACGGCCGGGCAGGTCGCCCGCCTGATCGAACGGTGCGGCTTGACCGTCGAGCTGCTCTCCTACGCCAACACCTTTCTCTTCCCGTTTGCACTGCTGAAACGGATGCAGGAGAGAATCCGGCCCATCTCCGCTCCCAAGTCCGACCTGGAGACGGATTTTGGCCTCCTGGATGGTGTACTGCGGTCCATCCTCTGTCTGGAAGCGCCGTTCATCACCCATGCCGGCCTGCCGTTTGGATTGAGCGTCCTGGCAGTCGGACGGAAGATATGAAACCTCAATGCTATGCCTAAAAAGACAATCCCCAGCCTGACCGCGTTCTTCCCCGCCTTCAACGATGCCGGGACCATTCCGAGCATGGTCTTGACCGCAGTGCTGGCCCTCCGCCAGGTGACGGATGACTATGAGGTCATCGTCGTCGATGACGGCAGCACCGACCACACCCCCCAAGTCCTGGAGGAGCTCGCCAGCCGGTACCCCGAACTGTGCGTCATCCGTCACAGCGCGAATCAAGGGTACGGGGCAGCGCTGCGGCGAGGGTTTTCAGCCGCCACGAAAGAATGGATCTTCTATACCGATGGGGATGCCCAGTACAACCCGCTCGAGCTGGACCGGCTTGTGGCTGTCCTGCGGGATGGAGTGGATGTCGTGAACGGGTATAAAACCGTCCGGCACGATCCGCTGATCCGCAAGATAGTCGGGCGGATCTATCACAACCTGGTCAAATGGACCTTCGGCTTCCACCTGCGGGACGTGGACTGTGACTTTCGCCTGATCCGCCGCAGGCTCTTCGACGAGGTGGTACTGGAAAGCACCACCGGGACGATCTGCCTGGAAATGGTGAAGAAATTCCAAGACGCCGGTTACGAATTCGCCGAAGTGCCAGTCACGCACTATTACCGCCAGTACGGCGCATCCCAATTCTTCAACTGGCGGCGATTGGTCCTGACCGGTCTCCACCTGGCGCAGCTATGGTGGAAACTGGTGGTGCGCAAGGAACACCTGCAAGACCGCCATGACAATGCTTGAGCTTGAGAAAGCATTCTACCGCCGCAAGGTGCTGATCGCCGGTGGTTTGGGCTTCATCGGCAGCAGCTTGGCGCGCCGTCTGGTTGAATTCGGGGCGGATGTCCACCTGCTTGACTCCCTCCTTCCCGAAGGCGGTGCAAACAATTTCAACATTGCCGGGCTCGAGGGCCGCTTGGCGGTTACAGTCGGGGATATCGGCGACAGAGGAATCATCCGGGAGGCGCTGGCCGGACAGGACTTCCTGTTCAACCTGGCCGGCAGGACCAGCCATCTCGACAGCCTGCGCGATCCGCAGGCCGACCTGACAGATAATGTGACCGCTCAATTATCCCTCCTGGAGGCCTGCCGGAATGCCAACCCATCCATCCGGATCGTCTACACCGGCACCCGTCAGGTTTATGGCCGCCCCACCTTCCTGCCCGTAGACGAGACCCACCCCCTGGCTCCGCTCGATTTCAACGCCGTCCACAAGCTGGCCGGTGAGGGGTATCACATCCTTTATCACAAAATCCACGGACTGCACGTCGCCTGCCTGAGGCTGACGAACGTCTACGGGCCGCGCATGCGCGTCAAGGACGCCCGGCAAGGATTCCTCGGCTGGTGGATCCGCCTAGCCCTGGAAGGCCGGCAACTGCCCGTCTACGGGGACGGCAAACGCATCCGGGATTTCAACTTCGTCGAGGATGTGGTCGGCGCCTGCCTGCTTGCAGCCATCCGCCCCGAAGCCGAGGGCCGGATCTTCAACCTGGGCAGCGGCGAGCCCGTCAGCCTCTTGGACCTTGCCCAGCAGGTCATCACGGCGGCCGGAAGTGGCTCCGCCGCCCTCATTAAGTATCCGCCCGAACGGGAACGGATCGAGATCGGCGATTTCCAGGCCGACTTCACCCGGATCCGGTCCGGCCTGGGCTGGCAGCCACGCGCCCGCCTGCAGGAAGGGATTACTGCCACGCTGGACTACTACCGCGAGAATCGAGGCAAGTATTGGGAACCGGAATCCCCTTCGTCGATCTGAAAGTACAGTACCGGCAGATCAAAGATGAGATCGATCAGGCCATCCAGGACGTACTGGACAGCGGGCATTTCATCCTCGGCGAACAGGTGGAGGCGTTCGAGGCGGAATTCGCCGCGTATTGCAGCGCCGGCCAGGCCGTGGGGGTCAACTCCGGGACGGCAGCCATCCAGCTGGCCCTGCTGGCATGTGGGATCGGAAGCGGCGACGAGGTCGTCACCCCATCCTTCACATCAGTGGCAACTGTGGCCGCCATCGAGTTGACCGGCGCCCGCCCGGTCCTGGTGGACATCGACCCGCACCGTTGCACCCTGGACCCTGAGCGAGTGGAAGCCGCATTGACGCCCCGGACGCGGGCCGTGTTGCCGGTCCACCTGTACGGTTGTCCCGCCGATTTGGATCCGCTCCTTGGGATTACCCGCCGGCGCGGGCTGGTCCTGGTGGAAGATTGCGCTCAGGCTCACGGCGCCCTCTACAAAGGTAGGAAGGTCGGGAGCCTAGGGGATATCGCCGCTTTCAGCTTCTATCCGACGAAGAACCTGGGCGCTTATGGGGATGGCGGGGCGGTGGTCACCAGCGACCCGGCCCTGGCAGCCCGCACCCGCCTCCTGCGCCAGTACGGCTGGGAAAACCGGCGCCAGGTCAGTAAGGTCAGAGGGCTCAACAGCCGCCTGGATGACCTGCAGGCCGCAGTGCTGCGGGTCAAATTGAACCACCTGGATGAATGGAATACCCGCCGAGAGGATCTGGCTCACCGCTACACCGAACTGTTTTACGCTAGCGAACTGCTCACCCCCGATTCGCCCCGGGATGTTCGACATGCCTACCACCTTTATGTGGTCCGCCATCCCCGGCGGGACCATCTGCAGGCGGCCCTGGCTGAAAACGGCATCCAGACTCTCGTCCATTACCCGGTCCCGGTCCACCTGCAACCCGCTTACCGCGACCTGGGGTACCGGGAAGGGGATCTGCCTCATTCGGAGGAAGCCGCCCGGCAGGTGCTCTCGCTTCCCCTCTACCCAGAGATGGGAACTGCCGATCTCGAGAAAGTTGCCCGGGAAATCCTCGCCAGCCTGCATGGAATGTGATCATCACAGGATCCTTAATTCTCCCGCCATTGATAAAATCCGGCGCCCATCAGAGGCCGCCGGATTTTTCAAAATTCACGCATCGCTTCCGCCGCTCACCCACCCAGCGCGGCGAGCAGCCTGGCCCCGATGGGAGAGCCCCAACCCGTGCAGGCGTCCCAGCCGGTTGCGGCCGCGTAAGCCCCGTTATTCCCGCTGGTCACGTCGTTGAACAATCCCTTGCCGGCCAGGGAGCCGTAGAGCAGCGGGTTCAGGAAACCGACCGGCGTTTTGAGCTTCTGGTTGAACAGGGCGATCAACCCCGACCAGAGCGGCGCGACCGCGCTGGTCCCGCCGATGACGTAATTCTGCCCGTCCACCCGGACGCGGTAGCCGGTAGCCGGATCGGCGTCCCCGGCCACGTCCGGGATGCCCCGGCCGGGCTTGGCCCCGGACGGCAGGGTGATTTTGTTCTGGTAAGCCGGGGAGGGGAAATTTACGCTGATGCCTCCCCCGGTGGCGCTGTCGACCGCCTCATTCCAAACGGTCTCGGAGGCGATCGCCGTGCCATTCGCCGCCAGGCGGGTGCCGCCGCAGCCCAGGACGTAGGGGCTGGAGGCCGGGAAGTCGACGTGCTGCTTCCCGTCTTTGACCCCGTCCGCGGAGCCGTTATCCCCGGCCGCCGCACAAACCGTCACGCCCAGGGCCGCCGCGGCCTGGAAGGCCTGGTCGAACTGGCCCATGGCCTGGCTGGTCCAGCTGGATTCGGGGCCGCCCCAGCTGATCGAGATGACCGACGGCTTGTTGGCCGTGTCGTGGATGGCCTGGCTGATGGCATCCAGGAAACCCCGGTCGGTATTCGGGGCGAAGTAGACGACGATCCGGGCTTTCGGGGCGAGGGCGGCAGCCACTTCGATGTCCAGCATCACTTCCCCATCCGCGCCATTGGCCGTGGAGGGCTGGTTGCGGCCGCCATCCACGCCAACTGCCTTGACCTTGGGGGCCGGCAGCCCCAGCTCGGTAAAGTAAGCCTTCAAGTCCGCCGAGCGGTAGCCGCCGCCCAGCTCGATGATGGCGATGCACTCCCCACTGCCGTCCAGTCCGGTTGGGAACTGGTAGACTTTTGCCAGTTGGAGCGGGGTAAAGGAATTCTGCTGGTCGGCGGAAAGCAGCGTTCCCGCCATCGCATGGACCTGGAAATGCGGCCGCGTCTGCGGGCGGTCGTCCAGGCCGAACACGCCCTGGACGATCCCTTCCAGCTCGGCCGGGATCGACAGCTCCCCGGTCCGGCCGCGGAAGTTGCCATCCGGATGTTCGTAATTCTGCAGCTCGACGCCGAAGGCGGCGTTGAAGGCCGCCGCTTTGCCTTTCAGGGTGACGCTGCAGCGGTCGTCCCTGGACTGGGATGCCTTCAGGCCGTAAGAACGGGCAAAGGCCTTCACCCGGGCGAGCTCCCCGGGTTCGGGGGATTGCAGCTCCCGCAATTCCGCGCGGGTCAAGTAGCGGCGCTGGGAGGGCAGGGCGTCCTCCGTGACGCGGCTGGCAGCCGGCTCTGCGGAGGCGTTTCTTGGCCGCAGGCGCAAAGTGACCTCCACCTTTTCATGAGCGGGCACGGCCCCGGCAGCCTGCGCTCCCGGGACTGCCGTCCGGCGACTGCCGGGAATGGAAACACGATCGGAATCGGGTGACATGGATGACCTCCTTTGGCCAGCGCACGTGTGTACGCAAGTCAGACATGCCGATTATATGACGGGATTCATCCAATTTACATGGGACATTGGGGGTGGCAAGCGAATCCCCTCCTCCATTCCAGGGAGCCCCCGGCTGCGACGGGTCTGTTCAGGGGTCGATCAGGATCGCCATGGACAGGCCAATGGATGTTCGCCGCTCCGGATGATGTACAATAGCGATATAGACATGGAACAGGTCCGTTCAGGTATGCCGCATCCGGACAGGTTTGGGGAATGGGTGAGAGAGCGTAGGAAAATCCTAGGCCTGACTCAGGCCGGGCTGGGACGGCTGGCTGCCTGCTCCAAGGTCATGATCAATAAAATCGAAGGGGGCCAGCGGCACCCATCCCTACCGCTCGCCGTCACGCTGGCCCGCTCCCTCAAAATTCCTCCCAAGGATCGTCCGGCCTTCCTCAGCCTGGCCCGGCCCGATCTAACCCCCGTCCAGCTCGCCGAATTAATCGCCACGTTCAACCGCCCGGGCGCGACTCCCCAGGAGCGCCGGGTTTCCGGCCTGCCCATCCCGACCCTGCCGATCGTCGGCCGGGCCCAGGAGGTGGCTGCGATCCACACGCTGCTGCTCGACCCGGACGTGCGCCTGGTCACCCTGACCGGCGCCGGAGGCGTCGGGAAGACCCGCCTGAGCATCCAGGTCGCGTTGGACCTGTGTGGGTTGTTCGCGGATGGCTGCCGGTACGTCTCCCTGGCCGCCCTGGACGCCTCCGACCTGCTCATCCCGACCGTCGCCCGCGGGCTGGGGATCAAGGAAACCCGCGGGCGGACGCTGGACGACGCCTTGTTCTATTATCTGAGCGACAAGGACTTGCTGCTGATCCTTGACAATTTCGAACAGATCCTCCCGGCCGCCAAGAAGGTCGCCGAGGTTCTCGAAGCCGCCCCAGGCCTGAAGATCCTGATCACCAGCCGGACCGTCCTGCACCTTTCCGGGGAATACGAGTTCGTCGTCCCACCCCTGCGCTTCGTAGACGCCCATAATTCGCTCTCCAACACGGACCTGGTCGACTCGCCGGCCGTCAAGCTGTTCGTCCAGAAGGCCCGCACGGTCAAGGCGGACTTTGCCCTTACCCCCGAGAATGCGGCTGAAGTCGCCCGAATCTGCGCCCACCTGGACGGGTTGCCCCTGGCAATCGAGCTAGCCGCTTCGCGCAGCAAGTTCCTCTCTCCGGCAGGACTGCTCGCCCGGTTGGAAGGGGCCGCCCCGGAGGACGGCCCGCTCGATATCCTTACGGGCGGCGCCCTCGACCTGCCGGCCCGCCAGCAGGCCATGCGCCGGACGATCGATTGGAGCTATGACCTTCTCGGGAATGATGAGCGTGACCTTTTCCGGGAGCTCGCAGTGTTCGTGGGAGGCTGCTCGGCCGCGGCCGTCGCGGCGGTGTGCCGGTCCGACCCACGCAGCCTGGACGCCCGGCTGGCTTCCCTGGTCGACCAGAGCATGCTCCTGCTGGTCGCTCATCCCGAAGGAGAATCGCGCTACCGAATGCTCGAATCTTTGCGGGATTATGCCCTCGAACGACTGGCCAGGCAGCCAGGCGAGTGGGCTGCCCTGCGCAGCCGGCATGCAGCCTATTTCATGAACCTGGCGGAGTCGAACGAGTCCCGCTTCGAAGGCAGCGGGCAGGTGGCATGGCTGGACCGGCTGGAGTTGGAGCATGACAACCTCCAAGCAGCCCTGGCGTGGTGCTGCTCGTCCGGGCAGGACGCCGGGACCGGCCTGCGCCTGGCTGCAGCCGTCTGGCAGTTCTGGCTGGTGCGCGGCTACGTCGGCGAAGGGCGAAGGTGGTTCTCCCGCATCCTCGAGCGGACTCCCGATGCGCCGATCCAGAGCCGCGCCCGGGCGCTCAACGGGGCCGGATTCCTGGATTGGGCCTGGGGCGACTATGATCGGGCCAGGAGTCTGTTGGAGGCCGGGCTGGCCTGCTGCCGTGAGTTGGGCGACAGCCATGAAACCGCCTGGGTGCTCAATCACCTCGGACACGTTGCCCTGGCCCAGAACCGTTTCGAGGATGCCGCCGCCCTGGTCCGGGAAAGCCTGGCACTCTTCGAAAGGCTTGGAGCAACCTGGAACCGGGCCTGGGACCTGCTCAACCTGGGCGACATCCTTCAATTCGAAGGGGACGAGACCCAGGCGATCCGTTACTACCGGGAAAGCCTGGACCTTTTTCGGAAGATCGGCGAACCGCGCGGCACCGCCTGGAGCTTGGACCATTTCGGCCGGCTCGCATATGCCCACCGGGATTACGAGCGGGCTGCCGAGCTGCTTGGCGAGAGCGTCCAACTCTTCCGCAGCCTGGGAGACAAACGCAGCGCCGCCTGGGTCCTGGCCCACCTGGGGGACGTGGCCTCCGCCCGGGGAGATCCCAGCCAGGCCGGCACGCTCCGGGAGGAGAGCCAGGCCTTGTTTAGGGAAAGCGGCGCCATCCCAGGCGCAGGCGGTGTGATCGGCGAGGCCTGAGGCTGTTGCCCCGTCCCCTCAATCCGCAGCTGCAGAGCGGCGAACGAAAACACGCCCCATCAAATAAGAGTATAATTGTCCTAATAATCTTGCGCGCTGGCCGGCCGATTCCTCAGGCCATCCGTCAACCGTCTCCCGGGCGCGGCCGGGAACGAGCCGCATGGTTTTTCCGCCATGGTGCCGATTATGAAAAACGTCCAACAGCAAACCATGAATACCGGAGACATTCTCGACCAGGGCCGGGATCGCAGCCGTGAGTACACTGCGGAGACCCAGGAAATCAGCTTTACCCCCGAACAGCATGCGGTCTGGGCGGAACTGTTTGCTGGGATCCACCGGCCCTATTTCCTGGAGAATATCTGCCAGGCATTCAGCCAGGGGCTGGACCTGCTTCAACTCGATCCGCATCGCTTGCCCACGGTGGCTTATCTCAATAAGCGAATCCAGCCCCGCACCGGCTGGCGCATCGAGCGGACCGCCGTTCGTTACACCCTGGCGGAGGACTGGTACAAGAAGTTCGCCCAGCGGGTCTTCCTGATCACAGATTACCTGCGCTCCCGCCAGGAGATGGAATTCACCCCCGAGCCGGACATGTTCCACGATATATTCGGCCACCTGCCCTACCTGACCCAGGAATTCTACGCCCGGATCGAAGACCGGTTTGCGCCGGCTTATCTCAAGGCAACCCCCGACGAGAAGGAAGTGATCAAACGCCTCGCCTGGTACACAACCGAGTTCGGCCTGGTGGTGGAGGACGGCCGGTTCAAGGTCTTCGGGGCCGGGACGATCTCCGGCCGGAGCGAACTGGCGAACACGATCATGGAATTCTACCGGCTGAGCCGGGACAAATTGATCGATTATCGCGGCGATTTGTTCGCCCAGCTCCAGGACCACTTCCTGGCCAACCAATCCAACATCCAGCGGATCATCGCCGGGGTAAATGAGCTCCATCAAAAGGGCCAGATGTCCTCCCAGGAGCAGGGCTGGAACGTCGTCGAGAGGCTCTACCACAGCCTGGGTATCGACCGCGGCGGATACTTGGGAGGCGAGGTGATCCTGGCCCCGTTCGACCTGGAAATGATCGCCCGGTTGCCAAAGACGGTCTATGCGTTCAACCCCATCTTCTTCGTCTGCGAGTCGCTGGAACAGATGGACAAGATGCTGGATTCCTACCTGACGCCGATCTCCCGCCGAAACACCTGAAGCGCCTCCCAAGCCGCGGTCGGAACCCTTTGCCTTCGAGACCGGGACGGACTTCCTGAATGCGGGGCTGCTTACTGGCGGCGCTTCCAATAAGCGTCGCGATTTTTCCTTGATTGCCATCCGCGCCTTTTCCGGCCGGTGCAAGGGCAGGTCCATGCCTGGGGGTTTATGGTAAGATAGGTCCGGACCAGTTATGAAACTCAATCTCGCTCTCGCCCAGATCCAAACCAAGCTCGGCGACCCCCAAGCCAACCTGGAGAAACACCTGACGCTCGCCAAACAGGCCTGGAACGATGGCAACGACCTGGTGGTGTTCCCGGAGCTCTCCATGACCGGCTACGCCCTCCAGGACTTGGTGCCGTCGGTCTCCTGCCGGCCCGCCCACGACGATCCCATTTTCGGGCACCTGCTGGACGCCAGCCGGGACATCGACATGGTGGTCGGTTTCGTCGACGAAGATTCCCGCCGGCGCTTCTACATCGCCTCCGCTTATCTCTCACAGGGGGAAGTCGTCCACGTGCACCACAAAGTCTACCTGCCGACTTACGGCCTGTTCGACGAGGGCCGCTTCTTCGCTCCCGGGAACGCCGTGCGGGCCTTCGACACCCGATTCGGGCGCTTCGGGATGCTGATCTGCGAGGACTTCTGGCACGCCTCCCCGCCCTACCTGCTCTGGCAGGACGGCGCCGACCTGCTGCTCTTCTCCTCGGCCTCCCCGGGCCGCGGCCTGAACGGCGAGCCCAAGCTCGAATCGTCCTCCTGGGTGGAGCACATCAACCGGGCTTACGCCAGCTTGTTCACCACCTTCGTGGCCCACGCCAACCGGACCGGTTTCGAGGACGGCTTGAACTTCTGGGGCGGCTCGACCCTCTTCGACCCGAACGGCAAGCTGATGGCCCAGGGACCTTATTTCGAGGAAACCGTCGTCAACACCGAGATCGACCTGAACCAGCTCCACCGGACGCGCGCCCGCCTGCCGCTCCTGCGCGACGAACGTCCCGAGCTGGTGGAACGCGAGCTGGGAAGGATTCTGCATGGACATTAACCTTTCCATCGATACCGGCCTGGTCCGCAAGATCCTGGCCGGCTTCATCAAGAGCGAGATCGGCCGCGTCGGCTACTCCAAGGCGGTCGTCAACCTGTCGGGCGGGATCGACTCGGCCGTCTCCTTCGCCCTGGCCGTCGAAGCTCTCGGGGCGAAGAACGTATTGGCGATCCGCCTGCCATACAAGACCTCTTCGAGCGACTCGCTCGAACACGCCCAGCTTTTGATCGACCAGTTCGGCGCGCCCAGCCTGACCGTCCCGATTAGCGACATGGTCGACCCGCTCATTGCCCGCGAGCCCGGGATGTCCCAGGTGCGCAAGGGGAACATCATGGCCCGCACCCGCATGATCGTGGGGTATGACCAGTCCGAGGCCTTCCACGGATTGGTGGTCGGCACCGGCAACAAGACCGAGATCCTGCTCGGCTACACGACCCTGTACGGCGATTCGGCCTGCGCCCTGAACCCGATCGGCGACCTGTACAAGACTCAGGTGCGCCAGCTGGCCCGGGCGCTGGAGATCCCCGAAGCGATCGTCGCCAAGCCCCCCTCCGCCGACCTGTGGTCCGGGCAGACGGACGAGGGCGAGCTCGGCTTCACCTATGAGGATGTGGACAGGCTACTCTACCTGCTGGTCGACCAGCGCTTCAGCCCGGAGGATTGCATCGAGGCCGGGTTCAAGGAGAAGTTCGTCCGCCAGGTGCTCGAGCGGGTACGGCGCTACCAGTTCAAGCGCATCCTCCCGCCGATCGCCAAGCTGACCAACCGCACGGTCGGCTACGATTTCCTGTACCTGCGGGACTGGGGAACGTAGAGTCCCATCCTTCGCTCATCCCTTCCTTAACTTTCCAGAATACAATCCGACCCTATTAATTCCGTCCTGTTTACCGGTTCCATCCCATGCGCATCCATATTCCCCCTGCCCTCAAACACCGCCGTTATTTCTACCTCTGGCTCGGCCTGCTCATCTCGCTGGCCGGCTCACAGATGCAGATCACGGCACTCTTCTGGCACATCCGCACCCTGACAGGCAACCCTGATCCGCTTGCCCTGGGTGGGATCGGCCTGGCGCGCATCCTGCCAATCGTCTTCTTTTCGGTCATCAGCGGTTCGGTGGCCGACACCTTCGACCGCCGGACGATCATATTCATCACCCAAACCCTGCTGGCGCTGATCGCCCTGGCCCTGGCCATCCTGACGTTCACCGGGAAGATCAACCTCTGGTACATCTACGCCTTGACCGCCCTGCAGGCCGCCACGATCGCCTTCGACCTGCCGGCCCGCCAGGCCATGCTGCCGAACCTGGTGCCGAAAAAAGACCTGGCCAACGCCTTCAGCATGCAGTCCATCGCCGCCAATACCGGCTCGGTCATCGGGCCCATGCTGGCGGGCGTGGTCATCGCCTCGCTCGGCCAGGCTTACACCTACCTCTTCAATGCCATTTCGTTCATCTCGGTCCTGGTCGCCCTGGCTCTGATCGGCCACGTGGAACAGGAGACGCATGCATCCACCGGCGTGACCGTCGCTGCGGCCAGGGACGGGCTCAAGTTCATCTTTGCCCGGCCGATGATCCTCTCCACGATGCTGCTGGACTTCGTCGCCACGTTCTTCGCCTCCGCCAATACGATGATGCCGATCGTGGCGCGGGATATCCTCAAGGTCGGTGAAGTGGGCTACGGATTCCTCTCGGCTGCCCAACCGGTCGGTTCGGTGCTAGCCGCCCTGGTCATCTCCCAGGTCCATAACCTGCGCCGCCAGGGACCCACGTTCCTGTGGGCGGTGGTGGCCTTCGGCGCCGCCACGGTCGTCTTCGGGGTGACCCACCTGTTCGTCCTGGCGATGCTGGCTCTCATCCTGATGGGCGCGGCGGATGCCGTCAGCACGATCATCCGCAACACCATTCGCCAGCTCCAGACGCCCGACCACATGCGCGGGCGGATGACCGCCGTCAACCAGATCTTCTTCCAGGGCGGCCCGCAGTTCGGCGAGGTGGAAGCCGGGGTGGTGGCGCAGCTTTTCGGGGTCCCGTTCGCGATCATTAGCGGCGGGATCGGCTGCATCCTGGGCGTGACCTTCATTGCAATGAAATGGCCGCAGATCCGCACGTACAACAGCGAGGAATCCCACCCGGCCGGGGCGCCGGCTGCCTGACCCGGAACTTGCATATACGAACGGCCCCGGATTCCCTCAATCGAAGGCCAAGCGCCCTACTCTTTCCTGACGCTTCGTATACAGTTTTGATATCAAAATTGTCAATCTGTTGACTTTAGGGATAATTCGCAATATACTGGGTTCAGGTAATTCGCCTATGCGCGTGATCGATTACACCCTCCCGTTGGTTTCTTGAAAGGCACGCTTTTCTTCGCGTGCCTTTCATTATCTTCTCTAAGGAGATACAAATGGACTCTGGAATGATCGGCAAGATCCAAAAAGCCAAACGGTACGCTCAGGAACGCGAACGCTTCCACTTCGAATCTTTTGCGGTCACCATCGACGGAGAGAACAATTCCCACAAGGCCGTCTTCGCAGACGGCAAATGGCAATGCGACTGCGATTTCTTCGCCGGCCGCGGCATCTGCACCCACACCATGGCCCTCGAAGAACTCCTGAAAGGCATGATCGCCGTCCCGGCCAAGGCCTGACATTCCCCTCCTGCCCACCCGTGACCTCCGAGGTTTTCAGACCTCGGAGGTCATATTTTCAGGTAAAATCAGCAGCAAATGAAGACGCTCTCACGACGTGATTTCCTAAAATTGGGCGGACTGGCGCTCGCCAGCCTGGCCTTCACATCCTTCCTGCCTGAGACGACCGGGTTCGAAGACATCGACCTGGTCCGGGTGGCGAATATCCCAGTCAGTGTTTATGCGACCCCATCGGATAAGAGTACGATCGTCGCCACCTGGCCAGTCGATAGCCTGATCCACGTCTACGAAACGGTCAAGGCCGAGACGCCGGTCTGGAATCCGATCTGGTACCGGGTCTATGGAGGCTACATGAGCCGGGCGCGCCTCCAGAAAGTGCGCATCGTTTACAACACCCCGCTGTCCGCCGTTCCTGCCACCAAGCTGCTCGCCGAGCTGACCGTCCCCTTCACGGATACCTACCGCTACGATAAGTGGAACGGCTGGTACCAGTACTACCGCCTGTATTACAGCGCCACCCAGTGGATCACCGACGTGACCACCGGCCCGGACGGCAAGGCCTGGTACGCCATCGAGGAGGAAGCCGACAAGAACATCCAGTATTTCGTGCCGGCCGTCCAGATGCGCCCGATCCCGCCCGAGGAGCTGACCCCGATCTCCCCCGACGTGCCCCTGGGGAAC
>Ga0335071_10000922_pt1 | contig 31675 bp, 24 predicted proteins | sample Lox_Sample_15_FD_206724 | JGI IMG/M metagenome (GOLD analysis project Ga0335071, IMG submission 206724) | Soil microbial communities from Loxahatchee National Wildlife Refuge, Florida, United States - Lox_Sample_1.5 | ecosystem: Environmental > Terrestrial > Soil > Wetlands | place: USA...
AGTATTGGTCCGGCTCAACCCGGCGTTGACTTCCGGTGGTGCATCCACCGTGATCGAGAGGTCATCGCAGTTGCTCAAAAAAGAGTCGCTGGCTTCCAGGCGCAGGCGATAAACACCGTTGGTGCTGAACGACGCCCGTGTCACCGTGTTGGATGGTTCGCTGAACGTCACCGTGCCCGGTCCGCTGCATTCGCTCCAGGCGACCGTATCCACCGTGCCTGGGAAAGCGTTGAAGGCCACCGATCCGGTGAGCCAGACAAAATTCGTTGGCAGAATGATGCATTGGTCCGGCCCGGCCTCCACTGCCGGCGCATCGTCCACCGGCTGATTGGTGATGCTGATGGTTGCGGAAGCAGAATTGCTGATCCCATCATTCACCCGGAAGATGAAAGCGTCGTTTCCAAAGTAATTTGTGGCGGGCAGATAGGTCAGGTTCGGTGGCATGCCCGTCAGGCTCCCATGTGCCGGCTGAGCCAGCACGGAATAGCTCAGCGCGTAGCCTTGCGGGTCGCTGCCAGTCAAGGTGACCGAAAGTGCCGTGTCTTCATAATTCGTTAGCGATTGCGCATACGCCACCGGCAGATAGTAAACTTGCGTCACAGCCAGGGAAATGGTCGCGGGAGCCGAGTCGGTGAGGCCGTTGCTCGCTTTGAAGGTGAAGGCGTCAAGACCGAAATAATTTGTGCCCGGCCGATAAGCCACACCGGGCGGAGTGCCGCATAAGCTGCCGTGCGCCGGTTGCGTCAGCACGGAAAAAGTCAGCGCTAAACCCTGCGGATCACACCCGGTCAGTGTGATATTGGTGAAAGTGTTTTCGGCCAGGGTGATGGTTTGATTATTGGCTACCGGAGGCTGGGCGATTTGGGCGGATGTCCCCGCCCAACGAACCACGCCGCCGCCGTTCAGGGTGAACTGGTCGCTCGCCGCGGTGCCGGCCAGCAGTGAATTGCCGTTGATCATCACGGTTCCGTTGGGCGCCGCTACCAGACCGTAAACGGTGCAGCCGCCATTGAGCGTGCATCCGCCGCTGGCGGCGCGCAGTTGCAGCCACGGAGGATTGTTCGACGCGCCCACCATGCCGTTGGCGGTGAATCCGTTCGCCACGGTCAAGACCACCGGTCCCACCACTTTCAACACGGCTTGGCCGTTCAACGTGAGGTTTTGCAGGTTGTAATTCACCGCTTGCAATCCGCCGGCCACGCCCAGCACCAGGCCGGACCCGCCGTTGGCCGTGAAGTTTCCATAAGTGCCGGGCGGTACCGACACCAGGCCTACATTCCCGTTGAGTGTGAGATCACGCAGCGTGGCAGGATCACCAAAGGATTGACCGGCTTTGTTGATGGTCACGCCGCGCGTGCCGACGGGTTGCGGCGGAGCCGCCACGGTCGGCAACTGTATCGGCGCCGTGCGCGGGCGCAGATATTTCAGCGAACAGTTGCCGTTCAGCGTCACTTGGTATCCGCTTGGCAGCGCGCTGCCGGTGCCGGCGATGATTCCGGCCAGTACCGGGTTGCCGTTCGTCCGCAGCGCCGGCGAACCCGGCACCAAAAAGTCGCCGGTGAGGGTGAATCCGCCGTTGAGCGTCACGTTCTCGCCCAGCATCTGTTGGAGCGAGCCTTCAATCCGACCGCTGCCGTTCAGGCTGGGCGCATGACGCACCGTCACGGCCAGATTGGTCGGTTGCGCCACGGCGGATAAGGCCCCGGCCAGTGCGATTGTGCCGCCGAGACGGATCCCGAAGAATTTTAAAATGTGAAATCTCTTTGCAGAAATTACAGCGTCCGGCTTCCGGCCGGATATCCCGGTTGTAGCGTCCGGTCTGCGACCGCGCGGGCAGGGGCTGATGACGGAAAAATCGAGGCACAGCCTCGACCCTGCAAATTGCGACCGGTCTGTGGTGAGAAGTTCGAGGCACAGCCTCGACGCTACACTTTCGGCTGAGGGGTCAACTCGTAAGACAAAACCCGTTCTGGTCGGTTCCATGATTGCCTTTCCGAGATTCTTGTTTTTGATGGTGGCTGTCAGGAATGGCCGGGACGGACCGCTGGCCGCCCGCAGCCGCGCAGCAGCACGGCCCTACCGTTCAAATGTTCGAAACAATGTCAAAGCAGCCCGATTTCTGTTCTTGTTTGTTTGGTTCTTTGGCGTGGGCGATCTATGGCGACTTGGTTTCGCGGCGAATCGCCTTGTTCACCCCGTGCTTGTCAATCGTGTCGAAAAAAGCGCCCAGCTTCTCCGGATCCACTATCCCCTCCACCACCACTTCCTTCCGCCCGTTCGTCGCCGTGATGGTGCTCGTCCTCGCAAACAGCGCGGACACGAACCGGACGGTGATCTGATTCGCCCGCGCACTGGCCGCCGACTCGCTGAATTTGCCCCCGACACCGCCGCTCATCGGCAATTGCGCCGCCGCCGCGTTCAGGTCCACCGTCAATTGATCCGCAGGGGTGGCGCTGGCGCTGACGTTGAACGTGACTTCGACTTCGGATGGGAACAGGCCGGTCACGAAATCGGTTTTGCCGTATTGCTCGTGCAGCACGCTGTTGGTGCGCAGCGTTTCGAGCTCGGCGGCTTTCATTTCGGCCAGGCCCTGGCCAAGGTCGTGCATGGCCTGGACAAACGTGATGGTGCGCGTTGATTCCGCGCGCTGGGTGCAGCAGCCGGCCGCGCAAAGCGCCAGCGCGAGCATTGCGGACAGGGAATGCAATTTGGTTTTCATGGTGACATTCTCCGGGAAATCGGTCGTGAACCGGCAGGAAAGCCTTTGGCGCGGTAACGGAACGGACGGGGCCGGCGGCGGCTCGCGACGGGTGGGGCGGGGCGCCGCGCCGGTCGGCGTTGCCCCGGTGGCCGCCGGGATCGGCGCGGCTGGCATGAATCTTACTCGGTCGTCGGTAAACCCCGTCTTGACCCGCGGCATGTGCTGGCCCAGCAAAACGTGAGACCTGGTTATGGTCGGTTCAGTTCCGGGAAGCCCTTACAGCACTTCGGAGTCGTCTCTAATGGTTCATCAATAAATTACAAGAAAATTTTATTCACAATGGCGTAACTGGTTGAGGGTGAAGCAAAACAAATGTTGTGCCGTCGAGCCTGCCGCCGTCGCACCGCGCCGACCGGACACCGCAGCGCGGCGTCCCTACCAACAACTCGTCGCCGCCGAGGTGTAGCGTCGAGCCTGTGGCTCGATGGATTTGATTAACGCCAACGATCTTCCGGCCACAGGCCGGACTCTACAACTGCTTCCGGTGTAGCGTCGAGCCTGCCGCCGTGCGCCGAAGCGGCGTTATGGCGCGCCGCGAAGGTGGATGGCTCGACCGTTGAGCCGCAGGCTCAACACTACATCACGTCAGTCGGCTCAAATCCCTCAACTCTCAACGCTAAGCCCTCATCTCATTTCCGTGGGCGCCGGCCCGGGAAGTTGGGTTATGGATTCCTTGACGAGGGATCAGCGAGGATGCAATGCGTGTGCGCGGAAGCGGCAGGTTGATGTCCAAAAATGAACCTTGGAAAACATGTTGCGCAGGAAAGGCTATTCTGGTATCACGGCCGCAGGGAAACCAAAGCGCGCTAAATCGGAGGTTTGATTTCCCAAACGGGCCATCACTCAATGATGTATGGTCATGCGGTTAAATGTATTTGCAGTTGAACCGGCCGGCCGGCCTGATTCCGGTATCGGATGCCTTGCGATACCCGGCCAGTTGTTGTCTCTGATCCTGTTCGTTATCCTCCTCGGGAGCGGACCCGTTCGCGCCACGCCCATCATTCCAACCGGCTATGTCTCCACACCTGCGGAAGGCATCGCGCAAGGCGGACTCTACAACTACTTTGACGACACCGGCAATCAACTTGCGGATGGGATTTACGGAGCGGACTACTGGGCGGCCGACTTGGGAAACGGCCCCGCTTACGAATGGGTCGGCTGGCGGGTTGCCGATCCGGTGATCACCTTTCAATTCCCCGGGCCGGTCACAATCAATCAGGTCGGAATTGATTTCAATCGTAATGAGCCCATCGGGGACTATATTTTCCTGCCGAGCACGGTGAACATCGACGGCACGGATATAGCCGTAGATCCAAATGCCATTCCCGACGCCACCCGGGGAACCATCGGCTTCAACGGTTCGTGGACCGGTTCCACCCTGACGATTACCCTGACCGACAATGACCCGACCCGCTGGATATTTGTTGATGAAATTACTTTCAACGGCGTTCCGGTACCGGAACCAGCGCCTTGGGAACTGCTGAGTGTGGGCATCGGCGCGTTGATTTTCGCACGGAGGAAGACAGCCAAGGCGGGTTGAGAATTTACCGTGTTCGCCACGCCGCTCTAAACCGCAGGCGCCACCGAGGTGTAGCGTCGAGCCTGGGGCTCGATGGATTTGATTAACGCCAAACCACATTCCGGCCACAGGCCGGACTCTACAACTGCATCCGCTGTAGCGTCGAGCCTGCCGCCGTGCGCCGAAGCGGCGTTATGGCGCGCCGCGAAGGTGGATGGCTCGAATCCCTCAACTCTCAACTCTCAACCCTCAACTCATTTTCGGTGGGGCGAGACTCCGTCGAGCCAGTAGCCGCCAAAGTCACGAGTCGGATTCAAACGGGCATCCTAATCCGCATGGTAGGGACGCCGCGCCGCGGCGTCCGCCTTCCCCAATCATGCCTTCACCCCCTCACAACCTGTCCAGCGGACTCTTCATGCCGCAGCCGCCTTGGCCCATCACATGCGTGTAAATCATCGTCGTGGAAACATCCTTTACCCCGTGAGATATTGGCACAAATGTCGCAGTACAGTTACTGGCTCGTTTATCTCACGGGGCTTACCCCGTGAGATATTGCCTTAAGCGCCCTTTAATATAGCGTTTTCCCCATGCACTCTTGAGATATTTCTCTCGCCTAGCAGCATCATGCTCATTCAGACAGCCCTCCCAATAAACAAGCTCGAGAGGAATCCGCCTCTTCGTAGAAGGGACCTTTCCATTGTTGTGCGCCTGCAATCGCGCCCGCAAATCCCTCGTCAGTCCAACATAGAACTGACCATCCTTAATTGAGCGCAGAACATACACGTAGCAATAGATTGACATGTACTGTTATCTCACGGGGTGAATGTCCCAGCAACTCCTGAATCGTGCGGATGTCTGCCCCTCCCTGCAACCCATGCGTCGCAAAACTATGCCGGAACGTGTGGCTGCTCACCGTCTTTTGAATCCCCACCCGCCCCACCGCCGCTTTAATTGCTTTATTGATCGTCGCCTCGTCCAAATGGTGGCGGCGAATCTGGCCCGATCGCGGGTCTTTCGATAAATCCCTCGCCGGGAAAACATACTGCCAGCGCCACTCACGCGCCGCCTGCGGATATTTCCGTTCCAACGCGCCAGGCAGATAAACCGCGCCCCCGCCGGCAGCCAGGTCCTCTCGGTGAATTAACTCGACCCGATGCAGGTGCTCCCGCAACGCCGGCACCAGCGATTCTGCCAACGTCGTAAAGCGGTCCTTGGCCCCCTTCCCATCCCGCACCGTCACTTGTTTCATCTTCAAATCCAAGTCCTGCACCCGCAACCGCAACGCCTCCATCAGCCGCAGTCCGCTGCCGTACAGCAGCTTCACCACAATTTGCGGTGCGCCCGTCATCGCCTGCAATACCTGCCGGACTTCATCCGGCGTCAGCACCACCGGCACGCGCACCGGCCGATCCGCCCGGACCGCCTGCACGTTTTCCAGCGACCGGTGCAACACCTGTTCATACAGGAATAACAAGGCATTGAAGGCCTGGTTCTGCGTGCTGGCTGCCACCTGGCCGTTTACCGCCAGGTCGCTCAGGAACAACTCGATCTTCGTTTCCGGCTCAACCATCAATTCGTCCCGGGACTTCATCCGGTGAAATTGAACGTAGCGGCGGATCCAATCGCAATACGAGCGCTCCGTGCGCAGGGAATAGTGCTTCAAGCGCATCACCTCTCGCACCTGGTCCAACAACTTGAGCTTGGGATTCGGAATGATCAGTTCAGCCCGACCTGGCCCGTGCCCGCCTCCGCCAGCCGCCTTTGCCCATTGACTTTTATGGCCCGTGTCCATACCTTATTGAGAATTGCTAATGAAACTAGGAATTAATTCCCAGTTTGTCGACTATTATCAACATAGTAGGAATTCTTTCCTAGTAATTAAATAGTTAGACCACAGCGAGCTATGAGTATCACTCGTCTTATATCTTGCGTTTTGCTTGCGGGACTTTTCTGGATAGTTGGATGTGCAACGCCCGACCCGCTGGCTGGTTGGAAGCCTGCCTTTCACGAGCCTGACCAAGCGATTACTAACGATTATCAGGATTACATCCGCAAACTTCCGCCTGAAGAAAGAAAGTTTGCTGGCATGATTCAGTATTATCAAGATGGGACAGGACAGTTCGCTATTAAGATTGAAGTGCCGTTAAACGGAGTATGGCGAGAGCATGTCCTTATTTATGGTAAAGACAACAAGCGAGTCAAAGTGATAAAGTATTCGGCTGGTGGGTATCGCTCCTGAGCATCTGGCGCTGTGGCCTAACACCGCGCTGGAGCCAACGCCGACTGTCCCTTGAGTTTATGGCTGGATTGAGTTATACAACGATTATCGAGCCAGCGGAGCCACTCGCCCGTCGGCGTGGCTCAGCTTTGGATCGTTGATATGGCTGACGAAAAGTCAAGGGACAAAAGGAGTGGGTCTTCGATTTTCTTCTCGAAGTGAGCATCCGTTGAGAGCAGGCAGGAGGTGAAGCGGAGGCGGCGGGTGAAATGATGTACCCGGCGGTTGGTAGGCTGATATTCGCGAGTTGCCCGGGGCTGGCCCCGGACCGGTTCGCAGCTTTTTGATTCACCGCGGCCCTGTCCTCATTCTAGGCTCGGGAGTCGTCCCCGAAACGGGGCGTCTCCTAGACCTTATGGCTGACGAGTGAGCGGCAGCCATAAGGTCTAGGCCGAAATAGAGCGTCACAAGTTAATCGCCGCCGCCAGAATTGGATTAAGAAGTCACACTCTGCCTCATTGGCTCAACTGACGCAGGCGCAAGAGGACGAGCCGAATGCTCATCTCATCAAAAGTTAGCAAGGTGCTGGTGCTCGTGACGCTGGCGCTAGGCGTCCGACTCGCGGCAGCGCCCAGCACAAACGAGCCCGCCGATCGCGTTGCCCGCTGGCAGGAGGATATCGGCGTTTACGCCAAAGAGCTTCCGATGCGGCATGTGAACTTTTCAACGCTTATCCGCCGCCAGGATTTTGACGCAGCGGTCGCCGAACTGAAGGACAACGTGCCGCAGCTCTCTGACGCGGAGCTCGTTTTCGGACTGATGCGCATCACAGCCAGGCTCGGCGTTGCACACACCGCAATCGCATTTGGTTCCGCCGGCCGTCCCGGCGGGCTGCACTTCTACCCCATTGACTTTCAGTGGTTCTCCGACGGGCTGGCGGTCATCGCCGCACCGGTGGAATACCGCGAGGCGATCGGCTGTCGTGTCGTTCGGATGGGATCGAAGACGCCTACTGACGCTGAAGCCGCGGTGGCGCCGTACATCTCGCATGAGAACGCCGCGTTTCTGCACGTCGAGAGCCCGCGCTACTTCACGATCGCCGAACTGATGCGGCAGACAGGAATCGCCGACTCGGACGGGCGGATGCAACTCACGCTGGCGAGGACGAATGGCCAGGAATTCACCATCGAACTTCGGCTCGGGGGCGGGAAGAGCGGACGCCGCCTGCAGGCCGCCGATGAGCTGAGCATCCCGACCCCGCTTTCCCGGAAGCATCCGGGCACGGCTTATTGGTACGAGTACCTGCCGGACCAGCGTGCGCTCTTCATTCAATACAATCGATGCGCCGACGACAAAAACGCGCCGTTCGCCGCGTTCACCCAGTCGCTGCTTGCGTTCGCCGACGCACATCCCGTTGATCGAATCATCATGGACCTCCGCTTCAACGCCGGCGGCAGTTCGACCATCATTCGCCCGCTGGAGAGCGGGTTGCGGGCGCGCCCGGCCCTCACCGCGCCGGGGAAAGTCTATGTGCTCATCGCCGGACGCACGTTCTCATCGGGTGTGTTCGCGGTGATGGAGTTCCGGCGGGACCTGCACGCGACCCTCGTCGGCGAACCCACCGGCAACAAGCCGAACCACTACGGCTACCAACAATGGTTCTTACTGCCGAATTCAAAACTGCGGGTGGATTATTCAATCCGCCACTGGATCCTCATGCCGGGAGCCGATCCGGACGCGGTCATGCCGGACGTCGCGGCACCGTATTCATTGCAGGATTTTCTCGCTGGCCGCGATCCGGCATTCGAGGCAGCGCTGAACGCGCGGCGGTGATTGCCTGCGTCGGGTTATTGACGAATGGCCACGGGCTTTAGTATGCAAAATGAAATCGGCCTCCTATGAACAGGCCTAACCATGCGCGAGGCTGTGTGAAAACTTCTGCGGCGGGCGAGTAAGGAGCGGATGAAAAGTTTAACCGGCGAGCTGAAAATTCAGGCGCCGGTTTTTTTGTCGTCGGGAAAGGATCTTTGTCCTGATCGCCGCCCCGGAGCCTGAGGCGTTGGCCGGTTCAAGTCAGGGCTGCGCCCGCCCCGTCAAGCCGTCTGCGGCACGCTCACCCCCACCGCCGCCATCAGTTTCGCAAAGCTCACCAGGTTCAACACCCGCTTCAGGTTGTACACCAGCGTCATCAGGCTCCAGCAAGCAACAGGCGCTGCGCCTTCCGCCTTTGCTCCCCTACGGTGCGACAAGTCAGTTTGACCGTGCCATGAAATTTGAACATCATCCTTGCAACCGGCGTCAAGTTCCGGCCTGACCCGCCATAGCTGCGGCGCGACGGCGGATGGCGGTGGCGGAACCTGGGCGTCAGCTGCCACCGAAGATGTCGCCGGCTTGACAGACGAAAAGTCCATGACAGACGAAATCACGATCCGCCCGGCCAAACCTGCCGACCTCGCCGACATCAACGCGATTTACAATTATTACATCGCGCACTCCACCTGTGTTTGGACGACGCAACCGTGTTCGGAAGCTGAACGCCAGGCGTGGTATGAGGAGCATGGTCAGTCCATGCCGGTTTTGGTTGCCGAATCCAACAGACGTATCGTTGGCTGGGGCGCACTGGGTTCCTTCCGAGCCGCCTATACCGCCGCCGGCACATTGGAAGACTCCATCTATGTGCATCATGATTTTCATCGTCAGAAGATTGGGAGCCGGTTGCTGGCAGCATTGATTGCGGCGGCCCAGCGAATGGGCCTTCGTTCCCTTCTGGCGAACATCTCGGCGGACCAGGCGCCGAGCATCCGGTTGCACGAGAAATTCGGATTTCAGCAGGTGGCGCACTTGCGGGACGTAGGCCAGAAGTTCAATCAAAGATTCGATGCGGTGTATTTACAGTTGCTCCTGGCAGCCAACCCCGCGTTGGCGCCAACGGCCGCTGCGCCTTCCGCCTCCGCTGCGCTTTCGCCTTCGCCCGGCTTCGGCGTGACTGGCCGGCGCGACAAGTGAGTTTTGGATTGACCATGAGATTTGAGAGTCCAGATTGCCGTCGTGAGCCAGCCGCCTGCAGCTGTGACAAAGCTTTGGCTCGTCAGGCGTCAAGACACAATTTAAGGTGCTATGAATGCCTCCAAAAGCGAGTTTGAAAATTTTCTAAATAAAGCAAGAGCTGGTTTCAGATTTGAATATGTCGGCGGGGGATATTTCCGAGATAAAAATGTCCCTATCGGGATCAAGGCAGACACACTTCACGGAACTGAGATTTTGGATGAATTTTGTTCTGAATTGATTAAACAATATTCGCCATCCTGAGCTTCGGCGCTTGAAGACCCCAAACGAAACGATGGCTCCTGTGATGGTTGAGGAGTCAAGGGCTAAGCAAAGGGTGTCATATTTTCTTTTTAAAAGCGCGGCGCGTCCGCCTCGCTATGGGTTTGCCGCCCACGCTTAACCTCCTACTCGAGTTTGTTTTGCCGAGATATGAAGGCCAAGCCGTTTAATCAATCGCTGCCGGCAACTCCGAAGGCTTTCGGGGCGGGACCTTCCGCCTCCGCTGCGCTTTCGCCTTCGCCTGGCTCCGGCGCGACAAGACTGTGCGACAAGTCAGCCTTGGATGGCGCAGCCGGCTGACCTATTTCTTCTCGGGCGGCGCGAACGGCAGCCGGTCTTTCTTGCGGTAGGCCAGGCCTTGGAATTGCGCCACCAGGTCGCCGTGGTCGTCCTTGATCTCCACCGCGTACGCGCCCACTTTGAAGTTTTTTGACACTTCCTTCGCCTCGGCCCAGAGCGTGCCGGTCTTGCCGGCCTTCATGAAGGTGATGCTCACGTTGAGCGCCACCGCCACCGTTCCATGCGAGTTGCAGGCCGCCGCAAACGCGAAGTCCGCCAGCGTGAAAATGGCCCCGCCGTGGACCGTGCCCAACCCGTTCCAATGGTGCGGATGCAGCGTCATCTTTGCCTTGGCGTGGCCGTGCCCAGCCTCGAGCAGCTCGATGTTGTTGCGCGCGGCGAACTGGTCGCCTTTGAAAAATTCCTTGATTTCTTTCATGGTTAAATGTGTGAACCAAATTTGGTAGGGACATCGCGCTGCGATGTCCGCGCCCGCTTCGCGGGCAGAATTCCCCGATGCGGACGGCGCGGCGCGCCGTCCCTACCTTCACCCTTTCAATCTCCTGCTCAATTCCTCGCTGCCGACGGTGTTGATCTTCCGCTCCTTGAGCACGGCCAGCGCCGTGTTCGGGTCGCTGAACCGGAACAGCAGCAGGGCATGCCCGCTCCTGGTCCGGCCGGTGAGCGAGTAGGCGTATTCCACGTTGATGCCGGTGCCTTCGAGCGCGTCGAGAATCGCCGCCAGCCCGCCGGGTTTGTCGTCCACCTCCAGCGCGATGACGTCGGTGACCTTAACGGCAAAGCCGTTGCGCTGCAACAGCCGCCGCGCCTTGTCGGTGTCCTCGACGATGAGGCGGAGGATGCCGAACTCGCGCGTGTCGGCCAGCGAACAGGTCTGGATGTTGATGTCCGCCTTGGCCAGCAGGCGGCAGGGGGCGCTCAGCGCGCCCGGCTTGTTTTCAAGGAAGACGGAAAGTTGTTTGATTTTCATAAATTCTCCTTTCGCGGGTTTACAGGATGCGCTTGTCGAGGACGCGTTTGGCCTTGCCTTCGCTGCGTTGCAGGCTGCGCGGGGCCACCAGCTTCACGGCGGGGCGCAGGCCGGTGATGCTTTCGATGGAATGGCCGATGCGCTTCTGCATCTGTTCCATGGCGCCCACGGTGTCGCTGAACGCCTCGGGCGTCACTTCCACCTGCACTTCCAGCGTGTCGAGGTCCTTCTGCCGGTCCACGACAATCTGGTAATGGGGCAGCGTGCCTTCCACCTTGAGCAGCGCGGCCTCGATCTGCGACGGGAACAGGTTCACGCCCCGGATGATGAGCATGTCGTCGCTGCGCCGGCCGATGCGCTTGATGCGGCGGAGGGTGCGGCCGCAGGCGCAACGGGTGGCTTCGAGCGCGGTGATGTCGCGCGTGCGGTAGCGGATCATCGGCATGGCGCGCTTGCAAAGCGTCGTCAGCACCAGCTCGCCTTCCATGCCGTCCGGCAGCGGCTCCAGCGTTTTCGGGTCAATGACCTCCGGGAAAAACAGGTCCTCGAAAATGTGCGGTCCGGCCTGGTGCACGCATTCGTTGGCGACGCCCGGGCCGACGATTTCGGACAGGCCGTAAATGTCGTAGGCCTTGATGTCGCTGCCCGCCTCGATGCGCTCGCGCATGTCCTCGGTCCACGGCTCGGCCCCGAACACGCCGATGCGCAGCGGCAATTCCTTCAGGTTCACCCCCATTTCGGCGGCATGGTCGATCAGGTGCAGGAAATAGCTGGGCGTGCAGCAGATGACGGTGACGCCAAAGTCCTTCATGAGCATGATCTGGCGGTCGGTGTTGCCGCCGGAGATGGGGATGACGCTGGCGCCGAGCGCCTCCGCCCCGTAATGCAGCCCGAGACCGCCGGTGAACAGACCGTAGCCATAAGCCACCTGGACGATGTCGCCGCTATGCACGCCGCAGGCCGCGAGACTGCGCAACACCGCCTGGCTCCAGTCATTCAGGTCTTCCTGGGTGTAGGCCACGACGATGGGCTTGCCGGTGGTGCCGCTCGAAGCGTGGAACCGCACGATCTCCGACATCGGGCTGGCGCACAGGCCGAACGGGTACGCGTCCCGCAGGTCCGTCTTGACGGTGAACGGCAGCTTGACGATGTCGTCGAGGGTGCGCAGGTCGGACGGCTTGAGCCTTTGTTCGTCCATGCGTTTGCGGAACAGCGCCACGCGGTCGAACGCGCGCTGGACCATGTTTTTCAGGCGGGTGAACTGGATGTCGCGCAACTGGGCGGTCGGCAGGAAATCCATCGCGCTGGCGGGATGCAAAGGAGGAATATCGCGATTCTTGCTCATAAATTCTGAGATAAACGAGGATTGAAATCTGAGATTGGGGAAACATTCAACGCAGAATTTCCCTCGCCCCGCAGCGAAGCGCGGGGAGAGGGACAGGGCGAGGGGCGGCTAAACTCCACCTCACCCCGCCCCTCTCCCCCAACTTCGTTGGCGGAGAGGGAGATCAAATTGCAGCGTGATTCTATGTTCATTTCTTCTCGGTTGGGCCGTTGCGACCGGCGAGGAATGCCTGGCGGTTGGCCTCGAAGAATTCGGCCGGAAACGCCTCGCGCAACGCGTCGAGCCATGACGCCTCGGGCAACGGCAGATGCGCGCTCAGCGCGCCGAGCAGCGCCACGTTGAGCGTCTTCTTGTTCGGCAATTTGCCGGCGTCCACGGCGTCCGGCAGGATGAGCGTTCCGCCGGGTTTGAGATAATGCTTGTGCGGGTCCACCTGCGTCGGCTCGAGCACGAGCAGATAATCCGCCTCGCCCGGCGGCACCATGGGACTGAGCACCGCCTGGCCAAACCGCACATCGCTGGTGACCGAGCCGCCCCGCTGGCTCATGCCCTTGATTTCGCTCTTCTTGACGTCGAAGCCGGCGCGCAACGCCACGTCGGCGAGGATATCGGACGCCCGGAGGACGCCCTGGCCGCCCAAGCCGGCCACCACCACATTGGTCAACTGGCCGCGCATGGCGCCTCCTTCTTTTCGCATTCGCACTGTTCCTGGTCGCGCAGTTCCAGTTCGCGCAACCGTTTTACAATCAAGATGCAGGGCCGGCGAGCGATGATCACGCACAATTCCCGGCTCGCGAGGCATTCGTCCAGCACCCGCTCGAAATCGTTTGCGCCGACGCGCGGCTCAACCACGTGGACGCGCTTTACGCCGAGCGACCGGGCCAGATCCTCGAGCACCAGCTTGGTCGTCGGCTCGTGATCGAGTTTGCGGCCGGTGCCAGGATGTTCCTGGTGACCGGTCATGGCCGTGGTGGCATTGTCCAGAATAATGAGCACGTGCCCGTCCGGGGGCGGATTATAGACCATTTCCACCAACCCGCTGATGCCGCTGTGCACGAACGTGCTGTCGCCGATGACGCTGACGACGCGGCGCGCCTGGTCGGCCGGCAAAACGTGACGCAGCCCCAGGCCGACCCCGAGGCTGGCGCCCATGCAAACGCACGAGTCAATCGCCTCAAACGGCGGCAGGACCCCCAGCGTGTAACAGCCGATGTCGCCGGCCACGATGCAATCACGTTTATGCAGGGCGTCGAAGACCAGGCGATACTGGCAGGCATCGCAGAGCTGCGGCGGCTTGCCGGACGGCTTGGGCGCCTCCGGGCTGGTATCGCGGTGAAGAATCCGGCGCACCCGGGGCACGTCGAGTTCGCCAAAGCGGTACATCTCCGGTTTGCCTTCAACCTTGATGCCGGCGGCGCGGATGGCATCGACGAGATAAGGATCGCCCTCCTCGATGACGATGCACCGGTCCACGCTGTTGGCGAACTCGGCAATTTTTTTCAGCGGCAGCGGATGGGTGAAGCCGAGCTTGAGCACGGTTGCGTCGGGCGCGGCTTCGCGGGCGTGCATGAAGGAAATGCCGGAGGTGATGATGCCGAGCGATCTGGAGCCGGGAATGATTTGATTGAGGGACGAGCTTTCATTCCAGGCCTCGATCTCGGCGAGTTTCTGGCGCAGGCGCCGATGGGCCGGGCGGGCATTGGCGGGGATCATGACGCGCCCGCGGATGTCGCGCTCGAATTTCGGCGAGTTCGGCGCGCCATTCGGCTCGCGCGGCTGGACGACGGTATAGCTGTGGCAGACGCGGGTGGTGGCGCGGAGGATGACGGGCAATTTCCAGCGCTCGGAGATTTCGAACGCGGCGAACATGAAATCGTAGGCCTCCTGCGAATCGGAGGGCTCGAGCATGGGGACGCCGGCGGCGACGGCGTAGCGGCGGTTGTCCTGCTCGTTCTGGCTCGAAGCCATGCCCGGGTCGTCGGCGGAGACGATGACCAGTCCGCCGGAGACGCCGGTGTAGGCCACGGTGAACAGCGGGTCGGCGGCGACATTGAGGCCGACGTGCTTCATGGTGGTGATGGCGCGCGCGCCGCCGAACACGGCGCCGATGGCGACTTCGAGCGCCACCTTCTCGTTGGGCGACCACTGGCCGAGACCGCCCAGTTCGGAAAAGCGTTCGAGGATTTCGGTGGACGGCGTGCCGGGATAACCCGTGCCGAGGGCGACGCCGGCATCCCGGGCGGCCAGGGCGATGGCTTCGTCACCGCTGAGGAGTTGTCGTTTGGAGGAAGGCATGTAATACGCTATGGTTCAACGTCAAGCCGAGTGCAGCAAAAAGCGCCGAAGATGACAAGCGCGGTTTTTGCCGCCGGCCAACGGCGGGGCCTCCGACGGGAGGGGGGCGTCATAATCGCCAAGACTGACAATGCTTTTTCCACAAATCAGATGCTGGAATTCGGGTGATAAACCGCGCTTTTTTCTGTAAATTTCGGCTAATGCGGGCTGGACAGGCTCCGGATTATTACTAATGCTGTCCTCAATTCCGCAAAGTGGCCGGCAACACCCTGGGCGTGAATTGCCGTCCCCCGAAATCGCTGCGGAAGCGGAAAACGGCAACTGAATCTTCAATCCTAAACCAGACCTGAAGGCGAATCATATGTGTTCCACCAAATTGAAACTCACCCTGGGTCTCGCCGCGGCGGTCGCGACGAACGTCCTGGCTCAACCCTCCACCCCCGCGCCGGCGGTTCCGCCCGCGCCAACCAACGCTCCGGCCGCGCCGGCCACGGCGACCAATGCGGCTCCGGCCCCGGCCGACCAAGGCCGCTCGGGCGGGAATGGTTTCCTGAAGGCCTACGACAACTGGAACCGGGAGGTCAAGAACCCCGTGTCCTGGTTCAGTTGGGGCGCCGACTTCAGGTTCCGGAACGAGTATTTCAACAATGCCATCACCCTGAACGAGGACGGTATCCGCCACGAGCAGGATTATTTCCGGTTCCGCGAGCGGATTTGGGCCACCGTGTTGCCGGTCACGAACGTCAGCCTGAATGCCCGGTTCTCGGGCGAGCAACGCGAGTGGATGAAGCCGTCGTACGCCAGCCAGTTTGATTTCGGTGAAGGCCTTGAATGGCGGTATGGCATCCTGGACAATGCCTATGCCAAATGGAGCAACATTGGCAACGTGCCGCTGACCATCTCCGCCGGCCGGCAGGACGTCCAGTTCGGCGAACCCTTGAACTGGTGGCTGGTGGGGGATGGCACGCCGGATGACGGTTCCTGGACCTTCTTCCTGGACAGCATCCGGGCCAATTACGATATCAAGGACCTCAAGACGAAAGTGGATGTGGTTTATATTTATCAGCAGGCTAGGCCTGATGCAACAATTCCCACTGTCGGCGAATCCAGCGACAACAAACCGACGCCCTACATGCTTACCGAACAGAACGAACAGGGCGTCATTTTTTACCTGTCCAACAAATCGATCAATAACATGCAGTTGGACGGCTACTTCATTTACAAACGGGACGACAAGGAACTTGCCTACGGTGATAATGCGAACATTTACACGATCGGCAGCAAGGTCTCCGGCACGCCCACGACCAACTGGGCCTACTCGGTCGAAGGCGCCTACCAGTTCGGCGACAAGCAGGATGCCACGGTCCTGCCCGCGTACACGACTTCTCCGACCGCCTGGCGCAACATCGATGCCTACGGCGCCAACGCCCGGCTGACCTACCTGTGCCGGGACAAACTGAACAACCAGTTCAGTTTCGCCGTCGAATGTCTTTCGGGCGACAATCCCAACACGAAGGGCACCGATGAAATGTTTGACGTCCTGTGGGGCCGCTGGCCGCGCTGGAGCGAGCTTTATATTTATTCCTACATCAACGAAACGAGCCGGAAGATCGCCCAGATGAACAACATCATCCGCTTCGGCCCGACCTGGGTGTGCACGCCCATCAAGAACACGACCTTCAGCGCCACGTATAATCCCATGTTTGCCATCGAAAACACGCCCACCCGGGCGGCCAACCCCACGCTGTTCAGCGACGATGGCACTTTCCGGGGGCACTACCTGCAAACCGTTCTGAAGCACAAGTTCAACGAGCATCTCAGCGGCCACCTGTGGGCCGAATTCGTCTGGATGGGAGATTACTACACGCATAACAACTGCATGACCTTCCTGCGCGGAGAGCTGCTGTACACATTCTAACCGTCAATAAACCGGTCGCCCCGAACACTTATGAAAACGTTACCGCTCATCCTGGCCGGCCTTTGCCTGGGCACCCTCCTTCCGCTGTCGGCGCGCGCCGCCGCGGAAACGAACCAACCCATTAAAATCGGCGCCATCTTCGCCGTCACCGGCCCGCCGGCCTTCCTCGGCGCGCCCGAGGAAAAAACGGCTCGGATGCTTGTGGATAAAATCAACGCCTCGGGCGGCGTGCTCGGCCGCAAGCTGGAGCTGATCGTCAAGGACAGCGGCGGCAGCCCGGAAAAGGCCGTGTCGTTCGCCAAGCAGTTGATTGAAGAGGACAAGGTGCTGGCCATCATCGGGCCCTCCACCAGCGGCGAGACGCTCCAGATCAAGAAGCTCTGCGAAGAGAACCAGATGATTCTCGTCTCCTGCGCCGCGGCGGACGCCATCGTCAATCCGCTCGCCAAGTACGTTTTCAAGACCCCGCAGAAAGACAGCCAGGCGGCGACGTGGATTTACCGCACGATGAAGGAACAGGGCATCAGCAAGATCGCCATCCTGACCGGCAACGACGGTTTCGGCGCCTCGGGCAAGAAGCAGCTGGAGGAACTGGCCAAAACCGAAGGCATCGACATCGTGGCGGACGAGGTTTATGACAAACAGGCGACGGACCTGACGGACGTGCTGACGAAAGTCAAGGCGACTCCCGGCGTGCAGGCCGTGGTGAACTGGTCCATTGTGCCCGCCCAATCCATCGTGGCCAAGAACATGAAGCAGCTGGGCATGAACATTCCGCTGTTCCAAAGCCACGGCTTTGGCAACCGCAAATATGCCGAACAGGCCGGGGTCGCCGCTGAAGGCATCCTGTTCCCGGCCGGGCGGCTCCTGGTGGTCGAGGAACTTCCTGACAGCAACCCGCAAAAGGCCCTGCTGGCGGCATACAAAAAGGATTACGAGGCGGCCTACAAGGAAGACGTGAGCACTTTCGGCGGGCATGCATACGACGCCATTTTGATTGTGACCGAGGCGATCAAAAAGGCCGGCTCGACCGACCGCGCCCAGGTGCGCGACGCCATCGAGAACCTGCACGGGCTGGTCGGGACGGCCGGCATTTACAATTTTTCGGCCACCGACCACACCGGGCTGGACCTGGATGCGTTTGAAATGCTGACCGTCAAAAACGGCAAATTCACGCTTTACAAAAAATAAACCTATGGTTCGGTAGCACATGGGTTCCTCCCAGGCCCCGGCGGGTGACCGACCGGGGCTTTTTGCCCGGAGGCACTGGCGATGGAAAACACAAGCCTGGCATTGCAGTATCTGTTGTCCGGCGTCACCAAAGGCAGCATCTACGCCGTGGTGGCCATCGGCTTCAACCTGATTTACAGCGCCACCGGGGTGCTGAACTTCGCCCAGGGCGAGTTTGTGATGCTGGGCGGCATGGTGGCGATCACGCTGGCGCATTACGCGCCGCTCCCGGTGGCCGTGGCGGGCGCGGTGGTCATCGTGGCGCTGCTCGGCGGCTTGCTGGAAGTGGCGTTCTTCCGGAAGTTGCGCCGGCATTCGGTGCTGCACCTCATCATCATTACCATCGGCCTGTCCATCGTTCTTCAGGAGGCCGCGCTCCATTTATGGGATGAAAAGGTCCGCTCGCTCCCCTACTTCACCGGCAATGAAGTGTCCTCGGTCAAAATCCTCGGCGCCGCCATTTCGCCTCAGGTGCTCTGGGTCCTGGGAACGGTCGCGGTCATGGTGATCTCGCTCCAGGTGTTCCTCAAATATACCCTGCCCGGTCGAGCCATGCGGGCGTGCTCGTCGAATCCCGATGCCGCGATGCTGGCCGGCATTAACATTCCCAACATGCGCACCCTGTCGTTCGCCCTGAGCGCCGCGCTCGGCGCGCTGGCGGGCTGCGTCATCTCGCCCATCACCATGACGCACTACGAGATGGGAGCGCCGCTGGCAATCAAAGGTTTCGCCGCCGCGATTCTCGGCGGCCTCGGCAATCCCATGGGCGCCGTGGCCGGCGGACTGCTGGTGGGCGTGCTGGAGGCCTTTGCCGTCAGCAAGCTGCCCGCGGCTTACAACGATGTCGCCGCCTTCGCCGTGCTGCTGCTGGTCCTGTTCGTGCGGCCGCACGGCCTGTTCGGCCGGCCCGGCGGTGAAAGTGTGAGGGAACACTAGCAAAACAATGAAGAAGGCAGAAGACAGAAGGCAGAATCAGGAATGCGGCACGGAGCCGCGCTTTCAGACTTCAGACTTCAGACTTCAGACTTTCCGGACCCTGCTGCCGTTTGCGCTTTTTGCGCTGGCGCTGGTGGCGCTGCAACTGGGCCTGCGCGCGGCCGGAAGGGAATATTGCCTTACCCAGCTCACGATGTCGCTTTACTACGCCATCGTGGTGATCGGGCTGTGCCTGGTGATGGGTTATGCGGGGCAGGTTTCGCTTGGACATGGCGCGTTCTTTGCCATCGGCGGCTACACGGCCGCCGTGCTGACGACTCATGATTTTACCCGGTACGGGACATCTGGCTGGGCCGCCGGAATGAAAGCGGCGCACGTGTTGACTGCCCGCGATGATTTGTACGGCAATCCGATTCTCACCGCCTCGCCCGGGGCCGCCTTCTGTGCGGCCATGCTGGTGACGCTGGCCATCGCCGGCCTCATCGGCTATCCCGCCCTGCGGCTGAAAGGCCATTACCTGGCCATGGCCACGCTTGGCTTTGGCTTGATCATCAACAAGATTGTCGTGGGCACCGCGCTGTTCGGCGCGGCGGACGGCATCAACGGCGTGCCGGAATGGCGCCTGGCACCGGGCCTGACGGTTTCGGGCCGGAGCGCGCTGCGCGTCGAAAACTATTATCTGGCCGGCGGCCTGGTGCTGGCGCTGCTCGTGTTGCTGCGCAACCTCATCCTTTCCCGGGTGGGCCGCGCGTTGCAGGCGATTCACGACCGTGAGGCGGCGGCTGGCGCCATGGGCATCAATACCGCCGCCTACAAACTGCGCGCCTTTGTGTTGAGCGCGCTGCTGGCGGCGATGGCCGGCGTGTTCTTCACGCACTACACCGGCGGCATCGGGCCGTCCGAAGCCAGCGCCTTCAAGTCGGTGCGTTACGTGGCGCTCGCGGCGTCCGGCGGCATGGCCAGCCTTTGGGGCGTCACCGGCATGAGCACGCTGCTGAATTACCTGTCCCTGCGCGGCCTGTTTGGCAGTTACGACAACGCCGTGTTTGGGGCGTTGCTGATTCTCATTGTGTCGATTGCACCGGAAGGGCCCCTCAAGCCGCTGGGCCAGTGGCTGCGAAAACCGTTTGCCCGGTCCGCCGTCGAAAGGAGGCTCGAACATGGCGCTGCTTGAGGTCCAGGAGATCCGGCGCAGCTTCGGCGGCCTGGTGGCGGTAAACCGGGTTTCGTTTGCGGTGCAACCGGGCCAAATCAAAGCCATCATCGGGCCGAACGGCGCCGGCAAGACAACCTTGTTCAACATTATTTCGGGCCTGCTGAAAGCCGACAGCGGCCAGATCAGGCTCCGGGACCGCGCCATCAGTGGTTTCAAGCCGCATCAAATCGTGGCCGCCGGCATCGCGCGGACCTTCCAGAACCCGAGCCTGTTTTACCGGATGAGTGTGTTGGAGAATGTGATGGTGGGCCGGCACAGCCGCACGCGCTGGGAATTCGCCGGCTGCTGCCTCCGCCTGCCCGGTCAGCCGACGGAAGAACGGTTCATCCGGGAGACGGCCCGGTCCCAACTGGATTTCCTGGGCCTGGCATCGCTTGCCGCCGCCCCGGCTGGGGCGCTGTCATTCGGCCAGCGCCGCATGGTGGAGCTGGCCCGGGCGCTGGCCACGGAGCCGGAATTGCTGCTGCTCGACGAGCCGGCCAGCGGTCTCAACCCGAAGGAAAAGGAGCAGCTCGGCGAACAGATCCGCCGCATCCGCGAGCGCGGCGTCACGGTCCTGCTGGTCGAACATGACATGACGATGGTGATGGATTTGTCGGATGACATCCTCGTGCTGCACAACGGCGAGGTCATCGCCGAGGGGCCGCCGGCAACCATCCAGAGCAATCCGGAGGTGGTGACCGTTTACCTGGGCGGCGAATTCCGCCCGGCCGAGGAGGTGGAGCTGGCCCGGCTGACCAGCCGGCTTTGAACATGTTGCTACAAGTCAAAAATTTGCGGTGCAGCCACGGCAACCTGGAGGTCGTCCACGGTGTCAGCCTCCACGTGCGCGCCGGGGAGATTGTCGGCCTGCTGGGCGCCAATGGCGCCGGCAAAACGTCCCTCCTCAAATCCATCATCGGCCTGCTGCCGCCGCGGCAGGGCGAGATTTACATTGATGGCCGGCCCACCTGTGGCCAGCCGGCCTGGCGCAGCATCAGCAATGCGACCGTGCTGGTGCCGGAGGGCAAGATGATTTTTGCCGACCTCACCGTGCGCGAAAACCTGCTCATCGGCGGCTATCACAATCCGGACCGCGCCCTGCAACTCGAGGTGGTGCTCGACCGCTTCCCGAAGTTGCGCGAGCGGATCCACCAACTGGGCGGCACGTTGTCCGGCGGCGAGCAGCAGATGCTGGCACTGGGGCGCGCGCTGATGGCCCGGCCAAAATTGCTGTTGCTCGATGAGCCGTCACTGGGCCTCGCGCCGCTCATGGTCAAGGAAGTGTTCAACGAAATCCGGAAGATGAGGGACCTCGGCCTGACGGTGCTGCTCGTGGAGCAAAATGTCACCGGCACGTTGCAGGTGGCCGACCGCGCCTACGTGATGGAGACCGGCGAGATCACCCTCGAAGGCGAAGCCGCGGACCTGCTGCACAACCCGGAAGTCAAGCGCGCCTATCTCGGCAAAGGCGGCAAGGAAACCTGGTTATGAATATTTTTGACCATCGCTACGAAACAATGCCGCGCGCCGAGCTGGAACAGCTCCAGCTCGAACGCGTGCAGGCCCTGCTCGTCCGCCTCAAGCGCAACGTCCGGCGCGCCCGCGAAAAAATCGGCGACGCCCGGGTTGAATCGCTGGCCGACCTGGCCCGGCTGCCGTTCACGACGCCGGAGGACCTGGTGGAAAGTTTTCCGTACGGCCTGTTTGCGCTGCCCATGCGCGAAGTCATCCGGCTGCACACCACCGTGGGGCCGCAAGGCCGGCCGCTGGTCATCGGCCACACGCGCAATGACCTGGCCCAGTGGGGCCGGCTGGTGGCCCGGCAGCTCGTCGCCAGCGGCGTGACGGCCAACGACGTCGTCCAGATGTGCTTCGGCGGCGGCGTTTACGGCGCCGCCGGCTACCTGTTCGGCGCGCAGGTCATTGAGGCATCCGTCATCGCCGAGGACTCCGCCCACGTGGATTACACGATCGCCACGCTGCAAAACTACCGGCCCACCGTCCTCATCACCACGCCCGGCAACGCGCTGGACCTGGTGACGGTGATGGAACAGCGCCGGCTCGACCCGCAATCGCTGCATCTTCGCACCGTACTGCTCTCGCGCCCCGTGGACCGGGAGACGCGCGAGCGGCTGGCCGCCGGCCTGTTCGCCCGGGTGCAATGCAACTTCGGCCTCGGGGAAATCCTGAATCCGGGCCTGTGCCTGGAATGCGAAGCCGGCCATTTCCATGTGCACGAGGATCATTTCCTGGCGGAAGTCCAGGAAGGCGAACTGGTATTGACCACGCTGTGCCGCGAAGCCCTGCCCCTGCTCCGCTACCGCACCCGGGTGACCTGCGAGTTGGTCCGCGATAAATGCGCCTGTGGCCGCACCGGCGCCATGCTCCGGCCGGGCGGGCGGCTGGATGGCCGGTTGCGGGTCAACGAGACGCCGCTGTACGAGAACCAGATTGCCGACGTGCTCGCCCGCACCAAGGCCGCCGGCCGGCCATTCAGCGTCAGCGTGCTGGAGCGGCGGATTGTCGTTTCGGTGGAAATTTCCGATGACCTGTTTGCCGACGCCGTCGGACTGATCGAGGACCTCACGCGCGAGATCGAATCCGAGTTTCTCGTCAGGCTGGGCATCGAGGCGGATGTGCGGTTCATCTCCCCCTGGTCGCACCTGCATACGGAGCCCGGGTCTGACGCCGGCAACGCAATTTGAAACCCCGGCTATGGGAGTAAAGGGGTGATGGAACTCAGTCCGACGTTCCATTCGGCAACAACCAACATTCGGCTTGATTTTGAAGGCGGCTGGTGTCATAAGTTGCATTACTTGCCGCCACGAGTTGGTGGTTCGCCTTGTTTGGCCAATGGCTTGCGTGCGGCAGACGGCCCCAATCAACGGACATGAATTGCCGTTGTCCAGTGCGGCAGACGCGGGGTGAGTGGTTTGCAGCGCTCACCCAGTCAACTTCCAGAACCTTCCTCCGGCGGTCTTCCGGCATTCAATTTGCCGGCAAAATGAGAACCGCATTTCACCTGTCCATAACGGTCCTGCTGCTGACCACTTCCAACGTCTTGGCGGTCACGCACTATGTCGCACCGTCGGGCTCGAGCCCGACGCCGCCCTACACGAACTGGGCCACGGCCGCCACAAACATCCAGCAAGCGGTGAATGCGGCAGCGGCGAATGATAATGTTCTGGTGACCAACGGCGTGTATCCCGGCGGTGTGATCGTGACCAACCCGCTGGCGTTGCTGAGCGTCAACGGCCCGGAGTTCGCGGTCATCGACGGGGGCGGAACGAATCGGTGCGTGTCCCTGAACAACGGCGCGAGCCTGGCCGGATTTACCCTGACCAACGGATGGGCCAGCGATAACGGCGGCGGCGTGTGGTGCGCATCCACCAACGCCTTTGTGACCAATTGTGTGATCGTGGGCAATTCGGCCAACGGAGGACCCACCAGTTGCGGCGGCGGAGCCTATCTGGGCTCGCTTGACCACTGCACGCTGGCCGGCAACTCGGCTGCTTACGGTGGCGGGGTTTTCGGAAGCAGGCTGAGCACCTGCGTGCTGGCCGGGAACGGGGCTCAATGGGACGGGGGTGGCGCCATGCAAAGCACGCTGAGCAACTGCACCCTGACCGGCAATTCCGCTGTCACGCAAGGCGGAGGGGCTTTCGGCTGCACGCTTTACAACTGCATCGTTTATCTCAACGGAGCAAACATTGGCGCGAATTATAACATCTGCACCCTGAATTTTTGCTGCACGACGCCGCTGCCGGATGGTGCCGGCAACATCGCCCTCGACCCGCAACTGGCCAGCGCCAGCCATTTGAGCGCCGGTTCCCCCTGCCGCAGCGCGGGCAGCGCCGCCTATGCCACCGGCACGGATATTGACGGCGAACCATGGGATAATCCGCCTTCCATCGGCTGCGACGAATACCACGTCGGAGACGTGACCGGGCCGCTGGCGGTGGATTGGCGGGCGAATTACCGGGCGGTGACGCCGGGTTACCAGGTCGCGTTCGCAGCGTTGATTGAAGGCAAGACCAGCGCCAGCGTGTGGGATTTTGGAGACGGGGTGGTGGCAAGCAACCTGCCTTACGCCAGCCACTCCTGGACAGCGCCGGGAGACTACACCGTGGTCTTGTCGGCGTTTAACGAAAGTCAGCCTGCGGGAGTAAGCGCGACGGGCATCGTCCATGTGGCCACCCAGCTCAGGTATTACGTCGCCGCGACCAGCACCAATCCCCAGCCGCCTTACCTGTCGTGGAGCACGGCCGCCACGAACATTCAGGCAGCGGTGGACGCGACTTTGCCGGGAGTCCCGGCCGGAACCCTGCTTGTGGTGGTGACCAATGGCACCTATGCCGGTGGGGTGAACGTAGGCAAATCGCTGACCCTACTGAGCGTCAACGGCCCGCAGTTTTCGGTCATTGATGGCGGCGGCACGACTCGTTGCGTTTCCCTGTCCGGCGGCGCCTGCCTGACCGGGTTCACGCTGACGAACGGTTCCGGCGGGGTCCAGTCTGATGCCTCGGGAGTCGTGTCGAACTGCGTCATCACCGGCAACTCCGGCACGGGCGCCTCCGGCGGCACGCTCTACAACTGCGCGCTGAACGGCAATTCCGGCTTCGGGGCGAGTGGGGCCGCGCTCTACAATTGCACCCTGACCGGCAATGCGGGTGGCGGAGTGTCGGGCTGCACGGTTTACAATTCCCTCGTCTATTTCAACATGGCATCAGGCGGAACGAATTATCGCACCAGCACCCTGAATTACTGCTGCACCACGCCGCTGCCGGCCGGCGTCGGCAACATCGCCCTCGACCCGCAACTGGCCAGCGCCAGCCATTTGAGCGCAGGTTCTCCCTGCCGCAGCGCGGGCAGCGCCGCCTACGCCACGGGCGCCGACATTGACGGCGAGCCGTGGTCGAATCCACCCTCCATCGGCTGCGATGAATACCGTACCGGAGACGTGACCGGGCCATTGATCGTGGAGCTCATGGCGAATTACACGAACGTGACGGTGGGCTATCCCGTGAGCCTGACGGCATTGATTGACGGGCGAACCACCCTAAGCGTGTGGGCGTTTGGTGACGGCATTATCGCGAGCAACCAGCCCTATGCCAGCCATGCGTGGGCGGCGCCGGGAGATTACGCGGTCGTGTTAAGCGCCTACAACGAAAGTTATCCGGGCGGGGTGAGCGCGACCGTGACCATCCACGTGGTCACGCAGCCCGTGCGTTATGTCTCTGCCACCAGCGCCAATCCCCAGCCGCCCTACGCCAGTTGGGCCACGGCCGCCATGAACATTCAGGATGCGGTCAATGCGCCGTTACAAGTGCCAGGAACCTTCGCGGTGGTGGTGGTGACCAACGGAATATACCCCGGCGGCGTAACCGTGACCAAACCGCTGGCGCTGGTGAGCGTGAACGGACCTCAGTTCACGGTCATCAGCGGCGGCGGAGTGAATCAGTGTATTTCTCTGACCAACGGCGCGAGCCTGACCGGGTTCACCTTGACCAACGGAATGACCAAAAACAACGGCGGTGGGGTATGGTGCGCCTCCACAAACGCCTTGGTCATCAACTGTGTGATTGCCGGCAACTTCGGCGGCGGGGCGTTCGGCGGCACGTTGTACAACTGCGCTCTGACCGGCAACTCGGCTCAGGTATCCGGCGGCGGGGCGTATGGCAGCACCCTCTACAATTGCACGGTGACCGGCAACTCGGCGATTGCAGGCAGAGGTGGTGGCTTCGGGGGCGGAGCGTGCAATTGCGCGCTCTACAACTGCATCGTTTATTTCAACTCGGCAACCGCCACCAACGCCACGAATTATTACTCTTGCACCATCAGCTATTGCTGCACGACGCCACAACCCACCAACGGTGTTGGCAACATCACCAACGCGCCGCTGTTCGTGAATTACGCCGGCGGCAACCTGCGCCTGCAATCCAACTCCCCCTGCATCAATGCCGGCAATAATGCCTACGCGACTGCCGCCACCGATCTGGATGGCAATCCGCGCATCGTCGGCGGCACGGTGGACATGGGGGCGTACGAGTGCCAATCGCCCGCCTTCCTTGATTACTACCTCTGGTTGCAGGGATATGGCCTGCCGACCGACGCCTCGGCAACGTACGCCGACACTGACGGCGACGGGATGAACAACTGGCAGGAATATCTGGCGGACACCAGCCCGATCGATGCGAATGACTATTTCCACATCACCAGCTTCACCCGCAGCGGCACTTACAACACCCTTTGGTGGACGAGCAAACCTACACGCCTCTATCAGGTGCAACGCTGCTTTGCGTTGGACGGTTCGTCGCCGTGGGAAACCATCATCACCAATGCTACGCCGGGCTGGAACAACGTCGGGTTTGACAACACCGGGCCGCAGTATTTCTATCGAATCGGGGCGGTGCGACCTTAACTGCCCTGGTCGCATCTGCACGACCATCCGGCGCCGGAGGGTGAGGGAAAAAGTTGAAACCCGCACGGGTAAGACTTGACGCGCTTATGTTTTTGGGGTGGAGTAGCAGCATACTTTATCGCATCAGCGCCTAGCCATGTTCTGGGACGAAAAAATTGAAACCCTCGAGCGCGCCGACCTGGAGCGGCTGCAACTGCAACGGCTGCAGGAGACGGTCCGGCGCGTCGGAGCGCACGTGCCGTTTTACCGGCAGAAATTCGCGGAACTCAGCCTCAAACCCGAGGACATCCGGTCGGTGACCGACGTCCGCCGTCTGCCCTTCACCACGAGCGCGGACCTGCGCGCCAATTATCCCACCGGCCTGCTGGCCGTGCCGTATGACGCCACCCTGCGGCTGCACACCTCGAGCGGCACCACCGGCAAGCCCAAGGCGCTCTTCTTCTCGCGCCAGGACGTGGAGAACGCCGCCGAACTGTGCGCGCGCTCGTTCGTCATGACCGGCGTCACCTCCAAGGACGTTTTCCAGAACATGATGACCTATGGCATGTTCACCGGCGCCCTGGTCACGCATTACGGCGCCGAAAAGATCGGCTGTCTCGTCATCCCCGCCGGCCCTGGCAACTCCGAGCGGCAACTGCTCCTGATGCAGGATTTCCGGACGACGTTCATCCACCTGACGCCCAGCTACGGGCTTTACCTGGCCACCTTCCTGGAAAAACACAGCGTGGACCCGCGCCGCGACCTCGCCCTGCGCAAGGCGTTTGTGGGCGCCGAGCCCTACACCGAGGAAACCCGCTGCAAGATCGAGGATGGCCTCGGGGTGGACGTTTACAATTCCTACGGGCTTTCGGAGATGAACGGTCCCGGCGTGGCGTTCGAGTGCGTGCACAAACGAGGCATGCACCTCTGGGAGGACCATTTCCTCATTGAAATCATCGACCCGGTGACCGCCGAGCCGGTGCCCGACGGCCAGCCGGGCGAATTGGTGATGACCACGCTGTGCCGCGAGGCCATGCCCCTGCTCCGCTATCGCACCCGCGACATCACGTCCATTATTCCCGAGCCTTGCAGTTGCGGCCGCACGCATCGCCGGCTGAACCGCATCACCGGCCGGTCCGACGACATGCTCATCGTGCGCGGCGTGAACATTTATCCGCAACAGATCGAGCGGATCCTGATGGCCCAAAAGGGCGTGGGCCGGAATTATGTCATCACGCTGCAGGGGTATGACGAGATGATCGTGAAGGTGGAACTGGCCGAGGCCGGCTTTGACGGCCAGGTGGGTCCTCTGCTGAATTTGCAGAGTGAGCTGGCTGAAAAATTACGCGCGGAAATCCTCATCAAACCGCGCGTGCAATTCCTGCCGCCCGGCTCGTTGCCGGTGAGCGAAGGCAAGGCCAGGCGCGTGATTGATGAGCGCAAAATGTAAGGCAACTGGATGCATGGAAACGGCCAGATGGCAAGCTCTCTCGCCCCGCGGAGGATGAGCGGGGTGAGAGCCGGAGAGAGGGGCATCGTATAAACGCGCCTCTCACCCCGCCCCGCTCCTCCGCTCTGCGGAAGAGAGGGACAATGATGACGTGAGCCTCGCAACTTAAATAAATTCCAGGAAAGGAACCGAAAATGAGCGAAGTCAAATTGGTGGCGGTATTCGCCGAGAACAAGCCGGGCCAGGTCGCCCACTTCACCCGCATTCTCGCCAACGCCAACATCAACATCCGCTGGGTGGCCGTGGCCAGCACCGGCCCGTTCGGCGTCATGAAATTTCTCGTCAACGACCCGGCCATCGCCTACCAGGCGCTCAAGCATGAGGGCTTCGTCGCCAAACTCGTGGACGCGCTCGCGGTGGAGGTGCCGGACAAACCCGGCGGGCTGTACGCCGTGGCGGACATCCTGGCGCGGAACAATATCAACCTGGACAACGCGTCCGGGTTCATCGCCAACAACCGCGCCATCATGGTGCTCGAAGTGCCGGACGTGGCCAAAGCTCGCGACCTGCTGGCCAAACAAAACATCCGCTCGTTGAAACAGGAGGAATTACCCGTCTTCGACCGGGTTTAAACGGCTGGTGACCGTGGCTCTCATCTTGGCACTTGCCGGGCTAAACCCGGGCCGGCAGTTTAGGAGCGTTGTCGAGTAAGATGAACCGGAAGACGAAAGCCTATTTTGTCGCAGGTGTTGTCTTGCTAGGAATCTTGGCGGTCGCATTTGCGTCTCTTGCTTGGTATCCGAAACACGCCCGCCGCGCGTGGAAGGAGGCCGCGCTACCCGAGATCCGGCAACTGGCCGACGATTCGAACTGGGTGTCGAGAGAGATTCATTCGCTTGGCGCAACGAATTCCGGCCAAGGGCACATTATTGCGGAGCGCTGGCTGAGTGATCACATGATTTTGATGCAGGACGGCGAGTGGCTGGTTTATAAGAGCCATTGTGGCAAGGAGGCGCCTCATCGGGTAAGCGACATATTCCTGGCCAAGGGGTCGAACGGCAAATGGTACTACAGCACCTGTCATTTCTGTGTCGGCATGTGTGTCTTGGTCATGCTGCAGGATACGCCGCCAATCGATCTCGCAACCTTCGCCCGCGTTTACCATCTGAAGGAGTTCGACGGTGTTTCGGACGCATGTCTGCTACCGACGCAGACCTTTCCCGACAACAGCCAGGAACCTGCCCGAATATTCACTGCCAACATCAAGCCGGCGCCGCCTGATTTGTCTTTTATACGGCGCGCAGCGATCACAGCCGGCCTTGCTGCCACGAATTCAGATCCTGACCTCAAAGGGCACAGTCTTACTCTCAATTTAATCCGCTATTCGCATCGGTTTCCGCAATCGGACAGTCCAGAAAGAACTGCGTATGAGGCAATCTATTGCGACGACACATTGAGCGGCGGCAATGCCACGGGCATTGACATTGCGGTGCGAGACAACGTCGCGTGCTTCAAGTCGCAGAAGGGCCAATCATTGTGGTCTTGCACGCTGGATGGGCAACCCAAAATCCCGGAAGAAGCGCTCAAGACGATTGCGACCAAAGCCATCACCAATTTCTGGCCCAAAATCGACGGCAGCCGCCTGTCTCTTGATGAAATTGTCTGCTGCGATCCTCTTGGCGGGAACAATTACAGTGTCAACCTTCGTTTGGCCAGCCCCCTTGTCGAAAAATCTTCGATAACGACGTATACCTTGATCGAAGTTGGGGTCGGCGCCAACGGAACGGTAGAAGAGAGCGATGTCCACTGGCACTTCCGATGATTGCCAAAAACATGGCGAGAACGGTGGAAATGGATATCACGTCTTGATGTCGCGCAGTTGAAAACCGATGGCGCCGATGATGAAGGCCGTGGCGCAGGTGGCGGCCAGCGTGATTTCCGATTGGAGGATTTGCGCCCACGGCGCGGGGGTCTGATACACCAGGAACCAGCTTTCGAAATGGTGGGTGATGAACCAGTTCTGGTACGGCTCGAAAAACGGGATGTGCTGGATGACCATGTTCGAGAACAGGAACGACAGCGCCAGGATGGTCGCCGCCGCCGGCTTCATGTTGTAACACGAAAACATGAAGGCCACCGACAGCAAGGTGACGGCGTTCACGATGCTGAACAGGGTTGAAACCACGTACAGCGTCAGCCCCTGCTCCGGCGTGAAAATGCCGAACGTGACGTTGGGCTGCGTCTGGCCAAAGACGAACATCCCTTTCCAGGGAAAATAAATCCGCGCGAAACCCAGCGCGATGGCGCCCAGCACCAGGACCAGCACCGCGGCAAAAATGATTCCCGCCAGCCACTTCACTTGCAACAGCCGGAGACGCGAAATGGGCCGCGACAGAATCATCCGCAGCGTGCCGTCCTCGGCCTCCTTCGCCACGAGGTCGCCGCCCACCAGCGCGACGTACAGCGGCATCAGCAGCAGGATTTGCGGCCAGACCATCACCAGCGAAACCGTCAGGGCCGAAATGTATTCATTTGCCAGATAGCCGTTCCCGGCCAGCAGCCGCTCCACCTCGCGCTGCCAGTGTGTGTATTTGAACATCAGCAGCATCACCGTCTGCGCTAGCACAAACGCGCCGAAGCCGATGTAGGTGCGCTTCTTGCCAAAGAGCTTCCAGAGTTCGTTTTTTAGCTGGGCGAAGAACATGGCTATTGGTCGTTGGCGGGCGACTCGCCTCTCACCAAGCTCAGATAAAAGTTCTCCAGGGTTTGTTCCTCCTGCCAGAGGCCGTCAACGGGAAGGTTGGCTTCCACCAGCACCTTCGCGGCATCGGCCGTCGTCCTCCCCTCGCTCAACGTGATGAATTTGCCCTCTGCTGAATTTGTGATGATGCCGCGTTCGCGCAGCTGCGCCGCCGCCGCTGCGAAATCCGGTGTCCGGAGCATCACGCGCCCGGGCCCCGCCTTGACGTCGGCGATCCGGCCTTCGAACACCTTGCGGCCCTGGTTCAGCACGGCGATGCGCGTGCAAATCTGCTCCACCTCGCTCAACAGGTGCGACGACAGCAAAATCGTCAGCCCCAGCTCCCGATGCAGCCGGATGATGGTCCCGCGCATTTCCGCGATGCCTTCCGGGTCCAGGCCGCTGCCGGGCTCGTCGAAAATCAGCAGTTCGGGCTGCGGCAGCAGCGCCTGCGCAATAGCCAGCCGCGCCCGCATGCCGTGCGAATAGGTTTTTACCGCCGATTGCTCGCGGCCGGTCAGCCCCACCCAGTCCACCACTTCGCGAATCCGCTCGGGCGGCGTCGGCGCGGAATATTGGCAGAGGATTTCGAGGTTCCGGCGCCCGGAGAGATAATCGTAAAACGCGGGCGTTTCGAAAATGGCGCCGACCCGGGCCAGCGCCCGGGCCCGCTGCGTGGTCACGTCGTGCCCGCACACCTTCACCTCGCCGCGCGTCGGCCAGACCTGCCCGAGCATCATGCCGATGGCCGTGCTTTTGCCGGCGCCGTTGTGGCCGAGCAGCCCGAAAATTTCACCGCGCGGGACAGTCAGCGTCAGGTCCTGCACCGCGTCGATGGCGCCGAATCGTTTTCGGACGTTTTGCAGCGAGATCATCACGGCGGCATCCCTTCCATCGTGAGCAGGTTTTTGATATGGCCGTCGGCGTAAAGATAATTCACGGCCTTGTCCGCCCCGCGCGCCGCGTGAAATCCCTCCTTGTCAAAGAACACCGGGATCGCGTGCGGATTAAAACGCATGCCGAGCACCTTCAGGTTGTCGGCATTCTGACCGTTCAGGAGGCTGTTCC
>Ga0335071_10000923_pt1 | contig 31665 bp, 27 predicted proteins | sample Lox_Sample_15_FD_206724 | JGI IMG/M metagenome (GOLD analysis project Ga0335071, IMG submission 206724) | Soil microbial communities from Loxahatchee National Wildlife Refuge, Florida, United States - Lox_Sample_1.5 | ecosystem: Environmental > Terrestrial > Soil > Wetlands | place: USA...
GGATCGCCGCCGCCGACCTCCGGCCGGAGATCGACCGGCAGTGGCGGGAGCTGCGTTCGAAGAGCGGTCGGATCGTGCCCGCCGAGCGGGCGCACTAGAGAGGCGCCTCATGCAGAAGGACATCGGGGAGCGGATCCGGCGCATGCGCGAGGCCCAGGGGCTATCGCGAGAGCAGGTGAGCCGGCTGGCCGGGCTGGCACCGGAGCGGCTTTCGGCCTTTGAGGAGGGCGCAGCGGTTCCGTCCATCGGCGTGGTCATCAAGCTCTCACGCGTGCTGGGATCGCGGATGGAGGGCATCATCCTCGGCCGCGAGGACGCGCCCCTCGACGCGCCCACCCTGACCATCCACCGGGGTACCCGCCCTACCGGCTACCAGTACGGGGAGACCGAGCAGGGGTATACCTACCGGACCCTGACCCGGCCCGGGACCCCCGGTCACGAGATGGAGCCCTTCCTGCTCACCTTCGTGCCCGGTGTGACCGGCGCGAAACCCATCAGCCACGAGGGACAGGAGTTCGTCTACGTGCTGGAGGGGGAGATAGAGCTCAGCTACGACGCGGAGAAGGTGATCCTTCGGCCCGGCGACGCGGCCTACCTGGAGTCCTCACATCCCCACCTGTTCCGGGGGCTGGGCGAGGTGCCGGCACGAATGCTGGCGGTGGTCAGCTCGGGGACCTGAGCCTGCCCGGGCGGGGTCCCTGCCCGTCCGGGGCGGGGCGCGGCCAAAGGCTTCCGTACGGTGCGGGCCGAGGTCAGGATGCCCGCATGCCCACCCGCCTCCTCTTGGTCCGCCACGGTGCCACCCAGCTCACCGCCGAGAACCGGTTCTCGGGCGCGGTCGGCGTCGACCTCTCCGACGAGGGGCGCGCCCAGGCGGCCCGCCTGGCCGATCGCCTCCGCGGCGTCTCCATCGCTGCTGTCCACGCCAGCCCGCTCTCGCGGGCGCTGGAGACGGCGCAGATCGTGGCCCGGCCCCACGACCTCGACCCCGTCCAGGAGGACGGGCTGCGCGAGATCTCGCACGGTCGATGGGAGGGGCTCTCGCGCGAGGAGGTCGAGCAGCGGTTCGGCGAGGAATACGCAGCCTGGGAGGCCGACCCGTTCACCTTCGCCCCGGTGGGTGGCGAGAGTGGCATTGCTGTCCTCGCCCGGGCCTTGCCAGTGATCCGCCGGATCGTCTCCGCCCATGGCGGCAAGACCGTGCTCGTGGTCTCGCACAAGGCCACCCTCCGCCTCCTGCTCTCCAGCCTCCTCGGGGTCGATCCGCGCGGCTACCGCGATCGGCTGGACCAGTCCCCGGCCTGCCTCAACGTGGTCGACTTCAAGGACCCGGTGCGGGCGAGGCTCATGCTCTTCAACGACGTCTCCCACTATGCCGACCAGCCGCGCACCGCGGGCCAGAACCTGTCCAAGTGGTGGGACCTCGCCCCGCACGCCGCCTGAGGCGCCGTAGAAGGCGCGGCGCGACGCGGCGGCGGTCGATTCCGACCCTCCGGGCGTTTCGGCCGGTGGCGCGCCGGCGAGCTCGCCCGACCGCTCCCCTCCTCTCGCGCGGGGTCGAGCAGTTCCCTGAAGTTCGGTGAAGCGAGGGCCGGCCGCCTCCTCACCGCCCGGCACGCCAGCTCGGGGACGGCTGGCGCGAGCCGCCCGCTTCCGGGCTGCTGCGCCGCCGCACGTGGTGCAGCGCCGGCGGCCGAGCGTGCGAAAGTGGAGGTCGACCGTTCGCCGGGCCGTCCCGCCTGCCCGAGCCGTGTGCAGCGGTCCGGCTTCGGAGCAGGTCCGCGGTCCCGGCTCTGCGGGTTTGCGGCGCGTACGCGCAGGGGGCCACCCGGCTCGGGCGGTGGGCAGGGGTACGTTCCGCCCTGCCATCGGGCGCGCCGGGCGCGGCATGGCGCCGCCGGGTGTGCGATAGGGCGCGGAGGGCGTGACGGGGAGGTGACACCGATAGTGCGGATGGGGCACCCCTTCGCCCCTGCCGGGCGCCCGAGGTGCAAAGATAACCTTCTGTTATCGAAGTGTGCTCCTCGATGTATTGGACGTAGAGGAGGACCGGCAGCACATTCCCGCTCGCCAGGGCAGGGTCGGCATGACCTGACCGGGAGAGAGGAAGGTAGACGTCATGTGGAACGCCTTCGCTTATCTGCTCGGACTTCGGGAGATGGAGGCCGTCGTTGGGAAGCGGGAGACCGGCTTGGTGCCGGAGCCCGAGTTCAAGCCCTTCGTCTTCCCCGAGCCGGAAAGGGTCGGGGATGCAAAGGTGGAGCGGCTCGAGGCCACCGCGCCTCCTGAGAGCCCGCGCACGCTGAACGAGCTGGGCGTGCCGGAGCCGCTGGCCTCCGACATTGAGTTCACCCTGCGGATGATGGGGATGGTGGTAGGTGATCGGGTGGTCGGCTACAGCTTCCGCACGCCCGATGGCAGGCCGCATGCCCTGCGGGTCGCGCCGCCCGAGAAGGACGTTCGCGACCGGGCGGCCTGATCCCGCAAGGCCGGCGGCGCGCGGCTCGTGGTGAGCGTCGAGCCTGTGGCGCCGCGAACGCCCCGGGATGCCCCGCGGCTCGTCTCCTCACCACACCCCGGGGACGAGCCGCCGGGGAACCCGCCGGGCGTAGTCGGCGTACCCCGCCAGTTCTCGCACCAGCACCCGGTCCTCCAGGGCGGTGCGCAGGACCACCCAGGCCGCGGTCGCCGCGGCGGGCAAGAAGGCGAACAGCGATCCGAGGAGGAGCGGCGTGGCGAGGGCCCAGAGCAGCAGACCGGCGTAACCGGGGTGGCGGATGCAGCGGTAGGGCCCGGCGTCCACCGGCCACTGTCCCTCCTCGAGCTGGATGCGGACGGTCCCTTCGAAGAACGGGTTCACCGCCATGGCAGCGGCGGAGAGGCCCAGTCCGAGGACGAGAAGCGCCGCACCGGCCGGCCAGGTCCAGGTGGGGGAGCTTGCTCCCCGCCGCACGCCAAGGCCGGCGAGAACGGCGGTGGCCGCGAAGAGTGGCCAGTAGAGCGCATTCCACCACAGGTCCCAGCGCTTGCTGCCGGCGCCCACCCTTGCCCGCCGCCGGACAAGCGGCGGGTTTCGCCTGACGACGAAGGCACGATGGGCGGCGAGGCAGGCGGCGAGCAGCACGAGGTGCGCCCATCCCCGCAGCCAGGTCACCCGGCCGGCGGCGAGGAACGGCCCGATCAGCCAGCCGGCGAACACCAGCACGATCCAGGCCCTGAGCCAGCGATGCGCGCTCACGTGAACGCTCCGGCCGTCGAGAGCGACGGTGCCGGGCAGGGAACACCCGGGGACGGCCCCGCGTACCTTCCGGCCAGCAAAGGCTCCGCGCCCCTATCTTCCCGCGCCAGGTCATCCCCCTCAAGCGGATCCTGGGGATCCGCTGCGAGCTCGGCGGCGAGCTGCCCGCCCCGGCGACGATACCTTTCGCTCGCCAAGCCCTTTGCCCGGCGACTGGCGACGGGAAGGCGCGGACCGCACCCGTCCCCGTGCCCCTTTGCAGCCGGGGGTGAGCCGGAATAGCCAGTCGCGAGCCTTCGCTCCCCGGCGTGGGGGCCGGTCGGCCTCCGCCCCCAAGCTGGGCTCGCTGCGGGCGATCCCGGCCGATAACGCCACAGTTCCCCAGCCGAGGAGGAGCCAGGGCCAGCGTGAATCCCATCCCCGAGGGCGCCCACACCCTCACCCCCAACCTCATCCTCAGGGACTGCTTCCGCGCGATCGAGTTCTACAAGCAAGCACTCGGTGCGGTGGAGATGGCGCGGATGATGAGCCCGGACGGCAGGAGCGTCTGGCACGCCGAGCTGCGCGTCGGCAACTCCACTGTCTACGTGAACGACGAGATGCCGGGCATGACCGCGCCGGCCCCGAGCGCCCGGCAGCCGGTCCCGGTCACGATGTGGCTATGGGTACCCGACTGCGATGCCGCCTTCCAGCGGGCGGTCGGGGCCGGTGCCAAGCCGACCATGCCGCCAGCGGACATGTTCTGGGGCGATCGCTGCGCCCGGGTGGACGATGGCTTCGGTTACGCTTGGTCGTTCTCCACCCGGCAGAAGGAGATCACCGTCGAGGAGATGCGGCGGGCCGGCGAGGAGTTCGCGCGGACCATGGGCGATGGCGCGCCGCAGCAGGCGCACTAGGGTACGCCCGGCCCGCTGAGCCGGCCGGCCCGGGGCGAGACGGGCCGGCTCAGCGGGCCGCGGTCGCCTCCTTGAGATGGGGCCGGTGCGGCAGCGGGCAGGACCGGTAGCCGTGCTTCTCGTCCCACTGCTGGTGGTAGTCCTCTGCCACCCAGAACTTCCCCGCCGGCGCGATCTCGGTGGTGATCCGATCGGCCAGCTTCTTCTGGTAGGCGTCGCGCGAGGCCAGCGCCTCCTTGAGCTGCTCCGGTCCGAAGGTGAAGATGGCGGAGCGGTAGTTGCTGCCCACGTCCGGCCCTTGCCGGTCGCCGCTCGTCGGATCGTGCGTCTCCCAGAAGAAATCGAGCAGCTGCTGGTAGCTCACCTTGTGCGGATCGAATTCCAGAAGCACCACCTCGGCGTGGCCGGTGGTGTGGGTGCAAACGTCCTCGTAGCTCGGGTCCTCGGTATGACCTCCCGTGTAGCCGACGGCGGTGGCCACCACCCCCGGGACCTTCCGGAACCGCTCCTCCACGCCCCAGAAGCACCCCTGGGCGAAGACGGCCAGCTCGTGGCCGGCCGCCGGCGTGAGGGGGGTGCCGCGGCCGACGTGGCCGGGGTGGGTGCCGCAGGAGGGATTTCCGATCGTCATGTCCACGTCCCTTACCTTTCCCGGGCCGGCGAGGACACTCACCGCCACAATCGCCACGGCGAGGGCGATGAGCAGCAAGGCCGGCTTCATGGCTCGCTCCCGGCCTGGGCCTGGGCGCTCTCGGCCCGCTCGAACAAGGGGAGATACTTCCCGTAGCCCTCGGCCTCGAGCCGCTCCACGGGGACGAAGCGAAGCGCCGCCGAGTTCATGCAGTAGCGCTGGCCGGTGGGGGCCGGCCCGTCGTCGAAGACGTGTCCCAGATGGGAGTTGGCGTGCTTCGAGCGGATCTCGGTGCGAGGCAGGATCAGCTGGTAGTCCTTGCGAGTGGTGATGTTGCCCGGCTCGAGCGGTCGGGTGAAGCTGGGCCAGCCGGTGCCGGACTCGAACTTGTCCAGCGAGCTGAAGAGCGGCTCGCCAGAGACCACGTCGACGTAGATGCCGGCGCGGTGGTTGTCCCAATACTCGTTGTGGAAGGGAGGCTCGGTTCCCTCGTGCTGCGTGACCGCGTATTGCTCCGGGGTGAGCCGTTTCCTCAGTTCCTCGTCCGAGGGTTTCACGTACCCGGTCATGGCATCGTCCTTTCCGGCGCCCGGGCCGTTTCCCGCCTGGCTTGCCCGGCTCATAGGCGCCGCCTCCGCCTGCGAACGGCAGGCGAGCACGGCCGCCATCAGTGCTACGAGCAACAGACCGCGCGCCACCTCTGGGTACCTCGCGCCGTACATGTCCTAGCTCCCGTTCTCTTTTCGAACCACGGAACCTGCACGCCCTCTCGTACGCTGCCAGGAAGCTGGCGGTTACCGCGGACCGGCGGTACGAGGAGGGGCTGCCCCGGCCGGTCCGCCGGCCGGGGCCGTAGCCCGAGCGGCGCAGAAACCGGGAAGGCGCCGGTGCGTATGCGTGAAGAGGCGACCGAGGAGGCCCTCATGGAGGCCTACGTGGCCGGCGATCCCGCCGCGTTCCAGCGCCTGTTCCGGCGTCTGGCTCCCTCGGTCCTCGCCTTCTTCAGGCGGACGGTAGGCGACGGCACCGCCGCGGAGGATCTCCTGCAGACGACATTCCTCAAGCTCCATGGGGCACGGGGGAGCTGGAGGCGTGGGGAGCGGCTCCGCCCGTGGGTGTTCACCATCGCCGCCCGGGTACGGGTGGACTGGCTGCGCCGCAACGGGAGGCGGGGCGAGGAGGAGGAGCTGGACGGAGAGTCGCTCGAGGACCCGAACCCGGCCGGGCGGCCGGGTGAGCTGGCGCTCGAGAAGGAGCGCGCCGAGCGGGTTCGCCGGGCGCTCGAGCGCCTGCCCGAGCCGCAGCGGGCGGTGGTTCACCTTCACCGCTTTGAGGGGCTGGGCTTCGCCGAGATCGGCAAGGCGCTGGGTATCTCCGAGGGCGCGGCCAAGCTGCGCGCCTTCCGGGCCTACGCCCAGCTCAGGAACCTCCTCTCCGATCTGGTGGCCGAGGAGTCCTCATGACCGATTGTGAACGGATCCGCGCCGAGGCGCCGGGCCTCATGGCCCTGGAAGCCGACGACCCGGAGCGGCTCGCCGCGAAGGCCCACGCCGCTCGTTGCCCGGGCTGCGAGAAGGCTCTGCGCGAGGCGGAGCGGCTCCAATTGCTCCTCCGCGACCTGGAGCACTCGTCCATGCCTGCCGGGGCGCTGGTCCGGGCGGCGGAGGCGATCAAGGAGGAGCTCGAGGCCGAACGCCGCAGGCGGAGCCTCTGGTCGGCAGGAGCGGCGGCGGTGCTCTTCGCCCTCGTCCTCGGCCTCGCGCGACACCGGCAGGGCAGGGCGGTGGATTGGCTCATGGCCGGCGGGCTGGCTGTCCTGGCGCTGGTTTTGTCCGCGGTATCGGTGCGTCGCCCGCTACTGGCCATCACCGGCGGGGCCCTCGCAGCACTGGCGGCTGCGGTGGTCACCGGTGGGCCCGGACCGCTCGAGGCCGGGGTCGGCCTTCACTGCCTGCTCGTCGAGATGATCTCGGCGGCGGCGGTGGTCGGGGCGGGGTGGCTGGCGCTTCGTGGCGGGACTACTTCCCCCGCCCGCTGGGCGGTGGCCGCCGGGGCTGCGGCCGGGGCGCTCGCCGGCGGTGCAGCGCTGGAGGTCGCCTGCGCTGCCCACGAGGCCTTGCAGCATGATCTCCTCTTCCACCTGGGCGGCGTGCTTCTCGCCGCCTTCGCCGCCAGCCTGCTCGGGCGGAGGCGTGTGGCGGTGGCTTGACTTCCGCCCCAGGCGGGGCGTCCGCGTATCCGGCCCTGAACCAAGCCGCCGAGCGCGAAGGGACTCCCCGCCATGCACCTACCCGGCCTCGCCGTCCTCTTCCTCGCCCAGGGCACCACCGCAGCCGCCGAGGTCTCCTCGTGAACCCCGGCGCCGGGAACAACAGCTTCTCGGGGGTCTTCGACGCCAAGCTGGGCGAGCGGATCAACGCGGTGAGTTCCGCCGTCGGCTGCGAGCTGCGCTACGACGAGGAGATGGGGCTGGCCTCGGGCCGTTGCTCGGTGCCGCTCGAGAGCATCCGCGTCGACAACGACGACACTAAGAGCGACCACTTCCGGCAGTGGCCCACCGACAAGAAGTCCGACCCGGCCACCTGCTGCCTGGAGGCGACGTTCGAGAAGGTGCCGGTCGGACCGCTCCTCCCGGAATCTCCTGCTGCGTCCAGGCGGAGATCCCCTTCATGGTCTGCGGGCGGGGGAGGGCCGACGCCAAGCCCGAGCAGGTCTCTGGGATCGCGCTGCTCTTCCCGCCCGGCGTCTACGGCCCGAGCAAGACCATACGCATTCGGGCGAGAGTGACCGGATTCGACCGCGAGGCCTACCGGATCGGGCCGGCTTACACCGAGGGCTGGCTGGCCCGGGTGCAGTCGCTCGCGAAGGTGGTGGCCGAGAGAGGCGACGTGGATCTGTCGCTCTTCGCGCGCCCCGCCGCCCACTGATCTGCGGGCCGTGCCAACCGCCACCTGAAGGAGCGGATCCGGCGGCCCGAGCCACGCAGCAGCCACCCGGAAAGGAAGAGGCGATGATCCGTGAAGCGATGAAAGTTGCCGCACTGGCCGCCGCCATCTGCTCCATGTTCTCGCTAGAAGCTGCCCGTGCCGGCGAGAGGATGCAGAAGGCCAAGGCGGGCGAGGTGGTGCAGTGCAGCGGCATCAACTCCATGCAAGGGGCAGGGCTGGACCGAGGTGAAGTGCGCCAAGGAGTGCACCGAAAAGGGCGGCACGGTAGTCGCCCAGAAGCGGGCGGCGAACCGCCCGCGCCGCTGCGGCGCGGGCGGGCTTCCCGCCCGGGTCGATTCTGGTCACTTTCCCGGTGTCCGGGGGATCGAGGTAGACGATGACTCCCTGTCCTGCCCTGGGCCACGGCATCGGCCTGCGCACGCAGCACTTCCCGGCGCTTCTATCGGCGCCGCCGCCGGTCGACTGGCTCGAGGCCATCTCCGAGAACTTCATGGCCGACGGTGGGCGCCCGCTCCGACTCCTGGAGACGCTCCGCCGCGAGGTGCCGGTGGTGCTGCACGGGGTGGCGCTCTCCATCGGCGCGGTCGAACCGCTCTCGGAGCGCTACCTGGCCGACCTCGGTCGGCTGGTCCGGCGCATCGAGCCGGCCCTCGTGAGCGATCATCTGTGCTGGGGCACCCACCGGGGCCAGTACCTGCACGACCTGTTACCCCTGCCCTACACCGAGGAAGCCCTGGCCCACGTGGCCGGGCGGGTCAGCCGGGTCCAGGATCTCTTGGGCCGCCCCATCCTCCTCGAGAATCCCTCGGCCTACGTGGCCTTCCAGGACTCCACCATGAAGGAATGGGAGTTCCTGGCCGAGCTTTGCCACCGGACGGATTGCGGCATCCTCCTCGACGTGAACAACGTCTTCGTCTCCGCCCGGAACCTCTGCTTCGACCCGATCGACTACCTGGACGGGATCCCGCCGGACCGGGTCGGCTACCTGCATCTGGCCGGCTACACCGACCGGGGCCGGTTCCTGCTCGACAGCCACGCTGCCCCGGTCCCCGCCGAGGTGTGGGATCTCTACCGTCAGGTTCTGCGCCGGCTGGGCCACCTGCCGACGCTCTTGGAATGGGACGACCGCGTTCCGCCGCTAGAGGTGGTTTTGGCCGAGAGCCGCCGAGCGGCAGCCATCGAGGCGGACGAGTCATCCGCCTCACGGAGGAGGCTGGCGTCGTGAACCTGGCAGAAGCCCAGGCGCTCTTCTGCGCCGCCCTCACCCGCGGTGACGTACCCGCCGAGGATCTCGCCGCCTGCTTCGTCGGCACGGAGGAGCTGCCCGCCGCCGACCGGCTGGGGATCTACGCCGACATGTGGTTCTCCCGGCAGGTGGAGGTCACTGCGGGCCGAATTCCCCGCCGTGGCGGCGGCCCTGGACGAGGACCGATTTGCGGCCCTGTGCCGCGGCTACCTCGAGGCGCATCCCTCCGAGCACCACGACATCGGCCGCCTGGGCGGACACCTGGCGAGCTTCCTGCGCCGCCATCCCGCAGCGGAGCGCCCCGACCTCGGGGATCTGGCGGACCTCGAGTGGGCCCGCTCGGAGGCGTTCTTCGCCATGGAGGTGGAGCCGGTCGGTCGGGAGGCGCTCTCCGAGCTGTCGCCCAGGACCTTCGCCGGTGCCCGCCTGCGTCTCGTGCCGGCGCTCCGGGTACTCGTGCTCTCGCACCCGGACCAGACATCCTGGCACCGCCTCCTGCGCGGCGAGGACCCCGGTCCGGCGTCACCCGTGGAGACGCACCTCGCGGTCTGGCGCCGTGGCGACGAGGTGTTCCATGCCGCACTCGACGCCCCCGAGGCGGCGGCGCTGAGGGCCGCCCTCGAGGGCGCGAGCCTCTCCGAGGTCTGCGCCCGGTTTGCCAGCGCCGAGCGGCCGGTGGAGGCCGGGTTCGTGGCACTCGCCTCGTGGATGGAGGAGGGCTGGTGGCCGCGGTGGATCCCCCCGGTGACGACCCACCCCCGACGGCTTAGCCGCGGTCGAACGTCTCCACGTAGGCGTCCAGCCGCTCGAGGAGACCGGCCCGCTCCTGCGGCTCGAGGAAGGCGGCCTCCAAGCTGTTCCGCGCCAGCCGCACCGCCACTGCGGCATCGAAACCAAGCGCCTCGAAGGCGGAGGTGAAGTTCCGGTTCACGTAGCCGCCGAAGAAGGCGGGGTCGTCCGAGTTGATGGTGATCATCGCACCGGCCCGGAGGAGTTCGGGCATGACGTGATCTTCCATGCGGGTGAACACCCGGAGCCGCACGTTGGAGAGGGGGCAGACGGTGAGGGGAATCCGATCCCGGACCAGCCGGGCGACGAGCGTCGGATCCTCCACGCAGCGCACGCCGTGGTCGATCCGCTCCGCCCCCAGCACGTCCAGCGCGCCGGCGATGTAGGACGCCGGGCCCTCCTCGCCGGCGTGAGCCACGACGTGCAGGCCGAGTTGGCGGCACCTCGCGAAGACCCGGGTGAACTTCTCCGGCGGGTGGCCGCGCTCGCTGGAGTCGAGTCCCACCCCGAGGAGCCGGTCGCGGTAGGGGAGCGCCTCCTCCAGGGTGGCGAAGGCCTCCGCCTCGGGGAGGTGGCGGAGGAAGCACAGGATGAGTCCGGTGCTCACGCCCCCCGCCCGGGCCTCGTCGCAGGCGCGGGTGAGTCCGTCGAGTACCTCGCCGAGCGGGACACCCCGTGCCGTGTGGGTTTGTGGGTCGAAGAAGATCTCGGCACGCACGACCCCGTCGCCGGCGGCGCGATCGAGGTAGGCGCGGGCAAGGTCGTGGAAGTCGCGCGCCGTCTTCAGAACCGCGGCCCCCGCGTAGTAGAGGTCGAGGAACGACTGCAGGTCGCGGAAGGCGTAGGCGGCCCGGAGCTCGTTCACGCTTGCGTACGGAAGGGCGACGCCGTTGCGGGCGGCCAGGGCAAAGCTCTGCTCGGGCTCCAGCGTCCCCTCGATGTGCAGGTGCAGCTCGGCCTTGGGCAGGCCCTGCAAGAAGGCGGGCAGGCGATCTCGGGCGACTTGGGGGTCCATGCACTCCTCGCTACGGGCGGCCGACCCTCCTTGTACAGTGCCCGGGGCCCGACCGCTGCCGGGGGGCTCCTCCCCTGAGCACGGGACAATAACCCCTTGCGACCCAGGGAGGCAGGGAGCGATCGGGTCGGTGGACTGCGCCGCGCCGGTGCGGCATAAGCGGCCCATGCCCCTCAAGCCCAGTGCCCAGCGCGTCCAGGATGCCCTCGCCGCCCGCGGGCTCGAGCTCGAGGTGGTGGAGCTCGAGACGACGGCGCGCAGCGCCGCCGAGGCGGCCGCCGCCGTCGGCTGCGTGGTGGGCCAGATCGCGAAATCGCTGGTGTTCCGCGGAAGGCGGAGCGGCCGGCCCGTGCTGGTCATCGCCAGCGGCAAGAACCGGGTCGACCTCTCGCGGGTGGAGGCGCTCCTGGGGGAGCCGCTCGACAAGCCGGATGCCGATTTCGTCCGCGCCGAGACCGGATTCACGATCGGTGGAATTCCGCCGATCGGCCACGACCACCCCCTCACCACCCTCATCGACGAGGACCTCCTCGGCTACGAGCGGATCTGGGCCGCCGCCGGCCATCCCAACGCCGTGTTCCCGGCCACCCCGGCGCAGCTCGTGACCATGACCGGCGGAACGGTGGCCCGGACAGCCTAGGAGCCGAAGAAAGGGCCCCGGGCCTTCCTGGGGCAAGCACCGCAGCACGAAGCACGCTAACCGTCGCCCATGACCGCCACCACCGAACTTCTCGCCGATGCGGCGCGGCGCGCCGCCTCCTACCTCGACGGACTGCGCGAGCGGAAGGTCGGTCCGGCGCCCGCCGCCATCCACGCGCTCGCTTCGCTCGACGTGCCGCTGCCCGCCCACCCGACCGAGGCCGCCCTGGTCCTGGCCGAGCTGGACCGGCTCGTCTCGCCGGCCACCATGGCCATGGCCGGGCCGCGCTTCTTCGGATTCGTGATCGGGGGGGCGCTGCCGGTCACCGTGGCTGCCGCGGCGCTCGCCACCGCCTGGGACCAGAACAGCGCCAAGTGGGCTGTGACCCCCGGCACCGCCGCCCTGGAGAAGGTGGCGCTCGGCTGGGTGCTGGAGGCGCTGGGGCTGCCGCGGGAGGCAGCCGGCGGGTTCGTGACCGGGGCCACCGCCGCCAACTTCACCGCCCTGGCCGCCGCGCGACACGCCGTGCTGGCGCGGGTCGGCTGGGATGTGGAAGAAAGAGGACTCCTCGGCGCGCCCCTTGTCCAGGTGGTGGTGGGCGAGGAGGCGCACGTGAGCGTGCTCAAGGCGCTTGCCATGCTCGGGCTGGGACGGGGGCGAGTGGTCCGCGTGCCCGTCGACGGGCAGGGGCGGCTCCGCCCCGAGAAGCTGCCGCCGCTCTCGGCGCCGTCCATCGTCTGCCTGCAGGCCGGTAACGTGAACACCGGCGCGTTCGACCCGGCCGAGCCAGTGATCGCCCGGGCGCACCGGGCAGGCGCCTGGGTCCACGTCGATGGAGCATTCGGGCTATGGGCGGCGGCGGCGCCGGGTCGTGCCCACCTCGCGGCCGGGCTGGCCGAGGCGGACTCGTGGGCGACCGACGCCCACAAGTGGCTCAACGTCCCCTACGACAGCGGGCTGGCCTTGGTCCGTGATCGGGCGGCGCTGCTCGCGGCCATGGGGATCTCCGCCGCCTATCTTCCGGAGGCTGGGCTGCGCGATCCGGCGGACCTGACGCCGGAACTCTCCCGGCGGGCGCGCGGCGTGGAGGTGTGGGCGGCACTCCGTTCACTGGGCCGCTCGGGGCTGGCGGACCTCGTGGAGCAGTGCTGCCGGCACGCCGAACGGTTTGCTGCGGGGCTTGTGGCCGGCGGCCACGAGGTCCTGAACGAGGTCGTGCTGAACCAGGTGCTGGTCTCCTTCGGAGGCGACGAGCGGACCCGCCGCGTCATCGCCGCCCTCCAGGAGGACGGGACCTGCTGGTGCGGCGGTACGGTGTGGCAGGGACGCACCGCCATGCGCATCAGCGTCTCGAACTGGGCCACGACCGATGAAGACGTGGAGCGTTCGCTCGCCGCGATGCTCCGGGCGGCGGCTTGAGCCCGCTGCCCTCCTCCGGACAGGCGGTGCGTTTCAGGACGCACCGTTCTCGCCCCCGACATGGGAGGTCCATGTGAAGGCCGTACTGCTGAACGACTACGGGGATGCGGACAAGCTGGCGCTGGGCGAAGTGCCCGATCCCCGCCCCGGACCGGGCGAGGTGCTGGTGCGGGTGGTCGCGGCCAGCATCAACCCGGTCGACTGGAAGCTGCGCAGCGGGGTGCTCCGCTCCTGGATGCCGCTCGACCTCCCGGCCATCCTCGGCCGCGATGCCTCCGGCGAGGTTCTCGAGGTGGGGTCGGGGGTATCGGGCATCGCACCGGGGGACCGGATGCTCGGGCTCGTGCAGCACGCATACGCCGAGCGGGTGGTCGCTCCGGCCGAGGCATGGGCCCACATCCCGCAAGGTCTCGACCTGCGCGAAGCGGCGGCGCTTCCGCTGGTGGTTCTCACCGGCGCACAGCTCATCGAGGAGGCAGTGAATCCGGCACCCGGGCAGACCGTCCTCGTCACCGGGGCCATCGGGGGGGTGGGACGAGCTGCGGTGTATGCGGCCCGGCTCGCGGGCGCCCGGGTGCTCGCCGGTGTCCGCACCCGCCAGAAGGTCGAGGCGGCAGCGCTCGGGGCGGCGGGAGTCGTCGCCATCGACAGCGCCGAGGAGATCGCCGCACTCCCCACTCTTCACGCCATCGCCGACACGGTGGGGGGCGAGAGCGCCGCACGGCTGGTCCCCAAGGTGAAGCCGGGCGGGGTGGTGGGCAGCGTGGCGGGCGAGCCTCGCGGGGCGAGGGAGCGCGGGCTCGTGGTCCGGCCGATGCGAACCCACCCCGACTCGCGCAGGCTCCGCGAGCTCGCCGAGGCGGTGGCGAGAGGAGAGCTGCGGATCCCGGTGAGTCGGCGCTTTCCCCTGGCGCAGGCGGGCGAGGCGCAGAGACTCGCCGAGCGCGGCGGGCTGGGCAAGGTGCTGCTCATCCCGTGAAGAGAGCGGGCCGGCGGGAACGTCGGCCGGCCGCCCGCGTTGCTCAGGAAAGCGCCTACGCCGGCATGCTCGGCGCCGGCGGGGCCGGAACCGTACTCATGGATGGCTGGGAGGCGGGCTTGACGGCCGTGGGCCGTCCCGCCCCCTCCATCCGCACCGCACCCTGAAGGAATGACCCCTTCTCGGCGGAGAGCGAGGGGGTGTCGACGTCGCCGCGCACGCGCCCGGTGCTCCGCAGTTCGACGGCCGCCTTGGCCCGGACGTTCCCGTTCACCTGTCCGTGTACGATCACCGTCCCACAGGCAATGTCCGCGTCGATGCGAGCGTGCTCGCCGACGATGAGGACATCGTCGGTCTCGATCGAGCCCTTGAAGATGGCGTCGATCCGGACGGTGCCCTTGAAGGTGAGCTTACCCTCGAACTCCGAACCCGCGCCCAGCAACAGGTCGGACGAGCCACCCAGGTTGCTCGGGATCTCGTCTCGCTTCATCGGCAGAATGGCCACGTTCCTCTCCTCCTTCGTGGTTGATGTCGGTAAAGGTGCGGGCGCCGTGGCGCCGTTCCGAGCCGGTGCTGCGTTCTCCGCCTGCCTGTTCCAGAAGGGCATTCCCTCACCGCCGGTCGAGGCGCGGCGAGCACACCGCGCGAACAGGTAGGTAGGGACGGGCGCGCCGCCCGGCGACCCGCGCGATGGGGGCCGGGGTCGGCCCGGGCCCGGCGTTGCGCGCCCCGTGAGCCCGCGCCCGCCGACCGCGGCCCGCTTAGGAGAGGGCGATGGATGTTCGCCCCCCCGCTCCCGTCTCCCTCCGCTATGGGACCCCCCGGGCCCACTGGGTGCTGCTCGCCACCGTGCTCGGCTCGGCGATGGCCTTCGTGGACGCCACCGTGGTCAACATCGCCTTGCCCCACATCGGGGCGGCATTTGAGGCCCCTGCCGCCGGGCTGCAGTGGGCTGTCAACGGCTACGCCTTGAGCCTCACCGCGCTCATCCTGCTCGGCGGCTCGCTGGGCGATCGCCTCGGGCGGCGAAGGGTCTTCGTGGTAGGAGTCGCCTGGTTCGCCGCCGCCTCGCTCTTGTGCGGGCTGGCCCCGAGCATCGATGCGCTCGTTGCCGCCCGAGTCCTGCAGGGGGTGGGCGGTGCCTTGCTCACCCCCGGTTCGCTGGCCATCCTGGAAGCGTCCTTTCAGCCGGGGGACCGGGCACGCGCCATCGGCGCCTGGTCCGGACTGGGCGGCGTGGCCGGTGCGGCAGGCCCGTTCCTGGGTGGGTGGCTCGTCCAGTCAGGAAGCTGGCGGCTCGTCTTCTTGGTCAATGTCCCCATCGCTGCGGCGGTGGTCGCCGTGGCTCTCAGGCATGTGCCCGAGTCGAAGAACCCGGACGCCGCCCCGGGCCTGGACGTGGCCGGCGTGCTGCTCGCGGCCGCCGGCCTCGCCGGGATCACCTACGGGTTCACCGCCTGGACCTCGCTGGGGCCCGGCTCGCCCATGGTGAAGGGCACCCTGGGGGTGGGCCTCCTGGCCGCGATCGGGTTCCTCCTGCGCGAACGGCGCGCGCGCCACCCCATGCTCCCGTTGGAGGTGTTCGCCTCACGCACCTTTGCCGCTGCCAACGCGGTCACCTTCTGCATGTACGCCGCCCTGGGCGGGGTGGTGTTCCTGGTGGTGCTCAACCTCCAGGTGGTGGCGAGCTTTCCGCCCCTCACCGCGGGGATGGCCCTGCTTCCGGTGACCGTGCTGATGTTGCTTCTCTCCGCCCGGGGTGGGGCGCTGGCCGACCGGATCGGGCCGCGCCTGCCCATGACCGCCGGACCGCTGGTGTGCGCTCTGGCCCTGCTCCTCTTCTCCCGCATCGGGCCAGGTGCATCCTACCTGGGCGACGTCTTGCCCGCGGCGGCCCTGCTCGGCCTGGGCCTTTCTCTGTGCGTAGCTCCGCTCACCGCCACCGTTCTCGGCGCGCTCGACGACCGGCACGCCGGCATCGCCAGCGGGGTGAACAACGCTGTGGCCCGCGCTGCCGGCCTCCTGGCGGTGGCGGTGCTCCCGCTGCTGGGCGGGCTGGGCGGCGGTCGGCTCACCGATCCGGCCGCGCTGGGACCTACCTACCGGGCCGACATGCGCATCTGCGCCGCGATGCTCGCCCTGAGCGCCGGGCTGGCCTTCGCCTTCATCCCGCGGCGCGGCCGCCGGGCGCCGGCGAAGGAGCGGCCCCCACTACCTTCGGGCGCCGACACGCGCCTTGAGGACTGAGAGCTGCTCTTGCAAGGCCTCGGTGTCGAGCACCGCCCAGCGGCGCGGCAGGAGCCGCCGGTTGGAAGCCTCGAACACCGAGACGAGCTCCATGTAGTCGAGCATGTCCCGGTCCCGGCTGGGGAGGAAGTCGTGGATGGCCGCGGCGATCTCCGCCGGGGTCACGGGCCCACCGGCCCGCTCGGCGGCGAGGAGGATCACCTGCTCGATCTCTGCCTGGGAGTAACCGCAGAGCGGCGCACTGCCCGCGGCCCGATCACGGGGGAACTCCAGGGCGTGGTCGAGCTGGTGGCGGCGGAGGAGGGCCAGGAGCACCGGCTCCACCTCCTCCGCGTCCTGGGGGGGGAAGAAGGGAATCTTGCGGTCGAGCCGGCCGGCACGCTTCAGGTCGGCGTCGAGCTTGTCCGGTCGATTGGTCATGACCACGAACACCACCCGGCCGCGGATTTCGGTGTCGGCCATGAACTCCTTCAGCCGAGCCATGACCCGGGAGGAGGTACCGCCATCCGACTCGCCCTCCTCGCCGCCCAGCGCCCGCTCCACCTCGTCGATGATGACGATGACCGGCCCCATGGCCCGGACCACCGCCAGGATCCGCTCCAGGTTGGCCTCGGTCGCCCCCACCCACTTCGAGCGGAAGCCCTTCATCTTCAGGGCCGGCAGCCCGGCCTCCCGGGCGAAGGCCTCGGCCACGAAGGTCTTCCCGGTGCCCATGGGGCCGGTGAAGAGGATCCCCATCGGGCAGCGGGCGCGCCGGCCGGCGCGTAGGTTGTTGGCGATGGCCTTGAGCTCCGCCTTGACCGGCTCGAGGCCGCCCACCGCCGAGAAGTCGTGCCGCGGCTCGAGGAGCTCGACCAGGCCGGCGCACTCCCGCTCGATGATCTCCTTCTTGCGCCGGGCCACCTCCCGGAGCAGGGCCTCGCCGTCGGGGGCGGCGTCCCGGGGATCGGGCAGGAGCAGCGCCTTGAGCTGCAGGATTTTCAGCCCGGCGGTGGCGGCGGTGAGCCGCGCCGCCAGGGGCGGGTCGAGACCGGGGGCGAGCAGGGCGATGGCCGCGCTGCGGGCCGCCTCATCGGGCATGGGCACGAGGACGGTGGCGGTGCGCGGGTTGGCCGAGAGCCGGGGGTGGAGCTCGGTCAGGCTCTCGCAGAGGAGGACCACCACGTTGTCGGCCCGCTCCAAGACCGGAGACATGGACCAGCGGTGAAGGGCGACGACCGCCGCCCGGTCGGCCTGGGTGGAGAAGGAGGTCTCGGCCGCCGGGGCGATGGTCTCGGCGTACTCGATCACCACCCCGACCCGGTCGCGGGAGAGAAGCAGGCGCTCCAGCTCGGCCAGCACCTCGCTCGGCGCGCGCTGCCCGAGCAGCGCGGAGAGCGTTGGGGCGGTCCGATCCCCCCGGACCACCCGGACCCCACTCGACAGGTCGTAGTGGACCACCAGCTCCTTGGTGGGCGCGAGCAGCCCCTCGGCCAGAAGATCGGGAACGGGGACGAGCCTCCGCTCGTGCACCACCAGATCGTGGACCGCCCCGTGGAGCACGAACTGCCAGGCCTCACCGCGGAGATAACGAGCGCGCAGCTCCTCGGCCCAGGGCGGCAGGATCCGGGCGGGCTCTCCCACGTCCCACCCCCGCTACATCGTCTTCTTTTGGGCAGCCGCCTGCGCGTCGCGGGCTGCCTTGAGACGCTCCAGCTCGGCCCGGGCAGCGACGTCGCCGGTCTGGCTGCGCAGGGCCGCCAGCCGACCGTCGAGGCCCGCGTCGGCGAGCTCCTGGTTGAGGCTCGCCTCGGCCACCCGCGTCTGGATGTGCTCTCGTACCACCTCCAGCGCCTTGACGTCGGCCTCGACCGAGAGGCCCTCGAGCTGCTCCTGGATGCGGATCTTCGCCTCGGCGCTCCTCAGCCGGGCGATCATCCGGTCCTTTTCCGCCCGGAGCTTCTTGATCTCCGCCTGCACCTGGAGCAACGAGGCCTTGGCCGTCTCGGCCTCCTGGGCCGCCCTTTCCAGCTCGGTCTTCAGGGAGGCCACCTCGGCCTCCAGCCCCTGCTTCTTCTGGATGAGCACCAGCGCCAGGTCGTCCTGGTTGGTCTCCACCGCGGTGTTGAGGTCGGCGGTCACCTGGCTCAGCTCCCGGGCCTGCTCCGCCATGCGGGCGTCGAGCTCCTCTCGCCGCCGGATCAGGCCGGCGGTGGCCTGCTTCAGCGCGGCGTACTTCTCCACCATCGAGTTGATGGCGTTCTCGTAGGCGACCTCCGGGTGCTTGCGCTCCTGGTCCGAGATCCACAGCGAGAGGAAGCCCTTCCAGAGGTTGCCCAGCCTTGCGAAGAAGCCGATGGAGGCCATGCGTGCTCCCGTTCCCGGCGGCCAGGTGAGGCGCCTCTTGGCATGGTAGCGCAGCCGCGCCCTTCCACGTGACCGTTCCGATCGGGAGGCCCGGCTGACCTGGGCCGGTCGGCCGGGCCCGGTCCAGGGATCGGGTTCACGGGGCGGCCGGACCTGGGGGATGGGGTGGGCCCGGTGCGGCCGCGAGCCTCCGCTCGATCACCTGGCGGACCGGCGGGAAGAGACGCAGCGAGAGCGCATCGAGGGGGGGGAAGAAGCGGGCTTCCACCACCTCGCGGGCATCGACCCGGATGCGCGGGCGCAGTTGCGACCAAAGCTCGAAGATCTCCACCCGGTCGCGCTTCCCCTCGAAGAGGTGCTCCACCACCAGCGCCGGGGAGAGCTCGGGGGCCCCCGCCCGGACACCCACCTCCTCCTCCAGCTCACGGCGGGCCGCCTCAGCCGCGCTCTCTCGCTTCCTCACGTAGCCCCCCGGAAGCGAGTAGTAGGGCGTGTAGCTGTTGCGAACGAGGAGGATCTCGCCGCCGTGCCAGATCGCCACCAGCGCCCCGTGGGTGCGCGGGTGGTAGATCGCCCAGTACACCCGCGCCAGCCGGTAGGCCAATCGATAGAGCACGCGATAGAGGCGGTCGAGCATGGGACCGGCCGGGTGCATCCCCCGAAGGCTTGAAGTGTAACCCGGCCATCGACCCGGCGCTGGTCGGGCGTCGATATCGACCCTGTGGCACCGGCCGGGGTCCTATCGTATCCTCCGCGCGTGCCGGACGACCCCGCGCCCGGCCGTGCATGCGCGTCACCGTCCTGCATAACCTCGACCATCTCTCGGCCGGCCCGGGGCAGGAATCCCGCGAGGACGTGCTGCGAGTGGCCGAGGCGGTGGCCCGCGCCCTGCGCGGCGCCGGGCATGCGGTCTCGGTGCTGGGAGTGGGAGACGATCCGCTCCGGGCGCTGGCCGCGCTGCGGGGTCCGCCTCCCCCCGACCTGGTGTTCAACCTCTGCGAGTCGCTGCGCGGCGACGCGCGCGGCGAGATGGCCATGGCGGCGGCGCTGGAACTGCTGCGCGTCCCCTACACCGGGTCGGACCCGCTCGCCCTGGGACTGGCGCTCCACAAGGACCGGGCCAAGGCCCTGCTTCGACACCACGGCATCCCCACCCCGGACTGGTGGCTCCTCAAGCCTGGCGACGCCGAGCAGGTCGCCGATCCCGTGTTCCCCCTCATCGTCAAGCCGGCACGCGAGGACGGGTCCTTGGGGATCTCCTTCGACTCGGTGGTGGGCGACGAGGTCGCGCTGCGGAGCGCCATCGAGGCGGTGTGGCGGCTGGACCAGCCGGCGCTGGTGGAGCGGTACATCGACGGCCGGGAGCTGATGGTCTCCTTCGTGGGCAACGCTCCGCGCCGGGTGCTGCCCCTCCGCGAGATCGCCTTCGGTCCGGCGTTCACCGGCCGCCCCCGCATCGTCTCCTACCGGGCCAAGTGGATCCCCACCGCGCCCGAGTGCCTGGATAGTCCGTCCGTGTCGAGCGTCCTGCCGCGGGGCGCGGCCGAGCGGGTGGTGGAGACGGCCCTGCACACTTGCGACGTCCTCGGATGCCGCGATTACGGCCGGGTCGACATCCGCCTCTCGCCCGAGGGAGTCCCCTACGTCATCGACGTCAACCCCAACTGCGACCTGCACCCCGAGGCCGGTTTCGCGCGTGGCGCCGCCGAGGCAGGTCTGTCGTACCCAGCCCTCGTCTCGACGATCGCGGAGGTCGCGCGTGAAATGCCCAGGGGAGACCCGACCGCTGCAGGAGAACGATCTGCAGGTGCTGGGAGAGTTGCTCGAGCGGATCAGCTCCTTCTCGACGGCTGAGGTGGCCTGTGCCCAGGAGGTGGCGGAGCTGGCCGCCCGGCCCGGCGGCCACCCCGACTACCTGGCCCGCTGTGCCTTCGACGACCTCGGCCTGGCCGGCTACGTGGTCTACGGTCCCACGCCCATGACCCGCGCCACCTACGACCTGTACTGGATCGCCACCCACCCGCGGGTGCGCGGGCACGGGCTGGGCAACGTGTTGATGAGTGCCATGGAGGCGGACCTCAGGGCCAAGGGGGCGCGGCTCGTGCGGGTGGAGACCTCCGGCACCGAGGAGTACCAGTCGACGCGCGGCTTCTATGAGCGCTGGAGCTATCGGGAGACGGCGCGAATCCCCGATTTCTACCGGGACGGCGACGATCTGGTGATCCTCACCAAGCGGCTGTGAGCTAGAAGGGCCAGTCGAGCCGAGCCCAGGCGCCTCGGCTCGCGGCGGGGTATCCGCCGAAGGTGAACCAGGTCTCTCCGCTTCGGGGACAGCAAGCGTTGGCGTAGACGGTGGGCATGTCCGGACCGCGACGCTCGACCCCGGGGTCGGCCAGAATGGCGATGAGGTCTCGCGGCAGGGCGGCGAAGGTCCCCCGCGCGTACAGCGCCTCGGCCAGCGCCGAAAGCCGTTCCTGCCGGGCGAGGGAGTCGCCACCGGGCGCCGGCCAGCCCGGGCCGGCAGCATGGTTCGTGGCCACGAGGAAGCGACCTTCCCCGGACCGGCGGAGGTGCGAGCTCGAGGCGCACTCCAGCACCGCGAACTCGCCGCTCAGGCCCTCCACGGCAAAGAGCAGCATCCCATCGTCGCGATCGACCTCCCCGAGCCGGGCCTCGACCTGCTTCAGCGTGGAGCACGTCTCGAGCAGATCGGTGAGGACCACGAACGAGGGAAGGTGGAGCCGACCCGGGCGCGGCCCGTCGGGGCAGGGGATCGCCTGGTGGTGGAGCCAGAGCCGCTCGCGGTTCAGGCCGGTGGTGGTGAATACGTCACCCTCCAGGCCGAACGACAGGGTGGGGATGCGGCCCGCCAGGGCGCGGATGCTGACGTACCCCCAGGCGTCGGGAACGAACATGTCGTTGTTGCGCGCCACCCAGGTCTCGCCGCCCAGCCGGATCGCGAGCCCGCTGCAGCCCTCGGCGATGCAGCACTCCACGTAGCTCCACTCCGCCAGGCGTTCGATGGGAAGATCTGCCCCCTCGGCCAGCCCCTCCATCTCCTCCTGGAACCGCGCCGGCAACGTTCGCAGCCAGGGCAATGCCTCCCGGTGCAGGCGCTCTGCATCGATCGCACCGGGCCGAGGCGGGCGCATTCGAAGGTAGCGAGAGACGTTCTGCCCGAGCCGAGGACCGAGCGCCCGGCCCATGGCCAGCCCCACCTGTCGAGCCGTACCCGAGAATTCGTGGATCCGATGGCCGATCATGGCGGCAGGAGGTGAGGAAGATGGAGGAGCATAGCTCCGGGCCGACGGGGGCCGCCACCGCGATCGAGCGACCGGCGCTGGCCGGCGAGGAAGGAGGTGGAACTGCTCGAGCAGCCGAAGTCGTGCGGCCGGGTCCGGCGGAGCGCCCGGCTGCGCCCTCCCGCGAACCTCCTCCTCCCCACCTTCGGCGCCTCCCTTCCGAGCGGGGGCAGAAAGGTTCCCGATGCCTTCGCTCTCGCGAGGCGATCCCGGCGATGGCCAGTGGTCCGGTCTCGATCGCGAGAGCGTAGAGGGCGCGCTGGAGGAGGTAAGGTCACGCGGACCGCTCTTTGGGTCGCCGGCGACTTCCACGTTGCTCGGGGAAGATACTCCGGGGCAAGGCGGCAGCCATGAAGGCGGGCGCCTGCGGCGCGAACCGTCCGTGCACCTCGCGGGGCATCGGCCTGGGGGCGGCCCTTGTGACCACCATTGGTGGCCCGGGTGTGCCACCGGTTGGTTCACGATAAGCGAACAGCGGTTGGCAGAAAGAACGGTTTTCACAAAACGTGATCAGCGGAAAGCAGAGACTCCACGTTTCCCCGGGCGGGGAGAGAGACGGAGCCGTCGGGACTACTGCCGGTCCCGGACAAACGATTTGTCACCCTCTCTGAGGATTGCTTCCGGGCACGCGGGGCGGGACAGCAATCCGACCTCCGACCACAGACCCAATTCATGGGGCCCTCGATGGTGCCTCGCATGATCGTGGGACAGCAACCAGTATGCGCCGGACGGTGAACGGTGGCGGCGGGCCCGGGGTCCGCGAGCGGAGGTCGCCTGTGCTCGCCAGGTTGGGACCGACTACGATGGCGGGCCTCGCGTTCGTCGCGTCCTTTGGCTGCGCAGGGTCATCGTCGACGACGAGTCTGGTTGGCCTCACCCCCGAGACGCACACCTTCTTCCCCATCACGAGCGGGGACCACGCGCTCGAGTGCGCCGCCTGTCACACGAGCAACACGAGCTTCACGCAGTACAGCTGCACCGGCTGCCACGTGCACGATGAAACGCCGACCGACATGGTGCACGGGAAGGTGGCGGGCTACAGCTTCTCGAGCCCGGGCTGTTACCAGTGTCACCCCTCCCCCGCCCATCAAGCATTCGATCATGCGGGTATCACCGGGAATTGCGCCCTGTGCCACCAGGCGGGCGGGTCCTTCGCCGCGCTGCCCGTGACCGGCTTCACCCACGGCCCCATGAACGGTCAGGATTGTGGCAGCTGCCACAACACCACCGCCTGGGCCACCGGTGCCGTGCCCGCCGGGCTGGTGCACGATCCCAACCGTGACGTGAACGTCACCGCACTCGTCCCCTCCTACGTCGGGACCTCGATTTCCTCGCTCACCGCGCGTGCCGAGGATCTCCCCATGGAGATGGATCACGCCACGGCCGCGGTGGATGCGACCACCATGGGGAACTGTGCCGGCTGCCACACCGGTGCCGATTCCGGTGCCTACTACCCCGGTCTGTTGCATCCATCCCTGGCCGATCAGGCCGCTCCCCAGCCGACGACCTGCGGCGATTGCCACTCCGCGGCCGCCCCCACCGGCTTCGTGGGCCCGGTGGCAACGGCGCCGGCCCGGACGCCTGCCTCCGGCGAGATGAAGCACGACGCCGTCGGCTGGGCGAACGGTGCACCGACCTCGACGCGCCTCGTCCAGGCCGACTGCTCGGTATGCCATTCCAGCCCCACCGGCATCTCGGCGGCGACCTGGGCAGACGGTCCCGGCGGTGGGATCCCCGAATTCCACCATTCGTTGACGGTCGCCGCTATTTCCCAGCCGGCCTCTTGCCTCGACTGCCACGCCAACTCGCGGCCGGAAACGGTGCTGACCTCTTCGACCGCAGCCCTTCCGGCGGGAGTGAGCTTCGACCATCAATCCCAGCCGGCGCTGGGGGAGTGCACCGCCTGCCATCTCGGCAGCTCCACCTCGGGGACGTGGGCCGGCGGGCGATACCACCTGGCCGGGTCGGCGACGCCCAGCTCGTGCCTGCCGTGCCATGACGGGGAGCGGCCTCGAAGCACCGCCGGCTGGGGGAGCACCACTTACGCCAACTCGCCGTTCGACTATGGAACCAACGCGGACGGGGTCACCCATGGTGATGGTCAGGACTGCGCGGTGTGCCACGGCGGGCCGGGAACGGGCGCCTGGGGCGGGACGCAGAACTGGCAGGGGGGGCACTTCCCCCACGGCGGGGGCACGGTGGCGGCGACCACCTGCATCGTCTGCCACATGAGCCAGCGACCGGACCTCCAGCCCGGGACCACCGCGGCGGCCATGGCCACGCTGCTCGGCTTCGACCACTCGCTGAACGGCACCGGCGACTGCTTCGGCTGCCACCAGGCAACGGTCGCCGCCGGACGGTACCTCAACTACGAGAATCCCTCGACCGGGGCCCTCCCCGGCGGTGATTGGGCAGGCGGCCAGGGTTACCCCGGTGCCACGCTGGTCAGCGACCCGGCGGCGGCGGTCACCCTGACGGAGCTGGACCTCACCTGGTCCGGGACGTGGGTGACAGGGTTCACCAGCGTCACCGCCACCCTGTACGGTGCGATGAGCCACGTCTCCTCGGCGATCCCAGCGGCGGTGAGCCCGGGGCCGGCGTCGAACCCGAACATGAACACCTGCTGGCACTGCCACACCAACGTGAACGGGGTGGTCACGTCCTTCGCCGGCGGCAACTTCCACACGGCGCTCGCCAGCTACAGTGCCACGCCCGGGGGCGCGGTCACACCACTCCCTCAACCGACCGCCCACTGCGCCGACTGTCACCTCAACATGTTCCCCTCCGGGATCGTGGAGCCGTCCACCTCCTACCTCTCGCCCATGGACCACCACGCCCAGTTCAGCGGGGCGGTGACCATCGCCGGCGTCACCGTGACCGCCGTGGACGGGCTCGATTGCTCGGTCTGCCACAGCCACCCGGGCAGCACCTGGGCTGACGGCGGCTTCCACGTACACATCGGCGGGGCCGCCCCGCAGGACTGCCGGTTCTGCCACTACCCGCTCATGACCACGGCCTCGGCCGACGTGAGCAGCGGAACGCTCTATGCCATGTCGCACCGGTCGGCGCAGGTGTCCGTGCAACAGTGCCAGACCTGCCACACCTCGGCGCTCGGGAAGAGCACCACCACCCCTGCGGCCGCCACCCTGTGGCAGCCCGGGGCCTTCCACGCCAGCCTCTCGGTCCAGCCGACCGCCTGCCTCGACTGCCACCGCGGGTCGGCTCCCACCACCGCGACCGAGAGCTCGGTGGTCTACGCCCTGGCGACGGGGGGGACGGCCACGAACGGGTATCAGTGGATGAGCCACGCCGCGGCCGGCGTGACCGGAGCGGAGTGCGCCGTCTGTCACGCCTCGGACGCGGTCGCCTCTGGTGCGGCGTGGAGGAAGAGCACCGCCTACCACGCTCACGCCCCCAGCCCCGCCAGTTGCCAGAGCTGCCACGGCCTCGCGAACGGGAACGGGTCGACCCCGGGGACGAGCAACAACCTCCCGGCCGGGCTCACCAACTCCTCCACTCTCACCACGGCCAGCGGCGACTCCAGCACCGGGGTGCCGGCGGGGACCTACGACCAGATCATCCACAACGACGTCAATGTCAGCGGTCACGACTGCAACTTCTGTCACACGCAGGTCGGTCCCTCGACGGTGGCCGGCATCGCGGGCAAGGAGTGGGCCCAGGCCAAGTTCCACGCCAGCTTCTCGCCCGTCTACCAGCTGACCATGAACGGGACCACGGGCCGGTGCAGCAACTGCCACCTGAACGTGAAGCCGGGCCCGGGATTCGGCGGGCAGGATCACTCCGGGTTCACGAGCAGCCCCGGGAGCACGGACTGCAGCGCTTGCCACACCTGGCCGGGCACCGGCTCGGCGGCCGCGCCCAACTGGCTCGGGGCCACCGGCGGCGCCCCGGCTTACATCACGGTGGGCGGCTTCACCATCCCCAACCCGCCCTCCAATCCGCCCACCGTCCAGGTCGGGATCCCCAACCTCCCCCACCCCAGCACCGCCTCGCAGAGCTGCGCCACCTGCCACAGCGGCGGGGTGGGTGGCAAGTCGGCCATCGGCTACGATCACGCCTCGACGCTCATCAACACCAACTGCGCCGCCTGCCACGAGGCGGGGAGCGACCTCGTGGGCACGGTCTGGAACGGAGCGACCTCCCTTTCCGCCGGCGCGGGCGATACGAGGCCCATCACCATCGCCAAGGTCTCCCAGCAGAGCAGCGGGACGAGCGCCCCCTACCACTTCTTCCTCGATCGGGGAGGTGCCCAGGTGGACTGCTCCCACTGTCACCGGGCGCCGACCGGGGTCGCCGTCGCCAGCACCGGCAGCACCTACACGAACGCCTGGTCCTTCCACCATCCGCCCCAGGGGACCATCCTCAACTTCTGCTACGGGTGCCATCCCAACGGCACCGGCGACTAGCGCGGGGAAGTTGCCGGAAGTGCGTTTTGCTGCCCATCCCGGCGCGGGCGAGGTGGAACGAGCGGGCCGAACCGCGGTAGCTTCCTCGCAGGAGCTACCCCCGGATGGTCACCATCTCCCGCCGCTTCTCGGTGGCCTTCATCCTCATCGTCGCCGTGCCGAGCCTCGTGGTCTCGGTGGTCCTCTCCCGGCTCTACCAGTCGGCGCTCTACCGTACCGTGGCCCGGCAGACCGAGGTCACGGCCGAGCAGGTGGCCCACAACATCCGTGCCGAGACCGACGACGTCGCCATCCTGGCCGCGGCGCTCATCCACGACGCGCAGCTCCGCGAGCTAGCCGACAGCTACGCCGCCGCCGCCGACCGCAAGCTCCAGTACCTGGCCGCCCGCCGCCTGGACGAGAAGCTGGTCAGCTTCTTCAACTACACGAAACGGGTCGGGGCGGTGGTCGTGTTCATGCGCGATGGCGCCAGCTACTCCTACTCCAACTACCCCAACATCCGGGGGTTGGCCGGGATCGACCGGACGGTCTACGCGCCCGCCGCCGCCGACCCGGGCAAGGTGTACCTCTTCGACAGCCTCGAGGCGGTGACCCGGAACGTCGGGGAGAGGAACGTGATCTCCCTCGCCGTGTGCCCGGACCGGGGCGACGAGACCGCCATCGAAGCCATCCTGGTGATGTTCAGGGTTCCCGACCTCGACGCTCTGGCCGCCCGCTGGGAGGAGGAGGCCGGCGCAGCGGTGGTCATCTTCGGGCGCTCGGGGAAGCCCATCCTCTCCACCATGCCGGGCGGCACCCGCGGCGATGCGCCCGGGGAGCTGGCCCGCATTCTGTTCGGCGGGGGTGCCGACCGGTCCGCCCGGGAGCTGCGGGCGGGTGGCCGCGCCTGGCTGGCCACCCTCTATCCCATGAGCTCCACCGGCTGGACGGTCGTGTTGCTCGCCGACAAGGCCGCCCTCTTGACCCGGGTGACCCGGTACCAGTGGTACCTCTACCCGGCGCTCGCCCTCCTGGCGGTGCTGTTCGTGCTCTACGCGGAGGTGTTCTTCGCCCGCATTGCCGGGCCGGTGCGGGCGGTGGTCGCTCACATGGGGCGGGTGGGGAAGGGCGACTATGCCGTCCGGGCGGCGCGGCAGAGCATCGCCGAGCTGGCCGAGCTCTCCCAGGGGTTCAACGCCATGGTACAGCAGATCGAGCAGCTCTTGGCCGAGCGGGCCCGCATCGAGCGCGAGCGGCTCGCGGCCGAGCTGGACGCGCTGCGCTACCAGATCAACCCGCACTTCGTGGTGAACACGCTGAATTCCATCCGGCTCATGGCCGTCGCCGCCCGGGCCGAGGCGATCGCCGGCATGACCCGGGACCTCATGCGAGTTCTCTCCGACAGCTACTCCGGCGCGGAGAAGCTGACCGAGCTCTCCCGCGAGATCGAGAACGTCCAGGCCTACGTGGGGATCATGAAGGTCCGCTTCGGCGAGCTGTTCGCGGTGAAGTATGACCTCGAGCCGGGGACCGAGTCACTCCTCACCCTGCGCATGGTCCTCCAGCCCATCGTGGAGAACTCCATCCTGCACGGGTTCTCCGGTGGCTCGAGCGGCGGACTGCCCCGCGGTGGTCGCGGCACCATCCGCGTCAGCGCCCGGCTCGAGGCGCGGGAGCTGCCGGCGGCGGCCTGGCCGGAGGAATGGGCCGAGCCGGTGGCGGGTCAGGTGCTGGTCGTCGAGGTGCGGGACGACGGCAGCGGCATCGAGCCGGATCAGGCGGCGGGGATCCTCGAGGGGAAGGCCGAGCAGGGCGGGCTGTACCGGATCGGCGTGCCCAACGTCCACCGTCGCATCCGCCTCAACTTCGGCGAGCCGTTCGGCCTGGAGGTGGAGAGCGAGCCGGGCGCCTACACCCTGGTGCGCTACCTCCTCCCGGCGCTGGTGCGCCGAGCGTCGGAGGCGCTCCATGCATAGCGTCCTCGTGGTCGACGATGAGCCCTTCGTGCGGCTCTCCATCGCCAGCCTCCGACCCTGGGGCGACGACGGCTACGACTTCTTGGCCGAGGCGGGCAACGGGGCCGAGGCGCTGGCGGTCCTGGCGGCGCGGCCGGAGATCGACATCATCCTGCTCGATCTCTCCATGCCGGTGATGGATGGGCTCGAGTTCTTGCGCCGGCTCTCGGCCGACCCCACTCGGCCGGCCATGGCGGTGGTGGTGCTCTCCGCTCACGACGACTACCACCTGGTCCGCCAGGCCTTCAACCTGGGGGCGCGGGACTACCTGCTCAAAGGCGAGATGGACGGCCCCTCGCTGCGGACCGCCCTGGACAAGGCGGCGGTGGGGATCGCCGAGTCACGCGAGCGGGATCAGGCCATCGTCCAGCGGCGCCATCTGGAGCTGCTCAAGGGGCAAGTGCTCCGCGACGTCCTGGCCGGAGCGGCCTCGGCCGCGCTCGAAGAGACCCTGCAGGGGCTGGGGATCGTGCTCCCCCCGCCGCTGCACGTGTGCTGCTTCTGGATTGACAACCTCCAGGCGGTGGCGGCCCGGGAGGCGCCAGACGGGCTGGAGCGGTTCACCGAGATGGTGAGCCGCTCACTCTGGCAAGTGCTGGCCCGGTGGGGCACGGGCGAGGTGATCTCGCTCGGGCCCGGGCACACCGCCGTCCTCTTCTCGAAGGGGCCCGCACCCGAGGGAACGGAAGGTGCCGCCCGGTCGTTCGCCAGCGACGCGGTCGAGTACCTGGGCCGTTATCTGAACGTGAAGGTGATCTCGGCGGTGGGCCCTTCCTGCGCGGCGATGGCCCAGGCGGCCGAGTCCTACCGCGCCGCCCGGGCGGCTCGCACGGTGGAATCCCGCATCGTGGTGCTGGCCAAGCGGGCCATCCGGGAGCGCTTCTCCGATCCCCAGTTCTCGCTCGAGGAGGCCAGCCAGCGGGCCGGGGTCTCCAAGAACCACCTCAGCTACGAGTTCTCGCGCGAGACGGGAGAGACCTTCACCGACTACCTCACCCGTACCCGGGTCGAGGAGGCGAAGCGCTTGCTGGCCACCACCCCCCTCATGGTCTACGAGGTCGGGGAGCGGGTGGGGTATCCGAGCGTCGAGCACTTCAGCCGGGTGTTCAAGAAGCTCGTGGGGGTGAGCCCGGTACGGTTCAAGGCCGGCTACGGCCGGGACGAGGACGAGGGGGAGCGGTGACGCAGCAGGCCACATCGCCCCCGTGACACGCGCCCGACCCCCGGGCGCGACCCGCTCCTGCCCGGAGCACCGTCCTTCCTCGTAAGAAACGTCAATCCGCCGGAAGCGGCATCATTCTCGACCGCGGGCGGGTGGCTGGATACTCCCCCTACACCGCTTCAATCGCGAGGAGGAATTCATGATGAGGACAGCAATCCTGGCGGCCCTGCTCGCCCCCGCGCTGGCGGCCGGCGCTGACAAGGTCACGCTGAAGATGGGCGACAACCTCCCCGACCGCACCAATACCTGGGGTGCCGTGGTCGAGACCATCAACGCCGAGTTCAAGGCGGCCAACCCGGGCGTGGAGATCGTGACCGAGAGCTACCCGGACCAGCCCTACCAGGAGAAGATCAAGATCTACGCAACCGCCAAGCAGCTCCCCGACGTCTTCAAGTACTGGAGCTTCTCCACCCTGCTCAAGCCCCTCGTGGAGGGGAAGTTCGTGGTCGAGCTCGACAAGGGCACCTTCTCCAAGCTCGGCTACATGCCCGGCGCCCTCGAGTCCAACGTCTACAACGGCAAGCTGTACGGGATCCCGGTCTCGGCCGACCTGTGGGTGGTCTACTACAACAAGAAGCTCTTCAAGGACGCGGGGGTCGACAAGGTCCCGACCACCGTCGACGAGCTGAAGGCCCTCGCCCCGAAGTTCAAGGACAAGGGCATCATCCCCGTGGTCACGGACGGCAAGGACTCCTGGCCGCTGTGCATCACCTTCGACGTCCTGGCCTGGCGCCTCTCCGGCGATTCGACGCTGCCCCAGAAGGCCCTCGACCGGAAGATGAAGTTCACCGACCCGGTCTTCGTCAAGGCGGCCACCCTCCTGCAGGACCTGGTCAAGGCAGGCGTGTTCCAGGAGGACCTGATGGTCTCCGACTACGGAGCCGCCCGGAACCTGTTCGGCCAGGGCAAGGCCGCCATGTACATCATGGGGAGCTGGGAGCTCGGCCTCGGCTCCGACCAGAGCTTCTCCGAGGATTTCCGGGCCAACGTGGACGCCTTCAAGTTCCCGGTCCTCGCCGGCGGGAAGGGAGGTCCCGACGACCTGGCCGCCTGGTACGGCGGCAACTACGTGGTCAGCGCGGCGAGCAAGAACAGCGCCCTCGGCGTCAAGTACCTGGAGCACTACGCCAAGCGCTTCCCGGTGCTGGCCTGGGAGAAGCAGGCCACCTTCCCCGCCCAGAAGGTCGAGGCCCGGCCCAATGACACCCAGGTGGCCAAGTCGCTGCTCAGGATCGCCGCCGACGCCAAGGCCACCTCCGGCACGCCCACCATCGATCGGGCCACCCCCGCCTTCAAGGAGGACATGCAGAACGCGGTTCGGGAGCTGTGCTCGAACCTGATCACGCCCGAGGAGTTCACCAAGAAGGTGGACGCGGCCGCGGAGAAGGCGGCCAAGAAGTCCTAGGAACCTGGGCGGGGGCGGTGCGGTGCCGGCGCCCGGACCGGTCCGCACCGCCACCCGCCTCGCCGGGAGACCGCTCCCGGGGTGTAGAGTGAGGCCGCAAAGCCCTGGCGGGAGGGTCGGGTGAGAGGTCCCTTCGAGAGCAAACCAGTCGTCGCCTTCCTGGTCTTGCCGGGCCTGGCGGTGATGGTCTTCTCGATGCTCGTCCCCCTGCTCTTCAGCCTTTACTTCAGCCTCACCGACTGGGCCGGCTTCGGCGCCTTCCACTTCGTGGGGCTGGAGAACTACCGCGACATCCTCCTCCACGACCCGGTGTTCTGGCGATCGCTCATGAACACCGGGCTGCTCATGCTGGTGACCATCTTCCTCCAGAACCCCGCCGCCTTCGCCCTGGCCGCGGTCCTCGCCCACGTCTCGCAGAAGCTCTCGCGAATCCTGCGCACCATCTACTTCGTCCCGGCCGTGCTCTCGCTGGTCATCGTCGCGAAGCTCTGGGTGAACCTCTTCAACCCCACCTACGGGCTGGTCAACAAGCTCCTGGCGGCGGTCGGCCTCAAGGCGCTGGCCGTCTCCTGGCTCTCCAACCCGCACACCGCCCTCTGGGCGGTGATCTGGATCATCATCTGGCAGGGCTTCGGCTGGGCGCTGCTCTTCTACTACGCCGGCCTCATGACCGTGCCCCGGGAGATCGAGGAGGCGGCCCGAGTCGACGGCGCCACCTGGTTCCAGACCTACACCCGGGTGATCATCCCCTACCTCTATCCGGTCATCGCCGCGGTGATCGTGATCGACGTCATCTCCTCGATGAGGCAGATGGAGCTAATCTTCCTCTCCACGAACGGCGGGCCAGGGATGCTCACCCAGTTCGTGAGCGTGTACCTGTACCAGAAGGCGTTCGCGTCCGGCGAGTACGGCTACGGGAAC
>Ga0335071_10000924_pt1 | contig 31639 bp, 19 predicted proteins | sample Lox_Sample_15_FD_206724 | JGI IMG/M metagenome (GOLD analysis project Ga0335071, IMG submission 206724) | Soil microbial communities from Loxahatchee National Wildlife Refuge, Florida, United States - Lox_Sample_1.5 | ecosystem: Environmental > Terrestrial > Soil > Wetlands | place: USA...
GCGACTTCAAGGAGCGGTGATGAGCGATCGTAGCGAGCGGGCCGTCGCGATCGTGGGCCTGGGGGCGATCCTCCCCGACGCAAAGGACGCGAGGGCGTTCCGGGACAACGTCTGGTCGAAGAAGTACTCGATCACCGAGGTTCCCGAGGACCGCTGGAGCGTCGCCGACTACTACGACCCGGACCCGGCGGCGCCGGCCAAGACCTACAGCAAGATCGGCTCCTGGGTCCGCGGCTTCCAGTTCGACTGGAAGCGCTGGCACATCCCGCCGCGGGTGGCCGGCGCCATGGACGAGGGGCAGCAGTGGGCCATCACCATCGCCGCCGAGGCCCTGGCCGACTACGGTTACCCGCAGCGGCCGCTCGACACCGAGCGCACGGCGGTGGTGCTCGGCAACGCGATGGCGGGCGAGCGGCACTACCTGACCACCCTGCGCATCTCCTTCCCCGAGTACCGCCGCCTGCTGCTGGAGACCCGCGCGTTCCTCGACCTGCCGCCGGCGGTCCGCGAGTCCATCCTCTCCCGCTGGTACGAGGTGGTCGCCCGGCGGCTGCCCGAGATCAGCGAGGACACGATGCCGGGCGAGCTGTCGAACATCCTCTCCGGCCGGGTGGCCAACGTCCTCAACCTGCGCGGTCCGAACTTCACCTGCGACGCCGCCTGCGCCTCCACCTTCGCCGCCCTCGACGCGGCCGTCGACATGCTGGTGGCGGGCCACTGCGACGCGGTGCTGACCGGCGGCGTCGACCGCAACATGGGCACCAACTCCTTCGTGAAGTTCTCGAAGATCGGTGCCCTCTCCGCCACCGGCACCCGCCCCTTCGGCGACGGCGCCGACGGTTTCGTGATGGGCGAGGGCTCGGCGGTGTTCCTGCTGAAGCGGCTCGCCGACGCCGAGCGCGACGGCGACGAGGTGTACGCGGTCGTGCGTGGCCTGGGCGGCTCCTCGGACGGCAAGGGCAAGAGCATCACCGCTCCCAACCCGATCGGCCAGCAGCTGGCCGTCAGTCGGGCCTGGCAGGACGCCGGTCTCGACCCGTCGACCTGCGGTCTGGTCGAGGCCCACGGCACCAGCACCAGGGTCGGCGACGTGGTCGAGGTCGAGAGCCTGGCCAGCGTGTTCAAGGGTGCGGCCAGGGGCAAGATCGCCCTGGGCTCGGCCAAGAGCAACATCGGCCACCTGAAGGCGGGCGCCGGCGCCGCCGGGCTGTTGAAAGCGGTGTGGGCCGTGCACGAGAAGTGCCTGCCGCCGACGCTCCACGCCCACCCGCCCAACCCCGGCATCGACTTCGCCGCGAGCCCCTTCGCCCTCAGCCACGAGCTGCGCGAGTGGGAGCAGGGCGAGGGCACGCCGCGGCGCTGCGGCGTCTCCGCCTACGGCTTCGGCGGGACGAACTTCCACGTGGTGCTCGAGGAGCACGTGCCGGGCGCGCTGACGAAGGGGCAGCGGCCGCTGCAGGTCTCCGTCCCCGCGTCGATCGTCCCCTCGCCGGCTGCCTCGGGTTCCTCCGCCGACGTCGTCCCGGTGAAGGGCAACGGCTCCGCCGCCCGGCCGCCTCTGCGCGGGCTGATCGTCCTCGGCGCCCCCTCGGCGGCAGGCCTCCGCAACCGCGTGGACGCGCTCCTGGCACGGGTGCGCGATGGGCACGTGCCCCCGGTCGCCCCGCCCGACTCCGCCGACCTCTCCGCGCGCGAGCGCGTGGTCATCGACTACGAGGACGGCAGGGAGCTGCTGGAGCGGCTGCAGAAGGCGCAGAAGGGCCTGGCCACGGACGCGCCGGCCACCTGGAAGGCGTTCCAGGCGCAGGGCGTCTTCCGCGGCAGCGGGGAGGCCCCGGGCAAGATCGCCTTCCTGTTCACCGGCCAGGGCAGCCAGTACGTCAACATGGGCCGCGACCTGGCGGCCGCCGACCCCGTGGTGGCGGCGGTCTTCGAGGAGGCCGACCGCGTCCTGGAGCCGATTCTCGGCCGCAAGCTGCGGGACTACATCTTCGTGGATCGGCAGGACCCGGAGGCGGTGAAGCAGGCGGAGGAGGACCTCAAGCAGACGGCGATCACCCAGCCGGCCGTGCTGACCATGGACACCGCCATGTGCCGGCTGCTGGCCGAGTACGGCGTCGAGCCGGACATGGTGATGGGCCACTCGCTGGGCGAGTACGGCGCGCTCGTGTCGGCCGAGGTGCTGACGTTCGCGGAGGCCCTGGAAGCGGCGGCCGCCCGCGGGCGGGAGATGAGCAAGGTCAGCTTCGGCGACAACGGCGCCATGGCGGCGGTGATGGCCCCGGCGGCGTTCGTCATCGAGACGCTGAAGCAGGTGGAGGGCTACGTCGTCCCCGCCAACCTGAACGCCCGCGGGCAGGTGGTGATCGGCGGCGAGACCGCCGCGGTCGAGGGTGCCGTCGCGCTCTTCAACCAGAAGGGCTACCAGGCCCAGCGGCTGGCGGTCAGCCACGCCTTCCACACCAGGATCGTGGCCCCCGCGGCCGCGCCGCTGCGCAAGGTGCTCGACCGCTTCGACGTGCGCCCGCCGAGGCGGCCGCTGGTCGGCAACGTGGAGGCGGACTTCTACCCGAACGACCCCGCGGCCATCAAGGACATCCTCTGTCGGCAGATCGCCTCGCCCGTCCGCTGGGTGGAGGGCGTCGAGCGGCTGTACGCGGCCGGCGCCCGGGCCTTCGTGGAGGTGGGCCCCAAGCGCGCGCTCAAGGGCTTCGTCGACGACGTCCTCGCCGACAAGACCGACGTGATGTCGCTCTTCACCAACCGGCCGCGGCCGAAGGAGCTGGCGAGCTTCAACCAGGCCCTGGCCGGCCTCTACGCCGCCGGCTACGGCGCGCACCCGCAGGCCGCGAGCGCCTCCGTGTCGACTGCGCCCGTCGCCCGCCGCGAGTCGGCTCCGGCGGTCGCCGCACCCGCGCCGGCCGCGGCTGCTGCTCCGCCCGCCCCGGCAACCGGCAGCGTGCTGGAGGAGCTGCGCTCGCTGCTGGCGCGCACGCTCGAGTCGCTGCCGACCGGCCCGGTGGCCCAGCAGGACCTCCCGTTCGATCGCAACCGCGTGCCGCAGGGCTCGATCGTGATCAGCGGCACCGGCCTCGGCCTGCCCGGAGCGGGCAAGTCGGTGATGGACCCGAAGAACGCCGCCCGCATCCTCGCGGGCGAGCAGTTCGTGGGCCCGATCCCGGCGAGGCAGCGCGAGGGCATGGCCCGCCGGCGCATCACCCGGCTGGTGAAGACGGCCGACGGCAGCGGGCACTTCGAGACGATCGAGGACCCGAGCGAGGTGATCAAGCTGGCGGCGCGCCCCGGGTCGTTCGACCTCACGGCCGAGTACGGCGTGCCGGACAAGCTGGTCGAGGCGCTGGACTCCACCTCGCAGCTGGCCATGGCGGCCGGCCTCGACGCCCTGCGCGAGGCCGGCATCCCGCTGGTGCAGACCTACCGCAAGACGACCACCGGCAAGTACCTGCCCGAGCGCTGGCTGCTGCCGGAGGCGATGCGCGACGAGACGGGCGTCGTCTTCGCCAGCGCCTTCCCCGGCTACAACCGCTTCGCCGACGAGGCGCACCGCTACTACACCTTCGAGAAGCGCCTGGCCCTGAAGCAGACGCTCAGCGAGCTGCGGGGCGCGACGGCCGACTCCGAGCTGCGGCGCGAGATCGACCGGCGGCTCGCCGCCGTCGAGGCCGAGATCGCGGCCGAGCCGTACCAGTTCGACCGCCGCTTCCTGCTGCGCACGCTGGTCATGGGCCACAGCCAGTTCGCCGAGTACATCGGCGCGCGCGGACCCAACACCCACGTGAACGCGGCCTGCGCCTCGACCGCGTCGGGCATCGCCCTGGCAGAGGACTGGATCCGCTCCGGCCGCTGTCGCCGCGTGGTGGTCATCGCCGCCGACAACGTCACCAGCGACGCCATGATCGAGTGGATCGGCGCGGGGTTCATCGCCTCCGGCGCCGGCGCCACCGACGAGCGCGTCGAGGACGCCGCGCTGCCGTTCGACCGCCGCCGACACGGGACGCTGCTCGGCATGGGGGCCTGCGCGCTGGTGGTCGAGAGCCAGGACTCGGTCGAGGAGCGCGGGATGCGCGGCATCGTCGAGCTGCTCTCGACGGAGACCCGCAACAGCGCCTTCCACGCCACCCGCCTGGACGTCGACCACGTGGCCCGCGTGGTGGAGAGCCTGGTGGCCTCGGCCGAGCGCCGTTTCGGCCTGGACCGCCGCACGATCGCCCCGCAGGCGGTGTTCGTCTCGCACGAGACCTACACGCCGGCCCGCGGCGGCAGCGCGGCGGCCGAGGTGATGGCGCTGCGCCAGGTGTTCGGGCCGGCCGCCGACCAGATCGTGGTCGCCAACACCAAGGGCTTCACCGGGCACCCGATGGGCGTCGGCATCGAGGACGTGATCGGGGTGAAGATCCTCGAGCACGGGATCGTGCCGCCGGTACCGAACCTCAAGGAGCCCGACCCGGAGCTGGGCCCCATCACCTTGTCCAAGGGCGGGCACTACCCCGTCCGCTACGCGATCCACCTGGCAGCCGGCTTCGGCTCGCAGATCTCCCTGACCCTGACGCGGAAGATCCCCGGGGCGCCGGACCGCGTCGACGACCGTGCCCGCCACGAGCGCTGGCTCGCCCAGGTGAGCGGCTACGAGCAGGCCGCGACGGAGGTGGTCACCCGCGTCCTGCGGGTCGCCGCCCAGGGGGCGCCGGCGCGGAAGCCCGCGCCCAGCACCTGGTCCTTCGGCCAGGGGCCGGTGAGGCGCCTGGCGTTCCCGGGTGACGCCGTCAGGCCGTCGCTGGCCGTGGCGGGCAGCGCGCCCGTCCCGGCTCCGCTCGCCGTCCCGGCGCCCGTCGCGGCGCCGGCGGCCGCTCCCGCCGCCGTGGCCCCGGCGGCTGCCGTGGCCCCGGCGGCTGCCGTGGCCCCGGCGAGCGAGCCGGTCGTCGAGCGCGTGCTGGCCATCGTGGCGGAGAAGACCGGTTACCCGTCCGACATGCTGGAGCTGGACCTCGACCTGGAGGCCGACCTCGGTGTCGACACGGTGAAGCAGGCCGAGACCTTCGCGGCGGTGCGCGAGGCGTACGGGATCGCGCGGCAGGAGAACCTGAAGCTGCGTGACTTCCCGACGCTGCGCCACGTGGTGCAGTTCGTCTACCAGTTCCGGCCCGACCTGAAGCCGGTGGCTGCAGGGCCGGCGACAGGGGAGAGGACCGAACCCGCGAGCACCGCTGGCCCGGCGGGTGAGATGGGTCGACCGGTGGTGCAGAAGGTTCTGGCCATCGTGGCGGAGAAGACCGGTTACCCGTCCGACATGCTGGAGCTGGACCTCGACCTGGAGGCCGACCTCGGTGTCGACACGGTGAAACAGGCCGAGACCTTCGCGGCGGTGCGCGAGGCGTACGGGATCGCGCGGCAGGAGAACCTGAAGCTGCGCGACTTCCCGACCCTGCGCCACGTGGTGCAGTTCGTCTACCAGTTCCGGCCCGACCTGAAGCCCGAGGCCGCCACGCCCGAGTCGCGGTCCGCGCTGGCAGCAGGCGACGACCACCCGCCGCGGGACGGAGCGAGCGGAAGGGCGCCCCGGACCGAACCGGGCGTCGCGACGACACCGCGGACCTCGGCCCGCCTCGAGGACGCCGACCGCATGCCTCGGCGCGTACCGGTGCCCTCGTTGCGGCCGCCGCTCGAGCTGTGCGTGCGGACCGGCGCGAACCTCGCGAAGGGGGCACGGGTGGTCCTCGCGGCCGACGACGGCGGCGTCGCGAACGTGCTCGCGGACGAGCTCGCCCGGCGAGGCGTCGACGTGCTGCGGCTCGAGGCCGCGACGCCGACCGAGGAGGTCACGCGACGCCTGGGCGGCTGGCTGGCCGCGGCGCCGGTCACCGGCGTCTATTGGCTGCCGGCGCTCGACGTCGAGCCGGCGCTCGCCGAGCTGGACCTCGCCGGCTTCCGAGAAGCGAACCGCCGGCGGGTGAAGAACCTGCACGCGGCCATGCGCGCGCTGTACGAGGCGGTGTCGGCCCCCGGCAGCTTCCTGGTGAGCGCCACCCGGTTGGGCGGGCTCCACGGGCAGTCGCCCGAGGGGGCGGTCGCCCCGCTGGGCGGCGCGGTGGCCGGCTTCACCAAGGCGTACCAGCGCGAGCGGCCGGAGCCGCTGGTGAAGGTCGTCGACTTCGCGCCGGACGCGCCGGCCGCGGAGGTGGCCCAGGCGCTGCTGGCCGAGACGCTGGTCGACCCCGGCGTCGTGGAGGTCGGCCGTCACGACGGGCTGCGCTGGACGATCGGCCTCGAGGAGCGGCCGGCGAAGGACGGCCGCCCCGGCCTCGAGCTGACGAAGGACAGCGTCTTCGTGGTCACCGGCGCCGCCGGCGGCATCACCAGCGCGATCGTGGCCGACCTCGCTGCGGCCAGCGGCGGGACCTTCTGGCTGCTCGACCTGGTGAAAGAGCCGTCGCCCAGCGACCCCCACCTCGCCTTGTTGAGACTGGATCGCAACCAGCTGAAGACGGCGCTGATCGAGGAGGCGCGCGCGCGCGGCGAGAAGCCGACCCCGGTGCAGATCGACAAGCAGATCATGGCGGTCGAGCGACAGGAGGCTGCCCGGCGGGCGATCGAGTCGGTGGAGGCGGCCGGCGGCCGGGTGGTCTGGCGCTCCGCCAACCTGCTCGACGCCCCCGCGGTGGGCGCCGTGGTCGAGGAGGTCCGGGCGAAGCACGGGCGCATCGACGTGCTGGTGCACGCCGGCGGGATCGAGATCAGCCGCAGGCTCTCGGAGAAGGAGGCTGGTGAGTTCGACCTCGTCTTCGACATCAAGGCCGACGGCTTCTTCAGCCTGCTGAAGGCCGCCGACGGCATGCCGCTCGGCGCCACCGTCGTCTTCAGCTCGATCGCCGGCCGTTTCGGCAACCAGGGACAGACCGACTACAGCTCCGCCAACGCGCTGCTGTGCTCGATGTCGAGCGCGCTGCACCGCGCGCGTCCGCAGACGCGGGCGATCGCCATCGACTGGACGGCCTGGGGCGGCATCGGCATGGCCACCCGCGGCTCCATCCCGCAGATCATGGCGGCGGCCGGGATCGACATGCTGCCGCCCGAGTGCGGCATCCCCACCGTCCGGCGCGAGCTGGTCGCCGGCGGCGGCTCCGGCGAGCTGGTGGTGGCCGGCTCGCTCGGCGCCATGACGCAGGAGCTGGACCCGACGGGCGGCCTGGACCCGGAGAAGGCGACAGCCTGGCTGGCCGCGCGCGAGCGGCCCCTGGTGATGGTGGGGACCGTCACCGCCGCCCGCCTGCACGGCGGCCTCGAGGTGCAGACGACACTCGACCCGGAGCAGCAGCCGTTCCTGTTCGACCACCAGATCGACGGCGTGCCGGTGCTGCCGGGGGTGATGGGGACGGAGGCCTTCGCGGAGCTGGCCTCGGTGCTCTGCCCGGACCTGTCACTCGCCGCCGTCGAGGACGAGGTCTTCCTGTCGCCGTTCAAGTTCCACCGCCACCAGCCGGCGACGCTGCACCTCTCCGCAGTGGGCCGGCCTGCCGGCATCGGCGAGGTGCTGGTCGAGGCCACGCTGCGCTCGCTGGTGCAGCCGCGGCCCGAGCTGCCGGCGCAGGAGCGCGTGCACTTCAAGGCCACGGTCCGCATGCGCCGCGGGCGGCTGGAGGCGCCGCAGGTGGCGTTCAGGAAGCCCGCGGCCAAGACGCTGACGGTCCGGCGCGAGGCGGTCTACAAGGTGTACTTCCACGGCCCGGCCTACCGGGTGATCGACAGGGCCGCGGTCGAGGAGGGCTCAGTGACCGCGCTGATGGCGGACGACCTGGGGCCGAACGCCCGTCCGCCCGAGGCGGCCAGCGTGACCGCGCCGCGGCTGCTGGAGCTGCTCTTCCAGACGGCCGGGCTGTGGCTGCTGGCGAGGAAGCAGACGATGGCCCTGCCGACCGGCCTCACGCGGGCCCGCTTCCACCGCCAGCCGGAGGAGGCGAAGGGGCGGCTGTACGCGGTGGTCGAGGTCCGCGACGACGGCGCGGCCTTCGACGGCCGCGTGGTCGACGAGAAGGGGCTGGTGTACGCGGAGGTCGTCGCCTACCGCACTGTCTCGCTGCCGGAGAGAAGGATGCTCGAGCCGTAACCGCAGGGCAGGGACGACAACATGATACGCAGTTTCAGCCGGGTTGCCGTGGTCAACCGCGGTGAAGCGGCGCTCCGCTTCATCAACGCAGCCCTCGAGCTGAACCGCGAGGGCGAGCGCCTCCACACCATCGCCCTCTACACGGAGCCCGACCGCCACGCGCTGTTCGTGCGCGAGGCCGACGAGGCGTACGACCTCGGGCCGGCGAGCGTCGAGGGCCCTGATGGCCGGCGCCAGGTCGCCTACCTCGACCTGCCGCTGCTGGGGCGGGCGCTGCGGCAGACGGGGGCCGAGGCGGCCTGGCCGGGGTGGGGCTTCGTCGCCGAGCAGCCGACCTTCGTGGACCTGTGCGAGTCGCTGGGCGTCGCCTTCATCGGCCCCTCGGCGCCGGCCATGCGCGCGCTCGGCGACAAGGTGGCCGCCAAGCGCCTGGCCGAGAAGCTGGGCATCCCGACGGTGCCCTGGCCGGGCCGACCGGTGACGGACGAGGCGGAGGCGTCCGCGCAGGCGGCGCAGCTCGGCTACCCGGTGGTGATCAAGGCCGCGAGCGGCAGCGGCGGCCGTGGCGTGCGCGAGGCGGACGGCCCCGAGACGCTGGCGGCCGCCCTCAAGGCGGCGCGGGCCGAGGCCTGGAAGGTGCTGGGGCAGACGACCGTCTTCCTGGAGCGGCGACTGGACGGCGTGCGGCAGGTGGACGTGCAGGTGATCGCCGACGCCTGGGGGGGCGTCTGGGCGCTGCCGCCGCGCGAGGCCTCCGTGCAGCGGCGCCACCAGAAGCTGATGGAGGAGTCGCCCGCCGCCGGCCTGTCGCCGGGCCGCGAGGCGGCGCTGCGGCAGGCGGCCATGCGCCTGGTACGCGCCGCCGGCTACGTGGGGGCGGCGGCGGTCGAGTTCCTCTGTGACGCGGCGGGCGAGGACTTCTGGTTCCTGGAGGCCAACACCCGGCTGGAGGTGGAGCACCCCGTGTCCGAGGCCATCACCGGCCTCGACCTGGTGAAGCTGCAGGTGCACGTGGCCCGCGGGGGCCGGCTCCCCGGCGACGCCCCGCCGGGCCTGGGCCACGCCATCGAGGTGCGGCTGTGCGCCGAGGACGCGGAGGCGGGCTTCGCGCCGGCTCCCGGAACGGTGGCGCGGCTGCGGCTGCCGGGCGGGCCGGGGCTGCGCGTGGACGCCGGCGTGGGCGAGGGCGACCGGGTGCCGGCGGAGTTCGACTCGATGATCGCCAAGGTCGTGGCCCACGGCCGCGACCGCGACGAGGCACTCGGCCGCCTGGCGCGGGCGCTCGCCCAGTCCGCGGTGATCCTGCGCGGCGGCACCACCAACAAGGCCTTCCTGCTGGACCTGCTCGACCGCGAGGAGGTGCGCACGGGCCGGCTGGACGTGCGCTTCCTGGACCGGCTGGTCGCCCGTGGCGAGCAGACCTCGCGCCGCCACGCCGAGCTCGCCCTCGTCCGCGCCGCGATCGAGGGCTACGAGGCGGAGACCGACGCCGAGAAGACGCGCTTCCTCTCCGCCGCCCTGCGCGGGCGGCCGGAGGTGCGGCCGGAGACCTCGCGGACGATCGAGCTGCGGCAGCCCGGGCAGGAGTACCGCGTGCTCGTGCGGCGCGCCGCGGTCGACCGCTACCGCATCGAGGAGCAGGGCCACCGGGTGGAGGTGACGGTGGAGCGGCTGGGCGCACCCCTGCGCGAGCGCCGGCTCCTTCCCTCCGAGTGGCGCCTCTCCTGCGGCGGCTCGAGCTGGCGGGTGGTGTCGCTGGTCCAGGACCGCACCCACGTGGTCGAGGTCGCCGGCGTCCCCCACACCTTCACCCGCGAGGCGCACGGGCTGGTGACGGCGCCTGCGCCGGCGATCGTGGTCTCGGTCGCCGTGAAACCGGGCGACAGCGTGCAGCCGGGCCAGCCGCTGCTGGTGGTCGAGGCCATGAAGATGGAGACCTCGATCGACGCGCCCTTCGGCGGACAGGTGCGCGAGGTGAGCGTGGTGCCGAACGTCCAGGTGGGACCGGGCGACCCGCTGGTGCGGATCGACCCCGAGCCGCTCCGGCCGGCGGCCCCCGGCGGCCGCCGGCTGCACCTCGACGCCCTGGGCGCGGCGCCGGCCGGGCCGCCGGCGGGCGCGCGCCAGGCGCTCGAGGACCTGCGCGGCCTGATGCTGGGCTTCGACCTCGAGGCCACCGGCCTGCGGGAGGCGCTGGCCCGGCCGCTCGATGGCGCCGGCAGCGAGGGCTTCGCCCGCGTCGCGGCGTCGCTGCTCGACATCTTCGCCGACGTCTGCTCGCTGTTCCGCCGCAAGGGCGAGGACGAGGACTGGGACGAGGGCATCGGCGCCGAGGAGTACCTGTTCACCTACCTGCGCAAGCTGGACGACCAGGGCGCCGGGCTGCCCCCGGCGTTCCTGGCCAAGCTGAAGCGGGCGCTGCGCCACTACGGGGTGGTCGAGCTCCAGCGCTCGCCGGAGCTGGAGGAGAGCCTCTACCGCATCTGCAAGGCGCACCAGCGGGAGGAGCAGCTGGCCTCGCCGGTGTCGCTGCTGCTGGAGCGGCTGGTCGAGGGCGAGGCCGCCACCCTGGCGGCGGTGCCCGAGCTGCCCTCGGTCCTCGGCCGGCTCATCGCCGCGACGCAGAGCCGCTACCCGGCGGTGAACGACCTGGCGCGCGAGGTGCGCTTCCGCCTGGTGGAGCGGCCCCTGCTCGAGCGCGTGCGGTCCGAGGCGTTCGAGAACGCACGGCAGGACCTGGCCGCCCTGGCCGTCGCTGCCGGCCCCGAGGCGCGTGCGCAGCGCGTGCGCGGCCTGGTCCAGTGCCCGCAGCCGCTCGCCGGGCTGCTGGCGGAGCACTGGTGCACGGCCGACCCGCCGGTCCGCGCCGCCATCCTGGAGGTGCTGCTGCGCCGGTTCTACCGCATCCGCGAGCTGGAGCAGGTGCACCCGGTCGAGAGCGACGGCCAGCCCTTCGTGACGGCGCTCTACGCCGGCGACGGTGGCAGCCGGCAGGCGTTCCTGACCCACGGCGGAGCGGATGGCCTGGAGCCGACGCTGCTGCGCCTGGGCCAGGCGGCCGCGGCAGCCGGAGAGGATCGCGAGCTGGTGGCCGACGTGTTCCTGTGGCGCCCGGATGGCGCCGGCGACGCCGAGGCGAACGCGGCCTCCTTCCGGGCGGCGCTGGCGGCGGCCCCGTTGCCGCGGGCGTTCCGCCGCATCGTGATCGCGGTGGCCGGGCCGGGACGCACGCAGCACTTCACCTTCCGGCCCGCGCCCGAGGGCGGCTACGCGGAGGAGGCCTTCTTCCGCGACGCCCACCCCATGATGGCGAAGCGGCTGCAGCTGCACCGGCTGCAGCACTTCGCGCTCGAGCGCCTGTCCTCGATCGAGGACGTGTACCTCTTCCGTGCGGTGGCGCGCGGCAACCCCAGGGACGAGCGGCTGTTCGTGGTGGCGGAGGTGCGCGACCTGACCCCGGTGGCCGAGGACGGCAGGATCGTCCAGCTGCCGCAGCTCGAGCGGATGCTGATCGAGGCGGCGGAGGCCATCCGCGCCGTGCAGGCACGGCGCCCGGCCGGCCAGCGGTTGCACGGCAACCGCGTGATCCTGCACGTCTGGCCGGTGCTCGACCTCTCGCCTGCCGACCTGCAGGCTCTCGTCCAGCGCTACGCGCCGGCCACCGAGGGCCTGGGCCTGGACGGCGTGACCATCCTGGGGCGGGTGCCGGGTCCGCACGGCGAGGTGCGGGAGACCTCGGTGTTCCTGGCCAAGCCGCCCGGCCGGCCGGTCGTCGTCCGCTTCGAGGACCACGACAGCGAGCCCATCGCCCCGCTCTCGCCCTACGAGCAGAAGGTGGTACGGCTGGCGCAACGCGGCCTCGTCTACCCGTACGAGCTGGTCCGCATGCTGACGCCGGCGGCCGAGGCGGGGGAGGGCGAGTTCCCCCCGGGCGACTTCGTCGAGCACGACCTCGCCGAGGACGGCGAGCGCCTGGTGCCGGTGGCGCGGCCCTACGGCGAGAACCGGGCCAACGTCATCGTCGGCGTCATCCGCAACTTCACGCCTCGCCACCCCGAGGGCATGGCGCGGGTGCTGCTGCTGGGCGACCCCAGCCGGGAGCTGGGCTCGCTGGCCGAGCCGGAGTGTCGACGGATCGCGGCCGCGCTGGCCCTCGCCCGCGAGAAGCGCTGCCCGGTCGACTGGCTGGCCGTCTCCGCCGGCGCCAAGATCGCTACCGACTCCGGCACAGAGAACATGGACTGGATCGCCCTGGTGCTGCGCCGGATCATCGAGTTCACCCAGCAGGGCGGCGAGATCAACGTGGTCGTCAACGGCATCAACGTGGGCGCCCAGCCCTACTGGAACGCCGAGTCGACCATGCTGATGCACACCCGCGGCATCCTGGTGATGATGCCGGAGTCGGCCATGGTGCTGACCGGCAAGCGGGCGCTCGACTTCTCGGGCGGGGTCTCGGCCGAGGACAACCAGGGCATCGGCGGCTACGAGCGGGTGATGGGGCCGAACGGCCAGGCCCAGTACTTCGCCCGCGACATCGGCGAAGCCTGCCGCATCCTGCTGCGGCACCACCAGCACAGCTACCTCGTCCCCGGCGAGACGCTGGTGCGGCGGTCTGGCACCGGCGACCCGCGCCAGCGCGACGTCTGCCTCTTCCCCTACACGGGTCCGGCCGAGCACGGCTTCGCGACCGTGGGCGAGGTGCTCACCGACGCCGGAAACCCCGGCCGCAAGAAGCCGTTCGAGATCCGGACCGTGATGTCTGCGGTGACGGACCAGGACCACCCGCCGCTCGAGCGCTGGCGTGACTGGCGCGACGCGGAGACGGTGGTGGCCTGGGACGCCCACCTGGGCGGCTGGCCGGTGTGCCTGCTCGGCATCGAGAGCAAGCCGCTCGCCCGCCACGGGGTGCCGCCGGCGGACGGGCCGGAGCAGTGGACCGGGGGGACGCTCTTCCCCCAGTCCTCGCGCAAGGCCGCGCGCGCGATCAACGCCGCCAGCGGCCGCCGGCCGCTGGTGGTGCTTGCCAACCTGACGGGCTTCGACGGCTCGCCCGAGTCGCTGCGGCAGTGGCAGCTCGAGTACGGCGCCGAGATCGGGCGGGCGGTGGTGAACTTCCGCGGGCCGGTGGTCTTCTGCGTGGTCTCGCGTTACCACGGCGGCGCCTTCGTGGTGTTCTCGAACGCGCTCCACGACAACTTCCGGGTGATCGCGCTCGAGGGGACCTACGCCTCGGTGATCGGCGGGGCGCCGGCGGCCGCGGTCGTCTTCTCGCGCGAGGTGGAGAAGCGGACGGCCTCCGACCCCCGGGTGCAGCAGCTGGAGGCCGCGGCCACGGCAGCCAGCGGCCCGGAGAAGGCCCGGCTGCGGGCGGCGCTGCGCGAGATGATGCGCGCGGTGCAGTCGGAGAAGCTCGGGCAGGTGGCGGACGAGTACGACGCCGTCCACAGCGTCGAGCGCGCCCGGCGGGTGGGCTCGGTCCACGAGATCATCCCCGCCTCCCGCCTGCGGCCGCACCTGATCGAGGCGGTGGAGCAGGGGATCGCCAGGCAGCAGGGGCGCGAGCCGGTGCGGGTGTAGACTCGCGCCCCGTGTCCGTGAAGCGCCGCCTCATCCTGGCTGCCCTGCTGCTGCTGCAGCTCGCCTTCGTGGGCGGGGTGGTCGTCTACTGGGAGGGCGGGGTCCTCGACACCGAGGCCACCCTGTTCGTCACGAACTACCTGGACCGCCGGCCGTTCCTCCGGCAGATCTTCGACCCGCAGGGGAACGACTTCGGCAACTACCAGGCCCGCGAGCTCTCGTACGTCTTCGACTGGACGGACGCTCGCTTCCTGGATGCGCTGTTCCGCCACGGGGTGGTGCTGCTGGTCCCGCTGTCGTCGTTGCTCGGCTCTCTCGGGATGCTGGCGGCGCTGCCCTGGGCGGCGCGCCGCGCCTTCCCCGGCCTGCCGGCCACCACCGCCGCGCTCGCGCTGCTCGTCTATCTCAGCCACTTCGTCTTCCTCTCCTCCGCGGGCCTCTTCTACCGCTCGGGCAAGATGCTGCTGGTGCCGCTGCTGCTGCTGCTGGCGGCGGTGGTGGTGGCGACGGCGCGCGAGGGCGAGCCGGGTACGCTCGGCCGACGGCTGCGCCAGGCCGGGGCGGTGTTCGGGCTGGCCTGCCTGGCCAGCCTTCTCGACCGCCAGGGTTTCTTCGAGGTGGTCACGATCGCCGCCATCGTCGCCGTCGCGATGCTGTGGGGTCGGCGGCTGCGAGCGACCTTCGCCGCCCTGGCCGCGGCGGCGGTGCTGACGACGGGCTACAACCTCTGGCTGGCGCCGGCGCTGGTGCGCCGGCTGAACGGCTACGAGCCCACGTTCAGCTACCAGCTGCTCGACCTGCCGAAGCTGGCGCACAAGGCGGTGCGCGTGCAGCAGGCCGGCGAGCTGCTGGGCAGCTACGCGCAGGTCCTGCTCGGCGGCGTTCCAGCCGTCCTGCTGGCCGCGCTGCTCGTCGTCTTGTCGGTGCTCTGGCTGCGGCCGCGGCCGACGCGGCGCTCTCGGGCGTGCGTGCTGGCGCTGGCGGCTCTGGCCCTCGCCGCGCAGGGCCTGATGCTCGTCCTGATGATCCATCGGTTCAAGCCGATGTACGCGTTCCCGGACCACCGCCTCTGCTATTACCCGCTGGTCTTCCAGGGCGTGCTGCTGTTCGGCCTCTGCGGCGTGCTGGCGGCGGTCGTCGGCGAGTGGGGACGGCCGGCACGGATCGCCGTGAACGTCGCGCTCGCTGCCATGGTGGTGGCGAACGTGGCGGCCTGGCCCGGCGACCGGGCGCGGGCGGAGGAAGGACCGTGGCTCCCGGCCCAGGTGCGGCAGTCGACGCTGCTCAAGCGCTCGCTCGAGAAGGGCGCGGCCGAACCCGCGCTCCACGAGTACTACCGCGCGCCGCTCGCCGTGCTGCTGGCGCGGCGGTCCGCGGTCAGGCCGCCGGGCTGAGCCGGGACGGCAGCGCCTGCCGCGGGCCTATTGCGGCCTCCCCAGGTGCTGCCGCAGGAAGGCGATGGTGCGCCCCCAGGCGAGCTCTGCGGCCGCCTGGTCGTAGCGGGCGGCGTTGGTGTCGTTGTTGAACGCGTGGTTCACGCCCTCGTAGCGGTGCATCTGGTAGGCCTTGCCGTGCTGCTCGAGCGCCGCCGCGAACGCGGGGACGCCGGCGTTGATCCGCTCGTCGAGGCCCGCGTAGTGGAGGAGGAGGGGCGCGCTCACCCTCGGAACCTCCTCCGCCGGCAGCGTGGGGCCGTAATAGGAGACGACCGCGGCGAGCGCCGTGCCGGCGGCGGCCAGCCGGTTCACCATGCCGCCGCCCCAGCAGAAGCCGACCGCGCCGACCCGTCCCGTGGACTGCGGGTGTCCGGCCAGGTACGGGACCGCCGCGGCCAGCCGGGCCACCGTCTGCTCGCGGTCCAGGCCCTGGATCATGGCGCGCGCCTCGTCCTCGTCCGCAGGGGTGCCACCCAGCGGCGAGAGCGCGTCCGGGGCGAAGGCCAGGAACCCCTGCAGGGCCAGCCGCCGCGCCACGTCGCGGATGTGCGGGTTGAGGCCGCGGTTCTCGTGCACGACGATCACGCCCGGCGAGCGCGTCGCCTCCTTCGGCCGGGCGAGGTAGCCGGACATGCGGGTGCCGGCCGCGTCGTAGCCGGCGGTCCCGGTCACCAGTCGAGCGTCGCCCTCGGCGACACTCGAGGCGCGGGCGTAGTCGTTCTGCAGCGTCGCCATCAGCGTGGTCGCCGCTGCCGCGTCGCCGGCGAGCTCCGTCAGACGCTCGAAGAACTCGCGCCGGCCGACATCGCCGTGGGTGTACGCGTCCCAGAGCCGGATGGCGCGCTGGTCCATTCTCCCCTCCCTGCTCATGATTCGTTCCTCCTGGCGTGGCGCGGGACGAGGTAGTGCAGCCGGACGACGCCGTCTGCGAACTCACGCACCGACGCGAGCCGGAGCGGCACCAGGCGGTGCTGTGGGGCGAGGAGCGGGATCCCCTCGCCGATCAGCACGGGGACCACGTGCACGACGATGGCGTCCACCTCGCCGACGTCGAGCAGCGAGGCGATCAGCCCGGCGCCGCCCATCACCCACACGTCCCTGCCCTCGCGGGCGCGCAGGGCGCGCATGAACTCGGGCAGCGGCTCGCGCACCAGCTCGAACCCGGGCGCCATCGAGGCCGGCGGGCGGGTGCTGAACACGCAGTTGCGGGCGTGGCCGATCCCGGCCCTGGCCGCCTGGCCGAAGCCCAGCGCCATCTCGTAGGTCTTGCGCCCCCAGAGCACGGTGTCGACCGACCGCATGAAGGCCGGCATGCCGTAGTCGCCCCGGGGACGCGGCCGGTCGAGCCACTCGACGGCGCCGTCCTTCCGTGCGATGTAGCCGTCGGCGCTGGTGGCGACGGAGACGACGACCTTGCGGCCGGGTGTCATTCGCTGGTGCCTCGTTCGGTGGAGGGTCGGCTCGGGGGGAACGCCGAGACGGATTGTATCAGCGCGGAGTGGACCTCGATCGAGCGGCGCGCCCGGCTACAGCGGCGCCGCCAGGTTCAGCTGGACCCAGTAGTCGTCCCGGGGAGGCGGCGGCAACTGCAGGTCGCGGGCTGCCAGGGTCATGCAGGTGCCGAGCGAGGTCTCGTCGAGGTCGGTGAGGACTTCCAGGATGCGGCCCGTCCGCGAGAGGCGCAGGAAGACCGAGAAGGCGGTGACTTCCTCTCCGCCCTCGGGCAGGCATTTGCCCAGGACGGGAACCAGCAGCTTGCCGACCGCCTCGGAGTGGCGCTCCTTCCACTCCTTGCCCGCCGGCGACTCGGCGTTGATACCGGCCGCCCAGCGCGCCGTCTCCAGGCTCGTCGGCTTCTGCTGCGCGAACGCGCCACCCGCCGCGAGCATCGTCAGGACGAAGACGACCGTGCCACCCCGCCTGCTGCTCATGCCAGCCCCTCCCGCGACCGCCAGTATGCCTCGGGTGGCCGCCGAGCGTCGCCGTGAGCGTCAGACGGCCGCGGGCGAGGTCGTAGTCGGCCAGCAGCTCCGGCCAGCTCCTGCCGGTGGCGCGCCCGAAGCCGAACTCGAAGGCGAGGGTGAGGGCGAGCCAGATCACCCCGACCAGGAGCAGCCCGCGCGAGGAGCCACGCGCCCACGGCCCCCGTCAGCATGCGGGCGGTCATGCCCGCGATCATCTCACCCGGGGTGGTCGATTGACGACCCTTCGAGCGAGGACGTATCGTCCGGGGGTCGCCGACGCGAGGAGGGACCCCATGCCCGTCGCCGCCTTCGAGCCCAAGTACATGAAGATCGGGGTGCTCACCGCCGCCCTGCAGGAGCTGACGCCGCGCGCGAAGCGCGACCCCGACCCGGACCTCGCGATCGAGGAGTGGGCGGCGTTCGCCCGCGAGGTGGGCGCCGACTACATGCAGCTCTCGGCGGCGCTGCACCCGACCGAGGCCGACGTGCCGGCCGAGGCCATGCTCGACCCCGTGGCCAACACCCTCGACCTGCGCCAGCCCTTCGACAAGGGCCGCGCGGCGCGCGTGCAGAAGGCGCTGGCGGCGAGCCGGATCGGCCTCTCCGACCTCGGCTATTTCGACAACATGCTGCACGACGACCCGCAGATCCGGAAGAAGAAGCACGACTTCATGCGGCGGGTGTTCGAGGCTGCCAACCTGCTGGGCGTCGACGCCGTCTGCGGGTTCGTGGGCCGCAACCAGAAGCGCTCGATGGACCAGAACCTGGCGGACTTCGAGGAGTGCTTCGTCCCCCTGCTGCAGGAGGCGAAGGACCGCGGGCTCGTCTACCGCATCGAGCAGTGCCCCATGCCGGGCTGGACCACGGGGGACAACTTCCACAACAACATCGCCTACACGCCCGGCACCTGGATCGCGCTGCACCGCATCTGCGAGCGCCACCGGGTGGGCGACCAGCTGCGCATCCACTACGATCCCTCGCACGCCATCCTGATGGGCCAGGACACGCGCTCGCTCTTCCAGTACCTGAAGGACGAGGGCTACAACTTCCTGATCGCCGGCTTCCACGTCAAGGGACAGGTGGTGGACGCGAAGGGCGTGGCCGCCTGGGGCTACGGCGGGCAGACGCTGGAGCGCGGCGACTGGAAGGGCGCCCAGCCCTCGCCGAACCCGGCCGACCAGGCGAACGCCTGGAAGAAGCAGACCGTGCTCTGCGAGCACGAGCTGCCGGGAACCGCCCGCCACGACCCCCTCGCGTACCTGCAGAACCGCACGGTCGACTGGCTGGACCACCAGCTCGCCGCCCGCGAGCTGCTGGAGCTCGACGTGGCCGCCACCCACCTGGTGGTCGAGCACGAGTACCCGAAGGCGCGCATCCAGGACCGCTCGCGCCTCAAGCCGATCCTGGCGGGCTCGATCGCGTTCACCCGCAAGATCGACGAGGCGGCGGCCTGCATGTACGCGCTGCAGCAGGAGGTGCTGAAGGCGCAGGGCATCCCCGTGCAGGGGATCGGCAGGCAGGCCTACCGGAGCTGAGGCGCGAGGAGCGTCAGCAGGCCGAGGGCGACGAGCAGGGCGGCCGCGGCGTCTCCCCGGCCCACACGGCGGGGACGTCCGCGATCATCATCCCCAGCGTGCCGCTGCCGGAAGCGCGTGGCCAGCAGGAGGGCGAGGAGCTGGGTCTTGTCGCCCATCTCCGCGAGGGCCACGATGCCGGTCGAGACCAGGAACGCCGTCAGCAGATGAACCCGCCGTCCACGACCAGGGAGGTGCCGGTGGTGAAGGACGACTCGTCGGAGGCGAGGAACAGGTAGGCCGCCGCCATCTCCTCCGGCGTGCCGAGCCGTCCCATGGGCTGGCGGGCGACCAGAGCCGCCCTCGCCGCTTCGCGGTCCCCGGCCTCGGCCAGCCGCTCCTCGATCCAGGGCGTCATGGTGGTGCCGGGGCAGACGGCGTTCACCCGGATGCCGTCCTTCACGTGGTCGAGGGCCATGGCCTTGGTCAGGCCGACGATGCCGAACTTGGTGGCGACGTAGGCGGCGCGATCCACCACCGCCCGGATCCCGGCGATGGAGCCGGCGTTCAGGATCACGCCCCTCTGGCGGGGGACCATCACCGAGAGCGCGGCGCGCGACATCAGGTAGGTGCCCTTGAGGTTGACCCGCACCAGGCGGTCCCAGGTCTGCTCGTCGGTGGTCAGCACCGTCCCGCTGGCCCCGACGCCGGCGTTGTTGACCAGGACGTCGAGGGGACCCAGCACGGCCTCGGTTTCCCGCACCAGCCGCGCGCAGTCGGCGGCGCAGGAGACGTCCGCGGCGAGCGCGAGGGCCCGGCCGCCGCCGGCGACCGCCTCGGCCGCCACCGTCTCCGCCCTCCCCGCCGAGAGATCGGCGACCGCCACCCGCGCTCCCTCGCGCGCGAAGGCGAGGGCGGTCGCGCGTCCGATGCCGGAGCCGCCCCCGGTCACGATCACCACCCGGTCCCGGAAGCGGCCGCTCACGCGGGCGCTCCCGGGACGCCGTAGAAGCGCAGCGCGTTGCCGCCCGGGATCCCCGGCCAGTCGGAGCCGACCACCACGTCGGGGCGCACCAGCCAGCGCTCGTCCGGCTCGTCCTGCGCCAGGTGGCGGCCGCCCCGCAGGCGCGGGTCGGCGGCGAGGTGCTCGAGCCAGCCGTGGGTCTCCGACCGGTAGCGCCAGATGTGCTGGTGCGCGTCGATCCTCATGGCGGCGCTCCGTCTAGGACGGCGGCACCACGCGCTGGCGCTGGCGGCCGAGGCCGTCGATCCCCAGCTCGACCACGTCGCCGGCCTGCAGGAACAGGGGCGGGTTCCTCCCCAGGCCGACCCCCGCCGGGGTGCCGGTGCTGATCACGTCGCCGGGCAGCAGCGTCATGAACCGGCTCAGGTAGCTGACCAGGGTAGGGACGCCGAAGATCATCTGGTCGGTGTTGCTCGCCTGCATCGTCCGGCCGTTCACCGTCAGCCAGAGGCCGAGCCGGTGGGGGTCTGCGACCTCATCCGGCGTCGCCAGGAACGGCCCCAGAGGCGCGAAGGTGTCGTGGCTCTTGCCCTTGGACCACTGCCCGCCGCGCTCGATCTGGTCCTGCCGCTCCGAGTAGTCGTTGTGCAGGGCGTAGCCGGCGACGCGAGCCGGCGCCTGCTCGGGGGAGACGTAGCGGGTCCGGCGGCCGATCACGACCGCCAGCTCGACCTCCCAGTCCGTCTTCACCGAGCCGCGCGGCAGGACCAGGTCGTCGTCGGAGCCGCACAGCGCCGAGCTGGCCTTGAAGAAGATGATCGGCTCCTCGGGGATCTTCGCGTTCGTCTCGCGGGCGTGATCGGCGTAGTTGAGGCCGATGCAGACGATCTTGCTGGGGCGGGCGACGCAGGGGCCGAGCCGGGCGTCCGCCGCCAGGCGCGGCGCGCGGGCGGCGTTCGCCTCCGCCCAGGCCGCCAGGCGCCGGAGGCCGTCGGAGCCGAGGAAGCGCTCGTCCCAGTCCTCGCCGAAGCCGGAGGCGTCGACCCGCGTGCCGTCCTGCAGGAGCAGCCCGGGCCTCTCCGCCCCGGGCGGCCCGACCCGGATGAGCTTCATGACTCGCCCCTCTGCCTCTCGTAGCGCCAGCGGTCGACCGCCACCGCCACCACGATGATGACGCCGATCAGGATCTCCTGGACGTGGCTGGGCCAGCCCATCTGCTGGCTGCCGTTGCGCAGGAAGGCCATCACCAGCGCGCCGACCATGGAGCCGAGCACCGAGCCCTCGCCGCCGTTGAGGCTGCCGCCCCCGATCACCACCGCGGCGATCACGTCCAGCTCGGTGCCGGCGGCCACGGTGGGATCGCCCTGGCGCAGCCGGGACATCTGCATGGCGCCGGCCAGGCCGAAGAAGAGGCCGGCCCCGCCGTAGATGGCGAGCTTCAGCCGCTCGATGCCGATGCCGCAGGCGCGGGCCGCGGCCTCGCTGGAGCCGAGCGCGAACACCCGGCGGCCGAAGACCGTGCGCCGCAGGACGAAGGCCATCAGCGCGGCCAGGGCCAGCGCGATCCAGACGCCGGGCGCGAAGAGGATCCAGGCCTCCCTGGGCACCGTCACCGCCAGCTCGCTGACCCAGGTCGGCGGCGCGTCGACCACGGTCTGGTGCGCCAGCCACTTGGCCGCGCCGCGGGCGACGCCCAGCATGCCCAGGGTGGCGATGAAGGGGACCACCTTCAGCCGGGTGATGACGAGGGCGTTGACCAGGCCCACCGCGGCCCCCAGCAGGACCGCGGCCAGCACGGCGCCGAGCGGCGGCGCGCCGTCGCGGAGCAGCAGGGCGCACAGCACGCCGGTGAGGGCGATGACCGAGCCCACGGAGAGGTCGATGCCGCCGCCCACGATGACCAGGGTCATGCCGATGGCGCCGATGGCCACGATCACGGTCTGCGCCAGCACCACCCGCAGGTTGTTGGCAGAGAGGTAGCGCTCGGGCGCTCCGCTGGCGATGGCGAAGAAGGCGACCACCAACAGCAGCCCGGCCAGCGGCCCCAGGCGGGCGAGGGGGAGCTTCCTCACGCGCCGATCGCCGCCTCGAGCGCCGACTCGGGCGACCACTCCTCGACCGGGCGCGCCGGCGACAGGCGGCCGCGGCTCATCACCGCGATGCGGTCGCAGACGCCGAGCAGCTCCGGCAGGTACGAGCTGACCAGCAGGACGGCCTTGCCCTGAGCCGCCGCCCGCGTCACGGCCGCGTAGATCTCCACCCGGCTGGCGACGTCGACGCCGCGGGTCGGCTCGTCCAGCAGCAGCACGTCGGCGTCCTGGTGCACGAGCCGGGCGAAGGCGACCTTCTGCTGGTTGCCGCCGGAGAGCGTGCGCACCGGCTGCTGCGGCCCCCGCATGCGGACGTGCAGCTCCTCCGCGCGCGCTCGCGCCTGTCGGGCCTGGCGGTCCGGCTGCAGCACGCCGGCGCGCGAGCAGGAAGACAGGCGGGCCAGGGTCACGTTGTCGGCGACCGAGAGCGGCATCGCCAGCCCCTCGCCCTTGCGGTCCTCGCTGAGGTAGCCGAGGCCGCGCTGCAGGCGCGCCGAGGGCGATTCCAGGAGCCGCGCCCCGCGGCCGCCGATCCTCACCTCGCCGGCCGCCGGCCGGTCCAGGCCGAAGAGGGCGCGGACCATCTCCGTCCGGCCGGATCCCATCAGGCCGAAGACGCCGAGCACCTCCCCGCGGCGCAGGGTGAGCGAGGCCTCGCGCAGCGCCGGCGGACGCGCCAGGCCGTGGACCTCGAGCACGACCTCGGAGGCGCCGCCCCGCGCCCGCTCGGGGAACAGGTCGGAGACGGTGCGTCCGACCATCCGGGCGATCAGCTCGTCGTTGCCAACCTCGGCGAGCGCGCCGGTGGCGACGGTGCGGCCGTCGCGCAGGACGGTGAAGGCCTGCGCCACCGCCCGCGTCTCCTCGAGGAAGTGGCTGATGTAGAGCACCGCCACCCCGCGCCCGGCCAGACGCCGCACCAGGGCGAACAGCCGCTCGACGTCGCCGCGGGGCAGGCTGCTGGTCGGCTCGTCCATCAGCACCACCCGGGCCCGCGCCGCCATGGCCCGGGCGATCTCCACCACCTGCCGCGCGCCGATCGGCAGCGTCCCCACCCGCGCGTCGGGGTCGACCTCGGGGTGGCCGAACTCGGCGAGCACCTCGCGGGTGCGCCTGCGCATCTCGCGCCGGTCGAGCAGGCCGCGGCGCACGGGCTCCTGGCCCACCAGCACGTTCTCGGCCACCGAGAGGTGGGGGAAGAGCGACAGCTCCTGGTGGATGAGGGCGATGCCCGCGGCGCGGGCGTCGCGCGGCGAGCGCGGCGCGTAGGGGGCGCCCTCGAGCTGCATGCTCCCGGCGTCCGGGCGCAGCAGGCCGCCGACGATCGAGAGCAGCGTGCTCTTGCCCGCGCCGTTCTCCCCGAGCAGCGCCCGCACCTCGCCGGCGCGCAGCTCGAGCGAGGCGCCGTCGAGGGCGACGGTGGCGCCGAAGCGCCGGGTGATCGCCTCCAGCCGAAGGACGCTGGTCATTCCCCGGGCGGCAGGTAGGTGGCGAGCGGTGGCGACAACAGCTCCTGCACCTGCGGGGTGTCGAGGTTGGCGGGCGTCACGATCACCACCCCGGTGTCGATCCGTCGCGGGACCGGCCGGCCCCGCAGGTGGTCGGCCAGCGTCTTGACCCCCAGCTCGGCCATGCGGAAGGGCGCCTGCAGCACGAAGGCGTGCATCTGCCCGGCACGCATGGCGGTGACGAAGGCGGGTGTGGAGTCGAAACCGATGAAGCGGATCTTCCCCGCGTAGCCGCCGTCCTGCAGCGCGAGGAGCGTCCCCGAGCCGGTCGACTCGTTGACCACGAACAGCCCGTCCGTCTCCGCGCCGAAGCGGTTCAGCAGGTTCTCCGCCGCGCGCTTGGCGGTGTCGCGGGTGGCGCCCGCGTGCTGGTCGGAGGAGACGAGCGTCACCCCGGGCCAGGCCGAGGCCAGGCGGGCGAGGAAGCCCTCCTCGCGGGCGGTGGTGCTGGCCGAGCCATCCTGGAAGCGGAGCAGGATCACCTTGCCCTTGCCGCCGAGCAGGCGCGCCATCTCGTCGGCGGCCAGCTCGCCGCCCTTGCGGTTGTCGGTGGCGACGAAGCTCACGATCTGGTCGGAGGCGAGGGCGGAGTCGATGATCACGGTCGGGATGCCGAGCCGCTTCGCCTCCTCCACCGGCCGCACCAGCGCCTTCTCGTCGAGCGGAGCCAGCACGATGCCGTCGACGCCCTGGCTGGCGAAGGACTCGACCACCTGCACCTGCTGCTCGCGGTCGTCCTCGCGCAGCGGCCCCTTCCAGATCAGCTCCACCCGGGTCCCCGCCTGCTCGAGGTCGCGGGCGCCCTTGATCGCGCCGGCGTGGACGGTGCGCCAGAAGTCCATGTTCGTCCCCTTGGGGACGACCGCGATCCGCAGCGGGCGGTCCCTGCCGGGGACGCCGCCGCCCTGGTGGCAGGCAATGGACGGCGAGAGGACCGCCGCCAGGGCGAGCGGACCGAGGCGGGCGAGCGCAGCCGGGAGGCGCATCAGGCCTTCTCGACGGTGCCGGCTGCGGCGTTCCACCGCACGCGGGTCCCGCCGGAAAGCAGCGACTGGTTGGCGATGTGGGCGGCGCGGGCGGCCGGGACGCCGACCCGCACCGGCGCGTTCGGCTGCTGGCGGCTGCGGATGCAGTCGAGCCAGTTGCCGAGGTGGGTCGAGGTGCCGTCGGCCTCCGAGCGCACGAGGATCTCCGGCTCCGGCGTGTTGCGCCAGGCCTGGCCCCTGCGCGACTCCTCGGAGTAGACGAGCAGCCGCTCGCGGTCGACCTTGAGCGTGGCCTGGTCGCCGCGGAACTCGAGGCCGCCGTCGTCGATGGTGCTGGCGTAGGTGCCGGTGTGGGTGACCATGAACTCCTTCGGGTACACCAGGGTGGCGGTCACCGTGTCCGGCCACTCGATCGTCTTGATGCGGTAGTTGGCGGCGGTGGTGATCGCCGTCTGCGGGGTGTCGACGCCGAGGTACCAGTGCACGACGTCGATCCAGTGGGTGAGCAGGTCGGTGAGGACGCCTCCGCCGTAGTCGCGGAAGTGCCGCCACTCGAAGAAGCGCTCGGCGTCGAAGGGCCGCTCCGGCGCCGAGCCCAGCCAGCCCTTCCAGTCGAGCCGCGCCTGCTCCACCTGCGGGAAGCCGCCGGGCACCATCCGCTGGTGCCAGTAGGTGTGGACGAAGGTGACCTGTCCCAGCTTGCCGGAGTCGACGATCTGCTTGCCCAGGCGGAAGTGCTCCCAGCTGCGCTGCTGGGTGCCGGTCTGCACCACCTGCTTCGACCCCTCGACGGCCTTCAGCAGCGCGTCGCCGTCGGCGAGGGTGCGCGAGACCGGCTTCTCCAGGTACACGTCCTTGCCGGCCGCCACCGCGTCCTGCGCCATCTTCAGGTGCCAGTGGTCGGGGGCGCCGATCAGCACCGCGTCGATCGAGCGGTCGTCGAGCAGGCGCCGGTAGTCGGGGTGGCGCGCGCAGCCGGCGCCGGCGATCTCCGCCGCCTCCAGCATCCGCGGCTCGTAGGCGTCGCTCACGGCCACCATGGCGTTGCCGGGAAGCTCCTTCAGCAGCCGCATCAGGTAGCGGGCGCGCCCGCCGGTGCCGATCACGCCGATGCGGATGCGGTCGCCGGCCCCGAGAGCGGCCGCCGACGCCGGCCGCGGGCGCAAGGCCACGGCGGCGGCGCCGGCCAGCCCGGCGCCGATGAAATCCCGGCGGTTCCAGCGGTACGGGCTGCGGGCCATGGGCTTGCCTCCTCGGTGGGCTGCGATTATGTGCCGCGCGCGTTCGCCGTCACAACCGCACCGCCGTGTATCATCAGCCGGGGCCGCGCGCGGCCCGCTCCACGAGCCGGGAGGCACCATGCGCTGGGAGGGTCGCGAGGAGAGCGACAACGTCGAGGACCGCCGCGGGTTCGCGATCCCGGGCGGCGGCGCCGGCATCGGCTGCGGCGGGCTGCTGCTGGTGATCGTGATCTCGCTGCTGACGGGAGCGAGCCCCCGCCAGCTGCTGGCCATCCTCGGAGTGGTCCAGCAGGTGGCGCCGCAGCCGACCGAGTCGCGGGTCCGCCAGGGCCAGCCTGCGGCGGACGACCCGCAGGTGCACTTCGTCAGGGTGATCCTGGGGGACACCGAGCGCATCTGGACGGACGTCTTCCAGAGGAACGGGCGCACCTACGTCAAGCCGCACCTCGTGCTCTTCGACGAGCGGGTGGACTCCGCCTGCGGGATGGCCTCGGCGGCGGTGGGGCCCTTCTACTGCCCGGAGGACAGCAAGGTCTACCTCGACCTGTCCTTCTTCCGCGAGCTGTCCCAGCGGTTCCGCTCCCCCGGCGAGTTCGCCCGCGCCTACGTGGTCGCCCACGAGGTGGGCCACCACGTCCAGAACCTGCTCGGCGTCTCCGAGGAGGTCTCGCGGGCCCAGCACGCCGCGCGCTCTCGGGCGCAGGCGAACCAGTACTCGGTGAGGCTCGAGCTGCAGGCGGACTGCCTCGCCGGCGTCTTCGGCCACTACGACGCGCAGTACCTCGATCCCGGCGAGGCCGAGGAGGGGCTGCGGGCGGCCGCCGCGATCGGCGACGACACGCTGCAGAAGCAGTCCCAGGGCTACGTCGCGCCCGAGTCCTTCACCCACGGCTCCTCGGCCATGCGCGTGCGCTGGCTGCGGCGGGGGCTGGAGAAGGGCGACCCCGGCGCCTGCGACACCTTCCGGGCGCCGCAGTTGTAGCGCCGCGACCGCAGTGGCGTGCCGCCCGCGCGGCGACCGGCCGCGGCGAAGACCGCCAACTATACTAACAAATGATATAGCTGGAGCGCCAGCGCTCGGGGAAACCGCCTCTCGGTCCGCAAAAACCGTTGACGTCGACGCGGCCGCGACATAGCCTGACGGCGCGATGCAGGTGCTGGTCCCGACGAAGACCTGGGACGTCTGCATCGTCGGCTCGGGCGCGGGCGGCGGCATGGCGGCCAAGGTGCTGGCCGAGGCCGGCGCCGAGGTGCTCCTGCTCGAGGCGGGTCCGGCCTGGGATTCCGGCAGGGACAGCGCGATGTTCGCCTGGCCTTACGACTCGCCGCGGCGCGGGCGGGGCCACCGCGGCAAGCCCTTCGGCGAGTTCGACGGCTGCCTCGGCGGCTGGGACATCCCGGGTGAGCCGTACACGGTCGCCCCCGGCAGCCGTTTCACCTGGTTCCGCGGGCGGATGCTGGGCGGCCGGACCAACCACTGGGGCCGCATCTCGCTGCGCTTCGGCCCCTGGGACTTCAAGGGCCGCAGCCGCGACGGCCTGGGGGACGACTGGCCGATCGGCTACCAGGACCTCGCGCCCTACTACGACCGGCTGGACGAGATGGTGGGGATCTTCGGGACGAAGGAGGGCCTGGAGAACGAGCCCGACGGCATCTTCCTGCCGCCGCCGAAGCCGCGCTGCTATGAGCTGCTGATCCAGAAGGCCTGCCGGGACCTGGGGATCCCGGTGATCCCGTCGCGGCTGTCGATCCTGACCCGGCCCAAGGGCGACCGCCCGGCCTGCCACTACTGCAGCCAGTGCGGGCGGGGCTGCGCCACCCACTCGAACTTCTCGACGCCGTCCGTCCTGCTGCCGCCGGCGCTGGCCACGGGCCGGCTGACCGTCCGGACCGGCGCCATGGCCCGCGAGGTGACGACCGACGCCGAGGGGCGGGCGACCGGCGTCTCGTACGTGGACACCGCGACCGGCCAGGACCGCCACGCCCGGGCCCGCATCGTCGTCCTGGCGGCGAGCGCGTGCGAGACCGCGCGCCTGCTGCTGAACTCCCGCTCGCCCCGCCACCCGAACGGCCTCGCCAACTCCAGCGGCGCCGTCGGCCGCTACCTCACCGACAGCGTCGGGGTCCACGTCAGCGGCCAGGTCCCGGCCCTCATGGACCTGCCGCCCCACAACGAGGACGGCGTCGGCGGGATGCACGTCTACATACCCTGGTGGCTCGACAACCGGACGCTCGACTTCCCCCGCGGCTACCACGTCGAGCTGGGCGGCGGGCGGGGCCTGCCGCACTACGGCTTCCTGCGCGGGCTGGACCGGTTCAACGGCGGCGGCTACGGCCGGGGGCTCAAGGACGCCTACCGCCGGTACTACGGCTCGTTCGTGGGCTTCAGCGGACGCGGGGAGTGCGTCCCGAACCCGGACAGCTTCTGTGAGCTGGATCCGGCGGTCGTCGACCGCTGGGGGATCCCCGTCCTGCGCTTCCACTGGAAGTGGTCGGAGGCCGAGCTGCAGCAGGCACGCCACATGCAACACACCTTCCGGCAGATCGTGGAGGCGATGGGCGGCACCGTGGCGGAGCCGGAGCCGGGACCCGAGACGGGCTACGGGATCTCCACCGGGGGCGAGATCATCCACGAGTTCGGGACCGTGCGGATGGGGGACAGCCCCCGCACCTCGGTCCTGAACTCCTGGTGCCAGGCCCACGACTGCCGCAACCTGTTCGTCGCCGACGGCGGTCCTTTCGTCAGCAACCCCCACAAGAACGGCACCTGGACCATCCTGGCCCTGGCGATGCGGACGGCGGAGCACGTCGCCGAGGAGCGCCGGGGGGGGAACCTGTGAGCGGCAAGGGCATCGACCGCCGGGAGATGCTGAGGCGCTCCGGCGCGCTGCCGCTCGCCGGGCTGCTGTCGCCGCAGGCGCTGCGGTCCGCCCACGAGCACGTCGGCCGCCAGAAGGCGGCGGCCCGGGAGGGGCCGTACCAGCCGACCTTCTTCACCGCCCAGGAGTGGCCGGCCGTGCAATTGCTGGCCGACGCCGTGCTGCCGGCCGACGACCGCTCGCCGGGCGCCAGCCAGGCCGGGGTGCCGGAGTTCATCGACTTCGTGCTCACGGACCCGCTCGCGGATCCGAAGGAGCGGGAGACGCTGCAGACGCAGGTGCGGGGCGGGCTCGCCTGGCTCGACCGCGAGTGCGCGGGGCGGTTCGGCCGGAGCTTCGTGGACGCTACGGAGAAAGAGCGCGCGGCCGTGCTGGACGCCATCGCCTTCCCGGCGCGGGTGGCCGCCGGCCTGGAAGCCGGTGCCGCCTTCTTCGCCACCTTCCGCGACCTGGTGGCCTCCGGCTTCTGGACGAGCCGGGTCGGCATCGACGACCTGCAGTACAGGGGAAACACGTACGTCGCCGAGTGGAAGGGCTGCCCGCCCGAGGTGCTGTCCCGGCTCGGTCTCGAAGAGAGGTAGGAACGTCGGTGCCGCGACTCGTGCTGGTGCTCGCCTTCGCCGCTCTCGCCCTCGCGCTCGCCTCCGCCGAGTGGCCCACCCTGCAGCCCTACGCCGAGACCCTGCCCGGCTCGGCGGTGCGGCTCTCGATGACGCCGGTGCCGTTCCGGGGCGACGCTCCCGGCTTCTGGATCAGCCGGCAGGCGGTGACGTCGGCCGAGTACGCGGCCTACCTGGCCGAGCAGGCGGAGACCGGTCGCCCCGCCGCCGCCCACCGGCAGCCCGCCTCCGCCGGTCTGACCTCCTCCCCCGACCCTGACGGCGGGGAGGTGGCCCTCGTCTCCCTGGCGGACGCGCTCGGCTACACGCGCTGGCTGGCCGCGAAGACCGGCCACCGCTACCGGCTACCCAGCGAGACGGAGTGGGAGCAGGCCTGCCGGGCGGGCCAGGGGCAAGGCGGCGGGCCCGAGTGGACGCTCGCCGCCGCCCGCGGGCTGGAGCGGCCGCCGGCCCACCTGCTGAAGGCCGGCGCCCAGGCCGATGCCGGGGACGGCTGTGCCGCGGAGCGGGCAGACCAGCCGGGCGCGCTCGGCGCGTTCCGCGTCATGCGGGCCTACGAGGCCGGCCGGCCGTAGCGCGGGCCCGAACGCGTTGCGGCGGCCGACGCCGCCTCTCGTATAATCCGGGCGCCGCGACGCATCCCTTCTCCCGGAGGCCCCCATGAAGCGCGCGCTGGTCGTTCCCGTGCTCGCCCTCTTCACCTTCGTCTCGGCGAGCGCCTTTGCCCAGACGGGCTACACGCCCTCGCCCGAGAACCTGCAGGCGCGACGGTGGTTCCAGGAGGCGCGCTTCGGCCTCTTCATCCACTGGGGTGTCTACGCGGTGCGCGGCGAGGGCGAGTGGGTGATGCAGGAGAAGCGGATCACCATCCCCGAGTACGAGCGCGACCTGCCACCGTTCTTCAACCCCGTGAAGTTCGACCCGGCTGCCTGGGTGGCGATGGCGAAGGCCGCCGGCATGAAGTACATCACCATCACCTCCAAGCACCACGACGGCTTCGCCATGTTCGACTCGAAGGTGAGCGGCTACGACGTGGTGGACCGCACGCCGTACGGCAAGGACGTGCTGAAGATGCTGGCGGACGAGTGCCACAAGCAGGGCGTGAAGATCTTCTTCTACCACTCGCAGCTCGACTGGCACCACCCCGATTACTTCCCGCGCGGCGGCACCGGCCGCTTCGCCGGCCGCGACGAGAAGGGCGACTGGAACCGCTACCTCGACTACATGGACGCGCAGCTCACGGAGCTGCTGACGCACTACGGCGAGGTGGGCGGGATCTGGTTCGACGGCTGGTGGGACAAGCCGGAGGCCGACTGGCGGCTCTCCCGCACCTACGAGCTGATCCACCGGCTGCAGCCGGCCGCGCTCATCGGCAGCAACCACCACCGGCTGCCGAACCCGGGCGAGGACTTCCAGATGTTCGAGAAGGACCTGCCTGGCCACAACACCACCGGCTTCAACGACAAGGTGGAGATCGGCACCCTGCCCTTCGAGATGTGCGACACCATCAACAACAGCTGGGGCTACAACAAGAACGACGACAGCTACAAGTCGACGAAGCAGATCGTGCAGCTGCTGGTGAAGGCGGCCGGCTACGACGCGAACCTGCTTCTGAACGTCGGCCCGCGTCCGGACGGCACCATCCAGCCCGAGTTCGTGAAGCGCCTGGCCGAGGTCGGCGACTGGCTGAAGGCGAAGGGCGAGACCGTGTACGGGACCCGCGGCGGTCCGGTGACGCCGCGCCCCTGGGGCGTCACCACGCAGAAGGGCGACCGGATCTACGTCCACGTACTCGACTGGAACGACGCCGTGCTGCCGCTGCCGCGGCCGGCGAAGGCCGTGAAGTCCGCCTCGATGTTCGGTACGGCGAAGCCGGTGCCGTTCACAGTCGACAAGGACGCCCTGCTGCTGCGTCTCGACCCGAAGGCGATGGACCCGATCGACACCGTCGTCGTCCTCGACCTCGGCAGGTGAGGCGTCGGGCCGGGCGGCGCGGCCTGCGGGTCGCGCTCGCGGCGGCGCTGCCGTTTTCGGCGCTGCTCGTCTCGCCCGGCTGCCACGCCTCGAGGACCCCGGACCGGCCCGTTCTCGGCCGGGTCAACGTCGTCCTCGTGACCGTCGACACGCTGCGGGCGGACCGGGTGGGGCCGGACCTCACGCCCGCGATCTCTGGCCTGGCACGGCGCGGCGTCCGCTTCACGGACGCGCGGTCCAACGTGCCGCTCACCCTGCCCTCGCACGCCTCGATCCTCACCGGCCTCCTGCCGGCCCACCATGGCGTGCGTCTCAACGGCGTACGCCGGCTGAAGCCGGAGACGCCGACGCTCGCGCGGCTGCTGCAGTCGGCCAGCTACCGCACCGGCGCCTTCGTCGGCGCCTACGTCCTCGACCGCCGGTTCGGTCTAGGCCAGGGATTCGACGTCTACGACGACGAGATTCCCAAGGGCGAGGCGGCGACGGGTTCCCTCGAGGCCGAGCGCCGCGGCGACGTGGTCGTGGCCCGCGCGATCGCCTGGCTCCGCTCGCTGCCGGACGACGGCCGGCCCTTCCTTCTGTGGATGCACCTCTACGACCCGCACGCCCCGTACACGCCGCCGCCGGAGTGGCTGGTGCGCGCCCACGGCCAGGCCTACGACGGCGAGGTGGCCTTCGCCGACGCCCAGGTCGGCGCGCTCGTCGACGCGCTCCAGGCCACCGGACGGCGGGAGAAGACGCTGACGGTCGTCGCCGGCGACCAC
>Ga0335071_10000926_pt1 | contig 31617 bp, 17 predicted proteins | sample Lox_Sample_15_FD_206724 | JGI IMG/M metagenome (GOLD analysis project Ga0335071, IMG submission 206724) | Soil microbial communities from Loxahatchee National Wildlife Refuge, Florida, United States - Lox_Sample_1.5 | ecosystem: Environmental > Terrestrial > Soil > Wetlands | place: USA...
GTACACCGTGGCCCCGCCCGCTGGCGCCTCCCCGAGCGCGGCGATGTCGGCGGGACGCAGCCACAGGACGAGTGCTTGGCCGCGCGCATCCCCGCGCTGCACCAGACCACGCAACGCGGACTTCACCTCGCCCCCAGGAGCACCGGCGCGAAGGACCGTGCTGTGCACCTTCAGCCCGTGCCCCTTCAAGAGCGTGGCCAGGGCAGCGGCCGCGGGCTCGCCGCTGTCCCCGGTCCGATAGACCTGCTCCACCGCTCTCGGACGATCGTCCGGTCCGAGAATGGTCCGCGCGATGAGCTCTGCCTCCAGGAGCACGCCCTTGGAGAAGTACATCGGATAGAAATCGTGCTCCGCGACGGTCGGGACCTCGACGTTCGGGAAGAGGCAGGGGATGCCGTTCTCTTCGCAGAACTCGTGCACCGGCGCCCAGTTCTTCCCCCCAAGACCGGACAACACCGCGTACACCGGTTCCGCCGCCAGGTACTTCTCCAACTGTGCCCGCCAGCCGGAGGGGGGGCCCGAGAGCTCCCAGACGTCCAGCTGCCAGCGCCGGTTCGCCATGTACATGCTCTTGCTGTACTGGGTCCTTCCGGAGGTCCACATGGCCGGACTGGGCTTCAACGGGAACGAGTTCTTCTCGGCGACGAAGTGCTCTAGCACGTCGAGCACCCCGCCGCGCTTCACCGGATCGGCGTCCGGCGTGACGATCGTGGCGAAGTGGAGGAGGGTATCGGTGACGCCGGGGACTTGCCTCACGCTGAGGCTCTTCAGGTAGGCGATGAGCGCCGCCATGTCCTCGTCGCCGAGCGCAAAGCGCGGCATGAGATCGTTGAGCGGTCGACCCTGCGAGTCGAGGCCCTCTCGGATCGCCCGGGCCAGCGTCGCATCGGTGTACGGGTCGCGATTGCCGTGCAAGCTCTCGACATAGGCCAGCGCGGGCTCGCGGGCATCGTGGAGGCGAGAGTGAAACAGGTACTCGCCCGCGATGGGCGGGATCGACAGGGTGCCTTCGACCGATCCGAGACCGCTGCGCTGGTGGCAGTTGACGCAGGCGGCATCCGCACCGGTCGTCAAGAGGCCGCCGGCTTCCCGGGCCCCCTCGAGCGGTGCCCCAGAGCCCAGCACGCCGCGCAGGTAGATGGATTGCCCGACGCTGTCCGACGGCGTAGCGACGGCCGGCCCCCTTGGCGCGAGCCCGGTAAGCAGCCCGGTCACCAGAGCCAGCCAAGACGCGCTCATTGCGGCGACGAGCCTCCCCCCCCGCTGGACGCAGTCGGTACGGTCGAGGGTGCGGTCGGCGCGCGCGCTCGGGGGAAATAGCCCGGCCGCACTCGATCGCGCGGCCGCGCGGCGGCCGGGGGCTCGAACCTCGAGTCATCCAGCGGCGTATTCAGCGCCACCGTCTCGATCTGCATCCGGTCGGGAGTCTCGCCCGGCCCACCCAGGGTCGTGATGAGGAAGGGAATCTTTAGCCCCTCGAACGCCCGGTAGTCCCCGTAGGTCACCGACACCCGCCGCGGCGCTCCCCCCTTGCCGTCGGCCATCCGGTCATGCCGCGCCTCGAGGTAGGTCTCGGTGTCGACCCAGACGTCCTCGCTGCCCCCCTGTGCCAAGCGCAGGGTCAGGTGATAGGCCCTGCGCCCCCCGATCTCGTCCACGCCCTCCAGAGCCACTGCATTGCCCCGGGCGGCGTGGTCCTGGAGCGGGCCGTCGACGCCGTGCCCACCCTGCGCGAACTTCAGCTCCCCTAGCGTGAACGGCTCCAACGCCGGCCGCCCGCGGGCCGGGTGCAGTGCCCAACCGTGCACGCCATCGAAGGCGCGCACGGACATCTCTCCGAGTGCGTAGACCTCGAGGCGTGTCTTGTTGGGGCGCTTCTGCTCCAGCTGGAAGGGCATGCTGGGCACGCGGGCGTGGGCGCTCTCGATGTGGCCCTTCCACACCATCGTCTCGACCTTGCGCCACCCGTCGCGGCCGCCCCGGGCGGCCGCGTTCCGGGCGACGATCTCTTCCGCCGAGAGCCTGGCGGTCCGGCCGCACCCCGGGGCCAGCGATACAGCCAGGAGCCCGAGGGCGACAGTCGCCTGTGCCACGCGGTTCATCGCCATCGATCCGACCTGGCGCCTCACGCCGATCGCCCCCCTCTCCGCTTGCTCATGGCTTGGGCTTCGTGAAGCGGGCATCGTCCAGCCGCGGATTGAGCGCCACCTTGTCGATGATCATTTTGTGGGTGTCGGGGGAACCATCGACCGTGGTCTCCATCACGAATGGCATCATCCGCCCCTGCACCGGGCGGAAGTCACGCTGAGCCACCCACACGTTCCGCACCTTGCCATCCACCCGGTGCGGCGTGCCTTCCACCCTGACGTCGAGGAAGCTCTTCGCGTCGATGAAGACGTGCTGCACCTCACCGCTCTTCTTCGTGAGCTTGAGCTTGTAGGCGTCGCGGCCCTCGACCCGCTCCACCGACGCGAGCTCCACCTTGGTGCCACGGGCGGCGTAATCGATGAGGGGACCGCCCATCTCCCACTTGCCCTCCTGCGACTTGGCCTGCTCCGCGGTGAACGGCTCCCAGTCGTCGCGGTTCAGATACGGGCGCAAGAGCCAGCCGTTCGCGCCGTCGTAGACTTGCACCGCCGTCCTTCCCGCGAACTGGATCTCGACCCTCGACTTCTCCGGACGCTTCATCTCCACGAGGAACGGCACCTGCACCTGCTGCCGGGCTTCCTCGCCCTGGGCCGCGGCCGCCGTGCGCGATCCCTTCCCCCTCGCCATGGAGGCGCTCATGAATCTGTCGCTACGCGAGACGGAGTCGCCGTACCCAAGCTCCAGCTTCCCGTTGGCGGCCAACGACTGGACGGCCTGCCAGGCCTTTTGCCCCCCGCGGGCGGCCAGGTGTTTCTGGACGATCTGGGTTGCGGTCAGCTTGGGGGGCCCCGCCTGCTTCGAGGCCTTGGCCGATCCGGTCTGCTTCGCGGTCTGCTGGGCGGACTGGGTCTGGTTTGGCGTCTGTTTGCCCTGCTTCGCGGTCCGCTTAGGAGACTCGGTTTGGTTGGCCGCCGCCTTGGCCGTTCCCGCGTTGGCTTCGGCCGCCAGGGAAGAAGCGGGGAAGCACAGGCTGAGGAGCACACCGAGAAGCAGCTGACCCCTGTTCGACGTCATGGAACCTCCACTTTCTCCGAGGTGCTAGTCGACCACGAGCCCGTCGGCCCGGAACCCGCCGATCACCACGTTGACGCGGTCGCCACGCTTCACCATCCGGCCCTTGTTCGAGAATGCCATCCAGTAGGACTTGCCCGCCTCGGGCGGCATGCCCTGCCGCAGCGGGCCGACCTTTTCCATCTTCGGCACGACCAAGCTGACGCCCGCCCGCGGATCCACCAGCGCTGGCTCGAACTTCTTGTCGTTGAGCAGCTTGGCCCGATCCGGGTCCAAGACCCGCCAGACGAAGCGGACCAATTCTCCCGACTCCACCAGTTTCACGCTCAAGTCGTCGATGCCAAAAACAGCCTTGTAATACCGTCCAGCCTTTCCCGCGAATCGGTCCGGTTGGTACCGGCTCCGTGCAAGGGAGTGCGTGCTCGTTGCCTGGCCCTGTTCGGACCGCTTGGCCGCCTGGGCCGATGGGGCGGTCTGCGCCCGCACAGCGGGAGCGAGGGCGAGCGCCGCGAAGAGCACCGCGGCGTGCGCCCTCGAGGCGAGTCTTGCCAGGGCCACGTGATCAGGGGACATCGTTGCGTTCTCCTGTCCGTTCAAGTACCGGGCCGGGCACCCTCGGTGGGGTGCCCGGCCCGCAGTCGCGTCGCCCTAGTTTCCGTTGAAGTTGGGGCCGTTCCGGGGGATCGGGGCCGCGATGCCCATACCCGTCACCTGGACGTGAGCGGTCGAGGTCGCCGTCGAGCCCCCGGGCGCGTACTGCACATTCACGGTGCAGCTACTGCCGGGATTGACCATGAGCCCGGCCGCGCACGTGCCGCCGGTGATGCTGAAGACCGTGGCCGCGGGGCCGGCAGTCTTGATGATCGCCGGCGCCGCGGTCAAGGTGAAGGGTCCCGCATTCGCTCCCGTGGCGGTGTTACTGACGGTCACCACGCCGTTCTTGGTGCTGGTGTTCGCCGGGGTGGTGGTCAGCACCGGAACAGGGGCGGAGAAGGCCAGCGTCGCCCCGGTCACCCGGAAGCTCACGGCGTTCGAATTCCCACCCGCCGTGGTGACGGTGATGTTGTGAAGCCCGAGGGCGGTGGCCGGCTGCATGGTGAGGGTGGCCGTCACGGTCGTATCGTTCACCACCGTGACGTTGCTCACCGAGATGTTGGGAGAACCCGGAGCGTTCACCGATGTCACGCCCAAGAGGCCCGTCCCGGTGAGGGTCACGTTGACGCTCGTGCCACGCGCGCCCGAGCTGGGCGAGATGGAGGTGAGCGTCGCCGGGGCGAGCACCGTGAAGGTCACGGGGTTCGTGGTCCCGGCGGGGGTCGTGACGGTGATGTTCTTCGGTCCCAGCGTCACGGCCGCCGTGGGGGTGAGCGTCGCCGTCACGGTGGTGGCGTTCACCGCCACGAAGTTGGTGACGGTGACGTTCGCCGGGGCGTTCACCGAGGTGGCGCCGGACAGGCCCGTCCCGGTGAGGGTGACGTTGGTCGCGACGCCGCGCGGGCCCGAGTTGGGCGAGATGGAGGTCAGCGTCGGACCGACCACCGTGAAGGTCACGGCGTTGCTGGTCCCGCGGGGCGTCGTGACGGTGACGTTCTTCGGCCCCAGCGTCGCGGCAGCCCCGATGGTGATCGTCGCCGTCAGGGTGGTGTCATCGAGCACGGCGACGAGAGTGGCGGAGACGTTGGGAGTGCCCGCAGTGTTCACCGAGGTGGCCCCGGTCAGGCCGGTGCCGGTGAGAGTCACCGCCACCGTGGTGCCGCGCAAGCCTGAAGCTGGGGAAATGGAGGTCAGGACCGGCGCCCCCAGAGCCGCGAACTCGACCGCACCCGCGTCGACCGCGCCGTTGGTCTTCCTCGCGCTGCCGTAGAAGTCGGTGCTGGGCGCGATCGCGTAGGTCGCCGCCGTGGATGAGATGTAGTTGATGACCGGCGAACCAGCGGCGGGCCCGTAATTGCCGAGCGGCGCGTTGCTGACCGGGTTCGCGAGCGCCAGCGGGCCAAACCTCATGTTGACCCAGTTGTTGCCCTCGTCCACCGTGGCCGACGGGCTCAGGGTGAACACCTGCCGCGGCAACGCGTTGGTCTCGTTGGTGCCCGGAACGAGTTGCCAGTCGCAGGGGATCTGGATCCCGGCCGCGTCCCTGCACACGTCCTCCGGCGGTACGCGGGACCCGTTGCAGTACTGGTTCAGCACGGTCGGATTGGACCCGGTGTTGTTCGCCCCGGGATAGTCAGCGGCGTCCGTCAGCACCGAGTACGTGGGGAAGAGCTGGTACCCCGAGCTGTGGTTGCTCGGCCCCGAGTCGCCGCGAACGCCGATGTCCCAGTAACTGACGGGGTTGACGCAGGCGCCGGTGCCTCCGGTGATGATCTGGCCGGAGCCGTTGGCCGCTGCGGAGTCCGTCGACGGCTGGGGGGGCACCGGGGTGGTGGTGAAGGCATCGAACAGCCCGATGATGCTCTGCAGGCCCGTACTTCCGGTGCCGCTGGGTGGGGTCACCCCGATGAAGAACGAGCGGTTCTGCCAGATCACGTTGTTGTACAGGAGCGGAACCGAGTAGTGCCCGCAGGATCCGCTGGTTCCATGCCCGCTCGGGCAGGAGAAGCCCGCCAACGTCTGCAGGTTCGCCTGCAGCACCGCGCTGTTCGTGACGCTCACCAGCCCGGCGACCTGTGGGCAGGATTGCGAGCCATTGCCCGTGACGCAGTTCTGGGCCGGGGCGCTCGCCAAGGGTGCGAACAGCGAGCCCAGGAGAACTCCGGACGAGGCGGTGGTGTCGTTGGAGATGATCGTGTTGTTGACGATGTTCACGGCCAGCGCGTCCTGGAGCGACACGCCACCGCCGTCCCAGCCGGCCACGTTGTTGGCGATGATGTTGTTGGTGACCTTGACCGAGTTCCAGGTGCAGCTGGACAGGTCAGCGGTACACGCCGACGCCCCGTTCGGTAGGTTGACCACGTCCGAACCGTTGACGTGCTGCAATCGCAGTCCGCCGCCGCTGCCGCTCTCGGCGGAGTTGCCCATGATGAGGTTGGCGTTGATCACCAGGCCCGGACCGGTCCCGTCGCCCGGCGTGATCGTGGTGGGATCCGGAACGCAGTCGAGGTCGGTGGTGCCGCCGCACGTGGGATCGACGTCCGGAGCGCCCATGACGAGCAGGCCGCCGCCGTTGGTGGTGATGGTCGGGTTGGTGCTCTGGTTGAACAGGATCTGGTTGTGCTCGATGAGGCCGTTCTTCGTGAATCCGATATGAGCGATTCCCGCACCATCCCCCGTGCTCAGGTTCCCGCAGACCCAGTTGTAGCTGAACCGGTAGTTGTCGGAGCCGTTGCAGATGGTGGCGCCACCTGCACCCGCCGGGGTGGAGGAGAAGAGCTCGTCTCCCATCGAGGAGTTCTGCCGGATGGCGTTGTTGTGGATGTTCACGTTCTGGTTGAAGCAGAACGGCAGGGTCTGGTTCGTGACCGCGCTGGTCTCGCACGAGCCCGGATCTGGGTTGGTCGCCCCCTGGAGATACGCGTCCGGATGCTCACCCTGCCCGACGGTGATGCCCCCGGAGAGCGATCCGGTGTTGCCGTAGACCCGGTTGTTGGAGATCTCGACGTTGTGCCCCCAGCCGTGCACCTGGATGCCGCCCCCGCCCTGGGAGCTGTTCGTTACGGCCAGGCCGTCGATCCGCGACGGGTTGCAGAGGAAGTTGCTCGGGTAGGGATTGGGGGAGGTGCAATTACTGGTCGTCAATAGCGTCGTGCCAGCCGGGAAGATGTCGGCAGCGAACGGTAGCGATCCGGACGGGAAGTGGACGCCCTTGGACAGGACGGTGATGCCTGCGCCTTCATACGCGCCCAGGAGGGTGGGCTCGATCAGCTGCTCCGCCAGGTTGCCGTTGAGGGAAGCATCCCATCCGACCGTCGCCTCGAGCGGCAGCCGGTCGACTTGCGGGTTGTTGTTGACGGCGTTGTCGAACGGATTGAAGTAGTTCCAGCGTGTCCCGTTCGTGCTGCCGCAGGTGTACGCGCCCGTCGGGTCGTACGGGTTGGAAGCGCTGATGGGCGTTCCGTTGAGCGCCAAGCCGAAGAGACAGACCACCTGCCGGCGCCACGGGTCCAACTTCGTCGGACCCGACGGGTGGGTGTTGGCGTTGATGATGCTGGAGGCGGCTCCCACACCCTGCAGCCGGACCGGCTTCCACATGAGCACCAATTCGTTGTAGACGCCCGCTGGCACGATGATCAGATCGCCCGGCGCGGCGGCGTCGATGGCCGATTGGATCGTCTGGCCCGCGGCGAGCCGGGTCGGCGCCTTGCCCCCGATGGTGACGGTCACGGTGTCGATCGATTGCCTGCCGTTGGCGGCCGTGATGACCAGCTGACCGCACTGGGCGGTCGAGCCCCCGTACTGCGTCTGCTGCTGCAGGGCGCAGTTCGGCACGCCGGTGGGCACGGTCACGGTGATCGCTGTATCCGACCAGGAGGTCACCGCTGCGATGACACCGCCGATGGTGACAGTCCCCAGCGTTGCGCCGAAGCCGTAGTGGCGGGTGATCTTCTTCTGGTCGAAGGGAGAGGTGGTGGTCGCGGGCCCGGAATACCCGTAGTTGTCCACTTGCTGGTCGCCCAGCGCGTTGAGGGTGAGGGTGTGACCGGCCGCGCTCACCCAGGGTCCGACGCCGTCGCCGTTCACGCTGCTGAGCGCCGGCGTGGCGTCCGGATAGTTGCAGTCGGGATGATTGTAGCCTTCCGAGAAGGCGGCGGTGGGCACGACCGGCGTGTCGAAGTACCCGGTCTGGCCCGGCATGAACGGCAGGTGGTAGCAGAACTGGCTATAGCCCGTCTGGTACAGGGCATCCGCGGTCGTTCCCGACCCCGGATCGTTCATGCACATCACCATCGTGGTGGGGCCATACCCCGTCGGGTTGGGCGGGTTGACCTCCCAGGTCGAGTAGTTCAGGCCGTTGTAGGCGCCGAACTGGTCAGAGTACACGCGCGAGACCTCGTTTCCGGCCCAGTCCTTGACGGATACGGGCAGGTAGGCCGGGGCGAACTTCTCGCCGAACTGCGGGGAGAACGGATCGAACTCCGCGGTGAAGTCGTCGGTGATGACTCCCGTGAAGTGCGACGCGACGTGGGTGGGGGTGAAGATGTAGAACTTCGCCAGCGCCGACATCCCGTCGGTCAGGGTGATTTCCTTCCGGTCGCAGAGGTTCCGCGTCGCTCCAGCGAACGGTGCCACCTCCTCCGATCCCGGGAACAGGCTGATGAAGTCGGGCACCACACGTGCCTCTCCCACGCACTTCCAGAAGCTCTCCACGCTCCCGGTGTCGCCCTCGTGGCGTGGCAGCACGCCGAGATCGGTGGTCGGGTTCAGCGGGTTGTTGCGGTTGTAGGCGGCGGCCACCGAGGCCTGGTCGGGCACGATGAAGATGTTGCCCAGGCCGACGAACTGCTGCACCGCCGGCGCGATGTAGTTGTCGCCGATGAGGATGTTCTTGTCCTCCTCCTTCACCAGCTCGTAGCCCGGGGGAACCACCACCTCAACCACGTACTTGCCCGGGGGCAGCATCGGCGTGCCCGCGGAGGTGCCAGGGACGAACGTCACCGGCGTGGTGGAGCCGCCGAACCGGTACGGGTCGCTCGCGTCGGGATTGGTGACGCAGGAGGTGCAGTTCGTTCCGCTGGGCTTCCCCGTCGCCGGATCGATCCCGGTCACGCTCGGGAAGCCATAGATGCCGTCGTACGGAGCCGGCTGTAGCTGGTTCCAGTTGTGCATGCCGTCATAGCACTTGAACTGGGAGTTATTCGGCAACGGAGTGGGGGACGCTCCGCCATGCTGGGAGTTGTACCAGTTGAGCCACTGCGGCTGGTTCTGCAGCGAGTAGAAGAAGGGGTCGCTGGTCGACTGGCCCGGGCAGTTCATGTTGGGAACGCCATCGGACCGGAACCCCTGCGCCCAATCGTCGAAGCTGGTCGTGTCGGTGAAGTCCACGAGCGTCAGGGTCGGGGTGATGCCGTCGGCGGCGAAGCTCTCCCGGTAGAGGTTCACGCGGACGTGCGGGACGAGCGGCTCCCAGCTGAGCTGCAGGAGCAACTGCGGGTCGTCGAACGGCCGAGTCGAAGCATAGACGACGTGGCCGTGGATGCCGCCGTTCTCGCTCGTCGCGAACGGCTTCTTGCCGAACTCCAGGAACGAATTCTGTCCGGTGTAGCCCTGCCAGCCGTAGGAACCGAACCAGATGGGAGGATCGATGCGGCCGGTCGAGAGTCTCGTGGTGCAACTGACGTTGCCCGAGCTGCTGGTGGTGCAGCCGCTGGTGGGCGGATCGCTGGTGGCGGGGCCACCGGCGACGGACTTCCCCGAGCAGTCCGCGCCCGCGCAGTAGACGGCACCCGGCACGCGCAGGTTCGCCGGCACGGAAATCGCCTCGAAGGTGTTGGCCATGTTCTGGCCGATGGCGGAGCTCCCGCACGTCCCGTTCGTACACGTCCCATCGGTGGGCCCACCCGAGTCGTAGACCACGTGAACTCCCGTGGACTTGTAACTGGTGGAATCCGTCTCGATCACGTACCAGTTGAAGAGCGGGAACACCTCGTTGAAGCCGGCATAGCCGTAGAGGTCGGTGTTGTTGAAGTTGGAGAAGCTGCCATCGCGGAAGCGGATGTTGGTCGACACCAGCGGGAGACCGGGCTCCAGGTCGTTTCCCGAAGGATCCTTGTCGGACAGGCCGTTGGACGCCCCGTTGATGTCCAGGAACGTGCGGGTGTAGATGTTGGCCTGCCACTGGTGGACCGCGACCTCCTGCATGTCGACCGTGGCGGGGCCGGTCGTGCTCCCCGGCGGACAGATGCCGCCCTCGGTGGTGCTGCAGCCCAGTCCGACCGGCGTCGTGATGCCGTCGACGATCTGATCGTTCCACTGGTCGAAGATGGTGAGCTTCCAGTTACCCGCCGGGATCCCGGTGAGGTCGAAGTTCCCTTGGTCATCGCACTTCGCGAAGGCGAAGTCCGCGCCCTCTGGATCTCCCAGGCTGACGTAGCACTGGGTGAAGGCGAAGCTGTCGCGCGAGCCGCTTCCATAGAGCCGCTCGTCTGGCGGCCGGCTCATGCGGGCGGTGGTCACGTGACCCTTCACCTCGTTGCCGCAGGAGGTGTTGGAGGCGCAGACATCCGCCTTGCGGTCGTTGATGATCTTGGGGTTGGCGAAGCCGATGCTCACGTGATACCCGGCGGGCCCGAACTCCTGGAAGTAGGCCGGCTCGCCGATGCGCAGGAAGGCCTCGTGTGCCTTCTGGCCGTCCAGGGTGTTGGTCTGCAACCACTCCTCGCCTCGAGCGATGCGGTCGGCGCCCGGTGTGGCCACCACGTCGTATCTGCCCTGGTAGAGGTTGTTGACCACCGCGTGGCCGGCCAGTGGGGACAGGGTCTTGCCGTCGGATTCGTACTTGGGGCAGGTGACGATCATGCCCACGATGCCCTTCTGGCACCCCTTGGCGTTGGGGTCGGCTGCGCACTGATCGGGCGTGGCGACGCTGCCCGCCATCTGGGCGTTCAATGTCACCTGCTTCGAGATCGGGCACGCGTCCATCCCGGTAGTCGGATCGATGGTGCCGGCCAGGCTGTTGGTGAGCGGCATGTTGAACATGTCGTAGGTGGGCTGGCCGGTCGTGTCTCCGGTCCCGCCGGCCTGGTCGAACAGGGTGATCTCGAAGCCTCCCAGACCGGGCTCCTGCGGCGCCAGCACGTCGATGCCGCCACCCGCGTCGTGCTCTCCATTGAGCGGGTAGTCGTCCTCGAATACGAACACGCTCAGCTTGGCCGTAGGATTCGGGGTGGGCTCGGTGAGCACCAGCACCGCGGTCTGCCCCGCGGCGATGGGAGCGCCGCCCATCCCGTGGCCGCAGCTGCCAGCGGCCACCCCGGCCGGGGAGCAGTCCGGCGCCCCACCGTACCCGGAATTGAACGGATCGGCCGCGTCACCCGGCAGCACCGAGATGTAGTAGCGCTTGGTCGGATCGAGGTGCACCTTGCTGGGATCGACAGCCGTGAGCTGCGTGGCACTCGTCCGGCAGGCGCCATTCCCCACGTCGCACACGGCCTCCACTCCAAGCAGCTTCTGGCCCGACTCGCAGGACGCCGACCCGGTGCAGCCCTGGGCCACGATCGGCATGTAGCTGGTGTGGAAGTTCGTTCCGAAGACCGCGGGGGTTCCCTGGGACGTGACCGTCGGGCAGCCCGCCGGCAGGGGATTCTGCGTGCAATTCGGGTCGACGTAGAAGGTGCGGTCTTCCTCGATGATCCAGCGGTAGTCGCTGATGACGGTCGCCTTGTTCGCTCCGTCCACGACCGTCACCGTCGGCCCGTTCGCCGTTGGGAAGGTAAGGGTTGCGGTCGTAACCGCACCCAGCGTGCCCAGCGAACTTTGGGGCCGGAAGGTGAAGGTGTAGGTGCCGGCCGCGGTCACGGTGGCGGTGAATCCGCCGTTCGCATCCAGCACGGCCGAACCCGTGCCCGGCCCTCCAGATAACGTCACCGTCAACGGAGCCGCTGCCGTCGCGCCCGCGACCGTCAAGGGCAGGCCAGCCCCGTCCCTGCAACCGCCCAGGACGCCAGGCGTCTTGACGGCGAGATAGGTCGCCAGGTTCGAGGGGAAGGCGGGTGCCGAGCAAATGACCCCGATACTCGGGTCCACGACGTTCGAGGGAGCGAGAGTCACGGTCGCGCTCACGCCGGAGGAGCAGGTCGCCGGGGTGACGGTTCGGTCGACCGTTCCGTTCGCGCAGTAGGTGAAGGAGTCGCAGTACGCGCTCGACGAGCAGGCGCCCGTCGCGACGTAGGTGAAGGTGCCGTCCTTATTCAGCGCCACCGTACCTTTTTGAGGCGCGGCGAGCAGCGCGACCCCGTAGACGTTGACGTCGTTCGCGATGACGCCCTTGGACGGGTCGGACACGGTGATCGTCCGGCCGGCGAGCCAGGCGGGGTAGTTATCGGGGACCGCCGTGGCAGCGGCCGCCCCCGGCGTGGAGGGCACCGTGCCCCCGTTGACGCTGAGGTATGCGAGCATGCCGCCGTCGCGCCAGAGCGCATTGGCGGAGAGGCTGAGCTCGCGGTCGAAGACCGCCAGGGCCGGCGTGGTGCAGGTCGTTGCGGGTGGGACCGGGGTGCAGGCGGCGGGAGCGTTCACCATCACATCGACCGTCTTGCCCGCGGCCATGAACACCTCGCTCTGCACGCGCGACACGCCAGGCAGGGGATTGCCGTCCTCGGCGACGAGGCTGAACCCCGGGACCGGGACGGCCGCGGTGCCCGCGGCCACGATGGGGGGGGTGGTCAGCGATCCCACGACCGACGGCACGTGCATGCGCAGGCCGGCGTTGACGAGGCGAACGAGCACGTTGCCGGTGACACCGCTCGCGGGCGCCGTATTGAACAGGGATCTTGCCGAGTGGGTCTTGTCGAAGGCAACGCCGTTGACGAGGTAGTAGAGCGGTGTGTAGTTGACCGCAGGTGGATAACAGGTCTGGTAGGTCGAAGAGCTCGGGTCGCCGCAGCCACCGGGCTGGCCGGACCACACCCTCGTCTCGCTGAATCCGGCGGTGCGGACCGCGGCGTCCACGGTCCCGTTCTGCACCGGGTCGATCTCGCTGAGCAAGACCGGCACCTCGGCGGCGTAGTTCACGCCCGGATAAGCCGTGCCCGCGGTTCCCCCGCTCGGCGCGGTGGTGACGACGAGGATGCCGTACAGGCCCATGGGGCCCTGGATCGACGGGTGCGTGCCGGACTCGATGAGGTAGGTGCCCGGCCGAAGCCCAGTCCAGGTGAGCGACGTCGTCGCTCCGGGTGCCACCTCCGTGGCGAACGATTGTACGCGCGCGCCCTGGACCGGCGGCGTTCCCGGCACGTCCGCGGGTCCGGCGATGGGCCAGGTAATGTTGGCTTGGGCATTCGAGTGGTCGGGGCTCGGCGTCGTGGTCCGCTGCGTGACATCGCCGAGACCGCCGCCCAGCTGGCCGACGATCACCAGCGAGGTGGGGATCCCATTGGTCCCGGTCGCGGTCGTGAACGACAGGTTGTTGGTCAAGTTGATCTGCAGAACCTGTCCCGTCGGAACCGTGATCACGACGGGCGACCACCCCGCCGTGGCCCCGCTGAGGGCGAAGCAGCTCGCGCTCGGGAGGGGGTTAGCCGGCACGGCGCTACCGCAGGTGTATCCCCACATCGGCACCAACGAGCCGTCGGGAAGCGCGGTCGGCGCGAAACCCGCGGTCAGGTTGATCTGCTGCTGCGCGAAGGCCGCGCCGCTCGGGAGGAGAACCGAGAACGCGAGCGCGGACCGGATCAGGATCGTCTGGAAGGTATTGGATCGCATTGCGGTCCTCTCGGTTCTACATCGATTCGTCGATCACGAATTCACGCGAATCGACGAGCATCATCATGAGCATGCCGCCCGGAAAGATGTTGTTGGTGGTGATCTCGCGCTCGTTGTGCGAGTGCCACATGAACGCGAACCCCGCCTCGCCGGTCGGCGAATTGGCGATGGTGCCGGACGGCGGCGTGGTCCCGGTGGAGCCGACCGCGCGGACCGTGGCGTCGGGTCCGAGATAGGGGCTCCCCCCGAACCAGGGGCCGTTCGTGAAGATGTTCGGGTCGGGTAACGTCATCGGACCGCCCCCTCCGACGTCGCCGAAGGGGTTGACCTGGAGCGGCTTGTTGTGGTCCTGGCACCACTCGAAGTAATTGATCGCGGTGGGGGCGATCGTGTTGTAGCCGTTCGCGTCAGGCGTGCACGGCAGCTTCGCGGCCGGATCGCTGGACCCGGGATTGTGGCCGTACATGTCCCAGTTGAGACCCTTGCCGGTGTAGTAGTAGATCCCGTCCATCGCCTGGCCCGGGGTCGTGGTCGTGGTGAAGAGCAGCGGGCCGGCCAAGCTGTTCGGGTCGGTCTGGCTCAGGATCAGGTTGCCGTCCCGTGCCAATACCCGGACGTGATTGCCGTGTTCGTGGAAGGGGTGCTGCCAGCGGCCCTGCCCGATGATGCGCAGGAGCGTCATCTCGCCGGGGTGCATGTGCGGGTTGCCGTTGTACGGCTGGTGCGGGTATTGCGGAGCGTAGTTCGTGTCCATGTTGTCCGGCATGGAGCGACCGTTGATCATGAAGTACGCGGGGCGGTAAGGCTCGGTGGGGACGCTGAGGCTGCACCCGGGCGCTCCGGGGGCGCAGCCCCCCTTCGCCTTGATGGCCGTGACCTGGTCCAGCGCTTGACTGTGGATGCCGGGATCCATCTCCGAGAACTGGAACAGGTACTCGCGGTCGTAGCAGGTCGTCGCGTGGTCGTAGGCCGCGGCGGCGAGCCTGAAGTCGCTCTCGCCCCACGCCGCCTTCGCCTTGGAGTTGGCCCCCGGGTTCGTCGCCGGCAGCCCGCTCGTGGCCGAGGCCGAGGGGATGCCGATCGAGCCGCAGACGCCGGGCGGGGTGGCGGGCAGCACCACGATGGCTCCGTACAGGCCCATCTCCACCTGCAGGTCGCCCTGGGTTCCGCTGTAGTACGCGCGGGTTCCGGGGGAGTCCGCGGTGAAGGTGTAGGTGACCGTGTTGCCCGGCGTGGCTTCGCAGGTGAGGAGGCCCTGCACGCCGACCGGCGAAGTCGCATTGCAGCTCGTCGTCACGTTGAAGCCGGGGAACAAGATCGAGGTGTTGCCGGCGCCGGCGGGGAGGCTGTTGGTCAAGGTCACCGTGACCGTCTGATGCTCGGTGACAATGAGGGTCGGGCCGGGGATCTGCATCGTGCTGCAGAAGGCCGGGATGGTGAGGGTCCCCGGGCGGAAGCTGCCCGCGGCGGGTGGGGCGGTGCAGCCGTATCCCCACGAGTACACCGACTGCCCATCGGGCTGCGAGATGTAGCCCTCGCCCGCGACCAGGTTGAAGCCCGGGCCGGTGATGCCCGGCACCGCGGCGCGCGCCGCCGTCGCGAAAACGAGCGCCGCTGCCACCGGCGCGAGGGAAAGCAGGCGACCGTTCGAGATCGCGTGAGTCACGTTCTTGAATGCGCTCATCGCCGCTCTCCTAGAGGGTGCATGCCCGGGTGGTCGGGTCGACCTTGGTGCACACGTGAACCTCGGTCATCAGCCCGCCGAAGTTCTCCGCATCGTTTGACAGGTGGTCGAGGTTGGGGGTGTAGAGGTAGAACACCTGGCCCGGCAAATACCCGGTGGCATCCAGGATCACGTCGAGCGACTCGCCGCCGGCGAGCGTGATCGAGTTGGTGGCGTAGTACAGGTTGTTCCCCGCCTGGTCACGCAGGAGCTTGGCGTTGTACCCGATCACCTTCATCGGGATCCCGAGCGAGGCGAGCGTCTGGTATTCGGTCACGTCGAGGGACGAGATCCGCAGGAGCGCCTTCCCGCCCGCCGGAATGTTGATGATCGAATCGAGCGGCTGCGAGAAGTGTGGGACGCCGTCGACCGCGTTGGTGGTGATGGGCCCGGAGATCACCGTGTCCGGGTAGCTGCGCCCGTTCAGGAGGAAGTACTTGTCTTTCATGTCGGCGAAGCCTTCCGGGTTGAAGGTCATGCCCACGAAGTGAAAGTTCGGGTCGAAGCCGTGGATCTGGATCGGGTACTCGACGTCGTAGTAGGTCGAGCCGTCGCCGTCGTTGTAGGCGTAGTTGCCGGTCGCGGCGCGGGCGCTGGGGTTGGCGGTCGCCCCGCCCGCCGGCAGCGGATTGCTGCACAGGATGTCGTTGGCGGAAACGCATGCCGTACGCAGGTCGTTGTCCTGGGACCCCCGCGCCGCGAAGAGGCTCGCGCCGACGGGAACGCGGTTCTGCCGCGGCCTCACGTACAGCTGCCCGACCATGCCCATCTGCAGGTGCTCGGGGGGCGTGATGTGGCAGTGCCAGAAGTAGGTGCCCGCATCAGGGGCGAGGTAGTAGTAGGTGAAGCTCCCGCCGATGTTGATCGCGACGGAGGCATCCGGCACGCCGTCGTAGAACGCCGAGGCGTTGGGATATCCGTGGAAGTGGACGGTGTGCTGTTCGAACAGGTCGGGACGCATGATCATCCCGACGTTGGTGAGCGTCAGGAAGAACTCGTCGTCCTCGTCGATCACCATGAGCGGCGCCGGGATGTTCCCGTTCATGACCCCGACGTCCATGATCGGACGCGGGTCGACGTGACCATCGATGCCGGGCACGGAGGACGCGGTCGCGTCGGGTGACTCGTTCACCTCGGCGAGGTTGGAGGTTGAGTTCGTGTACTGGAAGGCGTAGCTGCTCGGGAAAAAGGAGTTGGGGACGCCCGCGGCCGTAACCGTGAAGGTTCCGGTATAGCCCGTCAGATCGCTTCCGTTCCCTTGCCCGATGACGACCTGATCGCCCACCTTGAAAGGCGATGCCGTGTTGAGGACCACCGTCACCGTGTTGGTGATTTCGCTGATGTCGTAGATGGTGAAGGTGTAGGCGACGTTGTTCGCGATTCCAATGGCTCCGTGGTAGTTGACGGAGCCGGTGCTCGGGTTCACCGCCGGATAGCCCGGGGGCAGCGCGGCGACGGCGCTCGCCGGAACGTATGGAGCATTGAAGTCGCCCGGACTCACCGCGCCGGAGTTACCGCTGGCGATGTCGGGAAGCCCGGAGAGCGGCCCGAACGAGAACATGTACGTCTGGGTACCGTCGCCCATCGTCGAGTAGCCGTCGCCGCCCGAGATCTGCTGGCACTTGATGGCGCCGTTCACGTTGGCAGTCGGCGCGAGATAGCCGGCGCTACCCACCGCGAGCGTGGTCGGGCCGAGATAGGCGGGCTCCGAGTTGTTGTCGTGGAGGCTGGATGGGTGGGTGATGGTGCTGGTCGGACACTGGACGCGGAACGACTGCGCGCCGGCGGGCAACGCGAGCAGGCCCAGCAGAACCGCTGGGACGCCCCGAATCAATTCCTGCCTGAACATTTGTGACCTCCGGCTACTCATGCGAGATTTCCGACCGAAGACCGCGAATCAGCCCTCGGCGCCGTTCGTCGCATCGAACCCCTCGCAATCGAGGGGACCGGGGCCGAGGGGCGTGGCCGCAGGGTGGGCGTAGCTCGGGCGGCCAGCCTCGCCACGCGGGGGAGACGGAGGAGGGAGCTGGCCTCCTCGAGGAGAGAGCACGGCCATGACCCTACCCCTGACAGGGTGACGGCCTCGCCGAGAGACCTGGAGTCGAAGTCCAGAACGAATGTCCAGACCAAGGCACCCGCCGCTCTTCCCGGGGTACTGCCCAGCGTCTTCCTCATCGGCCCCTGCTTCGTTGGAGACTGGAACGTCGGTGCTATCGACCACACTCAGCGGCTTGGTGCCCGTCTATGCATCCTCGGTACCAACCCCGAGAAACGGCCCGCACACAGCGCTGCCTGACCGCGAGTTCGTTCCGCCGCGGCAGTGAGGTCATTCAGTCCTTTTCGCCTTGGAGAGCCACGTCCGATAGGATCGCGGTCGGGCTCCTCCGCTCGACGGACCTGGATCTCTACTCAGCGATCCCCGACCTCGAGGCCGACCCGTGCGGGGATTGCGTTCCAACTTGGAGCTTGGCGAGACCGAGGGACGGAGCGAGCCCTCTGCCGGACCCTATTGACAGCCCGATTGGCCCGGTAACCTCTCGCCTTCCAGTGTGTTGTATGGGGACGTGGCTACAAAGTGGAACAGGTGGAACTCCCCGCGTTCGCATCGACCGAGCGGAGCGCGGTGGGCTCCATTCAGAGTTCCCTTGTTTTCCAGACACCCAGCGTGGACTCTGGCCTCTCCGCCCGCACCCTCATCAACGGCTTCGCCCAGGTTTCTTTGGCGCAGCGGTTGCTTGCGGACCGATCCGGAATACGAGATGTCTCCTGGTCAAGAGCCCGGGCAGGCGCCCCCAGCCCCTCTCTTTGCGGAAGGTGAGGGCGAGGTTTCGGTTCAGATCGATCTGCTTCGAGCGGAGCTCTACCGGCTCCTCGACGAGCTCGCGCGATCGAAAATCGAGGATCGCCAGGAGCTCTACGGCGAGTTCGAGCAGTCCTGGGCGCTCTTCAAGAGGGCGCTCGACTCATCTACCCCACACTGGGATCAATAGGCACCGACTCTAAGCGATCCGCAGGCTCCTCCCCGGGAGTGCTTTCCGGGGAATGGGGCACCGTCCCATAAGCCTGAAGCTTCCGCCACAGCGTGTTCCTGGCGATGCCCAGCGCCTTGGCCGCCGTCGCCTGGACCCCTCGACTCGCACGGAGGGCGGCAAGCACGTGCTCCCGCTCCACCTGGGCGAGCGTGGGAAACCCCCCGGGCGACGGGGGCGAGGACGGGGTTCGAGCGATTTCCTCCGGGAGGTGATGCGGCTCGACCAGGGCTCCGTCGGCCAGGGCGGAGGCGCACCGCATTGCGTTGGAGAGCTCCCGGATGTTGCCCGGCCAGGCGTACCTGAGCAGGAGCGCCTCCGCGGCGGCGCTGAGCTGGCGGGGGGGCTCCCGGTCCAGGGCGAGGAAGAGCCGCGCCAGGGGAATGATGTCTTCGGTCCGCTCACGCAGCGGGGGCAGCCTGAGCGACAGCACCTTGATCCGGTAGTACAGGTCGGCGCGGAAGAGGCCGAGTCCGACCAGCGCCTCGAGGTCCTTGTGCGTGGCGGCGATCACCCGGACGTCGGAGGCGATGGCGCGGGTTGCGCCGACCCGCCGGACCTCGCCGTCCTGAAGCACCCGGAGCAGCTTGACCTGGAGCGACGGGGGGAGGTCCGCCACCTCGTCAAGGAGCAACGTACCCCCGGAGGCGATCTCGAAGAGGCCGGGCTTGTCCGAGACGGCACCGCTGAACGCCCCGCGCACGTGGCCGAAGAGCTCGCTCTCGAGCAGCTCCCCCGGGATCGCGCCGCAGTTCACCGGAACGAACGGCTTCTGGGCCCGCGCACCATTGAAGTGAAGCACGCGGGCCAGTACCTCCTTGCCGGTCCCGGTCTCACCCAATAGGACCACCGGAGCACTGGTCTGCGCGATCGCCTGCGCTCGCTGCAGGAGCACCTTCATGGCGGGGCTGCGAGCCTCGACGAGCCTGCAGTGATGAAGGCCCTCGCTCGTCACGCGGTGCCCACAGGCGCGGCACCGGCTATCCCCCGCGCCGAATGGTTCGCTGCAGCCATTACCGAGTGGCATCGGATGGCGACTTGTCGTCGGCATGCTGCCTTAGCCCGGCCCTGTTGGGTCCCAATTTCGTTGGCGCGGCCGGCCTCTACGATGTGTTGTGGGGTTGCAATATGGAAGGATCCCGGTCGCTGTTTTCCTGTATCTGATCCAGGGGACACCGAAACTGGCGCGAGCCGGGCAGCGTTCCTTTCTTCCACTCGTTCCACGGCTCCGGCTTCAAGTCCCCACCTCACAATCACTGCGGAAGCCACCACACGCCGCCGTGCGTTCTTCCTCGCGGCCTAGCGGAAGTTGTTGTTGTTGAGGATGAGGTCAAGTCTCCAAGCGTGTACAGGTTGGACTCTCGGTGAAAAACGTTGAGCGAGCGGACGCCCTCGGTACGAGAAGACTCCAAGTGGCGGCGGGCCCTGGCGGAAGTTCGGGGCGATAGGGTGGAACAGGACCCCGCACTTGGACTTGCCGAGGCCCGCTTCTTCCACCGTCCTTCTCCTGGGAAGCCCCCACGGGGTTGGGAGGCCTGAGGCGTCGGCGCTCCATCGGACTCGCCGCATCCTGCCCGGATGTGTGGCCCTGCCTCGGCGCCGAAACGCCCTAGAAGACCTGGTACTGCACTCCAGTAGAGTACGTGGGAAAGACCTTCTGCTCGCCAAAGAGGTGCTCGTAGACAGGAACCTCGCTGCGCGCGAAAAGCCACAACGCGCCCGCGGCTTTGAAGTAGATGCCCGGAGCCACCGCGAGCACGGTTCCCCCCGTGTTCACGACCGGGTCCGTAACCGTCCCGTCGGCGTCAACCGCCCGATCGGCCTGCGCATAGCGACCGTCAAGCCCCAGGTCCAGCGCAACCCGTTCGGCCGGCCGGTACTGTCCATGGAGGCTCCACAACAGCGCGTTGCCAAACTTGTACTTGCTCTGGTCGAAGTACGTCACCTCCGTGCGCAACCGGTACGACAGGCTCGCGAACGTCATGAAGTCGCCCTGCTCGAAACGGTAGTGGAGACCCGCGAACGGGCCCCACCCTCCCGTCCCGAGCTGGCCATGCGGGTCGATGAGAGCGCCCGTCGAGTCGCGGGCGTCGTACTGCCCGGTGGGCAGGCTCGAGCCCGCGGAAATGGCCACCTCCTGGACTCTGCGGGCGCCGAAATAGACAGAGGTCCACAGCGCGTAGCGCGCCGCCAACTCGACGTCCCCCAAGCCCTGCAGGGAGGACGTGGTGACGCTCGTCCCGCCTCCCACCGTCTGGATCGACTTGTTCACGAGCGGGATGGTCGCGGTGAGCGAGAGCGCCTCGATGGGTCGGTAGACCGCGTTCAGCCGGTAGGACCACTGCGTGAGCTCGTCCGTGTAGCCTGGTTCCCCATCCGATCCCGCATCCATGCGGAGGTACTCCGTATCCACCTGGAGGCGCAGCCCGCCGTTGATGGCAGCAGGGTCGTTGGAGGCGAGAAGCGGGTCGCCACAGCCACAGATCGAGCATGCCTGGGCAGGCACGCATCCGAGAAGCAGCGCGGCGTTGAGAACGGCCGAGGTGAAACAGAAATAGAGATGCCGGCTCAATCTTCGACTCCCGAGACGGGCTCCCTGAAGCAAGAAGGATTCCGGTGGATGCATAGAGAAGGTCGTGGTTGCCTAATCGGTTCCTTTCCGCCCTGATCGGGGACACCGCCGATCGGCGCCTGATCGGGAGCGGCAGCGCCACTCGACCCCCCACTCCTGTCGGTGCTATGGGCCGCTAAGGGTCTAGTACACCCTCCCGACGGGTAGCCGGATAGCGTTCGGAGCGGTGATCGACTAGAGCACCCTGCTTTCCAGCGGAGCGTCCGGTAAGGCGAAGCTTCTCAGAAGCGCCCGACCCGGAACCTCCGTGCCGTCCAACCCCAGGCCTGTATTGCCCGTGGAGACTCCACAACACTGCGTTGCCGAACTCGTACCTGCTCTTGTCGAAGTACGTCGCCTCGGTGCGCAGCCGATACGAGAGGCTCGCGAAAGCCATGAAGTCGCCCTGCTCGAATCGGTAGTGGAGTCCCGCAAAGGGGCCCCATCCTCCCGTGCCGAGCTGACCGTGCGGGTCGACGAGGGCACCGGTCGAGTCGCGGGCGTTGTACTGCCCAGTCGGTACGCTGGAGCCCGCAGACACGGCAACCTCCTGGACCCGTCGGGCGCCGAAATAGACCGAGGTCCAGAGTGCATAGCGCGCCGCCAACTCGACGTCTCCCACGCCCTGGAGCGAGGAGGCGGTGAGGCTCGTGCCGCCCCCCACCGTCTGGATCGACTTGTTCAGGAGGGGAACCGTCGCGCTGAGCGAGAGGGCCTCGATGATCCGATAGACCACGTTGAGCCGGTACGACCGCTGCGCGAGCTCGTCCGTGTAGCCTGGTGCCCCATCGGTTCCCGCGTCCATGCGCAGGTACTCCGTATCCACTTGGAGACGCAGTCCGCCATTGATGGCGGCGGGGTCGTTGGAGGCGAGGAGCGGGTCGCCACAGCCACAGATCGAGCAGGCTCAGGCAGGTAGGCAACCGACGAGTAGCTAGGCGTCAAGGATGACGAGGGCGAATTGGGTGGCTCGGCTCAGATATCGGCTCCCTAGGGGAAGCTCATCGATGAAGGAAGGAGCTCTGGTTGATGCAGGGGAGAAGTTGTGGTCACCCAGTTGGTTGCATAGGACCCTAATTGGGGGCATTGCCGGTCGGCGAGCTCCTCGGCAGGGGCCGCCCGGAGAAGGTCACTTGACCATCGGCTTCTACTCCGCCCGTCGGCTTGTTCGACGGGTACACCCAGCGCTGGCCGAGGTCTCATTAGGGGCTCGGTACCTAGCTAAGCTAGTCCTCTCCCGCGTTCAGGACCTTGACCCATATCTCCGCTCCGAAGCTCTCCCGCACGGCCGGTCGCACGGGTCTTGCCGCTCTAGTCCACCCCATTTGAGGTTGGGCAGTGGACTACGGTCGGCGTCGTACTCGCCCCTCGCGATCGAGCTCGATTCAGGTCGGTAGTCATACCGCGCTATAATATCCTGAAATCGCTACATATTTTAGCCTTTTGTCAGGTTCCCCTTGACAGGGCAGCCCGGAATGCGACGCTTCGCGCACAGTATGATTGCCGTATTGTCAGACAGTCTCACAAATAGTGGGCGCGCCGACCTTGAGGGTGGGTTCGGCCGCTCGTCGATCGTCGGTCCCCCAAAAAACGTGGTCGCAAAGGTGGGTATGAGAATGAGAGCGAACCTTAAGCACGCACTATTCGTGCTCGTCGCAATGCTGGGCGCCTTCCCGTTCGCTGGCCTGGCGAAGGAGTACGTCATCGCCTACTCGCAGGCGGAGCTCGTCAACGCCTGGCGCGTCACGAACCAGAAGGACATGGAGGCCTCGGCCCAGAAGCTGGGCGTGAAGCTCATCAGCGTCGATGCCAACCAGGACCCCGCCAAGCAACTGGCGGACATCCAGAACATGCTGGCGCAGAAGCCAGACGCCCTGGTCCTCTCTCCCCTCGAGTCGAAGGCGCTCGTCCCGGCGGTGAAGATGTGTGAGCAGGCGAACGTTCCGCTCATCGTCATCGACCGGACCATCGAGGCCGAGCCCGGGAAGGGCATCTACAAGACCGAGATCACCCAGAGCCACGTCCTCTCGGGGAAGCTCCTCGCGGAGAAGACGGTCGAGCTCCTAAAGAAGAAGAACGGTTCACCCAAGGGCAAGGTGGTCCACGTCCAGGGAATGGCCGGCGCCTCCCCCGTCATCGACGCGAACAAGGGCTGGGACGAGGTGATGGCCAAGTACCCGAACATCAAGACCGTCGCCACCGCCGATGCCGGGTTCACGACCGAGGGTGGGCTCAAGGTGATGGAGGACTTCCTCCAGAGGTTCCAGAAGGGGGAGATCGACGCCGTCCGCAGCGACTACAGCGCCATGACGATGGGGGCCCTCCAGGCCATCAAGAACTCCGGCCGGAACGAGCTCCTCGGATTCGTGGTGGGCGAGGGCGGTCACTACCTCGCCATCGAGGCCGTGGTGGCCGGCGACATCGCGCGCGAGACCCAAACCCCGCCCTACTTCGGTGAGCTGGCCCTGAAGAGCGCCCTGCAGGTCCTCGCGGGCAAGTCGGTGCCGGCGCGGCAGCAGGTCCCCATCAAGGTCTTCGACTCGACCGACCAGGCCACCGCCAAGGCCTATCTCGAGGGGATCCGCGGCCGGAGTCTCGAGTTCTAGGCCGCCCTCGGGCTTCTGGACGGGGCGGCGAGTTCAAGACCGCCCCGTCCTCCCCGAAAAGGCACCGCGATGGCCGAGAAGGCGCCCCTGCTCGAGCTGCGGAACGTCTGCAAGGCGTTCTCCGGCGTGGAGGTGCTCCACGACGTCTCTTTCGACCTCCACGCCGGAGAGGTGCATTGCGTCGTCGGCGAGAATGGCGCCGGGAAATCCACGCTCATCAAGATCATCTCCGGGGCCTACAGCGCGGACTCGGGACGGACCCTGTACTTCGGCGAGGAGGCGCATCACGCCGACCCCCGCTGGGTCCTCTCCCGCGGCATCAGCACCATCTACCAGGAGATCGATCTCGTCCCGGCGCTCTCCGTCGCCGAGAACATCTGCCTCGGGAAGGAGCCGCGCACAAGGAGCGGAAACGTCGATCGCCCCGCCATGAAACGCCTCGCCTCGCGCGTCCTCGACGAGATCGGAGTCTCCCTCGACCTCGCCGCCCCGGCGGGCACGCTCACGGTCGCCCACCAGCAGATGGTGGCCATCGCCCGGGCGCTCTCCGTGAATAGCCGGGTCCTCCTCCTCGACGAGCCCACCGCGGTGTTCACCGCCACGGAGGTCGAGGTCCTGTTCCGGATCGTGCGCCGGCTCAAGGGCCAGGGGCTCGGCATCATCTACATCTCGCATCACCTCGAGGAGATCTTTCAGATCGGCGACCGCATCACCGTGATGCGCGATGGCCGGGTGACCCGGACCGGGGCGGCCGAGGACTTCGACCGGACGAGCCTGGTCCGGGCCATGGTCGGACGGGACATCGATTTCAGTCGAAAGGCGGAAGGGGGAACCGCCGGCGAGGAGATGCTCAGGGTCGAGAAACTCACCCGGCGGCGCGTCTTCGAGGACGTGAGCTTCTCCTTGCGCCGGGGAGAGGTGTTGGGCGTGGCCGGGCTCGTGGGCTCCGGTCGGACGGAGCTCGCCCGCGCCATCTTCGGCGTGGACCGCTTCGACGAAGGGGCCCTCTACGTCCGGGGCATCGAGCGGCGGTTCCGATCGCCGCGCCACGCCCTCAGAGAGGGCCTGGGCATGCTGCCCGAGAACCGCAAGGAGGAGGGGCTCGTTCAGTCCCGGCCCGTCCTCGAGAACGCCGCCTACAGCTCGGTGCAGCTCGAGGCTCGGTTCGGCTTCGTGCCCTGGGGGCGCATCCGCCGCGCCGTTCGAGGGGTCATCGGGCACGTCGGCGTCCGCTGTGCGAGCACGAACATGAACGTGCGGGCGCTCTCCGGGGGGAACCAGCAGAAGGTCGTCATCGCCAAGTGGCTCGCGGCCCGGAGCGACATCCTCATCCTCGACGAGCCGACCCGCGGCGTGGACGTCGGCGCGCGGGAAGAGATCTACGCCCTCATGAGGGCCTTCAAGGCCGACGGCAAGGCCATCCTCATGATCTCCTCCGACCTCCCGGAGTTGCTCACCCAGGCCGATCGGATCCTCGTCATGGCCAAGGGGCACATCGTGGGAGAGATGCCTCGGGAACAGGCTTCCGAGGAAGCCGTGCTCGGCCTCGCCCTCGAGGCCGGCAGGGGGGACCGCCGTGCTCAGTGACCGCGGGCGGCGAGCGGTTCTTCTGGGCCTCGACGACTACGGGGCCGCCCTGGTGCTCCTGTGCCTCGTCGCCTACGGAGCGCTCCGGGTCCCGAACTTCCTCTCCGAGATGAACCTCTCGGCCATCCTCTACCAGTACTCCATCATCGGCTTGCTCGCTCTCGGGCAGCTCCTCGTCGTTCTCACCGCCGGGATCGACCTCTCCCAGGGGTCGCTTCTCGCCTTGACCTCCATCACCACCGCCCTGGTGATGGTCCGGCACGGACCGGTCCTGGGGGCCCTGGCAGGACTCGCCCTCCCCACCTCGGTGGGGGTCTTGAGCGGCCTCCTCGTCTCGCGCCTCCGCATGCCGCCGTTCCTCGTCACCCTCGGCACCATGGGAATCGCCCGCGGGATGGCCATGCAGATCGCCAACGCCCACCCCGTTCCCATCCACAACGAGGCCTTCATCGCCTTCGGCTCGGGGACCCTCTTCCACGTCCCCGTCTCGACCTTCATCTGGATCGCCGCCTGCGTGGCACTTCACTTTTTCCTCACCCGCCGGCCCTTCGGCCGCCACGTCTACGCGGTGGGCTCGAGCGAGGAGTCGAGCCGGCTTTCCGGGGTGAAGGTCTCCTCGGTCAAGCTCACCGTCTATGTGATCTCCGCCCTCCTCTCGGCGGTGGGGGGGGTGATCTGGACCTCGCGCCTCGGTTCCGGATCTCCCGTGGGCGGCCAGAACTACGAGCTCGAGAGCATCGCCGCCGTCGTGGTCGGGGGAGCGAGCCTCTTCGGCGGCAAGGGCCGGGTCGACGGGATCGTCGCGGGAGTGCTCATCTTCGGGGTCATCAACAGCGTCCTGAACCTCTCGGGCATCTCGCCCTTCTGGCAAGGGATGATCAAGGGAGCAGTGGTGCTCCTCGCCGTGGCCCTCACCCAGATCCGCTCCCGCCCGGACGCCAGGGCGGCGGAAGGGGGAGTGGCCCATGCTTGAGCTCCCCCTCCCCCGGAGATTCTGGCAGGAACGTACCGTCGACACCCAGCGGACCTTCACCACCTTCTTGGTGATGCTTCTCCTCATGGCGCTCGCCGCCGCCCTCTCCCGCGGCGTGTTCCTACGGCCCACGAACCTTTTGAACCTCGTCTTCCAGAACGCCATCCTCGGGGTGGTGTCCTTCGGCCAGCTGCTCGTCATCCTGAGCGCCGGGATCGACCTCAGCGTGGGATCGGTTTTGGGGCTCAGCACCGTGCTCCTCATGATCTTCCAATTCGTGGGGCTCCCGGCGGCCCTCCTCGTCACGATCGCCATCCCCGCGCTCATCGGGGCCGTGAACGGCTATTTCGTGGCCCAAAGGCGCCTCCCGGCCTTCGTCGTCACCCTGGCGATGATGCTCTTCGTGTACTCCCTCGCCCAGGTGGTGAGCGGAGGGGCGGGGATCTACTCCGGCCTGAACGGCGCCCCTCTTTCCCCCCTGCTCGTCTCGTTCAATCGGCGCGGGGTCCTGGGCGTCCCTTTGCCCGCGGTGGTGTGGCTGCTCGCGCTCGCGGGGGTGGCCTTCTACCTTAGGCTTCGGATCGGCCACTTCGTGTTCGCGGTGGGCGGGAACGAGCGCGCCGCCGCCCTCTCCGGCGCGCCGGTCATCACCGTGCGATTCCTCGCCTACCTCCTCGCCTCGGTGCTCGCGAGCATCGGGGGGGTGCTGGCCGTGGCCCGGGTGGGAGAGGGCCATCCCGCCGCCGGCCAGACCTACCTCCTCGACTCCATTGCGGCGGTGACGATCGGTGGAGCGAGCCTCTCCGGCGGCGAGGGCACCATCATCGGCACGCTCATGGGCGTCCTCATCCTCGGAACGCTCAACAACATCCTCAACCTGCTCAACGTGTCTCCCATGATGCAACCCGCTGTGAAGGGCATCGTCATCCTGCTCGCGGTCTACTTGAACGGCCGGCGCGAGCAACGGTGACCCGAAGGCACGCCATGAGCGACCGAACCCGGATGATCCTGGCGACACTGAGCGAGACCCGGCCCGACTACCGGCCCCAGAGGGAGCCGCTGGCCCTCGAGGAGCGGGCGGCCCTGGGGTGGCTGCGCGAGGCCGTCGAGCTCACCGAATCGGAGGTCCTCACCTCCCCCTCGCAGATCCGGGGCTTCGTCGAGAGCCTCGACCACGACCAGCACGTCCTCGTGGTGCACATCCCGGTGTGGACCGAGCCTTTGCTCACCGTGAGGCTGGCCGAGCTCCTCCCCTTGCCCCTCGTCCTCCTGGGCAACACCCGACCCGAGACCTCGAGCATCGTGGGCATGCTGGGGGCAGGCGGCGCCCTCGACCAGATCGGAAGGAGGCACCTGCGCATCTTCGATCCCGGTCTCGAGGAGTCCCGCCGCGACCTCTTCGCCCTCGGGGCAGCCGCCCGGGCCCTCCGGACGATCCGGGGCCAGACGCTCGGTCTCTTCGGGGGCCGTTCCCTGGGGATGATCACCGCCACCGCCGACCCGGCCCAATGGCACCAGCTCTTCGGTGTCGACATCGACCAGACCGAGCAATCGGAGATCGTCGCGCTGTCCGAGCGCGTGCCCGAGGAGGAGGTGGCCCGTCACTTCCACTGGCTCACCTCCCGGCTCGAGGGGGTCCGCTTCGGCGGCGCCTTCACGCGGGAGGGGCTCCTCCGCCAGATCCGCGGCTATCTCGCCATCCGTCTCCTCGCCCGGAAGAAGGGCTACGCCTTCATCGGGGTGAAGTGCCAGCCGGAACTGAGCGATGGATACGCCAGCCACTGCGTGGCCCACATGCTGTGTAACGGGACCTTCGACGGGGACGGCCCGAAGCACCTCCTCGTCCACGCCTGCGAGGCCGACGCCGACGGCGCGCTCACCATGCAGATCCTGCATCTCCTCTCGGGGGGAAAGGCGGCCGCGCTCCTCGACGTCCGATGGCTGGACGTAGAAAACGGGGTGTGGACCCTGGCCAACTGCGGCGCCATGCCGGCCGCCTTCGCCTCGGAGGCCGGGGACGAGGCCGGCCTCTCGAGGGTCCAGATGGTTCCCCACATCTTCGGGACCGGGGGGGGCGGAGCCCTTCCCTTCGTCGCCACCCCGCGCCCGGTGACCCTGGCCCGCCTCTGCCGGAAGGACGGCCGTTACTGGATGGCGGCGCTCCGGGGCGAGGTGGAAGAGCGGGGCGCAAAGGAGCTCGCCAGCACCACCTCGGCCTTCCCCCAGGCCTTCGTCCGGACGGGAGTGGGCCTCGACTTCTTGCAGAGTTTCGGTTCGAACCACATCCACATGGTGACCGGCGATTACTTGCGAGAGGTGCGCGCGTTCTGTCGTATCGCCGGGGTCGATTGCCGCGTCTTTGAGTGAGGGAGGGACCGTGCCGACCCGAAAGCCTGGAACCGTTTGCACCAGACGACGGGGACCACCCAGTCCCTGGTCGACGAGATCTCCCCCGAGGCCCACCGAGCTTCGACGCCCGCTCGACGGAGAGGGAATGCCGGTGGAGGAGGCCGACCGCTCCGCGTCCAGCCGGGGGACATTGGCAGTTCGGTCAAGCGTTCACCGATCTCACGGTCTTGCTGCGCGAGTTCCCCATCCCGAGCCCGGATGCGTGTAGGACGAGATCACTGCAAGAAAAGGAGCGCGAACATGAAGAAGTACAAGCTGTTCATCAATAACGAGTGGGTGGACTCCTCCAACGGGCGCACCTTCACCTCGTCTGCACCCTCGACCGGGCAGCCGATCGCGGAGTTCGCCGCTGCCACCGCCGAGGACGTGGGACGGGCGTGCGTCGCGGCACGCCGCGCCTTCGAGGTCTCCTGGGGAGAGATGGACCCGGACAAGCGCGCCGACCTCATGCTCAAGGCTGCGGCCATCATGCGTCGAAGGGAGCGGGAGCTGGCCGAGCTGGAGGCGCTCGACACCGGGAAGCCGATCGCGGAAACCGCCGGATTCGACATCCCCTTCTCGAGCTTCGCCATGGAGTACTTCGCCAACCTCGCCCGGGAGGTTCAGGGCCACGTCATTCCCCCACGGAACGAGCCCAAGACCTGCTTCGACTTCGTCACCTACGAGCCCTACGGGGTGACGGCGGTGATCAGCCCCTTCAACTTCCCCCTGCACCTCTTGACCCGCAGCCTCTGCCCCGCCCTCGCCGCCGGCAACACCGCGGTGTGCAAGGCCTCCTCGATGACCCCGGTCACCACCACCATCCTCGGGGAGATCCTCCTCGAGGCGGGGTTCCCACCCGGTGTGGTGAACATCGTCTCGGGGATCGGCGGAGAGGTGGGCGAGGCCCTCGCCTCCCATCGAGAGGTCGACGTCATCGGCTTCACCGGCTCGGAGAGCGTGGGACGGCGGCTCATCGAGCTCTCGGCCCGATCCCCCATCCTGAAGAAGCTGGTCCTCGAGCTCGGAGGCAAGGGCCCTTTCATCGTGGAGCCCGACGCCGACCTCACCGAGACGGTAGAGTCCACCCTCCTCGGTCTCGCCTATAACCAGGGCGAGGTCTGCTGTGCGATGACGCGACTCATCGTCCACGAGGACATCCACGACGCGCTCCTCGAGAAGCTGGCCGCGGCCATGAACGCGCTCCGGCTGGGCGACGTCCTCGATCCCAAGACGCAGATGGGCTCTCTCATCAGCCCCTCGCACCTCGAGAAGGTCGACCACTTCGTGAAGGAGGCGGTCCGGGCGGGGGCGAAGCTCGTCTGCGGTGGAGAGCGGTACACCGTCCCCCCCTGCGACAAGGGCAGCTACTACCGGCCCACCATCCTCGACGACGTGAGCGCGGGAGGGAGCTGTTGGCGAGACGAGATCTTCGGACCGGTCTTGAGCGTCCGGCGGTACCGGGACATCAAGGATGCGGTGCGGATGGCCAACGACACCTCGTTCGGGCTGGGCGCCAACATCTTCACCCGCAACTACCGCACCGCGTACTGGGCGGGGCGCAAGCTCAACGCCGGGTCAGTCTGGGTGAACATCCAGAACGGTTCCCAGATCGCGAGCCCGTTCGGGGGGAACAAGAATAGCGGCATGGGACGGGAATACGGCGTCTTCGGCCTGCACGAGTACCTCAAGGTGAAGAGCAACGTCTGGAACATGGGCCCTGATCTCATGAAGGAGTAGAACGAGTGGGGATGGGCGGTGCGGGCCAGATTTCCCGTGCCGCCCCCCTCGGGCATACCCCGGAGATGTGATGGACATCGAGAAGATCAAGCGGAAGACGGTCGTCTCAGCGGCCATGGACCGGATGAGGGAGCTCATCGCCACCGGACGGTTCAAGGTCAACGAGCGAATCCCTCCCGAGCAGGAGCTGGCGGACATGTTCGGGATCGCCCGCTCCTCCATGCGCGAGGTGCTGAAGACCCTCCACTACCTGGGAGTGCTGGAGTCACAGACCGGCCGCGGCACCTACGTGTGCGACCGCGGCAAGATCTCCACCGAGGCGCTCACCTGGTCCATCCTGCTCGGGGCGAACGACATCTTCGAGATGGTCCAGCTCCGCGAGGTCCTCGAGCAAGCCGGCCTCCAGACGATCGTCGAGAAGCACGGGCAGGACCCGGCCAGCGTGTCCGGCCTCGTCGCCGAACTGGAGCACCAGATCGCCAACATGAAGTCCGCCGCCGACGGCCAGGACCTGGAGGCCCTCATCCTCGCGGACTACAGCTTCCATGGGGCGATCATCGGGGGGAGCGGCAATTCCCTCTTCACCTCCATCTATCAGACGCTCCGTGCCTTCATGCACGAGGAGATCCGGAAGACCTATCAGGGAGCCAGCTTCCACAAGGCGATCTCGGAACACAGAGAGTTTCTCGAGGCCATCAAGTCGGGCGATGTCGTGAGGACGCTCGACATTCACCGAGCCCACGTCCGCGGGGTGATGAACAAGCTCCGCGAGACCCTCCGGAAGCAGCTTCGGGCGTCTACGGGATGAGTCTCCGCCTAGAAAGGCCCGCCGGGCGGGGAAGGCCTCGTGCGACCGAGGGAGCCCCACCCTTTCGTCTAGAAGAGCGCGGCCCTCGCTCTGCCTGATTCGCCCTTGGGTCACCCGGGACCTTGGACCGAGCTCTTTGTTGGCCTCGCCCTCGAGCCCCTCCCCTCTCCCTCGCCGTCCCGGGGGAGAGGGGCCCTCTTCGACGTCCGCGGCCGGAATGACCCTGGGACCTCGAACTCTTCGCTTCCTCGGGCCTACTTTTCTCCGCGCCGGCAAGGGCGGCACGCTCGGCGTGGACAGTCGAAAGCCCTCGGTGTACGGATATCGCTCGCTCCGACGAGTGACGTCTGGGCCCTTCACCGGAGGGACTTCGCTTGCCCGACCGCTCCGCCTCGAAGCTCTCCCTCGCCCGCCCCGGGTTGAAGGCGCTTCTTTTCGTGGGCGCACCGTCCTTCCTCCTTGCCTGCAGCCGGCCGCCAGCCGGCCCGCCCCAGGGCCCCCAGGGGCCGGTGGAGGTGGGGGTCATCACGGTGAAGCCCACATCGGTCGCCCTGGGGCGCGAGCTTCCCGGCCGCGTCTCGGCATTCCGGATGGCGGAAGTGCGCGCCCGGGTGAACGGGATCGTCTTGAAGAG
>Ga0335071_10000927_pt1 | contig 31616 bp, 30 predicted proteins | sample Lox_Sample_15_FD_206724 | JGI IMG/M metagenome (GOLD analysis project Ga0335071, IMG submission 206724) | Soil microbial communities from Loxahatchee National Wildlife Refuge, Florida, United States - Lox_Sample_1.5 | ecosystem: Environmental > Terrestrial > Soil > Wetlands | place: USA...
GGTGACGCCGGTGCCCGACACGTTGTCCGAATACCAGTTCGCCGGGCTTCTGCGCGGCCGGCGCGTCGAGCTTGTCGACTGCAAGACCGTGCCGCTCAAGGTGCCGGCGGAGGCCGAGATCGTCATCGAGGGGCATGTCAGCCTCGACGAGTTCGGCGACGAAGGCCCCTATGGCGATCACACCGGCTACTACAACGCGGTCGAGAAGTTTCCCGTTTTCCATGTCAGCGCCGTGACCATGCGGCAGAAGCCGATCTATCTCTCGACCTTCACCGGCCGGCCGCCGGACGAGCCATCGGTGCTGGGCGAGGCGCTGAACGAGGTCTTCATTCCGCTCCTGCAGCAGCAGTTTCCCGAGCTGGTCGATTTCTGGCTGCCGCCCGAGGGCTGCTCCTACCGCATCGCCGTGGTCTCCATGCGGAAAGCCTATCCGGGCCACGCCAAGCGGCTGATGCTGGCGGTGTGGTCGTACCTGAGGCAATTCATGTACACGAAGTGGGTGATCGTCGTGGACGACGACATCGACGCGCGCAACTGGAAGGACGTGATGTGGGCGGTCGCCACGCGCATGGATCCCGCGCGCGATCTTACGGTCCTCGAAGGTACGCCGATCGACTATCTCGACTTCGCCTCGCCCGAGCCGGGCCTCGGCGGCAAGGTCGGCCTCGATGCAACGAACAAGCTGCCGCCCGAGACCAGGCGCGCCTGGGGCACCAAGATCCGGATGAGCGACGACATCGTCCGCACGGTCACGGAAAAATGGCCGCGCCTCGGCCTGCCGGGTTCGGGCAAGCCGATCTGGAAGTGAGTCCTTACACCGACGCGGTCAGCGGCGCGGCAGATGCCGGTCGATCCATTGCCGCAGCGCCTGCCCCGGCAAGGCACCGCTGACGCGCGCGATCTCGAGCCCGCCCTTGAACAAGATGAGCGTCGGGATCGAGCGCGTCTGAAACCGCGCCGCCAGCTCGGGCTCGGCATCCACGTCGACTTTGCCGAAGCGCAGCCGCGGTTCGTAGTCGGCCGCGGCCGCCTCGAAGACCGGGGCCATGACCTTGCATGGCCCGCACCAGGCGGCCCAGAAATCGACCAGGAGCGGCAGCTCGGCGCCGGCATGGCGGTCGAAGTTGCCCCGGTTGAGGACAATGGGATGTCCGGCGAACAGGTCCTGGTGGCACCTGCCGCATTTGCCGTGCTGGTCGAGCCGCGCTGTCGGCACGCGGTTCTGGGCACCGCAATGGGGACAGGGAACAATGATGGTATCGGCTCCGGGCGGGACGGTTTGAGTGTCGGTCATCGACGAAGCTCCCGTGATCCACCCACGACTAGCTGGCCCCGCCCCCGGCCGGTTCAAGGCCTGATCGGAGGCGGCGCAAGCTCACGAAGCCTGCGCCACCTTCTGCCGGCCACGGCTTTTCGCGTCATAGAGGGCGGCATCGGCCCGCGCGATCAGGCGGTCGGCCGCCTCGCCGGGACGCTGCTGCGCCACCCCGAGGCTGACCGTCAGCTTGATGGGGTGCCCGTCGTGGTCGAAGGGGCGGGCCGCCACGCCGTCGCCGATCTTCTCCGCGAGCCTGGACGCATCGGCGAGGCCCGCGCCGTCGAACAGCACCAGGAACTCGTCCCCGCCCCATCGGCACATCGCGGCGGCCTCGCCCACGGCGGCCCGCGCCGCCTTGGCGACCTCGGCGATGCACGAATCGCCGACCACATGGCCGAACTGGTCGTTGATGTCCTTGAAGCGGTCGATGTCGAAGAGCACCACCGAGACAGCCTCCTGACTCCGCTTGCTCCCCTTCAGCGCCTGCGCGAACCGCGCTTCGAACCCGTGCCGGTTGAGAAGGCCGGTCAGCTTGTCGGTGATCGCCATCTCGTGGATGCGGCCCTGGAACGCACGGATCGCCGCATGGACGGCCAACACCACGATCACCGTGATCACAAAACAGATGGCGAGGTTGGCCAGCAGCGTGTGCCAGATGCCGGCGGTCGCGGCCGTCTCGTCCTGCTCGACAAAGACGTGCCAGCCGAGCTCGGGGATGAACCGCGTATTCAGGAACACGGTGTGCAGCCCGTTCCGGTACTGGAACGAACCGTCGCTCCCAGCCAAAATCCTGGGGGCCAGCGCCGCCAAGCCCGGCTTGGCCAAGATCGTCGCCGGGCTCTGTGCACCGGCGCCGGCGAGCACGATCTTGCCGGACGAGTCGACGAAGTAGACGTCGCGCCCGAAGCGGTCGCGATAGCGGTCGATCTGCTTGCGAAGCGAATTGACCGCCTGTCCCACGCCCACGGCGCCCAGGAACTTGCCCTGGTAATCGAGCAGCCGGAAATTGATGAAGATCGTCATCGTATCCTGATTGGCGAAATCCGGGTCGACGTTGATCTCGTAAGGCTCGGTCATCTGGCGGACGCGGAAGAACCACACGTCGCGCCAGTCGTCGGGCGACATGCGCTTGAGGACGCCGTCCGAGTAGTAGTAGGTGCGCGTCTTGTCGGAGACGAAGAAGGTCGAGATCGTGTCGTATTTGACCTTGATCTCGTCGAGGTACTTCGCGATCTGTGCGGCGTCGTGCTCGCCGCCGATCACCCAGTCGCGCAAGAACGTATCGTGCGCCATCATCGAGGAGATGAAGACCGGGCGCAGCAGGTCCTTCTGGATCTCGGTGTATATGTTGTCGGCGGTCAGCGGCAGCTCGCCTTCGACGATGCCCTCGCGCACCGACGCGCGGGACACGAAATAACTGGCGAGACTGGTGGCAAGGAAGCCTGCGACCAGCAGTGCCGTGATGAGCGGCACAAGTCGCCGATCGACGCCCAGGAAGCGGTCGAACATGTCCGCCCAAGTCCCCCGACTAGCTGCCCGGGCCCGGCGGCCCCTCGCCTCTCGGCCGGCTTTCGCGCGGGGTTGTTAGCATACGAAGCACTAGCTAGTCTTGCGGATATTGCCCGGTTGACCCGGCACCGGGGCCGCCCCAGATAAGCGGTACCGCGCTCACCCCTGACCGCCACGGCTCCCATGACCGACGCGTCCCCTCATTTGAACTTCCTGTCAGACCTGTTGCGCGCCGCCAAGCGTGCCGGGGCCGATTCCGCCGACGCGGTGCTGGTCGAAGGCTGGTCGATCAGCCATCGCCGCCGCCTGGGCAAGCTCGAAAAGCTCGAGCGCTCGGAAGGACAGGATCTGGGCCTGCGGGTGTTCGTCGGCAGGCGGCAGGCCATCGTCTCGAGCTCCGATCGCTCGCAGGCCACGATCGAGCCGCTGGTCGAGCGCGCGATCGCCATGGCCAGGGCCGCCCCCGAGGATCCGTTCTGCGGCCTCGCCGATCCGGCCGACGTCGCCAAGTCGATCCCCGACCTCGATCTGCTCGACCCGGTCGAGCCCGCGACCGATCTTCTGGTGGAGCGGGCGCGCGCCGCCGAGGAGACGGCACTCGCGGTGAAGGGCATCACCAACTCGGAAGGGGCGGAGGCCAGCTGGAGCCGCAGCCTCGTCGCGGTCGCCGCGACCAACGGCTTTGCGGCGTCCTACGCGCGCTCGGGCCACTCGCTGGGCGTATCGGTGATCGCCGGCGAAGGGACCGCCATGGAGACGGACGGTGACTGGTCGTCGACCGTCCACGGCGGCGACCTCGAAAAGCCGGAGACCGTCGGCCGGCGCGCAGCCGAGCGCACGTTGCGCCGCCTCGGCCCGCGCAAGATCGAGACGTGCAAGTGCCCGATCGTGTTCGAGCCGCGCGTCGCCAACGGCATCGTCCGCCATCTCGCCGGGGCGATCAACGGAAGTGCCATTGCGCGCGGGACGAGCTTCCTCAAGTCGAAGCTCGGGATGCAGATCTTTCCGGCGTCGATCACGATCGTCGACGACCCGCTGCGCAAGCGCGGCCTCGCCTCGCGTCCCGTGGACGGCGAAGGGATCGCAACCCAGCGCCGCAACATCATCGATCGCGGCACCTTGACGACATGGATCCTCGATCTCCGCTCGGCGCGGCAGCTGGGTCTCAAGAGCACCGGCCACGCCTCGCGCGGCACCTCCTCGCCGCCCGGCCCGTCGACGACCAATCTGTGGCTGGAGCCGGGTTCGGTGCCGCCACAGGCGCTCCTCGGCGACATCAAGGCGGGGCTCTACGTGACCGAGCTCGCGGGCATGGGCGTCAATCAGGTGACCGGCGATTACAGCCGCGGCGCGTCGGGATTGTGGATCGAGAACGGCGCTCTCACCTATCCGGTGAGCGAAGTCACGGTTGCCGGCAATCTGGCTGAGATGTTCCAGCACGTGTCGGCGGCGAACGACCTCGAGTTCCGCTACGGAACCGACGCACCGACCCTCAGGATCGATGGCATGACTGTCGCCGGGCGGTGACCCGGAATCTCGACGGGGCACCTAGCCGGCGGCGGCGCGGCGGACCGGAAACGGGATGATCTTCGCCGACAGACGCGGCGACGCCGCAACGGACGGCGGCGGCGTCAGCCACGCGGCATAGAACATCGCGGGTAATTGCGTAGCGATCACCCACGGCATCATCGGATACAACCAAAAGCTTGGCCACATGGCCGGGCGTTCCCTATTTCTTTGTTCGGCGCCTTGACGCCGACTCGGCACCGCCGAGTCGCGCGAATCGACCCCGAGGCGCGCAACAATGCGCCGTGTCCAGTTAAATTTCCATAACCGTCTCCGCGGGAGTTTTCCACACAGGCCAAAACCGGCGCCGACGGCCGCCCGGCCGCCCTCCCGCGATTTCCTGAAACCCAATCGTCAGGGATTTGTTTCTGGACAACGGGGACTGCCGCTCGACAATGGCGACCCCGCAACACGCGAGACGGGAGCAACATCATGGCCAAGACCACATCGCACTCGAGCCACTCGAACAACGGCGCGCAGCCGGAGCTCCGCAGCATGATCCAGCCGGAGGCGGTGTTCGAAACCTACGGCAAGTTCATGCGCCAGATCGAGAACGCCAACCGCCAGTGGGTGGGCAGCATTCGCCAGTCGGCGGAGGCCGGGTGGGAGCTCGCGACCCAGATGGCCGACACGGCGATAGCCGATGCGCGCCGCATGTCCGACTTCTACTTCCGTCTTTACGAGATAGATGTCACGGCGGCGACCTCGGCGATGCGGCACATCGGCAGCGAGGCCTCGGCCAGCACGAGCCGCCACTTCGCGGCCATGCATCGCTCCGCCGCGGCGGATTAGGATTTCATGATCCGGGAGTTGTGAGTCGTATGGGCGACTCGGGCGGCGATGCTAGGATCGCCGCCGCATGCCGGGATTCACACACGAGCGGAAGATAGGCGGGGTCGTCGCCGGAATCGACGAGGCAGGGCGCGGGCCGCTCGCGGGCCCGGTCGTCGCGGCGTGCGTCGTGCTCGATGAGTCGCGCACCAGGCGCAAGCTGAGGAGCGCCATCGACGATTCGAAGAAGCTGTCGCGCGACGAGCGCGAAGCGGCGTTCGAGTTGTTGCTCGAGGCGCGCGCCGACGGCATCGCTGCGATCGGCGTCGCCGCGGCCAGCGTGACCGAGATCGATCGCATCAATATCCTGCAGGCCTCGCTGCTGGCGATGCGGCGGGCGCTCGCGCGCCTGCCGCTGCGTCCCGACCACGTGCTCATCGACGGCGACCGCATCCCCCACGGCCTGCCGTGCGCCGCCACCGCGGTGGTGGGCGGCGACGCGCGCTGCATTTCGATCGCCGCCGCCTCGATCGTGGCCAAGGTCCTGCGCGACCGCGCGATGACCCGACTGGCGCTGCGCTACCCTGGATTCGGCTGGGCGACGAATGTCGGGTACGGGACCGAGGAGCACACCCAAGGACTAGCGCGTCTGGGACCGTGCCGACACCACCGCTTGAGCTTCGCGCCCTGTGCACAGTTTGTTCTAAGTCTTTGATTCCAAAAACTTATTGACGCGGACTCGGGCCTGACTCAAAGTCGGCCTATGACCACGCGCGCTCCTGCGGGCGGGAGGAGCGATGAGGGGCCGAACAGCTCCGCGCCAGAAGGCCGGATCCTGGTCGGCGACTGCGTCGCGCACATGGAGAAGCTTCCAGAAGGAAGCGTCGACATGGTCTTCGCCGACCCACCGTACAACCTGCAGCTCAAGGGCGAGCTGCACCGGCCCAACAATTCCCGCGTCGACGGCGTCGAAGACGCGTGGGACCAGATCGGCGATTTCGCCGCCTACGATCGCTTCACGCGCGCCTGGCTCGCGGCGGCGCGGCGGGCCCTCAAGCCCGACGGCAGCTTGTGGGTGATCGGCAGCTATCACAACATCTTCCGCGTCGGCGCCGTGCTGCAGGACCTGGGCTACTGGGTCCTCAACGACGTCGTGTGGCGCAAGACCAACCCGATGCCCAATTTCCGCGGCCGGCGCTTCACCAACGCGCACGAGACCCTGATCTGGGCCGCGCACAGCGCCGACAGCCGCTACACGTTCAATTACGCCGCCATGAAAGCGCTCAACGATGACCTGCAGATGCGCAGCGACTGGCTGATCCCGGTGTGCGGCGGACCCGAGCGCCTCAAGCAGAACGGCAAGAAGGCGCACCCCACCCAGAAACCGGAGGCGCTGCTCTATCGCGCGATCCTCGCCGCGAGCAGGCCCGGCGAGGTGATCCTCGACCCGTTCTTCGGCACCGGCACCACCGGCGCGGTCGCCAAGCGGCTTGGCCGGCGCTTCATCGGCATCGAGCGCGATGCGGCGTACGCGGAGATCGCCAAAGCGCGGATCGCCGACATCCGCCCAGCGGGCGAGACGGATATCGAGGTCACCCTCTCAAAGCGCGAGGAGCCGCGCATTCCGTTCGGCTGGCTCATCGAGCGCGGGCTGTTGCAGGCGGGAGAGGTGCTGACCGACCCCAGCGGCCGGCTGAGTGCGCGCGTGCGCGCTGACGGCACGCTGGCCACCTCGGGCCCGCGCGGCGATCACCGCGGCTCGATCCACCAGGTCGGCGCCGCCGTGCAGGGTGCGCCGGCCTGCAACGGCTGGACGTTCTGGTGCGTCAACCTGGAAGGCCGCCGGGTGCCGATCGACGTGTTGCGCCAGAAGCTGCGCGCGGAGATGAGCTAGCCGCCCGCCCCTCGAATCCTGCACCGGACCTGCGCAAAAAAATCCCCCCAAGCGCGAGATGACGGGGGGCCATTCGGGCGCCTGGGGGGACGGGGCAGCCGCAGCGTCAGGGATCACTGCGGCGCTGAACACCCGAAGCAGCGGGGGGTGCTGCGACGGGAGTCTGAGGAAACCTGGTCGATTACTTCTTCGGCGCCATGGCCGACGTCTTCGTCGCCGAAGCCTTGTGGTGCACGGTCTTGTGCATCTTGGTCGACTTCGTCTTCGACGGCGCGGTCGCCGCCGGAGCAGAGGTGCTGGTCTGCGCGAACGCCGCGACGCTGAGCGTGCTGCTGGCCGCCAGGGCGAGCGCGAGAGCGAGGGCTTGGAACTTCATGAAGGGGCTCCTTGGAATTGCGATCCGGCGTCTGCCGGACAACCTCACAACGCTGCAACTGGACGGCTTTATTCCACCGTCGCTCCATCAAATACGTGGGAATTGCGGCGGGAATACGGCGCGGCGGCATGGTATACGTCGTTGAAAGCCAGCCTGCATTTCCGGGGGGAAACATGAAACGCCGAATGTTCCTGCGCCTGGTCACGGCCGTGGCCGCCGTTCCCGCCGTGCCCCGGTTTGCGGGTGCCGAGCCTTACCCCGCGCGCCCGGTCCGCATCGTGTCCGGTTTTCCCGCCGGCGGCGGTGTCGACATCACGGCCCGTCTGATCGGCCAGTGGCTGTCGCAGCGGCTCGGGCAGAACTTCATCGTCGAAGACCGCCCCGGCGCCGACGGCAACATCGGCACGCAGTTGGTCGTGAACGCGCAACCCGACGGCTACACGCTGCTGCTGGCGACGGTCCCCAACGCGGTCAACGCCACGCTGTATCCGAATCTCAATTTCAACTTCATCCGCGACATGACAGGCGTGTCAGGCGTCATCCGCGTGCCGATGGTGATGTTCGTGCATCCGTCGGTTCCGGCCAAAACCATTCCCGAGTTCGTCGCCTACGCCAAGGCCAATGCGGGCAAGGTCAACCTGGCGTCCGCCGGCATCGGAAGCGCGCCGCACATGGCCGGCGAACTGTTCAACGCCATGGCCGGCACCGGCATGCTCCACGTGCCCTATCGCGGCCAGGGCCCCGCGTTGTCGGATCTGCTGGGCGGCCAGGTCCAGGTGTACTTTGCGACCTCGCCCGGAACGATCGATTACATCAGAACCGGCAAGCTGCGGGCCCTCGCCGTCACGACATCGACGCACGCCGAGGGTCTTCGGGACCTGCCGACGGTCGCGCAGTTCGTGCCGGGCTATGAAGCCAGCCAGTGGTATGGCCTCGCAGCGCCCAAGCGCACGCCGGCTGCGATCGTCGACATGCTCAACAAGGAGGTCGCGGCAGCCTTCACCGATCCCGCCATGAAGGCACGGTTTGCCGAGCTTGGCGGCGAGCCGCTGCCGGGATCGCCCGCGGCCTTCGGTCAGTTCATCGCCGACGAAACCGACAAATGGGCAAAGGTGGTGAAATCGGCCGGAATCCCGCTGCAGCAGTGATTACTTCAGCAGACCCTTGAGCTGCGAACCGACGTCGGGCGCCTTGTCCTGCAGCTGCTTCAACTGCTGACCGGCGGCGCCGCCGACCGCCTTTTGCAGCTCGGACGTGGCCGCCTTGGCCGCTTGCTCGCTGATTGCCGAGATCACGAGCTGCGCCACCTGGGCCGGTGTGGCTCCGCCTTCTTTCTTGCCGATATCGGTCAGGTGGATCGCCGGCAGGCTCGTCGTGAGCGTCTTGCCTTTCAACAGGCTCGCGGCGACGGTGACCTGCCCGTCGGTCACGTCGAGCTTGTCGATGATGAGCTTGCGCTCGGCCTGTGCCTGGTTCCCGGTGGAGGGCCCGGCGGCAGGCGCCGAACTCGATCCCGTCGCGGGCTGCGCCGGCGTCGAACCCGGCTTCGGCGCCTGGCCGCTGGGCGACTTGGCCGATGCCGAGCCGCCCGCATATTGCGTCACGTTCTGCTGCAGCTTCTGCAGGTTTCCGCCGTTCTCGCCTTGCTCATAGGTGATGTGCGGGGCGGAGATCGTGACCGCGGTCACCTCGACGGGATTCTGCGTCACAGTCGACGGATTGATGGTCACCGCAATCGAGCCGAGCTCCATCGCGTGCGGTGTGGTGAAGCCTTTCGGGTTGTCGACGACGAGACCGGTGATCGTCCCCTGGCCGCTCGACGCCGACAGCGTCACCGAATCGACCTTCACCTGGGATTGCGTCGCCTGCGATCCGTATTTCTCGATTCCCGCTTTCAGGATGGGGCCGAGATTGGAGTAGAGGAGATAAACCGCCCCGGCCACGACGACCACGAGAACGACGACGGCGATCAGAATCTTCTTGAGCATCGGACGATTTCGGCTCCCTGGAGCGCGCCCCGCCTTCCGGGCTTTCTCCGGAAGACGGGGCGTGCGTTCCTGCGCGCAGGCTCGGCGGCCACGCGCTCTAGAACAGGCGAGATCTCAACCTTGCGCCTTGCCGCGGTTCCACGGGCAATTGGCCTTGCTGGCCTGCGTCGCGTCAAACGTGCCGGACGAGTTCGGATATTGGCGATAGACGACCGATCCGTCCGGCATGCAGACCGGATCGAGGAACGACCCGTTCGGTTCGTCGCGGCTGTTGCCACACGCGGCGAGTGCCAGAACAGCGGCGATGGCGAGGAGGTAACGCATTTGAATTCTCCCTGGGTATTGATGGGATGAAGGGGCACTACTGGAATACGGCGGGATTCAAATTTGGAGCGATCGAGGGGGTCTTTCAATGCCACCGCGACCCCCCGGGTGGTGTGTCGAAAAAATGTCACAGCTGACGCGAAAAATGGGTCCGCGCGCCGCGTGCGTCAGGCCCCGTAGGAGTCGGCGGGCGGACCCGCTCGCCCACCGTTACAAGCTCGGATCATGGCTCAGGAGAATGGCGCGCCCGGAGAGATTCGAACTCCCAACCCCCAGATCCGTAGTCTGGTGCTCTATCCAGTTGAGCTACGGGCGCAACTCCGGACGGAATGTCGATCGTCCGCGAAAGGTGCGGGACACTACTTGATGACAGGCAGGAGGCGCAAGCGGTCCGCCACGCGGCCGCGAATCGCCCGGCCGACCTGCCGTTGCGGATCGGCCACGCCACTAAATCTAGAAGTCTTGGGGCCGTTTTAACCTTGTCGCCACAAGAGCCATTCGTTACCATAATCCGCCGATAAAAAAACGGCGCAGCAGGGGCAATTGGCATGCATTTTATTGTTTCGGCGTGGACTCCGGCGGGGGGGTCTCACGCCGGTCGCTCTGTGACCAAGGGCCGTCGCAGATGCAGCGCCTGGGGGACGGCCCTCTGTATCGGATTTGCGCTGACCCTCGGCGGGTGCGATTACGTTAATAACGCCCTCTGGCCGTCGCTGACCGGCCCCAATCCCACCAGCAGCAGCAGCAAGAGCTCGACCAGCAGCCAGGCCCCCGCCCGGTCGTCCCAGGACATCTCCGGCGACACCAGCGCCCACGCCATGAGCGCCCAGCTGAGTGAGCGCGACGAGCAGCTCTCGCGCATGGCGGCCAGCAGCGCGCAGGCATCGAATTCCCCCTCTCCTTCTTCTTACGCACAGCTGCCAGCCGGCGGCACCGAGGTCGGACGGCGCGCCAATCAGCTCGCCAGCGACGCCCAGAAGCTCGACGGCTCCGTGGCGGCCCAGGCCAATGCCGTGCAGCAGCTGCGCGCCCAGACCGTGCAGTCCGCCGAGGCCTATCAAGGCCTGGTGGCCCAGATCAACGCCCGCCTCCAGGTCGGTACGACGCCCGGCAACCCGATCCTGCAGGCGCAGTGGGACCAAGCCAACACCGCATTGGACAATTTCGCAGCGCAGATCGGCCGCATGTCGGAAGTCTCCAACCAGGTTGCCGCCGACGCCTCGACGGCCGCGTTCCTGCTGGAGTCGGTGCGCGCCGCCTACAGCCTGTCGGGAGCCGTCGAAGAGGACCACCGCCACCTGGCGCAGGTCGAAGATCAGGTCAACCGCCAGGTCGTGACCATCGACCGGCTGCTCAACGACTTGAGCGACGACATCAGCCGGCAGTCGGCTTACATGAGCCGTGAGCGGACCAACATGACGGCGCTCTCGGTCGGCATCAAGAACGGCGAGTTGTTCGGAAACGGCCTCGCCAACCGCGCCTTCGCGCCGGCCTCGACCTCGGCGGGCCCCGCGCGTGGTGCCGCCGCGCGGCGCGCCGAGAATCCGGCATCGGGTGCGGTCGGCCACCGGCCGCTCGTGGTGATCCGCTTCGACCGGCCCAATCCCGCCTACGAGCAGGCGCTCTACACCGCCGTCAGCCGCGCCATGGAGCGCCGACCGAACGCGACGTTCGATCTCGTGGCCGTGAGCCCGACCAAGGGGACCCAGGCGCAGGTGGCGCTTGCCTCGGCCAGCGCCAAGCGCCAGGCCGAGACGGTTCTTCGATCCCTGACGGAAATGGGCCTGCCCCCGGATCGCGTGACCTTGTCCTCGGAGACGAGTGCTGCCGCACAGACCAATGAGGTGCAGCTCTTCGTGCGCTGAGCCGACGGCTGGTTCCGGAAAGGCCGCTTCCCCGGGGAAGCGGCCTTTTTCATTGCCGGCTTTTCGGCTCTCGGCTTAAATCCCGAATAAGGGCTTCCCCCGAGGATTCCGCCGCTCATGGCCAATGCCTACAACAAGATGTTTCCGGTCTCGTGGCACGAGTTGCACCGCGACGCCAAGGCGCTCGCGTGGAAGCTCGTGGCCGGCGGCCCGTGGCAGGGCATCGTCGCCATCACCCGCGGCGGGCTCGTGCCGGCGGCGATCGTGGCGCGCGAGCTCGATGTGCGGCTGATCGATACCGTCTCGGTGGCTAGCTACGACCACATGACCCAGAATGCCGGGCGCATCCTCAAGAGCGTCTCGCCCTCGGTCATCGGCGGCGATGCCGCGCAGCTCAAGCACTGGCTGATCGTCGACGATCTCGTCGACACGGGCGGCACGGCGCGCATCGTCCGCGAGCTCCTGCCGGGGGCGCATTTCGCCACGGTGTACGCGAAGCCAGCCGGCAAGCCGATGGTCGACACTTACATGACCGAGGTGAGCCAGGACACCTGGATCCTCTTCCCCTGGGACACCGAGCCGCAATTCGCCCCGCCGATTGCCGCGGCGAACGCACCCGGGGCTTCCCGCTGACCAAGCCTTCGGGCGCCCGCCTGCCGCTGCTCGGGCCGGCCCTCATCCTCGGCCTGGCGCTTGGCTGGGGCCTCAACTGGCCGGCGATGAAGGTGGGGCTCGCGGAATTCCCGCTCTGGACGTTCCGCGCCTCCTCCTGCCTTGTCTCCGGGCTGTGCCTCCTCGCGATCGCGCACCTCACGGGCTCCGCACTTCTGCCGCGGCCGCAGGAATGGCGCGGCATGGCGATCGCGGCCCTGTTCAACATCACGGCCTGGCAGATGTTCATCGCCGCGGGCTTGCGCCTCACCGGCTCCGGCGAGGCCGCGGTCGTGGCCTTTACCATGCCCCTGTGGGCGGTGTTTTTCGCCTGGCTGTTCCTGCGCGAGCCGCTTGGCCTGCGCGGTGCCGCGGCGCTGGCGCTCGGCCTCGCGGGCATCGCCGTGCTGATGACGCGAGACATGGCCGCCCTCATCCGCGCCCCGGCGGGCGTGGCATTGATCCTGGCCGGCGCCATTGGCTGGGCGATCGGCACGTTGATTCAGAAGCGCCGGCACTTCTCGCTGAACGCGATGGCGCTGGCCGGCTGGCAGCTGACCATCGGCGCGCTCCCCATGGTCGCCATGGTCCCGATCCTCGAGCCCCTGCGCTTCCCCGTCGTCAGCACGACGGCCTGGCTCATGTGGGCCTACACGACGTTCCCCGCCCTCGTGTTCTGCTACGCGGCGTGGTTCCAGGTCGTGAAGCTGATGCCGGTGACCGTGGCCTCGATCAGCGTCCTCCTGGTGCCGGCGGTCGGCGTCCTGAGCGGCGCTTTCATCCTGGGCGAGCCGCTCGGCTTGCGCGAGGTCACGGCACTGGTGTTGATCGGTGCCGCGCTGGCGCTCGTCCTCCTGCTGCCGGCGCGCCGCGAGGCCACCGCCGCGGCGTAAGGGCTCAGGCGCCGAGCAACTCGAGACTGGCCGCCGCCATCACTTTGGCCGCGGCCACCATGTCATCGATGATGATGAACTCGTCGGGCTGGTGGGCGATCTCGAGCAACCCCGGCCCGTAGGCGACGCAATCGCGCAGGTGGCCGATGCGCGCCACGTGCTTCTGGTCGTAGGTCCCCGGGCTCGCGATATGCGCCGGCGCCCGGCCGAGCACCCGGCCGATGGCGGCATCGAGCGCGCGGACCACCGGCGCCTCGGCCTCGGTCATCGTGGGGTGAAAGGTCATGATGTCGCGGCTCGACCACGCAAGTCCCGGACGTGCCTCCGTGACGCGGTCGAGCAGATCGGCGACCTCCCGCTTCACATCGTCGAGCGATTCCTCGATGAGAAATCGCCGGTCGAGGACGAGCCGGCACGATTCGGCGACCAGCGGGCTCGGCAGTCCCCGATAGGATTCATCCAGGCCGCCGTGCAGCGAGTTGAAGTTGAGGGTCGAGACGCGAGCCCCCGCGGGCTCGACCGGCATGCGCGTGCGCCGCGCATCGAGCTTCGGGTAGAGCTCGGCTTCGACGGCGGCGAGGAAAGCCGCCATGCCGCGGATGGCACTGACGCCGAGGAACGGCATGGAGCCGTGCGCCACCCTGCCCTTGATCTCGATCTCGGCCCACCACACGCCGCGATGGCCGAGGCACACCCGGTCCACATTGAGCGGCTCGGGAATGATCACGTGGTCGACGCGCGGCTTCGAGAAATAGCCGCGCTCGGCCAGCCAGGCGACCCCGCCATAACCGCCTGTCTCCTCGTCCGCCGTTCCCGAGATCTCGATCGCCCCGCGCCACGGCAGCCCGTCATCGAGGATCGTCTCGGCGGCGATGATCGCCGCCGCGAGTCCGCCCTTCATGTCCGACGTGCCGCGGCCGTACAGCCTGCCCTCGCGCACGACGCCGGCGAACGGGTCGACGGTCCAACCGCGGCCGGCCTCGACCACGTCGATATGGCCGTTGAAATGCACGCAAGGGCCGGCCCCGCGTCCTTCGATGCGCGCCACGACGTTGACTCGCGGATGGCGGTCGCTGTCGCCCGGCGTGCCCACGGCGCGCGGGTACTCGACCGTGAAGCCGCGCCCGGCCAGGCGCCGGCCGATCAGCTCCGCGCACGGGGCGTAGGCGTCGCCCGGCGGATTGACCGTCGGCACGCGCACGAGTTCGCGCGCGAGATCGACGAGCTCCGCGCGGCGCTCATCTATGCGCGCGAACACGCGCTCGAGAGACGAAGACGCGGAAGCTGAAATCGTCGCCATAATCTGCGAGGCTAGGAGGGTTCGCCCCCAGGGTCAACGAACCAACGGGGCCAATGAACCAACGGGCTATCGATGATCGAGCTGTGGCGCCGCCTGATGCTTATCAGTATTGCCGGCCTGCCGTGGGCCGGCGGGGCCGCAGCGGCCGACGCTGAGACCGTCCCGGCTGCGATCAGTTTCGTGGTCAATCGCGACGGCACGCCGATCGGGACCCACCGCGTGTCCTTCCATACCGAGCCCGGACCGGACGGCGAGCGGCTGATCGTCGACATCGACATCAACATCACGGTCAAGGCCGCCTTCGTCACCCTCTATCGCTACGGGTACACGTGCCGCGAGACCTGGAAAGGCGGCAGGCTCCTCGCCCTTGAAGCGACGACGAACGATGACGGCAAAAAAACGGTTCTGCACGTGCGCGCGACCGAGGCCGGGCTCGAGGTCGACGGCCCCGATGCACATTACGTCGCACGGCCGGACACGCTGCCCGACAGCTACTGGCACCCCGACACGATCAAGCATCGGCACTTCATCGACGGCGAGAACGGCAAGCCAGTCGACCTGATCTCCACGCCGGCCGGTCACCGCACGATCACCGTTGACGGAAGGCCGATCGAGCTGGCCCTGTATCAGCTTTCGGGGGAGACCACGGGCGAGATCGGCTACGGACCCGGCGGACAGTGGCTGGCGCTCCGCGAGCAGACCCACGGCTCGGACATTCTCTACGTACTCCAGCCGCGGTAGACCGTCCCCGTTTTCTCCGCTGCCGGGGTTTGCTAGAACTCAGCACTCCCAGGCTCGGAGATCATCGTGACATTCGGTGCGGCCGGCGCGCGGGCTTCTTGGTGCCGCGTTCGATGCGCCCTGCTGGCGGCGGCTCTGGCGCTGTGGGCCGCAGGCGCCGCGGCGCAGCAGCCGCCCGAGCCGGAAGGCCCCAGCCGGGTCACGCCCAAACGGGCCTCGGTTGCCACGAAATACATGGCGGCCGCGGCCAACCCGCTGGCGGCCGAGGCGGGACGCGAAATCCTGCGGCAGGGCGGCAGCTCCGTCGACGCCGTGATCGCGATGCAGCTGGTGCTGAACCTGGTCGAACCGCAGTCCTCGGGCATCGGCGGCGGCGCGTATCTCGTGCAGTACGACGCCTCGCGCAAAGCGATCGCTACCTATGACGGGCGCGAGACCGCCCCGGCCGAGGCGACGGCGGACCTGTTCCTGGACGCTAACGGCCAGCCGCCGTCCTCCTACAACGATGCCCGGGCGGGCGGACGCGCTGTCGCAACCCCCGGCCTCTTGCGCATGCTGGAGATGGCGCATCGCGATTATGGCCGGCTGCCGTGGGGCCGGCTGTTCGAGCCGGCGATGCGGCTGGCCGAGTCCGGGTTCGTCATCTCGCCGCGGCTCGCCAGCTTGATCGCGGCCGAGCCGCAGCTGCGCGAGTTCCCCGCGGCGGCCGCGTATTTCTTCCATTCCGACGGCACCCCGCGGCCGGCCGGCGAGCGCCTCGCGAACCCGCAGTTCTACGAGACCCTGCGCATCATCGCGAACGGCGGCGCGGACGCCTTCTATCGCGGCCAGATCGCGCGCGACGTGGTCGCCGCCGTCAACGACCCGAAGGCCCAGGGCCCGGCCGGCCACGCGGGTACGCTGTCGGCTGCCGATCTGGTACTCTATCGCGCGGTCAAGCGGGACCCTGTCTGCGTCGTCTATCGCGGCCTGCATGTCTGCGGCATGGGTCCTTCCTCCTCGGGCGGCATCGCCGTCGCCCAGATCCTGGGCATCCTCGATCACTACACGTTGCGCGATCTTTCTCCGGGGTCGCTCGAGGCGGTGCACCTCATCTCCGAGGCGAGCAGCCTCGCCTATGCCGATCGTGCGCGTTACGTGGCCGACAGCGACTTCCTGTCGGTGCCTGTGAAGGGCCTGGTCGGCACCGCCTACCTGCAGCGCCGGGCCGCGGTCATCTCTCTCACCCATGCGATGGCGCATGCGGAGCCTGGGCGGCTCGGCACCCAGACCGGCGGGCTGCCCGATGTCGATGCCTCCCGCGAGGCGCCGTCGACCAGCCACGTCACCGCGGTCGACGCCGCGGGCAATGCGACCGCGATGACCACGACCATCGAGGGCGCCTTCGGCTCGCGGCTGTTCGTGCGCGGCTTCCTGCTGAACAACGAGATGACCGATTTTTCGTGGCGGCCGGCGATCAACGGCGTGCCGGCGATCAACCGGATCGAGCCCGGCAAGCGGCCGCGCAGCTCGATGGCGCCGACCATCGTCACCGACCGCGAGGGACGTCTCGTACTGACCGTGGGATCTCCAGGCGGCCCACGTATCATCCCCTATGTGGTGCAGGCGCTGATCGGCGCGATCGACTGGCGGCTCAACATGCAGGAGGCGGTGAGTCTGCCGCATTTCGTCGACATGAACGGACCGGTCGAGCTCGAGCAGGGTACCTCGATCACCGAGCTCACTGCGGCGCTCAAGGCGCTCGGCCACGAGGTCCTGATCGAGCCGGAGACCAGCGGCCTGCAGGGCATCATGGTGGAGCGCCGCGGCAACAAGGTCCGCTACGTGGGTGGCGCTGACCCGAGACGCGAAGGAGAGGCGCTTGGCGACTGAGACTGCGACGCTCGCGCGGACCGACGACCGCCCGACGATCAGCCTGCTGCCTGGCCGGCACAAGCGGGCGCGCGCCGGCTATCCGTGGGTCTATTCGAACGAGATCGCGATGGACAACACGGCCAAGAAGCTGCGGCCGGGAACGCTCGTGCGGCTCGCGGCGGCGACCGGTGAGCCGCTCGGCGTCGCCATGTTCAACCCGCACACTTTGATCGCCGCGCGCATCCTCGACCGCGACCCTGCCGCGGTCATCGATGCGGGGTTTTTGCGCGAGCGGCTGGCGCGGGCTCACCGGCTGCGCGAACGCCTTTATCCGGGCGGCTTCTACCGCCTGGTTCATGCGGAGGCCGACGGCCTGCCGGGCCTCATCATCGACCGCTACGGCGAGGCGGCGGTGGTGCAGGCGAACACCGCCGGGATGGACCGGCTGCTCCCAGAGCTGCTCGCGGCCCTCGATGCGGAGATCGCACCCAAGACTGTCGTGCTGCGCAACGACAGCCCGGCGCGCGGCCTGGAGACCCTGGCAAGCGAGGTAAAACTCGCCAAGGGCGGGCTCGGCGGGCCCATCGAGGTCCTGGAAAACGGTTGCCGCTTCCTCGTCGACCTGCAAGGCGGGCAGAAGACTGGGTGGTTCTTCGACCAGCGCGACAATCGTGCCGCGGTGGCGCGGGTTGCCGCGGGCGGCAAGGTGCTCGACCTCTATACCTACGGCGGAGGCTTCGCGATCGCGGCAGCGCGCGCCGGCGCCAAGGACGTGCTGGCCATCGACCGCTCGGCTCCGGCGCTGGCGCTGGCCGGGGAGTCGGCGCGGCGCAACGGCGTGGAGGCGGTGTGCCGCTTCGCGCGCGGCGAGGCGTTCGAGGAGCTCGACCGCCGCGCCGGCGCGGGCGAGCGCTTCGAGGTGGTGATCGCCGATCCGCCTGCGTTCGTGAAGTCGCGCAAGGACCTCGCGGCGGGCTTGCGCGGCTATCGGAAGCTCGTGCGGCTTGCGGCCCAGGTGGTGGCACCCGGCGGGTTCCTCTTCATCGCCTCGTGCTCGCATAACGTCGAGCGCGCCATGTTCGACGACGAGGTGCGGCGCGGCTTGGCCGACGCCGAGCGGCCGGGCCGCATCCTGCTGGCAAGCGGCGCCGCGGCCGACCATCCGACGCATCCGGCCCTTCCGGAATCGGTCTACCTCAAGGCATCGTTGATCCAGCTGGACTGAGCTTCAGGCCGGGAGGAGATATCGCATGAACCGACCGACATGGCGCGAAGCTCTCGCCGCCGAGACGCCGCTGCTGCTGCCGGTGGCGCACGACGCGCTTTCGGCACGGATCATCGAGCGCGCCGGATTCCGCGCCTACTCGATCGGCGGGCTTGCGCTCGTGGGCACCCGCTATGCGCTGCCGGATGTCGGCCTCGTCGGTCTCGGCGAGATGAGTGCGGGCATGCGCGACATCACGGCCGCCTCACGCCTGCCCGTGCTCGTCGACGGCGACGACGGCTATGGCGACGTCAAGAACGTCACGCGCACCATCCGCACCTACGAGGAGATGGGGGCGGCCGCGATTTTCATCGAAGACCAGACCTCGCCCAAGCGCTGCGGCCACATGGCCGGCAAATCGGTCATTCCGGCCGAGCTGATGGCAGCGAAGCTGCGTGCCGCCGCCGCCGCGCGCGAGCGCGGAATTTTCCTGGTGGCGCGCACCGATGCGCGCGCCGTGCACGGCCTCGACGACGCGCTGCGCCGGGGCGAGCTCTATCTCAAATCCGGTGCCGACGGCGTGTTCATCGAGGCCCCGCAGACGCTCGAGGAGCTGGCGCGCGTCGGCTCCGAGTTCCGCCACGTGCCGCAGATCGCCAACATGATCGAGGGCGGACGCACGCCGATCATTCCGCCCGCGGAGCTCCTGGGCATGGGCTTCTCGATGGTGGCCTATCCGACGAACCTACTGTTCCGCATCGTCGCCGCGATGCAGAAGGGCTTGGCCGAGCTCAAGGCCGGGCGTCCGATGACGGGCGCGGACGGGGTCAGCTTCGACGACTTCAAGGAGATCGTCGGCTTTCCCGATTGGGCGCAAGTCGAAGACCGCGCGCGCTGACCCTCACTCGGCCGCCTGGCCCCGCCGCAGGGCGACCGGCGGCAGTTCGATGCGGAACGTGGTGCCCGACCCGGACGTCGCCGCGAGCGTGATGTCGCCGCCATGGCCGCGCACGAGGTCGCGGGCGATCGCAAGGCCGAGGCCGGTGCCCCCGGCCCGCGCCGAGCCGGTGAACGGCGTGAACAGCTTGTCGCGCGCCCGCGGCGGCAGCCCCGGACCGTCATCCGCTATGTCGATGCAGAGCCGTCCGTCCGCCACCCGCGTGGCCGTCACGCGGACCGTATGCGCCCCCGCTTCCGCCGCATTGCGCCCAAGATTGACCAGCACGCGGAAGAGCTGGTCGCGGTCCGCGACCAGCTCGATCTCGCCGGCCACCTTGGTCTCCCATCGCGTCTTGTTGCCGGTGAGAAGACCGACCACCCCGCCTACTTCCACCGCGAGCCCCGCCAGCACGAACCGCGAGAGCTGGGGCGGCGGCAGGTCGTCGCGCGCGTAATCGAGGGTCTGGCCGCACAGTGCCACCGCGCGGTCGACCGAGCCGATCAAGGTCGGCGCCAGCTGGCGCACCTTGGGGTCGCTCGAATCGGCGAGCCGGTCCGAGAGCAGCTGCGCCGTCGACAGCACGCCTCGCAGGTCATGGCTGATCTTGGCGACGGCGATGCCGAGCTTGGCGAGGCGGTTCTGCTGGCGCAGGCTCGTGCGCAGCGCCTGCTCCATCTCGGCGAGGCCGCGCTGGGCGAGGCCGATCTCATCGCCGCGCGAAATCACCTCGATGACGTTTCGCGGATCGTCGGGAGCGTTGCGGAACGCCACCATGTTGGACGTGAGCCGGCGCAGCGGCCGCACGATCAGCCACTGCAGCGACAGGTACACCAGGGCCGCGGTGATCAAGGAGATCACGATCGACAAGCCGAGGATGCGCCACGAAAATGCGATCATGCCCTGGCGCAGCGGCCGCTCGTCGACCAGAACTTCCACCACGTCGCCGGGCTCATAGGGTGACGGGCCGATCACGCGCATGATGGGGTCGCCGCGATGGAACAACGTCGCGTAGGCATCGGCGATCAGACCCATGAAGCTCGTGTCGCGCAAATCGAACATCTCGTTCGACCAGGGCGGCATGTCCTCGGCGAGGACGCGGCGCACGTCTCCCGGTTTGGCGATAATGATGGCCCGGGCACCTGCATGGCTGAGAAGCTGCTGCTTCAGCTCGTCGCTCACCATGTGCGAGGGCGTGGCCTCGAGCGACAGTGCTGCGAGATGCGCTGCGGCGATGCGGCTCTGCAGCCAGTCGAGCCGGAAGCGCGCGATCGACGGTGAATAGATGAGCAGCTCCGCCAGCATCACGAACGCCATCGTGAGTCCGAGCAGCCGCGCGGACAGCCCGTAAAGGCCCGACGGCAGATGGCGGAGCGACGGCGCGTTCATAAAAGCCTCAGCCGAAACGCGCCAGGAAGCGCACGAGCCGGCGGGTGCGCGGCGAGAACAGCTGCCGCACATAGAAGCTGCCGGCCGCCCGCTTGCCGACTTCGCTCAAGGTCGGGTAGGGCGCGATCAGGCCGGCTATGTCGCGCAGCGTCGCCTTCTTGGCGATGGCGAGGCTCCAGGTGAGCAGAAGCTCGCCGGCGTGGGGGCCGACGATTCCGGCCCCGAGGATGCGCCCGCGGCGGTCGGCCGTGATCTTGATCAGGCCGTCGGTCTCGCGATCCGCCTGCGCGCGGTCATTGTCATGGAACGACCAGCGGGCCAGCCGGACCGCATCGCCATGGATGCGGCGGGCCTCGGCCTCGATCAGGCCCACGTTGGCGAGCTCGGGATCGGTGTAGGTCACCCACGGCACCGCCGCGTGATCGACCCGGCCCGGAAGCCGGAACAGCGCATTCCGGATCACGATGCCGGCATGGTAGCCCGCCATGTGCGTGAACTGGTAGCCGCCGATCGCATCCCCGATCGCGTAGATCTTGCGGTTGCTGGTGCGCAGACGCGCATCGACCTCGATCCCCTTGGCCGAGGCATGCACGCCTGCGGCCTCGAGATCGAGCCCCTCGAGATTGGGCCGCCGGCCGGTGGCGATGAGGAGATGCGTCCCGGCGATACGCTCCTCGTTGCCCGCGGCCTCGAGCACGGCGGCCAGATCGCCGACGGTTCCCTCGACACGCTTGACCGTGACACCCTCGCGGATCTCGACGCCCTCGGCGCGCAGCCGCCGGCGCACGAAGTCGACGAGCTCGGGGTCGTCCTTGGGCAGAAGCGTTGCCGCCTCGAGCAGGGTCACCCGGCAGCCCAGCCGGCGCTGCGCCTGCGCAAGCTCGCAGCCGATCGGCCCGCCCCCGATAATCAAGAGATGCCCCGGCGCCTGGTCGAGGTCGAAGATCGTCTCGTTGGTCAGATACGGGACACCGCCCGCTCCCAACCCCGGAATAGGCGGCACGGATGCGGACGACCCGGTGGCGATGACGAAGCGGCGGGCGCGGACGCGCACATCGCCGGCCTCGACCTCGTCGCGGCCCGTGAACCGTGCCGCGGCCGGGATGACGCGGACGCCTAAGCCCGTGAAGCGCTCCTCCGAATCGTTCGGCGCGATCGCGCCGATGACGCCGCGCACGTGATCGCGCACGCGGCCGTAATCGACCGCGGGCTCGCCGCCCGCGATGCCGAAGCGCGCCGCACCGCGCACGGCGTGTGCCGCGCGCGCCGCCGCGATCAGCGATTTCGACGGCACGCAACCGTAGTTGAGACAGTCCCCGCCCATCTTTCCACGCTCGATCAGCACGACCTTCTGGCCCAGCTGCGAGGCCCCGGCCGCGACCGACAGCCCACCCGACCCGGCGCCGATGACGCAGATGTCGACGTCCAGGCGCTCAACCATGATGCCCCCGCTCGCCCTGACGCCGTTTGACGGCCCGGTAGACGACCGGGATCAGCGCCAATACCGCGAGGCCCATGAGCGGCACCAGAACCGGCGGCGTCAGCAGATGGGGCTTCTCCCCTCCTGCATCAAAGACCGCGCCGAGACCGTTGCCCACACTGGCGAACACAAAAACCGCCGGAATTATTCCCACCGCGGTCGCCGCCACGTACGTCCGTAGCGGGACGCCCAGGAAGGCCGGAACAAGGTTGACCAGAAAGAAGGGGAACAGGGGCACGAGCCTCAGGATCAAGAGGTAGTTGAACGCATCGCGCCGGAATCCCTCCTCCATCCGCTGCAGGGCCGAGCCGGCGCGCGCGCGCAACAGATCGCCAGCCGCCGAGCGGGCCGCCAGGAACAAGGCCGTCGCCCCCAACGTGGCGCCGATCACCGCATAACAGCCGCCAAGCGCCGTCCCGAACAGAAATCCCCCCGCAATTGTGAACCAGATCCCGCCCGGCACCGAAAACGCGACCGCGAGGATGTAAGCGGCGATATAGACCGCGGGCGCCGCCAGGGGGTGGCCGCCCACCCAGCCGAGCAGCCCCTCGCGATGGTGCGCCAGCGCCTCGAACGTCACGTAGCGCTGCAGGCCGAGGGCGAAAAACGCGCCAAGGCCGGCGACGAGGACCAGGAGCGGCACGGCGCGCAGCCAGGAGCTCGGTGCGGCTGCACGGGATGTCGACCTTTGCTCCAAGTGCCGGATTTCCCGAGAAAATTGAGCTTCTTGCGGCGGATGGCAAGGCCCGCGGCGGCGGCCGCAAGCGCCCTGATTTAACCATGTCCGGGGACGCTTAGGCGATTTGACTTCGGGAAGTCACAACTATATAAGCCCGGGGCCTATCGGGCCGGTCCCGGCGAACATGTTCCGCCGACCAGGCCGGTTTGCTTTCTGGAGATCGCCGTGAAGCGCACTTATCAGCCCAGCAAACTCGTCCGCAAGCGCCGGCACGGCTTCCGTTCGCGCATGGCGACGACGGGCGGCCGCAAGGTTCTGTCCGGCCGCCGCGCCAAGGGCCGCAAGCGCCTGTCGGCGTAACCGCCGGCCCTCGGCCGGTCGGTCGATGCCGATAGCCGTGGAGCGATTGCGACACCGTTCGGATTTCCTGCGGGTGGCTGCCAGCCGCTGGAAGTACGCGACACCCGGTCTTGTACTGCAGATGCGCCCACGTGAAGACATGTCCAATTCCAGCGCGCGCGTCGGCTTCACCGTGACGAAGAAGGTCGGCTCGGCGGTGATCCGCAACCGCGCCCGCCGCCGTCTGCGCGAAGCAGCCCGCGTGGCACTGGCCGAGGCCGCGTTGCCGGGCTGCGACTACGTGCTGATCGCGCGCGCAGGGACCATCGGACGCCCCTATCTCGAGTTGGTCGGCGATCTGAGGTCGGCGCTGGCCGCACTCGCGGCAAAGAGCGGCGCGCAAAGGGCCGGCTCATGAACCCGCTGACGTTTTTCCTGCGCGCCCTGATCCGCACCTACCAGTGGGTCCTGGCCCCGGTGCTCGGCGCCAATTGCCGGTATGCGCCGAGCTGCTCCGAGTATGCGCACGAGGCGCTCGGCGTGCACGGGCCGCTGAAGGGCTCGTGGCTGGCGCTGCGCCGCATCCTGCGCTGTCATCCGTGGGGGGGATGGGGTTACGACCCCGTGCCTCCCGCGAGCACCGTGAAATCTGCCCGATCAGCCCCCAAACCGGGGCCATTGGTCGCCGGCCACTGACGGACCGAATCCATGCAGATCGATCAACGCAATCTCATCATCGCGATCGTGCTTTCGATCGGCATCGTGCTCGGCTTCGAATTTTTCTACAACCTGCCGCGGCTCGAGAAACAAAAGGCCCTGGACGCCGAGCGCGGCGCGCAGCAGACCCAGACCGAGACCACCGCACCGTCGCAGGCGCCCGCCGCACCGGCCGCGACGACAGCACCGACTTCGACCCCGGCCGTTCCTGGAGCCGTGGCAAATGCAGCGGCACCGGCCGTCCCGGCCTCGCGCCAGCCGCGGGTGAACATCGACACGCCATCGGTCTCGGGCTCGATCGCCCTCGTCGGCGGCCGGCTGGACGACATCAAGCTCGCCGGCACCGATCCCAAGCGCGCCTACCGCGAGACCACCGACCCCAACAGCCCGCCCATCACCCTGCTGGCGCCGCAGGACGCGCCGGATCCGTATTTCGCCGAGTTCGGCTGGCTGGGCAGCGGCGGAAGCGTCAAGCTGCCGGACGAAAACACGGTGTGGACGGCCGACCGGAAGACGCTTACGCCAGACCAGCCGGTGACCCTGTCGTGGGACAACGGCGAAGGGCTGCGCTTCGAGCGTCAGTACGCGATCGACCAGGACTACATGATCACGGTGACCCAGCGTGTGGTGAACCACGGTGCGGCGGCGGTGAAGGTGCTGCCTTACGGCCTCATCTCGCGGCAGAACACGCCGACCGTCTCGGGCTACTACATCCTGCATGAAGGCCCGCTCGGCGTCTTCAACGGCACGCTCTCCGAATACAAGTACACCGATCTCAAGAAGACGCCCAACGATGAGAAGAAATCCACCGGCGGCTGGATCGGCATCACCGACAAATACTGGCTCGCCGCCCTCATCCCCGACCAGAAGCTCGCGGTGACCGCCCGCTTCCTGTACGTGCCGGTGAAGGGCGTCGACCGCTACCAGGTCGACTATCTCGAGCCGGAGCAGACGATCGCGCCGGGCGCCTCGGCCGAAGTCACCAACCGGCTCTTCGCCGGTGCCAAGGTCGTGCGTCTGATCGACCACTACACCGCCAGCCTCGGCATCGACCGCTTCGACCTCGCGATCGACTGGGGCTGGTTCCGCTTCCTCACTCGCCCGATCTTCCTGGCGCTCGACTATTTCAACACGCTGCTCGGAAATTTCGGCCTCGCCATCCTGCTGCTGACGGTGCTCATCAAGGCGGCGTTCTTCCCGCTCGCCAACAAGTCCTACCGCGCGATGAGCAAGATGAAGCTGCTGCAGCCGGAGATGGAGAAGCTGCGCGCCAAACACGGCGATAACAAGCAGGCGCTGTCGCAGGAGATGATGGCGCTTTACAAGAAGCAGGGCGCCAACCCGCTCGCCGGCTGCCTGCCGATCGCGATCCAGATCCCGGTGTTCTTCTCGCTCTACAAGGACATCTTCATCACGATCGAGATGCGGCACGCGCCGTTCTATGGCTGGATCCACGACCTGTCGGCAGCCGACCCGACCTCGGTGTTCAATCTCTTCGGCCTGCTGCCGTTCACCCCGCCCGACCTGCTGCTGCTCGGCCACACGATCGGCGCCTGGCCGCTGATCATGGGCATCACCATGTTCCTGCAGCAGAAGCTGAACCCGCAGCCGCCCGACCCGATGCAGGCGAAGATCTTCCTCCTGATGCCGATCTTCTTCACCTTCCTGCTTGCCGCGTTCCCGGCCGGGCTCGTGATCTATTGGGCGTGGAACAATACGCTGTCGATGGCTCAGCAATGGGTCATCATGCGGAGCATGGGGGCGGCCCCGACGCTCCACCATCACCACAAAGACAAAGACGGAAAGTAGGCATGACGGCGCCTGACCAAGGCGCATCCGAGTTCGATGCCGGCCGGCGCCTGTTCGCCGGCCCGTGCGACTTCGTCGCGGGTGCCGCCTCCCCCGCCTCGCTGCCGGCGGCCACGGCGCCGGAAATCGCCTTCGCCGGCCGCTCGAATGTCGGCAAGTCGAGCCTCATCAACGCCCTCACCGGCCGCAAAAGCCTCGCCCGGGTGTCGCGCACGCCTGGCCGTACGCAACAGATCAATTTCTTCTCGCTCGGTGGGCGGCTGGCGCTGGCGGACCTGCCCGGCTACGGGTTCGCGCGCGCGCCCAAGAAGCGGATCGCGCAATGGTCGGACCTCATCTATCGCTATCTCAAGGGGCGTTCGGTGCTGCGCCGCGTGCTGATCCTCGTCGACTCCCGGCACGGTCTCAAGGACAGCGACCGGGCCCTGTTCGACTTCCTCGACGAGGCCGCGGTCAGCTACCAGGTCGTGCTGACCAAGATCGACGCGCTCCGGGGTGATGACGCCCTGGCGCGGGCGCGAGCCGTGGCCAGCGAGCTCGCAGGCCACGTCGCCGCCTATCCAGACGTCTCGACCACCAGCGCCGAAACCGGAATCGGCATCCCCGAGCTCAGGGCGGCACTCGCGGCCTTCGCCGCCTAGCCCTGCCAACCGCGATCGGCTAGATTTCGCGCCACTCCCGCCACCGCCGACTCGGGGACACGCCCGCATGAGCGCCAAGCCCGACAAGATCAAGGGACCGCAAAGCCGCGTCCCCCTGGACGCCGCCCAGGCCGCGCAGACCCTGGTCGAAGCGCTGCCCTATATGAAGCGCTATGCCGGCCAGACGGTGGTCGTGAAGTACGGCGGCCACGCGATGGGCGATCAGGAGACGGCGCGCAACTTCGCGCGCGACATCGCCCTTTTGAAACAGGTGGGCGTGCGGCCGATCGTCGTCCATGGCGGCGGCCCGCAAATCGGCCAGATGCTCGAGAGGCTCAAGATCAAGAGCTCCTTCATCGACGGCTTGCGCGTGACCGATGCCGCCACCGTCGAAATCGTGGAGATGGTCCTCTCCGGCTCGATCAACAAGGAGATCGTGGCCGAGATCACGGCAGCCGGCGGCCGTGCGATCGGGCTCTCGGGCAAGGACGGCGGGCTCATCCGCGCGCGCAAGGTGACGCGGACGACGCGCGATCCCGATTCGCGCATCGAGAAGGTGCTCGATCTCGGCTTCGTCGGAGAGCCGGAGCGCATCGACCCCGCGATCCTGTCCCAGATCATGGGCGCCGACCTCATCCCGGTCATAGCACCCATCGGCCTCGGCCCCGAGGGAGAGACCTACAACATCAACGCCGATACCGTCGCCGGCGCCATCGCCGGTGCCGTGCGCGCCAAGCGCCTCCTGCTGCTGACCGACGTGGTCGGCGTGCTCGACAAGACGAAAAAGCTGCTGCCGCGGCTCTCGGTCGGCGAGGTGCGGGCGCTGATCGCCGACGGGACGATCCAGGGCGGCATGATTCCCAAGGTCGAGACGTGCCTGGCCGCGGTCGAGGCCGGTGTCGGCGCCTCGGTCATCCTCGACGGCCGCGTGCACAACGCGGTCCTGGTCGAGCTGTTCACCGAAAGCGGCATCGGCACCTTGATCAGCGACTGACACAGCTCCACGGGGCCCGCCATGAGCGACCCGGACATCGCCTCCCTCGCCTCCTGGATCACGAATGCCGGACTTGCGGGCAAGTCCGAGCCCGCGATGCTGACCGGCTTCTGCGAGCGGCTGGTGGCCATGGGCTTTCCGCTGTCGAACGCCGGCGTGTTCGTCGACACGCTGCATCCGGTGCACGAAGGCCGCATGTTCCGCTGGCGCCGCGGCAAGGGCGAGGCGTCGTACGGTGAATACGGCCGCTCTCAGGAGGGCGACGCGGCGTACGAGCGGTGGCGCCGCAGCCCGTTCTACCGGTTGCTCGAGACCGGCGAGTCGATGCTCCGGATCGCGGTCTCTGAGACGGCCATGGACGAATTCCCGATCCTGGCCGACCTGCGGGAGGACCGCATCACCGATTACGTGGCGCTGATCACGCGGTTTGCCGCGGGCGGAATCATCGGCGCCATGGATTGCGTGTATTCGTCCTGGGCGACCGACGTGCCCGGCGGCCTCACCGATGCGCAGCTGACGGCACTGCAGCGGCTGGTTCCTTTCCTGGCGCTCGCGATCAAATCGGCCTCGCTGGCCCGCATCGCCGGCACCCTGGTCGAGACCTATCTGGGGCGCGATGCCGGCCGCCGCGTGCTGGGCGGCAAGATCGCCCGCGGCATCGCCGAACCCATCGATGCCGTCCTGTGGTTCAGCGACCTGCAGGGCTTCACCAAGATCACCGACACGGCCGAACCGGCGCAGATCATTCCGCTGCTCAACGACTACGCCGAGGTCATCGTTTCGACGATCCATGCGCATGGCGGCGACGTGCTGAAGCTGATCGGCGACGGCGTGCTGGCGATCTTCCCGGCGGAAACCCGGGCGCCCGCCTGCCGGCGCGCGCTGGCGGCGGCCCTCGATGCACGCAAAGGCATTACGGCCTTGAAGGAACGCCGCACCGCCGAGGGCGCTCCGACCACCGACATGTATCTCGGCCTGCATGTCGGCGAGGTGTTCTACGGCAATATCGGCAGCCATGAGCGCCTGGACTTCACCGTGGTGGGACCTGCGGTGAACGAGGTCAGCCGCATCGCCGCCCTGTGCCGCTCGGTCGACCAGTCGCTCCTGATGTCACAGGCGTTCGCCGCAGCCCTGGCAGATCCGCAGCGCGTGGTGTCGGTCGGCCGCTATGCGCTGCGCGGCGTGGGCCGGCCGCAGGACCTGTTCACCACCGATCCTGATTCCGCCGGCCCCTAGCGCTCCCTACCCGCCGAAGAACTCGATCTGCCACTTCATCTCTTCGGTGGTCATCGGATAGTCCTTGCCGCCGCGCGGGTGCAGCGCCTGGCGTGGGGAGATGCCGCCGATGCGCGTCTGGAGCTGCACGGCCAACCGCACCGACAGGCCTGCCTTCCAGGCCAGGGCGGTCACACCCTTGGCGCTGCGCGCCGACAGGATCTTGTCGACGACGCTGGCCGGAACCTCGGCGAGGACCGAGAGGGCTGCGCGCACGAAAGCGCGCTGGCCGGCATCCACCGCATCGGCGACCGTGTCTTCGTCGAGCTTGCCCTCTTTTTTGAGCCGCGTGACCTTCTCCTCCGCCGTCTCGCCGGCGTCCTCCTCGGCCGCCGCTTTCTTCGCCTCGGCGGCGGACTTCGTCTTCGCTTCGGCCGTAAGGCGCTTCTTGACCTCGGCGGCGATCTGGGTGCGCGTCTCCTTGGGCAGGTCCTCGCGCGTCTTCAGCACGTCGAGCAGCGATTCGGCGACGAACCGCGCGATACGCGTCGCAGCACGCACCGGCAGCGCGGGCCGCCGCACCAGGGGTTCGTGCCACGAGGCGCGCTGGGGCGCCCGGTCGACGATCAGGTCGAGCGTCTCTTCGCGGATCTGCGCCGAGGGATTGGCGAGCAGGGCCGCGACCGCCGGCTCGTCGTCCGCCGCCACGATCGCGTCCGAGACCGCTGCCCCCAGCCGGTCGCGGCCGGCGATGGCCGACAGAACGCCGGAAGGCGGCGTGCCGGCGATGATGTCGAGCAGGTCTTCGTCGGTCAGGAGCGGCGAGAAGCGCAAGACCGGGCTCGCCACCGCGAACTCCGCGTCGTGGGCAAGCCGGCGCACGATTTCGGGCGAGATGTCATTCATCCCCTTGACCGCATCCGAGATCGCCTCGCGGACCCGCACCGCCTCGTCGCGGGCGAGGATCTCCAGCATGTCGATCACCCGCTGCCGCGCCTGGTCCTGTGCATCCGCCGGCAGTCCGGGCAGGAGGCGGGCCACCTTCTGCGCAAGCTCGGCACGCACCTGCTCGTCCTTGTCGCGCAGCAGGAGCTGATCGGCCTGATACGGCGTCGCCTCATTGGCCGCGATCACGCGGCGGACTTCGGGCGCCTTGTCCTCGGCGAGGTAATAGAGGATCTCCGGTTCGACGTCGGCGCGCGCCGCGAGCTTGCGCCGCACGCTCAGGTTCGGATCGCGCGCGAGACGCTTGGCCTCTTCGTAGGACGTGCCCTTGGTCATGGCTGCGCCTTTGCCGCAGGTGCCGCCAGCGCGTAGGAGCCCTTGCCCTTCTGCTTCACCGCGTACATGGCGGCGTCGGCGCGCGCGAGCAGCTCGGCGACCGTCTCCGGCTCGCGCGGCGCGTAGACCGCGAGGCCGACCGAGAGGCCGAGCGGTTTGTCGGCGCCGGCCGAGAACGGCGCGATCTCATCCTTGAGCGCCAGGATCACCTTGCCGCGGGCCACCGCCGCGTCGGCATCCGCCGTCGCCAGCCACAGCGCGAATTCGTCCCCGCCGAGCCGGGCCACGAAGTCGCTCGTGCGCGCGAGGCGCTTCAGGCAGGTGCCCAGCGCCTTCAGCGCGGCATCACCCGCCTGATGGCCGAGCCGGTCGTTGACCGCCTTGAAGTTGTCGAGATCGACATAGACGAGCGTGCCAGGCTGTCCCGTGCGCACGCAGTCGGCGAGGCTCTCCTCGAGGCGCTTTGTAAAACTGCGGCGATTGAGGAGACCGGTCAGCGCATCGGTGCGCGCCTGCTTGGCCAGCGCGTCGTGGTTCGCGATCTGCTCCTGCGCGATGCCGATCTGGTCCGCGAGCTTGGCCACGATCTCATGGTCGGCCTCGCTCCAGCTGGGATCGGCGGCGCTGCGCCACAGCCCGATGGCACCGTTGATCTGGCGGCGGAAGCGCGTCACCGCGCCGAGGAACTGGCCGGCGCTGTTCGTGAGTTCGACTTCGTCGGCATGCCCGCCGCCCGCCTCACCGGCCTGCGCAAGCCGCTTTGCCTGCTTGTCCATGTGGCGCGCCAGCGGTTCGGGGAGCGCTCCGCCGAACTCGGCCGCGGGCACCAGATCGCCCTCGGCGCCGCAGCCCCAGATACGGCAGCCGGCGGCACCCAGCGCGCGCGCGGCCGCGGAGGCCGCCGCCGCCAGCATCGCGTCCGGTTCGACCTCGTCGCGGATCGTCCGCACGATATAGCCGACCAGCCGCTCGCGGTTCTGGGCATCGGCGAGTGCCGCGTCGCGCTCGTGCCCCGCGGTCACGTCGCGCCACACGCCGCGCGCCCCGCGCCATGTGCCGTCCGCTCCCACCAGCGGCAAGGCGGAGATCGACACGCAGGCCGGTGTCGCGTCCGCGCGTTGCAGCCACAACTCCGCCTGGTCGACGAGGACGCGGGTGGTAAACGGCGTGGCGGGCTTACTGTCGCGGTCAGGCAGGGCATCGGCAATCAGCGAACTGGCCCGCCGCCCGACCAGGTCCGCCGCCATCCAGCCCAGCGCCCCCTTGGGCGACACGAACGTGAAGATTCCGTCCGCGTCGGTCTCCCAGGCGAAGTCGCTCGAGATCTCGACCAGGTCCTTGAAGCGCTGGCGCGAGTCGGAGAGGGCCTGGCGCAGATTGGCGGCGAGCGAGACGTCGCGCGCCAGCACGAGCGCCCCCGTGCCCGCCGGAACGACCGAAACATCGAAGGTGAATTTCGCGCCATCGGCCGCGATGACGATCGTATCGGCGCGGCCGAGCCCGTCGTCCTGGGCCGAGCCCACCAGGGCAGCCAAGCCGCCCCGACCGGCGCGCTGCATCAACTCATCGAGCAGGCCCGCCGCACTGGCGTTGGCCGACAGGACGGCCCCATCGCGGCCGAGCCAGGCCGCCGGTCCGGGCCAGGCGGCGATGAAGGCTTCGAGAAGGCGCGCCTCGGCCGTCGCCGCGGCCGGCCGGGCCGGCGCGCGCGGACTGCGGCTCCGACGTTGGACCGCAGGCTTTGACCTCATGAGTTCCCCTTCATCGGGCCGCCGTCCTGCGGCCGAGACCGCCGAGCGAGACGCCGTACCCCCGGTCCGCGACCATAGAATACGCCCCTGCCGCTGTGAAGTTGACAGGCCTCGCCATCTCTCCCATGTT
>Ga0335071_10000928_pt1 | contig 31613 bp, 23 predicted proteins | sample Lox_Sample_15_FD_206724 | JGI IMG/M metagenome (GOLD analysis project Ga0335071, IMG submission 206724) | Soil microbial communities from Loxahatchee National Wildlife Refuge, Florida, United States - Lox_Sample_1.5 | ecosystem: Environmental > Terrestrial > Soil > Wetlands | place: USA...
CTTCGTTTTGAACTGTAAGATATTGTCTTACAGTTCCTTCCGCGGTCAGTTCATTCTCTTCAAAAATATTCCGGATATGGTGACCGGTAGTTTGTTTGGTAATCTGGTAAAGTTCTGCGATAAGGTTTTGTGACAGCCAGACCGTCCCCTCATCGAGCCTCACCTCGATGCGGCTGCTCCCGTCTTCGGACTGGTAGAAAAGGATCTGCGACCGGGTGACCGGTGCCGGGACGGGGGGTGTGCTCATGCTTATTTTAGTTCCGGGTGTTCGCCCTTTTATAGTGTGAGGGTGAGGGGCGAAACTGTGCCGGAGCATTTCAATCCCGCAGGATGGAGGCTGTGACTATTTCAGCCAGGCGTCGACGAACAGTACAGCGTGATCGGACATAGCTCCGGGCCCTCTGGCGAATACATATTTTCCGGACGTTGTTTTGTACTCAGAACTTCTTCTTTGAAAATGCCTGCTGAGCAGGGCATGGTCCAGCCGCTTTCCATAGCCCTTGGCTGACCACCAGCTCTCCTTTCCGGGCTGATCCATATGCTGCCATCCTTCTCTGGTGATTTGGTTGAAACAGTTCTGAAAATATTTCGGAGAATTGCAGGGGTCCACATTGAAATCGCCGAGAATCACGAATGGTTCGTCATGAATCTTTCTTGTCGTATCGTGAAGCCAGTCCCAGCATGCCTTCCGGAGCAACGGTTGTTCGCTGTAGTCGGGAATACGGACACCCAGGATGTTGAAACCCGGTTGCGGAATTTTTATGTGAAATACATTAGACGGGAGTGAGGTGGCTTCCTGAATTTTTCCTGACCTAGAAGTCACCGTTAATTTCGGGGCCTGGATCTCTCCTTCTGTAAATGGAATTTTAGCTGCGACAAAAATATGGTTCTCATCAACAGCGTCGGGGGAAGACACCTTGCAGTGATATCCAGAGGATCCGAGATCTGCCATGAATCGTTTGTGAGAGGGGCCGGGAACATACTCGGTGAGAATGATAAAATCTGGTTCCAGTGAGATCAACGATTCTGCAATCTGCGGGGGGATTTCTTTTTTCTGTGATCTATGATTAACGTTCCATGTGAGAAATTTCATGATTTCAGTTCCTTTTCCGGGATTTCTTTTTTGTTAACGAGAAGATCGACAATCAACGGGCAATGGTCGCTCCACTGTTCCGTTCCAATTTTTTCTTTATTGCACCATTCATCATACGATCCAATTTTTGCGTCATCTATCGTCCAGTTCTTTGGGACAAAACAGTAATCGAGATGAAACGCTCTGTCCCGGTGACCATACATGAAAAAAGTTGATCTGTCTGGAGTTTCCTTACCAGGTTGTATTTGGTTATGGGTATGATATGCGCTGACGAGGCCTAATTTCTGATCCAGAACTCCTTCGAGCCAGGGGTGATCAAAATCTTTATTCTTCACCCTGACCTTTGGCGAGCTGTTGAAATCCCCGGCAATAATTGAAGGTGAAGTCAGGAAATCGTGATATTCTGTGAGTACCGGCCCAAATGAACCTGCATAATTCTTTTCGTCGAGAGTCCAGACTGCCAGCAGGTTGAATGCAACTTTTCCGGTCACCCGTATCGGCATGAAAATTTCCGGGAGGTCCTTTGAAACAGGATAAAAAGACATTTTGAGATCATCAGAACTGATAACAGCGACCCCCTTTTCAACGGTCCGCCTGCTGGGAACCCAGACGAAATGGTCATCATTTTCCCGTTTCGGATCCGTTATTTCCTGGAGAATTATGATATCCGGTCTGAATTTTTTTAGAAGATTACACCGGTTTTGCCACGAGCCATGGTTGCAGTTCCAGGTGATTATCCTGAACTTCTGAGCAGGGGTCATTTATTCTCCTTTTTTTCCATAATTTTCTGAAATTCTTCATCGTCCCTCAACGAATCGAGGTCGTGATCATTGTCAATATGGTCCCAGTCGTTGAACCCCCTCAGGATGGCATTGCGGAGATAGTCCAGGGCTGGCCGTCTCCTGTTCTGAAGGGCATACAGACATGAGATCGCATAGTAAGGCAGAGCATAATTTTCGTTTAGACCGATTGCCTTCTCAAATTGTTTCAATGCATCTTCTTCCCACCCGGTCCGGGAGAAGACGACACCGAGGTCGTAATGAGCCCGCGTGCACACCGGATCGATCTCAATGGCTTTCTCAAACATTTTTTGAGCAGCTTCGAGCTGGTCCAGTTCCAGGTGTGCATTCCCTACAAGGTCCCAATATTCGGCGCTGTCGGGAACCAGTTCGGCTGCCCGCTGAAAGTTTTTCATGGACTCATCGAATTTCGATTGGCGCAGAAGGGAAAGACCGAGGTTGTGGTAACTCGACGCTGTCAGGAGTACGTTTTTCCGGAAACATTCCTCAGCTTTCTCATTCTGGCCCATCTCCAGGTAGGCAAGCCCGAGCTTTTCCCGAGCGTTCAGACCGAGGTTGGTCCGCCCGTAGACCATTTCGGGATCATCATTGAGAGCAGCATTGCTCGAAATAACGCACCGGTCATACAATTCGGCATCAAAATAGGCACGGCTGAGACTGTAGCAGATGAGGGGGTTGAAAGGTTCCATCTGGATGGCCCGGTTGAGATAGGGAAAGGCGGCGAACGGGTCGTTAAGGTCCAGGTGGATTTCCCCGATATCATGAAAGCGTGCGGCGAGAGTTTCATTTAATTCAAGCGCCCGGTCGTAAGCGATAAGAGCTTCCTCGAGATCCTTTCTGCGCCGGAGAATATAGCCCAGATCCGCGAATAGCTGACTGTTTTTATTTTGATATTTCACTGCCTCACGCAATTGTTCTTCTGCCAGGTCCAGCTTCTGTTCCGACAGGTAAATATCGGCCAGAGCACGTCGTGGGGGGACGTGATCAGGATGTGCAACGAGTATATTTTTTAAGATCTCTTCCGTTTTCTCTTTCTCTCCGAGCGTGAGGTATGTCAGTGCTAGGGAAAATGCAGCCTGGGGGTTGTCCGGGTCCTTTTCTGTAGCCCTTCTGAGCCAGGACATCTCGTCTGCAATTTTGCCACGATTAGAATAGATCCTGGCAATCAAAAGGAGTGTGTCGGTGTCGGCATCCCGGCATTCAAGGGCTTTCATGAAATATTCCTCCGCGGCATCGAGGTCGTTTGTCTCTAACGATGCATTCCCCATTGCTTTGAAAGGGAATGCCTCTTCAGGAACAAGAGTTGTAAGGTATTCCCCGATGATGAGCACCTGCTTCCAATCTTTTACGGTTATCATCCGGCGGAGCAGATCCTTCAGGCTGGCGATTTTTTCTTCAGGGGATGGGGGCATTGGTTCACTCCTTTTGTAAAAATTCGGGTTGTTTAAAGGGGAAATGCGATCTAATCAAAAATTCCGGTCCTCTGAAAATCTACCTCGAATGATGATTTTTAAAAATTGGCACTGAATTCAAAGTTAGAGGCAATCCTATCTAAATGTCGTTATTTTGTTTTTCGAGTGAATTTATCCCTGGATTAAGGATCACTCTCATGAAATCAAAGAGTATCAGAACCGTGAAGTTGCTTTGTTTTTGAGGAGGGTCACATCGGCCGGCAGATCGAGGATATGCATCTTCCGGTGACAATTCGGGCAGAGGGCTACAACATTCTCGATGCTATCAGGACCATCTTCTGCGAGAGGAATGATATGGTGAGTTTCCAGGAATGGCTCGCCATAGCGATCATTAAACGGAGCAGGCTTCCCGCAGAGTTGGCAAATCCCATTCGCCTTCCGTTGTGCGTATTCCGCCACTCGTGAATCGCGGGAATATTGCTCACTCACAACCTCCCGCTTCCCACTATCTTTGATGGAATATTTCGCGAGAAATTCGAGTTCGTCGAGCGGTATTTTGTGAGCTCTCTTCCGAACGATCTCTTCGTTTGATTCTAACACTTCTTTTTTGATGAGAGGAGGACGTTTGTTTCCTTTGAGTTTCAAGGGGAAGATGTAGACATCACGGGGATTCTTTTCGATATCCGGTTGTCGGGAGAGGTAGGGTTTGTCGGAGAGTTCGACCTCCCCCATGTACACATATTTTCCTTCCTCAAATACTTCGAAGAGATAGAGATTAACGCCATTGGTTTTTGATTCAACCAGAGTTTTGTTCTGCTGGAAGGAGAGGCTCTGTTCACCGGTCAGCCCCATGCCAGTATAATGGAAGAAATTGTTTACCCATTTGTCCTCGTAGATTGCTTTGGTATGATCCGAGATGAGAACGAGACTATTCGTTTTGAGGGATCTTCGCATTCCGCCTTGGGGACTGACCTGGAAGATCGCACGAAGGGTATCATTATCAATTTCATCCCCGGGTTTGAGCGGAACATGAAATTCCGTTGGCTCATCTGAATGCACAGGAGCACCTTCAAGGACCACATCATAGTGGTCCGGTTCGGGCCTTCGGAGGAACTGAATTGAGGGAGTATCCGCCGGTTCTTTGCGATTCTTCTGGAAAAAATCCAACCACTGCGGATACTGAGTGCGCAGGACCGCCGCAAACTCCGGTCTCCACATCATCCGGGTTCGGGGCGTGGGATGATTCGTTTTCTCGATGAATGCATCAAACCGATTATTCCCCACCCAGAGAACGATCCCCCGCTTCTTCCCGGGCTCCAGATCATCGAGAGAAAAGAAATCTCGGATCTTCTGTGGAATCACCGTCTCGCGATAAAGAAAAACCGATCGATCTGTCTTTTTCACTGCTGTCGTGCCAGACTCAATCGACCAGGAAAATGCGTGAAAATCTTCATCGTATGGATCGGAATCGCTTGAAGGGTACCCATGCTTATTTTCTGGCATGGTCCCCGCCTTTTACGTGATAGTCAGGATCATTCTTTTCGTAAATCGAGAAGAGTTCTGAGGGATCGATCTCGAGACCCGAACAGATTTTTAGAATTGTGGAAAAGGAGGGGCTTCGTTTGCCTGTTTCTACTAAACTGATGAAGGTTCGGTCGAGGCCGGTGATTTTGGCGAGTTTTTCTTGAGAAATATTTTTGGCTTTCCGTTTTTCCTGGAGAATCTTGCCAAAAATCTCTTCTCGATTCATCTGATTGAATTTCGGTAGAAAGAGGGGTAATGTTTATCGCAGACTATAGTCAACAGCTATAGAAATGATGTGAGTAGATGGACACGATCATAAGCAATAAGATCATTTACGAACTCTACTTTCCATGATAAGGAACTGGAGTTTAGTGTATATATCATCGATTTCCGGGTTATTAAGCGCATTAGCAAGTGCCATTGCCCTATCGATCCCCGTGATTCTGGGACTATCAATTGAAAATAATTCAGTTCCTTTTTTCGGATAATTACTCAATACTTTCAAACTTTTTTGATCGAAATACACATCAAATTCATTATTCATCATTGGATGTTGTATTACGACAAAATATTGGCCTGGAAGCAGTCTTTTTGTGTCTTCACGAGATAATTCCAAAATATAAGAGGCATCCGGATTGACCGGTACCTGTTTTTGAAGACAGATATCGTTGCCAAATATCCAAATCTGGACACCTTTTTTTGGTTCCCCTTCAGCAATTCCTGTAATAAATAATCGGTCGCCCTGAGCGATGGTCGATTGGGAGGCAGTTGCACTGATAAAGGGCTGTTCGATAATTATACCAAGAGTACTGAATGCATTATTTTTCAGATTGGGAAACGTGAATGGTGCATCTGTAGCATAAATTGTATAATATCCTTTCTTTAATTCTGATGAAATCAAGGATGTATCCCAAACAAATGACCATGTATTGTCATCCGCAACTTTCACTTTGGTGAAAGAATCCGGAATATCATTCTGACAGAGTACACTCATCTGATCGATTTTTCTCTGTTTTGAAAATACTCCATGCTTTTTTATTGAGAGGTAAATTTCTTTTGTGGGCATCGTGGATGTCCCGCTTAATCGGACCTGTTCCCCATTGTAATATGTTTGGTCGCCATGTGCAACTATTGTCACTGCACCTTTTTCGATTCTGATTTTAATTTCATCTGATACTCTTCCCAGGGAATCTGTTACTTTCACCAGATATTCCCCGGTTTTTATTGTAATTTCTGGAGTCCATACAAAACTCCATTTCCCTGATGAAACAACTGGTGACGCGATTGTTTTACCTTTTTCGTAGTCCCCTGGTCCAATTGCATTTAAATGAACACGACTCCCTCCATTAATGCAGGGACCTGAAAAAAGGATAGACTTGCCAATTAGGATTGCATCTTTATTTGAATAAATTTCTACAAATGGCTGGGAAGAAATAATGGTGCCATTCCCCAGAACTTCTGGTTTTACAACCTTTAAAATCTGGTTAACCATTTGCTCCATCCCATCACTGGTTTTTATTGCAACTCGATTTGCTAAAGTAGGAGCTAAGTCAAGAATATCCTCAAAAGATAACTCATGCCATACGGGTAAAATTACTTTCAAACCCGTAATTTCGCGAGCAAATAACGCATCAAGTTCTTTTCGTGTCCATGGTTTCTCGAAGAAAGATTTACTTAAAATTACGATCCCATATCGGGAAGTTTTTATTCCATTATCTATCGATTCCCGTAAATTGTCACCAATTTTTAGTGAAAACTCATCGAACCAAACATCTAAACCATTTTTACGCAATGCTTCAGCCAGTGGACGTGCAACCTTTTCTTTATCTTCAGTTGCGTGGGAGATGAAAACGTCCGGCAAAATAACCACTTTAATATTAAAAATGCTCTGAATTCAATTCAATCTTTCTTATTCATTAAAATTATGCTGAGGCTAACTCTGTACTTCCCACGGCTCCCGGATACATATCAAAAATATACTGGTACACCATCTCGCACTTCTGTTGGAAAATCGTCTTCTCAAATTTTTCCGGCAAATAATCGAGACATTCTTCAATGCACAACCGGACATCCGCACGGGTTTGCTGTTTTTTCCTCCAGTCAAGCACGAGCTTTTCCTGCTTAAGACGGTTCAGCATCTTCCGGGCAACTTTCTTTACTTTGTCAGCCTCTTTTCCGGTCAAAGGAATTTCGGGTTTCGTAAGCAGGTCAAAGATCGTAAGTTCCTCTTCGGAAAGATTCTGTCGTATCGCTCTCTTTTCTTCGTCTATAAGCTCGTTGGAAAAAGCAACTAATTTTTTGAAGAATTCCTCGATCGTCGATCCTTCGGCATTATATTCCTCAATCATCTGCTGAAATTTTACCAGGAAATCCATTCGGGTCCGGTTGACTGCTATAAGTTGTTTGAGTTTTCCTTCGATAAGCGAACGCAGCCTTTCAGCTTCCAGTCGTTTCTGCTGTTCCCGCGATTTCTGAATCCGTGCACTCAGTTTTTCGAGATCCAGTTTGTTCAGGTCAAGGATGATCGGTGTCTGGATATTATATCCGTCAGTTGCAATGGACCGGTCCAGAAGGCTCTCGATCTCCTCCATTACCTGTGAAATGTCTGGGGGTGCAATGAGTTCCCGGATTTTCAGTGCCAGGACCAGGTAGAGTCCGCAGACCGGCAGGAGTTCATTTGCGACCGGATCGGGTTTGATTGCCCGGAAGAGACGATTGAGGCGACCGATCAGTGAAAGAAAGGTTCGCTTGGATTCATCGTTGACAATAATGGCTGCAACCGCGTCATCCACGAGCCGGACTTTATCGAAACTTTTAGCTGTTCGTATCGCGGTCGGATCGATGCCATGAATCTGACAGAATACGGTGGTTTCATCAATCGCTGCACGAAGGAGGGCGATAAGTGCCTCTTTCTCTTGGACCGGCATCGCATCGTCGGATCCCTGGCCAGGGGCATAGATAGCGAGAGCCCGCTGAAGATCCTTGAAAACTCCGTAATAATCAACGATAAGCCCGTTGTTCTTGTCGCTGAAGACCCGGTTCGCTCGTGCAATGGTCTGCATGAGCGTATGATTCTTCATCGGCTTGTCGAGATAGATAGTGGAACAGGACGGAGCATCGAAACCGGTCAGCCACATGGCACAGACAAAGACCAGCCGGAAGGGATCATCCGGATTCTTGAATTTCTCTGCGAGATCCTCTTTCACCATCCTGGTCCGGTGCGGGAGGATCTCGATGCCTTTTTTTCTCAGGTCCTCGATCTCGTTCTGGGACTGGGAAACGACTACGGCCATATCGGTGTTCTCCATCATCCGGATGGTGGAAGAGATCCGCTGCTGATCTCCGGCAGGTGCACGAGTCAGCTGATCCTTCAGTTTGGCAATACGTGCATCCCACTTTTTCTTCACTTTGTCGTACATCCGTACTGCTGTGGCCTTGTCAATGGAGACCATCATTGCCTTTCCCTGCCAGCCACGGCCGGTGAAATGGGAGACGACATCCTCTGCGATCCGTTCCAGCCGGTCATCCCGGGTAATCAGGTGATATTCCCGCGAGAATTCCCGTTCGAGTTTCTTCTCCTGCTCGGGATCGAGTTCGGCGTCTTCGATGATCCGCTCCATATCCCTGTTGAGATTCAGGTTTGTGAGCTGGAGTTCCGGAATCCGGTTCTCATAATAGAGCGGGACTGTGGCCCCATCATCGGTTGACTGGCGGTAATTGTAAACGCTGACGTAACTGCCAAAGACTTCCCGGGTCTTCTCCTCAGTGGCAATCAATGGCGTCCCGGTGAATGCGATGAATGCGGCGTTGGGAAGGGCGGTCCGCATATTCAGGGCCAGGGTATCGTACTGGGTCCGGTGTGCTTCGTCCGCGATGACGATGATATCATCCCGCGTTGTAATAACCGGATAGGGTACGCCCGGTTCTGTCCGGAACTTCTGGATGAGCGTGAAGATATACCGGTGATCCTCTCCGAGCAGGCGCCTCAGGTCCTCGCCGCTTGCTGCCTGGGCTTCCGGCTCATGAATAATTCCGGAATTTGCAAAGTTCTTGTAAATCTGATCATCCAATTCCACTCTGTCCGTGACGATGACAAAAGTCCAGTTGCCGGAAACTTTCCGGAGCACTTTCTGGGAGAAGAAGATCATCGAGTAACTCTTACCGCTTCCCTGTGTGTGCCAGAAGACACCGAGTTTCCCCTGGTTCTTCCGAATGCCCCGCAATGCTTCCACCGTATTATTGACCCCGAGATATTGGTGGTTTTTGGCGATCACCTTCGCCGTACCTTTTTTGATGGCGATGAAGAGGGTGAAGTTCTCGGTAATATCGAGGAGTCTCTCTTTTTTGCAGGTGCCCCGGAGCATCGTCTCCAGCGAGATGACTCCTTCCTCGTCTTCGTCGCTGATCCGTTTCCATTCGTTAAAATGCTCCCATTCGGCGGTGATCGTACCGATTCTGCTCTCACTTCCATTCGAGAGGATGATGAGGGCATTGTACCAAAAGAGCTGGGAAATAGAATTTTTGTAATCCCGGAGATTCTCGTCGTACGCCCGTTTAAGGTTCCGGTGCGAGGCTTTGAGTTCGATGAAGACGAGTGGGATTCCGTTAACGAATCCGATAAGATCTGTCCGGCGTTTGTAGAGTGTCCCCGTGATCCAGAACTGTGAAGCGAGGAAGAAATCATTATTGGCCGGCGTATTCCAGTCGATCACCCGAACAGTTTCATTGACGGTCGCTCCTTCAGGATTTTTGTAGGTGACTTTGACGCCTTCCTTGAGGAACTGGTAGATCTCCCGGTTCGCATTGACCGGACTCAGGGTGCTCCGGTCCCGGACGATCTCATTGATGGCTTCTTCTATCGCTTCGCGGGGCAGATCACGGTTCAGCTGTTCGAGTACCGGTCGGAGCCGTTTGATGAGGACGACATCGGCAGTTGTTTCCCGTCCCTGGGATCCCCCGCCGGGCTGGAAGGTCTCATCAAAACAGTTTGCGGTTTCCCATTTCAGATCGTCTGCGAAAAGGGCGATGGCAGGTTGTTCTACAAGAGTATCTTCGGAATAATCATCAAGCATCTAGCGACCTGCCAGGGATTAATATAATTTGTCTAGGTTGCAGGGGAAAATAAGGATATTGCATTAATTCAAAATAATCTCAAAAAAATGTTGGTTTTATGAGTTGAATTTTTGCTTGATATACTCTTGAGTTTGACTGGCACTTAATTCGGTAGTCGATGGCCCTGTACGGATAAAGAATCGTTCTATATTACCATCTTTCAGGAAAACCGGGGATTTTACCTTAGTGCATTCGATGACCATAACCCGGTTGTCCTTATACTCTTCAAACCGGATGTGGATAAATGGCATAGTGGTCGGCCCCATCCGATCCTTTACAAGATTCACAAGGTGCAAACTCATTTTATCTTCATTCTCAAAGCCATCGCCAACGATGCCAACAACTTCACCATCATCAGCAACACCTATCGTAAGAATACCGCCATGTGTGTTGAGAAAACCTGCAATGGTCTTTAAGACAGAATGTTCTATTTTCGAATCGTTGTTACCGGTATGCAAATTCAGTCTGAGTGTGGATTTAAATTCGACCTCATTTGACTCGCCATTCTGAATTATCTGATCAATGTTGAGGGGAACGTCAATTGTCTCTTTTTTCTGACCATCGATAAGTGTCTGATACCCCTCCTGGATGATCCGTGCAATGAGAATCCTTCGCCCCTCTAAAAATTCATGATATTTTTTCTGATCCCAATTATCCGGAAGAGCATGCCAGTGTTGCATCTGGGAAAGAACTGATATATTGAAGCGTTTTGAAATTTCCGGGAAGTATATTGCCGGGGATTCATCTGAAATATCATTGTTATCGCCCCATTCCAGAAATGCATAATTCGCAATCTGATTGACTTCCCGCAATTCCGTAATGCCAATTTTCTTCAGGTATTCTTTTGGGAAGAGATGATGCCTCTCTACTGCGGCACGGGGTCCTTGAGATACCGGGTCGAACAGGTCTGCAATCTTCTGTTCAGAGAAGAGAGCTTTTGCTTCAAGCAATACCTGGGCTGCATTGTATGCAAACAGTGAAGGGCTCCGTGGGGATGACGTGGCGAGATCATTCGGAAGGGTAATACTCCAATAATCCTCTGTCATTGCCAGATCGCATGCACGTTCGAGAATATTTACAAAACCATCCGCATTTTTGATATCCCGGAACCGGGCCAGATCAAATTCCATCGCGGATTCGGGAGAATTGGAAAATCGTGCCGTGAGACTTGACATGAAGAACCAACGGGCGATTATCTTTCGAAGTCGGAATTCTTCAACCCCGTATTCTGTGCGACCGATCAGGTAGAGGATATACGAGAAGATCAGGTTGTTCTGGGAGCTGATCATCTTCCCGCTCCGGAACCCCGCCTGACGGAGACAGTTCATGAAGTCATGCCAGTACTGGAGATTTATTACCCGGGCCTGAGCTTTTTTGAGAACTTCGAACTGCTGGATCCTCCGATCGTCGCTGAATTGTTCGGTATCGAGGTCTTTTCCCCGCAGGAGGGAATAGACATATTGTAGACGGGCTCGTTTGAATCCGAGACCAACACTAACCCGAAGAAGCTGATCGGGTGATGGCTGAATGAAATAGTTAAAGGGGGAAGATCCGCTTGTTGAAGGCTGGCGGGCAGAGCGACAGAATTCTTCGAGTTGGGTCCTGCCCTCATCCCAGAATACCGACATCAGCGTTAAAATGAAATCAGATTGGTTGAGGGGAGTGCCTTTGCTATTGATTCGGACGAAAACTTCGGCCACATCTTTCTCACTGATATCCGCGGACAATTCCAGTGCAGTGAAGGGAAAACTGAGAAGCCCTTGCAGTTTCAGGATTGCATCTTCTATTGCTGATTCTTCCTGTTCGGTCAGATCCCTGGTTGTTCTCAGATCTTCTGTGTATTCCTTGATGACACGAGTAATTTTTGTGTCCCCGCTCCAGAGAATCGAGATATCGGGGATGTAAGATTTATCTCTCGCGATCGCCGCATCGGTTACTTCAAATTTCTCTTGAAGCGGGCTGAATGCGATCTTGATCAGTTCTTTTTCATAATTTACCCGGATAACCGGAATTCTTTTGACAACTGCATACAAGGAGGTAAGCCGCTGCTGGCCGTCGACAATGAGCAAACGTGGGGGTTTTTGTTTCGGATCCGTTCCGATTACCCGTGCATCTTCAGAGAATGTATTCTGCCAGAAAAGCAGGTAACCGACCGGATACCCCTGGTACATGGAATCAAAAAGGTCACGCACTTTTGCATTTTTCCAGACAAACGGACGCTGGATGTTGGGAAGACCAATTTCGCCCAGTTCAATATACTTGATCAAGGAAGTCAAGTCATAATTTACTTGTTTGAAAACGGTGTCACTCATGATTCAGCCTCGGGAATTCTGATATCGAGTTTGCTCACGTCAATCTCGCCACTGATAAGTTTCGGGAGCAAGAGATCGCGAGTGCGGCCGAGGTTGATATTCATTTTTCTTAAACTCACCATTTCTGTATAAAGTGTATCACTAATGGTACCGAACAGGTTTTGAATTTCTATTGGTGGTAGACAAAGATTAAGGTTAGATAGTGCAGAGCGAGATATTCGAGGTCTTGTTGTTCCCGTAGTATGTTTTTCAACTAAATCAAGCTGGGCTGGTGAATTCAAATGATTGACTAAGAATTGCGGATGAGCAAGTGTCGTGTCAGTTTTGATTACCGCCACATCCACCGCAGTTATCATTTTCCATTCTTGCTCGGTAACAAGCCATGCTCTTCCAGTTGGTTTTGGCATCCTTGAAATTAAAATATCCTCCGGAAGTATTTCCAAGCAATGTAATCTTTCAAAGGTTTCTTTCGTTATATATCGGAAGTTTCCAGTCTCAATAAATTCACCAATCCCAATATTGGATACTTGAAGAAGGCGATAATCTTCCCCACCTTGATCTTTTGTTTCTATCCAATCCCCATCACTAATCGAAGCACAAATTTCAGATATTTTTTTAATCTCCCACCCATCCGGCAATGGCCCCAGTTCTGACTTGACCATCCGCACGTCCTTATGTCCGGGGAAGTGGAAGTTGACGAACCATTCATGGAAGATGGCCTGCATCATCTCTTCGAGAATTCTGATGCGTTGAGTATTTACGTCGATGAGATCGTCGTATGCAGAAAGGATTCCGGCAATTTTTTGTTGGCTATGTAATGAGAATCGTGGAACTTCGATATCAATAATCGACGTGAGATCTGCTCTTTGACGACCTGATGCGCCGGACATACTTTTTTCGGCTGGTTTTCTAATCGAATCGGTTAAAACCAAATAATAAATAAATGCGGAATCAGAAATTTGATTTTTGGCTCGAAAAATAAAAAATTCAGTTGATCCAAACCCACAACGCTTATCATTATCTCTGAATTGAACAATTTTCCCATTTTCTAAGCAGGGCGTAATTCTAGCAAAAAGAACATCTCCGTAGGAAAATTTAGATCCCCCACCGGAATATTTTCGGAGTTCAATTGCTCGTACATACCTTCTTCCGGGTTCAACTATTGCCATATCTATGAATGGATATTCTTCACCACGAATTAATTCGACTTTGGGGTTGATTTCAACAAGATCGGAAAACCGAATGGATTGGATCAAGTTGTCATTCCTCCATCAGCGATATAACATTCTGAGTGATTCTTTCCTCCAGAACCCGGGCCTCCGCATTAAGCCGCTCCAGTTCCTCATTGAGCGTCTCCAGCTTCTCTTTGAAATCCCCATCATCCTCAACTCGGTCCGCAACACCGACATACCGGCCCGGGTTCAGGCTCCAGCCTTGTGCCTCGACATCGGTAAGCGACGCAACTTTGCAGAGCCCCGCAACATCCCTGTATTTTTCGCCGGGGAATTTCTCCTTGAGCTGCGGTTCACTACCACATCTTGTCTCAATCGGTTCACCACGATGGAGCCGGACAATATTGGCGATAAACTCAATCTGTTCATGCGTAAAGTCCCGGTGTGCCCGGTCAAGTTGTCGGAAAATATTCCGGGCGTCGATGAAAAGGACAGTGTTTTTTTGCTGAGTCTTTGGCTTTGCTTTATTGAAGAACCAGAGCGTGCAAGGCAGCGTGACGGTATAGAAGAAGTTCGGACCAATACTGATAAGGACATCCACGCCTCCGGATTTGATGAGCTTTTTACGGATCTCCAGTTCAGTCCCACGGGCATCTGCCGCTGAATTTGCCATGATAAAGCCTGCCCGGCCCTTGTCATTGAGGGAATGATAGAAGATCTGGATCCAGAGATAATTTGCATTATCTGTAGATGGAATTCCTAGGCTGAACCGGGGATCTCCACGGATCCGTTCCTTATCGACACCTGATACATTGAAAGGAGGATTGGCCATCACGAAATCGAATTTATTGAGACACTCATGTGGATCTTCATAATAGGTATTGGCCTCCCGAATATCACCAGAAAGTCCATGAACAGCGAGGTTCATTTTTGCGAGCCGGATAGTATCGGTTACCCGTTCAACGCCATTCATTGAAACTTCTTTTGAGGGAATTTTTTTGTGGTTCTCAACAAACCGGGCGCTCTGAACGAACATACCACCAGACCCGGAAGCGGGATCGAAGATGAGGCCATGAAAAGGTTCGATAACTTCTACAATGAGTTTGACAAGACTCGTTGGAGTGAAGAATTCGCCCCCTTTTTGACCTTCCTTCATTGCAAATTTGCCAAGGAAATATTCATAAATCTTCCCGAATGCGTCTCCTTCGATATCATCGGGAATTGAAGATAGGACCCGGATCAATTCAAAGAGCGTACTATTCTCGATTCTTTGATAATTTTTGGGTAGAACATCACGGAGATCTTCATTTTCCTGTTCAACCAGTTTCATGGCGTCGTTGATTGCCTTGCCGATATCCGCTCCTTCCGGCAGTTTCTTGAGATAGGAGAACCGGGCGTTCTCAGGGATAGAAAGCCCGATCTTTGACTGAAAATCTATTTTCGAAAGTTCCCGCCGTTTTGATACTTTGTATTTCGTAGATATTTCTGCGGCCACATGACTGAATTTGAAATCAGCGTATTTTAGAAATATAAGCCCGAGTACCGGGTTAGAATATTCTGATGGTTTAAGCGGAGAGTTGGCCCAGAGCTGATCGGCAGCAGCCCAGAGCCGGTTTTCGATATGATTATTCATCGGGGTCAAAGCAATAGCTCCTTCGTTGTGAATGATTGAGAATGATAATCCTGAAATTATGTTGTCACGTGAACAAAGGAATATTTCGATTTGATTTTCTTCAAATCATAATTTCGGTGATTTTACTGGATCGACGGTTTGTTTCAGATCCAATCCCTTTTCAATCCCCATCTCTTCAATTTTTTTAAGGACCGGTTGTATAGCCCTTCGGGGATCACGATAGAATTCGCTTGCTCGGATCCGACAGAATTTCCAACCAACACGCTCAAGTTGTTGTTGGCGCTCCCAATCTTTGTCCCATTGATCCACTCCGTGCCAGCTGTCACCATCGCATTCTATAGCGAGCCGGTTTCGTAATCCTTCCACGACCATATCGATCCGGTATTTTCCAACGTGCACCTGTGGGGAGATTGAATATCCTTGTGATTCTATCAATTTGAAGACATCCTTCTCGAATCCGGATTCGAACAGATATTCAAGTTTCTTAATGTCTTTTTTCACACGGCCTGGATCAATAAAATAGCTGAGTAATTGGTATCGGACGCAATTCTGGTTTAAATCTGAAAGATCAACTGAATGAAACAACCACTCTCGGTTTTTTGCTCTGCTTGCCGCAACATTGAAACGCCGGATGTCATCATCTTTTGTTAAAGCAGCAAATCTCGCGTTCGGGGCCACAACAAGAGATAAGAACATCAAATCCCTCTCATCTCCTTGGAATGCATACGCATCTCCGCACACGATCTTCCTTGTAAAATATTCCTCGTCCCCAATCTTTTTCCTTAAAAAATCCTGAATCACATTAGCCTGATTTTCACCAAGGAGTGAAATTACCCCCATTGTCATTCCATCATATTGGGGATCGGAACAACAGCGTGCTATCTCCTCGACAATAGCCTCGGCTTCGGGATTATTGACATTTTTCATTTCATCTTTATAGCCATCTTTTATTCTGACGGCGACGACTGCGGGATCAAATATTTCCTTTTTCTCTGGGAATCGAAGAGGGATAATTTCTCCCCCATAACAGAGATCGTTACTAAATTGAATAATATCAGGAACACACCTGAAATGTTCTTTAAGCATCAGATTGCTCGTAAAGATGAGTTGTCCATAATCGTAGAGGCTAGTTTTCATATCGAACAGTTCGGAGTGTGGGATTCCTTTAAGGTAAAGTTTGTTCAATTCGAGAATCTTGCCACTGTCACTTCCAATTGCGTATGGACTGATTTGTTGATCATCGCCGACAATAACCGCTTTCTTCGCTCTGAAAAGAGCACAGAGTGCGAAAATGTCACTCTGACTGCTTTCATCAAAAATAATTACGTCAAACATTTCATCCTGCTGAAGAGAAATATTTTCAACGATCCGATGAAGAGGCATAATCCATACGGGGATAGCACCTTTGCAGTTTTCCATCTCTTTTTGCGCAGTCTTTCGGTGATGGGGAGCTAATTTGCCCGTACCCTTTCCAATTTTTTTAATCGCTTTAAGCCATGCCTGGAGACTGGTTTTTTGCTCTCGTTTTGTCTGAAGAATGCGGTTATGCCATGTTCTTTTCGCAACGAGATTTTGAAGATTTTTTCGTTCTTTTTGTTTCCAGGAAAGTATTTCTTCCTCAATTTTTTCAATCGAAAGAAGATGAGTCTGAGTATAAATCTGGTGAAAGAGATTCCATCTCCAAGATAACGGAAAATTTACGTATTTCGTTTTCAGGTTTTGCTGGCTTGCTTCAGATTCAAGTTTGTGAATAAATAAGGGAAATTTTGTCGAAAGCCTATCTTTTAACGATAATAATTCGATAAACTCTCGTTGAGACTTTTGCACCTGAAATAGCGAACCATATATTTCTCCGAGGTAATTTTTGATTTTTGACCGGTCCGGCCTTTCTAACGACCGAAGATAATTCTCGTCGATCTGAATACCTAATAATACAAAAAGTTCATGGTATTCTGCCAGCAAATTTGCAAAGCTTTCGATCTCTTTCTTCAACGTCTCATAATTATCCAGAAGGGAAATCATATTGAGGTTTTTTCGAAGATTAGTAAGCCCCGATTTTGTAAAAAGATCAATTTCTTCTACTTGCCTGAACGCTTTCATGAGCGGATTTATTTCTTCGAGACAATTTTCATTCCACAAAAGAATGGTTTTCAAATGGTCGATATTTTTCAATAATTCAGCATGATCTTCGAATTTGTTGAGATCAAGCGACGACCCGCCGTACTGATTTGACAACCTTTTCCAAAGATATTCCAACCGGTATTGATTGAATTGGTAGTCCGCATACTGCTTTAAGAGTTCAGCTTTTTCTGATGTATCAATTTCCGTGTTGTTTATTCTGCTTTTTTCGAGAATATATGAAGATTTTTTATTGGTAATTTTAACAAGAAATCCGATCGTCCCGGTTTCTTTCAGACTTTTGTACCAAGGAGCAAAATCACGGCAGAATTGTTCATAGGATTTATCATCAACTATTGGGATGGCTATCTGAATTTCCTTAAGCTGGATCAATTTTCGTTTTTCTTCAAAACTGGCGATTGCTTTCTCTAATTCTTCAACAATTTTACTGACATGGTCTTTCACTATCGGATTTGTTGAACACGGTTTTATGAGATCGAGAATCCATGGACGCTGGATTCTATTCAGATTATTAATCGAAGTTTCAATCGCGGAACTCAGCGCGTTAAAGTCTGGCACTTGGTTTTCGACTATTTCCCAAGATTCAATTGAACTTAGATCCTGTGACTGAAGAAACTCTTGATAATCTAAAAATTGATTAATTGTTGTGGAAATTTTATCGATTACAGGAATTTTCGATATCAGATCATAAAATTTGATTATTTCTTTATTTTCCTTCTCATTTTCAAACAAATCCAGCAATCGTTCAAATTCTGATTGAGTCATTGGACAAGATTCATTGAGATTTATTGAATCCTCGATTGAGAAAATTTTGTTTTCATTTTCTTGTAAAAATTTCGAAATTTCCTGAAGAGCTAGATCAGTTCCTTCAAAATTATACCGGTAATTTGCCTCGATATCGGCGGTATCACGAAGTTTGGATGTCGACTCTGCAATTTTTCTTCGGGTCTTGTCAAGTTCGTCAGTGAGGTGCTTTATGTCAACTTTAATCGAAGCCGGATCAGCCTGAAGTTGGTCAGATATGCTTCGGATTGACTGTTCCAGATTTCTCAATGACCCGATATCTCCACCGGCAACGTTGATGCAAAGAGGACGGATGGCTTCGGGAATTTTCTCCGCAAGGACGTTAAGAGCTTTTTCTGTCTGACTTGTAACCAAAACTCTCTTCCCATTGGCCAGAAGATGGCAGATCAGATTGGCAATCGTGTGACTTTTTCCTGTTCCGGGAGGTCCCTGAACAACTACTCCATAATCATTCGCAAGTCGGCGGGCAATTTCCTTTTGTTCCTCATTTGCCTGAAGAGGGAAAAGAAGATCTTCGCCTACTAATTTCCATTCTGCGGATGTTTCCGGATCCTGAGAAAATGCACCATTGATTGTTAGGGATTCAATAGTTTTCGGAATAGGATATCCTTCTTCGATAGATTTGATAATGCCATTTATCTCACGAATCCAGAGACGGGAGTCAAATTTCCGAAGTATGAGGATTGGTGCATTATAAATTACGGGGTTGGTATTAACAGGGATTGAATTGCCAATCAACTCGGGTTTTACCTCTCCCCCCTTTGAACTTAAAAAATTGGTAATTTCTTTGAGATCTGGTAAGATATCCTCAAAATTTCTGGGATCTCGCCCTTCCTCAATAATTTTATTTTTTAATTCCTGGAGTTTATCACGGTTCGGGATATCTAGATTATCTAACATTTCCAATTCAATTTTTGTCTCATCAGTTGCCGGTTTTAATACAAAAATTCCTCTTTGAGCATCGAAATCAATGGATAATTTTGTAACAAATACCGGGTGAAGAACCTGAGTGTTGCCTATGGACCAGGATAAGATCCCATGGCCGACCACAAGTTCCAGAATATCTGTTTGTTTTCGTATGATCTGATCAATTGCAAAAATTTTCTCATATAATTGTTGAGTCTTGAATTTTTCAGTATTTTTTGAGGACCACTGAACCCATTTTCCAAACCACTTTTCCCATTCTGTAAATAATTCGGATTCCTTGGTAAAATCTACGAGATGTTTTGGTTGTATTAATGGATTATGAATGTCCGTAGAAGGATCTAGGAAATGGGTTAAAGAACCGGGTAACTCAGGAGGCTCTTCAATTACTTGTTTTTTTATCGTGAACCAACTTTCAGAAAAAGGGGAGGTTTCATGAAATTTAAAGCCCTCTTTATCAAAATTTTCTGATAACCAGATTACTTTGTCATAAGACGCGACAGTTCTGATTATTTTCTCATTTAATTTTTGGATTTCGCGTAAATAGACAAATATTCTGTAAACATCCGAAAGAGTTTCCATATTTTCCCTGATATCTGAAATATCCTATTGAACGATCTTTATTTTATAGCACCTTGAATTTTTGCTTTGAATTTGATGGCTTTCGGGCTTCCAGTAAGATTCTTACTTCACTTCCCCACCGCATCCCCGCTCCCCACCATCCTATCGACAAACGGCGTCAGCGAAGAATACGTCACCACCAGCACATCCGACGCCCGGGTCATCGCAACATACAGGTACCGCTGCTGCAAATCCACATCCGTAGGATTAGCACCAGAAAACAGATCAGCCCACATCACAAAGACGACCCGGTACTGCAACCCTTTCGATGAGGCGACGGTCTGGACCTTGATCGAAGGTTCGAAAACCTTCGTGCGGGAATAATAGTCCTCGTTCAGCCAGGTGACCGGAGCAAGTGCGTGCATTTCCTTGAGGAAAGTTTTGAAGACTTCGTTGTCTTTGTGCATTTTTTTCGCGTAGAGGATGCCGATGTCCTGGGGCTGAAGACTTATCTTGATCTCATTGAACGGGACATCCCCATTGAGAAGAACCCGAGTCATGCTTGCAATCCTCCTGCATTCGTCGGCATGGTCCTTGCATCTGATCAGGATGGGTTTCGGCCCGTGGCGTATCGCCTGGCTCGGGTCGACCGGGACGATCGAAATGGAATCCTCGTTGTTCTTCACGTTCTTCGCAGTGAAATGCGCTGCGAGCCGGAGGATTTCCCGGGTGTTGCGGTAGTTCCGGTCGAGGTCGAAAGCCTGGTGGATGGTCCGGCCCAGTGCCTTGATGCCGAGGGATTTCCAGCTCACAGCGCCGATCAGCCGGATTCCCTGGTTACCATCGCAGACGATCAGCAGGTCACCGTCAAGCGGATCGGAGAGGGCTTCGAGCACGCACGAGAACCAGATAGGCGGGAAGTCCTGGGCCTCGTCGAGCAGGATCGCGTCGTATCTCCGGGAATCGCCGCCCCGGTTCCGGAGGTGCTCCAGCAACCGGCTCCCGAGCGAAATGTCGTCCTCGAGTTTTCCGGTCGCCGGGTCCTCCTGCCGGGACGGGATCCCGTTGTGTTTGGCCCACCCATCGAAATGGAAGACGTTGATCCCGGGATGGTCCTTGAGTACATGTTTCAGGTACACGCTCAGGACAACATTGTAACAGAGGAGCAGGATCTTCGTCCGGGGGTCCCGCTCATGGAGCCACTTTGCCCGGGCAATGAGGAGGACGGTCTTTCCGGAGCCGGCGACCCCGTAGATAATCCGGTGACCTTCCCCGATCTTCCGGGCATTGTTCTCCTGTTTCCGGTCGAGGACGACGAGATCGAAACACTTCTCCGCTTCCGCATCGGTCAGGGATTTCGAAGCCAGCGGACTGAGAATAATTTCGGGGTGGATGATGGACCGGAGCACGTCCACCTGCTGGTCCGACATCGGCTTGATCTGCCAGAAGGGGTCGAAAAACCGCATCAGGGTATTCCGGATCTCGTCGGCCGATGCATTTTCAAGGTCAACCAGTTCATCGCGGAACAATGTGTTATCCGACTTAAAGATTTCAGAGAAATTCTGGTCCTTGCGCCGGAGAATATTGTCCCGGGTGATATTGGACAACACGACGAAATGGCAGAACGGGAAGAAGAACTTGTTTTTCCGGGGTCCGTCCTGGTGGAAGAGCATGGAGCGGTTCGGGCTGTTCTCGCATGCCCGGGCCAGTCTCCACATATAATTCCGGGCCTGTTCGAGCGGATGGACTTCCTGCCGGGGGCGATCATCGGTTCTGACAGTTATCTCGGAATGGTTCCCTCCAAGAATATCGTCAAAATGCCAGCCCTTCACTTCGATAATGATGACCCCGAGATCCGGTGCGATCACGATAAAATCGGGATGCCGGTTGTTGATGTTGGGCTCGTAATAGATGAGATAATCGTCAGGGAGTTTTTTCAAAAGGGAGAATGTACGTTCCTCTCCACGGCTTGCTTTTGCAGAAAGACGATCGGGAATACATTCGGCCATTTTCTTCCTGATGAGCCGTTTACCGGGTGTGACGATATTCTTTTGGATTTAAAAAAGACAATAGAACTCTGATTTCACCATAGATTTTCCAAATCTGCTCCAATTATACGATTAGATTCACCTTTCGCTCAGAGGATTATTAAGATCAGGACAAAAATTGTCTCGTATAAAATGGTGCGAGAAGATCCTCCATGGATACAATTGAAGATCTTTTGAAAAAACACTGGGGCTATTCCACATTTTTACCTCATCAAAAAGAGATTATCGAGTCGGTCATCGAAAGGAAAGATACTCTGGCGGTCCTGGCAACCGGCGCGGGAAAATCACTGTGTTATCAGTTGCCGGCGCTCTATTTTGGCGGCCTGACATTGGTGATCTCTCCTCTTATCTCCCTCATGAAAGATCAGGTGGACGATCTCAATGCAAAAGGGATTCCATCTGCTGCGTATAATAGTGCCTTGGATTATAGGGAAAAAGAATCAATCGAATCAAATCTGAAAAATGACAAACTCCGCCTCCTCTTTATCTCCCCTGAAAAATGTATGCAGCCGGGTTTTCTGGACTATCTCAGGACCCTGCCTGTTCGCCTGATTGCGATTGATGAGGCACACTGTATATCGGAATGGGGCCATGACTTCAGGCCAGAATACCGTCAACTGGCAGTCCTGAAAAAACAATTCCCGGCAATTCCCGTTATCGCCCTGACCGCGACCGCCATCCCTCAGGTAAGAAATGACATCCGGGAGCAATTGGGATTAACCGGTTCGAATGAATTTATCGGCAGTTTCAACCGGAAAAATCTTCATTATTGTGTGGTTCCGAAGAGACATTTTCTCCATTTACTCCTGAATTACCTGGGACAGCACAAAAATGATTCGGGTATCATTTATTGTTTCAGTAAACAGGAGACCGATGATCTTGCTGAAGAGATCTGCAGACAAGGATTCAAAGCACGCGCTTATCATGCCGGGCTCTCGAAATCGGTGAGAGAAACTGTCCAGAATGAATTCATTCACGACGATATCAAAATTATCTGCGCAACGATTGCCTTTGGAATGGGAATTAACAAGCCCGACGTCCGGTTTGTGATTCATTCCGATTTACCAAAAAGTATTGAGTCCTATTACCAGGAATCCGGCCGTGCCGGAAGAGATGGGCTGCCGGCCGAATGTCTTCTGTATTATAATCGGAGAGATGCAAACAAAGTCCGGGCGCTCTTGCAAAGCGATGGTTCCGATGAACGGCATGTCCTGCTAGCTATTCGGAAACTGCAGGAAGTAATCGATTACTGTGAATCTCAGTCCTGCCGACGAAAATATCTGCTCAACTATTTCGGAGAGGAATATTCTGAAGAGAACTGCGGTTCATGTGATAATTGCAGTGAACCAAAAGAACAGATTGACGGTACGGAAATTGCCAAAAAAGTTATTGAATGTGTTAAGCAATTACCATCGGCGTTTGGGGCAACAATTATCACAGACGTTGTCACCGGGACAGCCAGTTCAAAAATCAGAAGGAACCAATTCGACAAACTACCCGCGTTCAATTCCGGGAACGATTATGATAAAAAGCAGTATCACACGTGGATTAACGAATTGATCGGGCAGAATTATCTCTCGCGGGATGCGGGCATATATCCGGTTATCCGGGTCACTCCCAAAAGCGAGAATGTCTTGAACGGACAGAACCGGGTCATGCTTTCTCATCCAGAAAATGACAGTACTGTAAATCGGCCTGTGGAATTATCTTCCCGAAAAGACGAGGCCCTGACAACGGCCGAAGAAAAGTTGCTTCTGGAGCTCAAAAAGATCCGAAAAACAATTGCTGATCGGGATCATGTCCCCCCTTATGTCGTATTCCATGACAAGAGTCTCCTGGAAATGGTACAAATAAAGCCCCTTGACAAAGACATCTTCAGAATTATTACCGGCGTAGGCGATCATAAACTGGAGAAATACGGTCCAGAATTTATTCCGGCGATAAAAACATTTTGCGATGATCATAAGACTGAATTATCAAAGAACGAAGATCCCAGTCACGAAAAAATTTCCAATACCCTGGAACAAATTTTCGAACTTAGCAAAGAAATTGAAGATTTGAATTATCGGATCAAGGAACTCTCTCTGAACAAGAAGAAATTGCTCGATTATGCTGTAAGCGAATCGCTTACCCAGCAGGGAAAATATGCTCTTCAGCAATCCGTTTCCCATGTCCGCCAACTTAATCTTGAGGAATTTAAACAGCAGTATCCTCAAATTTTCATGAAGATCGGCATTGTAAGATTATCCGATGCGGATCTGGAAATGGGTAAAGATGAGGTGACGAAGCTTTGTTCTTTGAAAGAGAATATCAGATACCAAGTTGTCGATACTGATATCATTAACTTATAAAAATCTTTTAAAGATTCGGAAAAATTTTGTGATAAGAGACGGAACCCTAACTTCACCCCCCCCTCTTCGCACACCACTCCTCCAGGTAGCACTCCCCGCACCCGGAAAAATCCGCCCGGCACCACTCACGCCCGATCTCCCACACAAGAGAATCCGCAATGCCGGGGTACATCGGATAGATTTTCCTCGCAGCCACGATGATCTCCTGGTTGGAGGCACCGGGAGGGACCAGCCCGAGGCGGGTGAAGACCTTCCGCACCTGGGAGTCCACGGAGATGTCGATCTCGTGGACAAACCGGAGCGGGACCTTGAACTCCCGGACAAGGATGTTGACGGCCATGGTGGAGATCTTCTGGCCGACCCCGTGGAATTGCGCGAACCGGTCGATGACTTCCCGGCACCCGGGCCGGCCCGCAAGCCAGATGTTCGCGGCATTGTCCTGGTAGTCAATGTGGATCTTCCGGATTGCCCGGTAGAAGTTATCCGCCATCTGGTCGTTGAACCGGTGCAGGCGTTTTTTAGAAAAGATCTCTTTGAGCCGGTCGAGGTCGGGCGTTAAGAAGTTCTCAAACTCCGGCCCGCCGCACTCCCGTGCGATGACGCAGGGGATGTTCCACGCCCGCTCGGCCGGGATCTGCCGGTCCATGATGCAGCCGAGGACAAAGAGGTGGGGATAGTTCTCGATATCGTTCAGGAGGGCGTCCGATTCCGGGATCGTGGTGAACGTCACCATGCTCCGGGGCCTGGTGTGCAGTTCCTGGGCTTTCCCGAATAAGATCCAGCTGATTGTCTGTTCCGGTCCCTGCATAGTACGATCCTTCTCCCGCGGGTCCACTACGGAATACTCCGGCCAGCCGTTTACTCAGGGCTTATGAAATAGTTTTTGATTTGCGAATCAATAGGGCCCTGATTTCACAATAGGGGCCTGGTTCAGCGGGTTTTTGGTATTTGATGAACAGGGGGGAAGAAAAATCCGGTTCCTTGTTTCTCTGGATGCGCCGGATAAAATCCGATGAAGCGGCTTATGATTGTATTGAACTTACTGCCGGTCTTGTCACTTTCACTCCGCCAGCCGGGGCTTTATTCTTATGCATCCCGATTTTCAGAATATAAGGAAGAGGAAGGGTAAACCAGGAGGTTTATGAAGGTCTATCTCGATGTATGCTGCCTGTGCCGGCCATTTGATGACCAGAAGATGAACCGCATACATCTTGAATCAGAAGCGGTCAAGGAGATCCTGATGCGATGCACTCATGACTGGACGCTGGTTACCAGCGATGCAGTCGGTTTTGAAATTTCATGCATTGCTGACAAAACGCGGATGAAAAAAGCGCAGAACCTCATGGATCTCGCAAAAGAACATGTTATAGTTTCAAAACACGTTTCCCGGCGTTATCATGAAATTGTGGCGCTTGGGATCGACCCGGCAGATGCATCGCACCTTGCATGTGCAGATTCTGCCGGCGCGGTTCTGCTGACGACAGATGATGCGATCATCAGCATTTAAGAGGCACGCTCACCAGATAATTACTAAAAGTCAGAAATCCCGTTGAATGGATCATGGAGGTGAATGAACATGGAAGCAAAGACACGAAAATGTTATCCACAAACAGGGTATCGAAGCACTCGTGAAAGTACTTGGGCCGGTCGATGCGGTCCGGTTCCTCCAGATGTATGATCAGGGAAGCGGAGATTACACCAAAGAACGAAAAGAATGGCTTGAAAAAGATCCCGACAAATATCTTGCGGCTGTCATCGCTCATGGGAAGAAAAAGTCCCGGGCGTAATTGTTTATCCTACATTTTCCCGGGATCTCCGTAGCCGGCCCGGCAGGCCTGCGGGCAGAGTGTCTTTTCAGGGTCGGTCCTGATACGCGATTCAACAAACCCACACGCCCTTCGCGCTCCCCCACCCGACTCACCTCAACACACCAAATCCGGCCCAATCCCTTGCCCGGAATACCTGTCGAACTTTATTTCGACGCACATAAAACCAATAAATATATAATGGAATTCATCTTTCATTGGATAATCACATGACGTACGAACCTTCAGGAGCGACGACAGGAGAGGCCCCCGGGCCGGAGAATGCCGTGCAGCAGGCACAGGCGTTTGCCGTGTTCACCGTGGTCGGGATCTGCGTGCTCCTGTCCGGGATGGGCTTTAAGGTCCGGCGCTTGGTCGCCGGGAGCGGGCCGGAAGAGGAGGAGCCATACGTCCTCACCGGTACGCCCGGAACCCTCCCAGAGAGACGTCCGTGCGGCTGTGGGATTGCTGCAGTAGCTGCAGCCCGCATTTCGGGAGCACCCGATACCCTTCTCCACCATCGTCATTGACCCGCCGGCCGGGGCCCTCAGGCCTGCCCGGACAGTCCGGGATTGGACCTCCGCCACCCCGCGACCAGGGCCCGGGGCCGCCGGCACTTCCGCATGTTCGGCCGATCACCCTTACAGTGAGCCACGGCCGTACAAGAGTTCACGCTCAAAAGAGCGTATGCTCCCGCAGTACCGAAGGATGAGGCCCGTGCACGGCTTAGCGTGTGCACACCAGTGACGCCCGGGAGGCAAAGACGCCGGAGGAAATAATCCTCTCCGGCCTGCAGGAGCCCTGGCTTTGGAAACAACAGGAGATGAAACCATACAACCGAACAGTTCCAGGAAGCTGGAAAGTTCCGGTGCCGGCCGCAGGACCGGTCACGCCGGGACAAGGGGACAGACGATGAACACGGCCCGGTATCCCGCCGGCCGATCCGCTCCGGAAGAAGAGGCAGAACGGCCCTTCACCCCGGTCCGGGAGGTAGCGCGGAAGACTGAGATCCCCGGGACCAGGTACCCGTTCCGCAAAAGGCAGGAACTCCCGGAAGATGGGGAGGACGATGAGGAGGTCCGGCCATGAAGCCACCGGAAGAAGTCCCGGTGAAGGGCGATATGGTCTTCTGGCTCGCAAACCGGATGGACCGGTTCTCTGAAAGGCTCCGGCGGAAGATCGCACGGCTCGATGCACGGGTCACGGAGCTCGAGCGGCGGGGGCGGTCGTGATGCCCCGGAGGGCGGCGGCGGTCGAACGGGACATCCCCCTCTTCCTCGTTCCCCACCTGATACGCAAGGGGATCTGCAGGTTCGGGGAGGAGGTCGAGCGGATCATCGTCCGGAAGAACGGCAGCCACGTGTACAACATCAGCATCCGGTCCAGGGCGATCAAGCGGGAGCTGCGGCAGCGCGTGAAACGGGCAGGGACCCAAAATCCCCCGCAGTCCTCTCCCGGCGGGGTGGCTGCATGAGAGCAGACTGCACCCCTCAGGGATTCCGGAATATTGTTCCCTCGACAACCCCGCCGCCGGAAAAAACAACAGGCGCCCGGCCGGGCGATGGAGTGAAAAGAGTCCCCGGAACATTCCGTCATTATTTCCACGCCCGTCCCCGGACCCGGCACCTGAAAAAGGAGCTCTGCCCGGCCCTCGCCCGCGCCCTGTGGGCCCGGGAAAAGAGGAGGGCGGGGGCGACGACACCCCGGGAGGGAAGGCGATGAGCCGCGGCCGGCCTCCGGTCAACGGCCTGAAGGACGCGCTCGTTATCGCCCGGATCCGGGGGAGGGTCCTGGTATTTGTACAGGACGGGGAGTGCCCGGCAGAGTTTGCCATCCGCATCCGGGGAAAGCTCGTCTTCGTCCGGGTCCGGAGGGCCGTACCCTTCCGGCTCACCGCACAACAACTCGAAACAGAATTCCGGTGGGCGATCGACGAACTCTCGGGACTCCGGGAATCCGGGCAGGAGTTCTTCGAACTCTGGCTCTATTCCAAGAACGGGACCTTCCGGTTTTTCCGCATTGAACCAGCCGGCCTCGCAGAGATCGGGAGAGACGGGGAGCCGCTCACCCCGTGAGGGAGATCGGGGGGTGGGGACCTCCCCTCCTCTCCGTCGGAGAATACCACCCCCGCGGGGATGGACCAAACGGAGGCCGTACAGGGCTCCGTTTGACCTTTTTTTCGGCTTTTGGAGGACAAATTCGCCAAAACGCGGGACAAATTCAGGGAAAAACGGCAATTTCACGACGGAAAAAAAAGGACGCGAACCGCCGCGAACCGGAGGCAGTCAGGGAGGGGATCGGGATTCTGACCGGGGCCGGACCGGGAAAAGAAAGGCCGGAACGGTCATCTCCGGCTTTTTGGCTCAAGTTCAGGCGTTTTGTCCGGTACCGGAATACCGGGAGCTCCAAAAATATTTTTGACAGGAGAAGAGTTCTATATTTTTTTACGATGCAGAGAGAAAAAGATCATCATCGCTGCGAGCACTCCGCACGGCAACGCTGGTGAGAGAGGCGAGACCTTGCCTGAAGGAGGCACGATTGTTGTGCCCGTTGCCGATATCCCGGACTGAATGTCTGATACGTCCGAATTTGTTGTTGGTATACCAGGAAATGGTGTGACGTTCGTTGCCGGAAGAAGTGAGAAACCCGTACCGTTAACAACCGAAGATTGGGTCACTGCATAAAGATTGACACTCGATGAGGCAACGAAAACGTCGTAATTGTCACGCGGCAGTTCTTTGATAAGATCGCTGACATTCGCCGACCACCGGTTAATTCCACCCTGGGCCGCATCCGCTGAAAAGACCGTGATATTGTTTATCCGGACTGAATAATATGGAACCGGAGGAGTGTTTTTCATCATGTGGCGAAACGCTGATCCGATTACCATTGTCAGGTTTTCCTGTGCCGGCAGGTTTGTGGTCCCATTAATGGAGAAGATATCGCCGATCGCGTGTGTCCCGACAGGATCGATTGTGATCCAGTAATCCGGAGAAGTATACACCATACCGGTTGGACTGGCGTCTGTTGGTTCCGTTGAGTCCGGGTTTTTTTGAAGGTAAAAGAAGAAACTGGTATTCACACCGGGAAATCTCTCTGAACCCAGCTCGGCGATATATTTGCCGGTCCTGAATTTATCCGTATCGATCGTGAATGACCAGGTGTTCCCGGAAATTCCCCTGGATACGGAAGTAGTACCCGAAGCATTGGCCGGGTTATCGAACTTCGGACCGCCCGGGCTGAAAAAACCCGTACTTACAGAGTAATCGATCTTTTCACCCGGAGGAAGATTTGTTTCCCCGTTCAGGGTAACCTTCCCGCCTGCCGGAAAGACATCTGCCGGATCTGCGGCGATAAAGAGCGCTCCGGCTGCGGAGTCTATCGAGGGGCTGATTGTGGCAGGGGGGTCTGTCGGGAAGATCCCGCCCGGTGTTTCGGCACCCGCTCCCGGAACGATCGGGATGAAAATAAGGAGTACAAAAAACAGCCGAACCAGTATTTTCGATCTCATCACGATCCATTCCTCCCGGTTTCAACCCTTCGGTTATCAGATAGTATACAATTGTACTACTCTTATTTTGTGGGCGGTATTTTGAACCCGTCGCTTCGTTCCAATAGAGGATTCGTGGTTTTTTCATGACTTCTGAAAGAAACGTCATGCCACACGCTGCAGCAGACCGGCGTTTCTGTCAGAGGGAACAAAAATGTTCCTTTCGGATCTTCCCAAGATTCCCCCCAATCCCCTTTAATCCTCTTATTTTCCATCCGTTTCCCAAAAATCCCCGGTTATAATCAAAGCCCATCCCCCTTTCCGTCCTATACTGTATGTCCGAGGGGTTCTGCAGGACCCCAAGGACGAGAAGAATGCTGAAGGGTCGTCAGACCCGAAGCAGGAGAAGACCAGAGGTCTTCGAACGCATCGGCGTTCTTTGAGTTCAAAGGGGCCCCGGCGACACCGAAGCGGAACGGAAAAACCGCACCGGATCCGCGGAGCGGATCCTAAAAAAGAAAAAACGAGTTGAACCACTTATGGGAGATTTCGTACAGAGCAATGATGTAAAGTCGGCGGTCCGCGCGCTCGCGAACCCGATCACCGACGTGACTGCGTTCAACGCGGTCGTCCAGTCAGTCATCACGGCCAACCCGTTTGGCTGTGTGGCCTATTCGTCCGGCAGCACCAACCACCTGCCGGTTGAGAAAACAAAGGAGAACTACGTCGCAAAGTTCGTGTACTCCGACGCCGACGCCAACAAGCGGGGCAGCGGGTCGCACAGCTTCGACTCCGTGGCAGGCTACAATGCCGGTATCCCGGCCCTCGAAGCCGTCGCTGCGCTGAACACTGCGCACAACGGCACGCCGGCCCACGATTCCGCGAAGGACACGTTCTCCGTGACGCTGAAGTGCCGGGACCCGAACGGCGAGACCTACAACCTCGTCCTCACCCGGAGCAGCGTGCGCCTCGATTCCTACTCGGACGATGCGATCAGAGCGAAGGTCGAGACCTGGGCCGACTCGGTCGCGGCACTCGCCTGAACCAGAGGAGATCCCGGACGGAGGGACACTCCCTCCACCGGTTTCTCTTCTGGAGGGACCACTCATGGACCCTGATCAATCCGGCTCCGCTGAAACCGCGACCGCCCTCACCGCCCTCTGGTGCGGGCTGATGCACGCGGCCGGGGCATTCGAGCTCACCGAGATCGGCTTCGACGAACTTATCGAGATGGAGAGTGTCAAGGGCTGGTTCTGGCTCGGGGAGGTGCTGATGGCAGGCGTGCTCGCCGGTCTCATCGCCGTCCCGGCCGGGCTCTGGTTCGCAGGCGCCACCGACCCGGTGCTCGCCATCGCGGGAGCAACGGTCGTCTTCCTGCCGCTCTTCATCTTCATCCCGAAGCTGATGCAGTATGCAGCGAGCATCGATGCCGGTGAGGCCATCGCAGCCTTCGGCAGGAACGAGCACGCGAAGAAGGTCTTCTGGACCCTCTTCCTCTTCCTCGCGGGCCTCGTGCTCGCCCGGATCGTGGACCCCGCGACCGCACAGCAGGTCGTCGGGATACTCACGGGGATGTAGGAGAAAACCGGGGGGCAGGGCTCCCCGGTATTATTTTTTCATTGTGAAGATCCGGCGATGAATTCTGACAGCCTGATCTTTAAATCTCTTAAATACCTGAGTAGAATATCCGTACACGATGAGAGAGAGCTGAAATGGATTTTAAAGTCGTGATTGAACAGGACGAGGATGGCTGGTTTGTCGTCACAGTACCGGCACTCCCGGGCTGTGTGTCCCAGGGAAAAACTGAGGAGGAGGCGAAGAAAAATATTGTCGAAGCTATCGAGTTACACCTCAGCGCCCTTGCACGCGATGGCGTCCCGCTCTATCACCGCCCGGGAGTAAAAGAATCCTTCGTTGCCGTTGATATATGACAGATAAGCTGCCCATCCTCTCCGGGAAAGAAGTTGTAAAAGCTCTTTGTAAAGCGGGCTATTCGATTCATGACCAGAAAGGAAGTCATGTTCACCTGAGGCATCCGGGAAGGCGCACACTCTCCGTCCCCAACCACTCGGTAAACCGGTGCCGTTCGGGCTCGTGAAAAAGATCGTCCGGTTCCGGGTCGCCGAGGCAGAGAAGAAAGCAAAAGAAAGGAACTGAAACGTTACGGCCTTCCCTTTTTTTCCTTAGCCCTCCCGCCATGCCCCGGCGGGTACTGCCATCTCGAACCGTGCCCCTTTGCCCGGTCCGCCGTTCTCGCGGATCCGGATACCGGTGATGTCGAGGATCTCCCGGGAGAGTGCGAGGCCAAGGCCGGTGTTCTTCCCGAAGCCGCGGTCGAAGATCCGCTCCTTCTCCCCGTCGGGGATACCGCATCCGTCGTCCTCGCAGACGAGGATAAGGTCCTGGCCGGCCTCTTTTACAGAGAACCGGACC
>Ga0335071_10000929_pt1 | contig 31608 bp, 25 predicted proteins | sample Lox_Sample_15_FD_206724 | JGI IMG/M metagenome (GOLD analysis project Ga0335071, IMG submission 206724) | Soil microbial communities from Loxahatchee National Wildlife Refuge, Florida, United States - Lox_Sample_1.5 | ecosystem: Environmental > Terrestrial > Soil > Wetlands | place: USA...
AATCATGCTTTCATTGTTGTCGCCGGCATACAGGGCAAAGCAGGTACCCCATTGATGCAAATTGGAAAGACACTGTATACGATGGGCTCTCATTTTTGCCCGGCTTAACGCCGGCAACAGCAATGCCGCCAGAATCGCTATGATCGCAATCACCACCAACAACTCAATCAAGGTAAAACCTGGCTCTCGGCGCAAGTGGTCGTCGTTGAACGGCAGACGGCGTTTAAAAATCATATCAGGTTGTGTGCGCTAATATCCCCTTTGTTCCCGCTTTTGCCAAGCCTGACAAATGACGGGTTGGCCTTCCGTGCCTATGGCGATAACAACTTGATAGCCTGACGATTATGATGCCGGAAAACCTAAACGGCCGTTTTCGCAGAACGGAACTTCAACAGGGCTTCGGTCCGGGAATGCACGTGTAACTTGGAGTAAATGTTTTCCAGGTGCCAGCGCACGGTTCCGGTGCTCAAGCCCAACCGGTCGGCAATCTCCTTGTTGGCCAGGCCATTCGCCAGCAACTCGAGGATTTTCCGCTCGCTGGGCCGGAGCTCCTCCACGCTGGCCGCCGCCGCGACCGGCTGCTGGAACGAGGCAATCACCTTGCGCGCAATCTCACGCGGCATCGGCACGCCGCCCATCCGGGCTTCGCGCACCGCCGCCACCAGCTCGGCCGGCGTGCAGCGTTTCAGGAGGTAGCCGCAGGCGCCCGCCCGCAGCGCCGCCGAAATCCGTTCCGTATCCTCATAAACCGTGACCATGATGATCTGGACCGACGGGAGCAGCTTTTTGAGGTGGGCCGTGCATTCGATGCCGGAGAGCTTGGGCAACTGGATGTCCATCAGCACCACCTCGGGCCGGTGTTCGGGAATCTCCGCCAGCGCCTCTTCGGCCGTCGCGCAGGCGAACACGCAGCGGCATTCCGGGTCGGTCTGCAAATAATGCGTCAGACTTTCCCGGATGGTTTTGCTGTCTTCGACGATGGCAACGCGGATCATAAATGTTCAATCCAGGGGCATGTAAAACCGGACAATGGTGCCGCGCCCGCGCTGGCTGGCAATGGCGAATCGTCCGCCCAACTTTTCCAGCCGTAGGCGCATGTTCGCCAATCCATCCCGGCCCCGCGTGCCGGCGTCGGAGGGCAGGCCTTGCCCGTTGTCGGCAATCGACAGCCGCAACCGGTTGTCAATCAGCCTCACGCCCAGCCGCACCTCGGTGGCCCCGGCGTGCCGGATGACGTTGGTGATGGCTTCCTTGAACGCCAGGAAAAACTCATGCCGGTGAACCGATGACACCGTCCGGTCGGGCAGGTCCATCGCCCCTTTCAACTGGCAGGCGATGTTCGCCAGTTTCAGGAGCCGGTCCGCGTAAAGGCAGGAATAGCTCACCAGCGACATCAGGGAATCGTGCTTGGGGTTCATGGCCCAGACAATCTCATCCAGCGCCGTGACCATCTGCCGCGCCCGGTCACCGATTTCCTCCAATTGCCGGCCCGGCGCTCCGGCGCTGGAAGCCGATCCGGCCATGGTGACCAGCATGCTGATCTCCGTGATGCCCGACCCCAGCTCGTCATGCAGGTCCTGGGCGATGCGCGCCCGCTCCTGCTCCAGCGCCCGCTGGTGCTCGATGCGCTGGCGTTCGCGGATTTGAACTTCGAGTTCGGCGGTGCGGGACTCGACCTTGCGATGCAGCTGGGTGATCCAAAGCACCGTGACCGCCAGCACGCAGGCCAGTGCGCCCATGCCGATCAACAACCGCTCCAGCGTCCACCAGGGCGGGCGCGCCAGCACAACGATGTCGGCCGGAGAGTTCAAGAGCAATTCAAACGACGTGATGTCCTGCCCGACCGCGCGGTTGCCCCCCTGTCCCGAATAAACGCCGCTCAATTCCAATTGGCTGCCGGCCGGCAACGAGCCGACCGACCCGTTTGCGATTGCCAGCCGCGCGACGAAGGTGCGCAGCCCGTTCTGAATTTCCAGGACTTGTTCCGCCGGAGTCGCCCTGACGCTCACCAGGACGCCTTTCACCTTGACGCGGGTTGAGTCGTATTCCGACCGGACGAGATTATCGACCGGGAGGCTTTTCGCCTCGGGCAGGGCCGCCCGGCCGGTTTTGCGCGCCACCGCCTCGCGCAGGAGGGGCAAGGCGCCGCTCAGTTCCGGAAAGCCCACGACCTCCACGAGGTCGCCGATGGCCAATTGTTCCGGTTTCTTGGCGGTAAACCGCAGCCCGTTCCGTCCGTCGGTCATGTAACATTCCGTGTCGCGGTCAAAAAGGATCTGGCCCGAGACTTTTACGCGCTGAAACACGCTGGCCTGCGGGTCGAACAGCAGCAGTTGCGCCGCGGTCTTGCCGGGAATGGCGAACAGGTCTGCCGGCGCCGGCTGGTCCACGGAAACGTCTGCGCCGTAAATCCGGATCTCGCCCACCCTTACTTCATGGGTCACATAATCCCACGACGCCAACAGGCAACCGCGGATGCGAACCAGGGCGTTTTCATAACCGACCAGCGCTTCCGGTGACAGACCGGTCACGCGCAATTCCAGTTTGATGCGGCCGCCTTGCGTGAGCAGCGTCACCCCGTTGGTCTGCACCGCGGTGATGATGCCCTGGACTTCCACGTATTGCGCGTCCAGGCTTCCATTGAGCAGTTGGTCCCAGGCGGGAAGCACCGGAGCCGGCAGGTGACCCTCACCCAGGCGGTCGATTTTCTGCGCATGAACGATCGGGGCAAACAGGCTGGGATCCGTGACGCCCTCGACTTTCAGAAATTCTCCGATTTGCGGCGGATAGGATCGGACCGTTGAATGGTCCTCCACGTACAGTCCGCGGCTCGCATCCTGGAGAACGAACGCCTGGTGTTCCGGCAACACGCAGGTGACGACGCCACGAATTTTCACCGGGTATCCCCGCTGCGCCTCCTCCCTTTTCAACCGGTGCACTTCGGCCGCCGAGGTCAACACGGGCAGCGTCCCCGCATCGGTGCCGGCGGATTCCGTTACCTCCGGGAGTGCTTCCAACACCTGGATTTGCCGGCCGCCCGACACCAACAAGACGCCCGGGACCTTGTGTCCATCCGCAGTGACGGTGCTTTCACAAAAACCCGTCGCCCGGATGCGGCTGTTCAATCGCAAGCCTGCCGGCAAATCCGAAGCGTCCACGATCTCCACCCGCATCTGGTCGGCGCCCGCGCTCAACTCGAGTTTCATCCCGGCCGCCTGCTCGCTCAGAAATGTCACCTTGCCTTCCACTTGCGCCCATTGGCTCTCCTCGCCCTCGCGCAAGGTTTGGCCGATGATCACCGACTGCGGCCCGGGCAAAGTCCCCTGGCCGAGGACCGCCAAGTGCAGCGAAGGCACACCCACGAACAGTTGACTGCCGTCGTCCGATTTCGTGTGGAAGGTGTACAAGCCATCCCGTGGCACGTCCAGCCAACCGGTGAACTGAATTCCCACGTGCTCCGGATGCGGCAGAGCGCTCAGATCAAAATTGACCACCGTTCCGCTTTTGATCGCTGTCTGCCGGCTGAAATCCGGCAGCACCGCTCCCGGGACCTCATAGCAACGATAGTCCAGCCCGTTCACAAAATTGCTCGCGCCACCACTCGCGTCCGGCTGGAGCCGGAATAGCGCCGCGTCGGGAATCTTTTGCCGCGGCAGGTTCGGCCCCTCGTATTCCACCTCCAGCCCGAATTTTTCGACACCGTTGAACCAATCCACCCGAATCGGCTGTCGTCCGGCTTTCAGATAAACCGTCCCCGATTTTTCAGCCAGATCGTGCACGCCGTCGTTGTCCACGATGGTTCCCCGCGCGCCGAGCCGGAAACCGGCGCCTTCCCGGCTGATGGTGCCATTGCCTTCCAGCCGTACCCGCTGGCCGGTTTCGACCGATTGGCCGGCCAGTTCCATCTGCAATTCCGCCACCCCGGACTCATCCGCCAGAACCAACCGCCCTTGCGCCGGTGAGGCCCACCAGATTATCCCTTCCAGACGGATGACCTGGCTGGCGGTGGAATTTTCCGCGCCCAGGCGAATGACCTGTTGGACATGGGTCACCTCCCAAACCGGCTGGCCGTTTGTCCCCGGCTCCGCCACAGCCATGGGCACCGTGAGCGCCGCAACCAACATCAAACCGCAACCAGCGACGACATGCCGGAACCGGTGCGGGAAGATGAAACGCATGGCCTCAGGATACAAATATAAACCGGAATCTGCACGACAAATGGCGGCTCGCACTCTGCGCGCGCAGCAGACCGAATTGATGGTCGGATGGGAAAGTCATTGCGCGGGCGCACCAGGCTTCCCGCTCGCCCGTCTGGCGGGCAACCAGCCGCCGGGCGCCGGATGAACCGCACGGATCATGGGTTTGCTTTGGCCGTTTCCGATGGCCGGCTTAAGACATTCATCGCCGGCAACGGGCGGCCCGTGGCGTCAAACAGGGAATCCGGATTAGGGCCCGACCAACGGTTGGTGCTCCCGGGAATGTGCGTGGTGACCGGATGCCAGTAATTCACGCCGATGCCGCCGTTTGCCCTGACCGTCTGGATCAGGTCGGTGAGAAATTGTTTTTGCCCGGCGGGGGTCTGCGGCCAGGCCATGTATTTGGCCGCCGCCGCGGAAGGATGCGTGTCGCGCGACGGATAGCCCGTTTCCACAATCATCACGTCCTTGCCGTATCGCTGGCGGGTCTGGCGGAGATTCTCCCCGACATTTTCCAGGGTGCCGTGCCAGTGCGGATAATAGCTCTGCCCCACGATGTCATAATCCACCCCTGCCTCGGTGAGATGATCGAAATACCATTGGGTCACCGGCCAATCACCGCCGCAATCAATGTGTACGATAATGCGCACGTGGTCCTCGGGTGTCGTCACCGAACGCACGCCGGCAATGTCCGCCCGGAGCAGGCGGATGAGGTGATTCCATTGTTTCGCATCGTCATACGGCTCCGGCGGCGAGATCATCGTTACGTCACCTTCAAACACCTTGACGGTTGACAGGGGAACTTTGACCTGACCGTCGGGCCACAGCATGCCGCCCGTGATTTCGTTGCCCACCTGCACCAGGTCCGGCGTGGCGCCGGCGTCCTTCAGCGCCTTGACCACCGACGCCGTATAGGCTCCGGACTTTTTGACGAGCGCGTCAAAATCGAGGTTGGCCCAGGCGGCGGGCTTGTTCTGCTTCTGCGGATCCGCCCACCAATCGGAGTAATGAAAATCCAGCATGAACGTGCCGCCGGCGGCTTTGATGCGCTTGGCCAGTTTCACGGTGTATTCCAGGTCGTTGACGCCGTTGGTGGGGTCCACCCAGATCCGCAACCGGAAGCAGGTCCAGCCATGCTTCATGAAAATGGCAATCGCATCGCCGGGTTGATCGCCATCCAGGTAAACTCCGCCGCGCTGCTCGATCTCCGCCAGCGCGGAAATGTCCGCCCCGAGGCAAAATGGCGCGGATGTGGCTGCCGCGGGCGCGGCGGTGGCAGGTGCCGGCGACGAGCAGCCGGCTGCCTGCAGCAGGATGAGAACAGCTGCCACGAGGGCGCAAACGCAGGCAGCGTTCACGAACCGAAAGCGGCGCCGAGATTCAGTCGAATTTGGCATGACGTCGTAACGTTTTGACTTTCGGATTAGGATGTCCCCGGTTCATCCCGCTGGCTAGCCTGTCAAATGGCAGGGGAGATTCAGCGATGGGTTCATTCATGGGTGTAGCGCATCTGTCGAATGCCCTCCTGGATGGCGGCTGGAGACGGGCGCAGCGACGAAACGCCAACGATAGGGCTTGCAGTTGGAAGGCAACGGCATACAATACTTGGGTGTCGCTTCGACATGGGCGGTGGTAGTGTATTTGCCTCGGTAGCTCAATTGGCAGAGCAGTTGACTCTTAATCAATTGGTTCTAGGTTCAAGTCCTAGCCGGGGCACCACTTAAAAGGCCGATGGTGTCAAGGTGTTATGCAAATTTCCCAAGGCGGAACGGTGAAGGAAAGAAATTTGTCCGTGCCATTTCTGGGCCACGTTTAATGGCTGCCTCTCGGTTCGCGGGATACAATCCGGGATACAATGCTATCTGCCTTCAGGGAGTTCAGGGTGGCACCGCGCTGATGCGATAGAAGTACTGCGGCCCCATGTTGTCGAAACCAACATTGTTCCATCCCGCCAGCGCATTGGTGATGATGGTTTCCCACGGCGAGGAACCGTCCAGCACTACGCAGCGTTGCACCTGGTAAAGGCGCGTGGATTTGCTCGTCCACCACAGCGTGTTGTAGGTGCCTTCCCGGGTGTAACGGGTGATGTGCAGGTAATCCTGGGCATCCACCGGGCTGGTGTCCGCCAGATACTCTTCCCAATTGTTCACCCCGTCGCCGTCGCTGTCAGCGTAGGTATTCGCGGCATCGGTTGGCAGTCCGTATCCCTGCAACCAGAGGTAGTAGTTGAGCAAGACTGGCGTCTGGCTTTCGTAGGCTCCCATGTCCACCGTGCCACCGACGATGCGTGAGTTGCCATCCAAATCAGTGGCGGTGGTCGCCCAGGCATTGTTCCCCGCATTGATGCAGGGCGAGTTGGAAAGCAGGCGCAGGTTGCCGCCGGCGTTATTTACGAACAGCGGCGTGTTGGTGATGTTGCCCGAGCCGTCGATGGGATATGGCATCGTGCATGAATTGCTCAGTAGGCTGGAGTAATAGTTCGAGCCGTAGGCTGCCGTGTTGAAATAGACGATGCAGTTGCAGAGCGTGCTCCCGTGCGCGCCGCCACCATTGCCATATCCGGCTGAGTTCCCGCTTAACGTGCAATTGTAGAGGGCACAGCCATGCGCCCCGCCGCCGACATGAGCCGAGTTGCCGGTGAGCGTGCAATTGTAAAGTGTACACGCCTCGGCGCCACCGCCTCCGTATCCAGCCGAGTTGCCGGCCAGCACGCAATTGTAGAGAGTGCCGCCGTAAACCCCGCCGCCCTCGTAAACGGCCGAGTTGCCCGCAATCACACAGTTGGTCAGGAACGCATTTGCGGATGCGCAGTATGCCCCGCCGCTGAAATACCCCGACCCGCTGCCGTTGGTCAGCGTGAATCCGGTCAAGCTCACCCCATTCGTGAGGGATACGCACGGCCCGCCACCATTGATTACCGTGAACTGCGGACCGTTGACGCTCCGCAGCGCCAGCGGGTTGGTCACCGTGACACCGCCGGGATACACTCCGTTGGTGACCACGACCTCATCGCCAGCTAATGCCGCATTCACGGCCTGTTGGATGTTTGTGGCGGCCGTGACCCAGTTTGTGTAAGGCGGCGTCGGGCTGGGGCTGGCCGGCGATACATAGTGGGTGACGGCGAAGAGGTTTGGGCCTGCCAGCAGCAGGGCAAGAATGATCTGAGAGAGTGTAATTTTCATTTTAGCCTCAACCGGAAATCTGAAGTTCCTCGCCCAGGAATCGCCGGAAGCAGATTCTGGAAATCGGCCGGGTGAAAATTCCCAAACACTCACCCGGATCCCGCCACACTGGAGACTGGCGGTTCATGCCGGTTTAATCGGGTTCTTCTTTGATTGCAGGGCCTTGACTCGATGATCGAGCCGGCGACCCATAATGATTGTTTATAACATCAGCATGAGAAGCGGGCAAGGATAATCTGGGTGTCTTTCGCGCCCGGATGGCCCCGGGCGCCTTTAAACGGCGGCTTTCCCCGCGGATCGCACCGGCTGACGCCTCTGCTGGTTCGGTTCAACGTCCCGCGCAAAATCTGCGCGCGTCGCCGGCCGGCATTGAGCAACGATTGCGCACGCGGATCGTTCCCGGCCAGCAAAATCAAGGTTTCGCGAGTCTGGTACGGTTGTTGCATTGCGCAAACCGGCAATCGTCGGACGCCACGGGTGTGTCGCTCCGCCGGGCAAAAAAAACGTAAATAACATCTCAACAGGAACAGGAGAAAATTCGATGAAAGTGAATCAATGGTTGGCAATCGGCGGAATGGCCGCGGCGTTGTTACTGAGCGCCGGCAGTGTTTTCGCGCAAAATGACAATGGCGGTGGCGGCGGCGGACGCCGATTTGGCGGCGGGAATCCCCCCGACCCGGCGCAAATGCAGCAACGCATTTTGGATAACATCAAAGACGACTTCGGCTACACCAACGACACCGAATGGAACGCCGTCAAACCGCTGTTTCAAAAGGTGATGGACGCGCGGCGCGATGTCGGATTTGGCGGCGGTGGCATGGGCCGCATGTTCCGCAACCGCGACCGCAACAATGGCGATCAGGGCGGCAATAACCGTCCGCGCGGCGGTTTCTTCGGGCAACCCAGCCCCGAAGGTGAAGCGCTGCAAAAGGCCATTGATGACAACGCGCCCGCCGCCCAAATCAAGGCCGCTCTGGCCAAATACGAAGCCTCACAAAAGGCCAAACGCGCCAAGCTCATCGAAGCCCAGGAAAACCTCCGCAAGGTGCTCACCACCAAACAGGAGGCCCAAGCCACCCTGCTCGGCTTGCTGGAATAACGCGATATCACCAGGGCTCGGCCATGAAACGAAACGCAAAGACGGCCCTCACCCCGCCCCTCTCCCATCGGATGGGAGAGGGTGTCCGAAGGACGGGTGAGGGTTTGGTCGGCGCCCATCAACCGTCGCGCAAAGCTGATGTTCACCCATGAGTGAAACACAAGAAAGTTCATTGAAACAGTTGCTGGACCGCATGATCGCGGCCCGGCAACTGTCTTCGATTGACGCTGAATCCCTTGCCCGCGCGCCGTCTCCGGTCAAGACCGAGGAAGAGGTGCTGCGCTGGCTGGCAAAGGAATACGGCCTGGCGTACACGACGCTGGACGATGTGGACCCGGACCGCCAACTGCTTTCGCTCTTCCCGGCCCGGATCCTCCTGAAAGAGGAGCTCCTGCCGCTCAAACGCCACAACGGCACCGTCGAGGTCGCCACCAGCCGGCTGTTCGCCACCCAGGGCCTTGACGCGCTCAAGACTCTCACCGGCCTGAACCTCAAGCCCGTTCTCGCCACCAGCGAAGTCATCCAGCGCGAAATCAAAAAGCGCCTTGGCGTGGGCGCCGACACCATCGACACGCTCGGCGAGGAAAAGGGCTTTGAAGTGGTTGACGAGAATGCCGAAGACACCAACCTCAGCGAGGCCGCCGAGGACGAGGCGTCCATCATCCGCTTCGTCAACCAGGTGCTCAAAGACGCCATCGAATTGCGCGCCTCGGACATTCACCTCGAACCGTTCGAGGACGAATTCCGCATCCGGTACCGCATCGACGGGGTGCTGCAGGACGTGTCCGTGCCCGCCCAGCTCAAGCGCTTCCAGCCCGCCATTGTTTCGCGGATCAAGATTTTGAGTCATCTCAACATCGCCGAGAAACGCCTCCCCCAGGACGGCCGCATCAAGGTGCGCATCGACGAGGCCGAGGTGGACATCCGCGTGTCCGTCATCCCGATGCTGCACGGCGAGGCGGTCGTCATGCGTCTGCTGCGGCAGAACGCCACGTTGCGCGGCCTGAAGGAGCTGGACATGGACCAGCGGGAAATGGCCTGCTTCCGCCGCGTGCTCGAATTGCCGCACGGCATCATTCTCGTCACCGGCCCCACCGGCAGCGGCAAAACCTCCACGCTTTATACGGCGCTCAATGAAATCAACGATTCCATCCGCAAAATCATCACGGTGGAGGATCCGGTGGAATATCAGCTCAAAGGCGTCAACCAAATCCAGGTGAACGAGAAGTCCGGCCTCACCTTCGCCCGCGGATTGCGATCGATTTTGCGTCATGACCCGGACGTGATTCTCATTGGTGAAATCCGCGACCAGGAAACCGCCCAGATCGCCGTGCAGGCCTCCTTAACCGGCCACCTCGTTTTCTCCACCCTGCACACCAACGACGCTCCCGGCGCCGTCACCCGGCTCGTGGACATGGGGGTTGAACCGTACCTCGTCGCCTCGTCGCTCGAAGCCGTGCTCGCCCAACGCCTCGTCCGCGTCCTCTGCAAACATTGCCGGCAGCCGGATGATTCACCCACCGCCCGGGCGTTCAAGGAACGGCTGGGCTTTCCCGCCGCGGTCATCCTCTACCGCTCGGTCGGTTGCCGCGAATGCCGCAACACCGGCTTTTTCGGCCGGCACGCGATTTTTGAGTGGATGGATACCGACCAGGAAATCCGGGGATTGATTTTGAAAAATGCCTCCACCGACCAGATTCGCGACGCCGCGCGTCGCGCCGGCATGCGGACGCTGGCCGAGGACGGCTGGCGCCTGGTCCGCGCGGGGATCACCACCGTGGAGGAGGTCCTCAGCGTGACGACGGCCAAGGAAGTGGAGCGCACGACCAAAAACGAAACGCAGGATGCCATAACCCCGGCCAGCATCGCGGTGTCGAGATAGTTATGAAACATCCAAGCACCAAACATCAAGCTCCAGAGAAATTTCAAACACCAAGATCCAAGACTTGCGCGCTGGGCTTTCCTAAAGTTTGGAATTTGGTGCTTCTCTGGTGCCTGGACGTTGGAGCTTGGAGCTTTTGAATCATGCCCACCTTCGCCTACAGAGCGTTGTCGAGCGACGGCAGAATGGCCGAAGGCCAGTTGGATGCCCCCGGCCGACCGGACGCCCTGCGCCAGATGGAATCCCTCGGTTTGCGCCCGGTCAGCCTGGCCGAAAAAGTTGCGGCCACCGCGACCGGGAAAAATGGTTCTCCCCTGCCCGCCGGATTTGGGGAGGTTTCGTTCAAGTTCGAATCAAAAAGGGTCTCGGCGAAGGAACTGGAGAATTTCACTCGGCTGCTGTCCAGCCTGCTCTCGGCCGGCGTCCCGCTCAGCCGCGCGCTGACGATTCTTTACCGGGAAGCCGCCGCGCCCGCCGCCCGGGCCAAATGGAAGGAAGTCCACGACCTGGTCATTGACGGCATGTCGCTGGCCGATGCCATGGCGAAGTCGCCGGACACCTTTCCGCGCGTGTATGTCGCGATGGTCGAAGCCGGCGAAGCGGGTGGATTTCTCGACGTGGTGCTGGCGCAGATCGCCGATTTCCAGATGCGGGAAAAGGAATTGAAATCGAAGGTGACGACCGCGATGGTTTATCCCTGCATCCTGCTGGTGCTGGCGCTGGTGGTGTTGACGATCCTGCTGGTGTTCTTCATTCCCAAATTTCAAAAGGTCTTCAGCACCGTGCACGGCGCCCTGCCGCTGATCACCCAGTTGATCATCGGCGTCAGCCATGTCGTGCGTTCGTATGGTTTCTTTGTGGCCACGGCCCTGGTCGTGGCCGGGTTGCTGGTGCGCACCTGGTTTGCCTCGGAAAAGGGGCGCCGCGTGTGGGAAGGATTTGTGCTGCAGGCGCCGCTCGTCGGGCCGCTGGTCGCGCAATTCGCCATGGCGCGCTTCTGCCGGATGCTGGGCACGCTCCTGGGCGCCGGCGTGCCGCTAGTGCACGGCCTGAATGTCGCGCGGAAGTCCATCGGCAACCAGATTCTCGTGGATGCCGTTTCGGAATCCATCGAACGCGTCCAGCAGGGCGGCCGGCTCGGCCAGAGCCTGGCTGACTGCAAACAACTGTTCCCCGGCTCCGTCCTGGAAATGGTTTCCGTGGCCGAGGAAAGCGGCAAGCTCGACGCCGAACTGGTGCGCATCGCCAGCGTGACCGAGGCCGACCTCGACCGGCACCTGAAAACGGCAGTGGCGTTTGCCGAACCGCTGATGCTGTTCCTGATCGCCGGATTCATCGGAATCATTTTCATCGGCATGTTGCTGCCGGTCTTCTCACTGCAGGATTATATCAAGTGAAACCGTAAAATTTATGAACCTGAAAATCCAAAATTCCACTGTCCGACAAATTAAATTGGCAGGGACGCCGCGCGGCGGCGTCCGGACAGCGCAGCGCGCTGTCCCTACCAAGAATGGCGGTTTCACCCTCGTCGAAATGCTGCTGGTCATCACCATCATCGGCATCCTGGCCGCGCTGGTCATTCCCAAGATGGTGGGCCGCAGCGAACAGGCGCGCCAGGCGGCCGCCCACGCGGACATCTCTTCCATCAAAACCGCGCTCGACGCGTTCGAGGTGGACAACGGCTTTTATCCCAAGAGCCTGCCGGACTTGCTGCAGCAGCCCAACAACGCCAAGAACTGGCATGGGCCGTATCTCGACAAGTTGCCGGTGGACCCGTGGGGCAACAATTACCTGTATTACTATCCCGGACGGCACAACCAGAATTCGTACGACCTGCTGTCGGTCGGACCCGACGGCAAGGAAGGATCGGAAGATGACATTGGCAATTGGACAACGAAGTAAAATGAAATTGAAAATTGCCGATTGCCGATTGCCGATTGAACGACGCCCAACGTCGCAACGCAATTCGATTGGCAATTGGAAATCGGCAATCGGCAATCAAAAGGCGTTTACGCTCGTCGAGCTGCTGCTCGTCCTGGCGCTCCTGGTGATCATCACCTCGATGGTGGCCCCCGCCATGTCCGGCTTCATCCGCGCCCGCGCGCTGGATTCCGAGGCGCGCCGGCTGTTCGCCCTGATGCACGCCGGCCAGAGCCGGGCGGTTTCGGAAGGCCTGCCGATGGCGCTCTGGGTGGATGAAAAACAACGCGCGTACGGCCTGACGACCGAAACCGCCTCCCCGGGCGGCGACCCGAAGGCCGAAGACCTGACGCTTGACGAAAATTTGCAGATCACCGTCCTGAACGCCGGCACCGCCGGCACCACCACCTACCAAAGCCTGCCGGCCATCCGCTTTTTGCCGGATGGGGTGATCGATGAAAACAGTCCGCCGGCACTGCGCCTCACCGACGCCAAAGGCAATGCGCTCTGGCTGCGGTTGAACCAATTGCGCACGGGTTATGAGATCAGCGATACAGAAAAATAACGGCAGGAGCGGTGCGCTGCGCCGACCGGACGCCGCCGCGCGGCGCCCCCGCCCCGAGTCCGCCTTTACGCTGGCCGAGGTGCTGGCGGCGTTGCTGTTTCTGGCCATCGTGATTCCCGCCGCCATAGAGGCTTTGCACGTGGCCAGCCTCGCCGGCGAAGTGGCCGCCCGCAAGGGCGTCGCCGCCCGGCTCGCCGACCGGATTCTGAACGAGAGCCTGGTCCTGACGAACTGGAACACGGGGACGCAAAGCGGCACGGTCAGTGAAGGCGCCCAGGACTTTCACTGGACCCTGACCAGCCAAAACTGGTCGATGGATGCCATGCAATTGCTGACGGTGGAAGTGAAATACCCCGCCCGCGGCCGAGATTATTCCGTGAAACTGAGCACCCTGGCCAGTTCCCCCAGCCTGACGATGGTCGGCCCGCAACCATGAATATCAACCGCCAGATTTGTCGAGCGTCCCGTAAAGATTGCGGAGCGGACAAGACCGATTCCGGTCACGCGTCACGTGTCCCGTGTCGCCCGTTCGCCTTCACGCTCATCGAAATGATCCTGGCGGTGGGGGTCGCCGCCATCGTGCTGATTGCCATCAACGCCGTGTTCTTTGCGGCCTTGCATCTCCGCGACGAAACGCAGGCCGCGGTGGACGCGGCGACGCCGGTGGAACAGGCGATCGCCGTCCTGCGCCGCGACCTGCAATGCGCCGTTCCGCCGGAACCCAACGGGATTTTCACCGGCGATTTCAAGGTGGGAAATGTCACCAGCCTGGGCACCAGCCTGCCCGTGGCCGCCGAAATGTTTACCGCGACCGGCGCGCTGCGCGAAAATGAGCCCTGGGCCGACGTCCAGCGCGTCACCTACGCCTTGCGGGACGCCGCCGACCGCAATGCCGCCGGCAAGGACCTCGTGCGCAGCGTCACCCGCAATCTTCTCAGCACGGCCACGCCGGATATTGCGGATCAGACCCTGATGAGCGGGGTGGCGAACCTCCGGTTCTCCTGCTTCGATGGCACGCAATGGCTGGACAGCTGGGACACGACGGACACAACCACCGCCGACACCAATCTGCCGGTGGCCGTCCGGGTCCAGATCCAGATGGCCGGCAACGACAAGAACGCCTTGCCGATTGAGATTCTGGTGCCGATTGACTCGCAATCCCGCACCAACACCTGACATGAAAACCCACCAGCCCAATTGGCCATCGCCGGAGCGGCACGAAGCCGGATCGGTGCTGATCCTGGTCTTGTGGATTGCCATCGGGCTGGTGGCCATCGCGCTGTATTTCGCGCATTCCATGACGTTTGAACTCCGCGCCGCCGACAACCGCGTCAGCGGCCTCGCGGCGGAGCAGGCCATCGACGGCGCGGCGCGTTATGCCAGCTACGTGCTCGCCAATTTCGCGACCAACGGCGCGGTCCCGCTTCCGACCCAGTACGCCAGCGAAGCCGTCCCGGTGGGGGACGCCCGGTTCTGGTTCATCGGCCGCGATTCGTCCGGCCTGGCGACGACCGAACCGTATTTCGGCCTGGTGGATGAAGCCTCGAAGCTGAGCCTGAACCGCGCCGGCACCAACGCGCTGTCCTATCTGCCGAACATGACGATCGATCTGGCCAATGCCATCGTGGACTGGCGCAGCACGAACGATTCCAGCGCCTATTCGCTGGATTACAATTCCCTGGGTTACGCCGATAAAAATTATCCGTTTGAAACCGTGGATGAACTGCGGCTGGTTTACGGAGCCACGCTGGACCTGCTGCTCGGCGAGGACCTCAACCGCAACGGGGTGCTCGACGCGAATGAAAAGGATTTGAATGGCAATGGCGCGCTGGACCCGGGCCTGTTCGAGTATGTCACGGTTTACAGCCGCCAGCCGAACTTTCATGCCGACGGCTCGTCCCTGACCAACGTCAACAACCAGGCGCAACTGCGGAGCCTGCTCCAGACCGCCTTCGGTTCAGGCCGCGCCACGCAGGTCATGACCCGCCTCGGCTTTGGCGGCCCCGGGCCCGCACCCAGCTATAATAATTTGCTGCGGTTCTTCGCCGCCAGCGGATTGAGCACGGCCGAATACGCCCAGATTGCCTATGCCATCACCGACACCACCAACCGCTACACCAACGGCCTGCTCAACATCAACACCGCCGGCACCGTCGTGATGGAGGCGCTGTTCATGGGCCTCGGGGTTGACCAGAGCACCGCCGTCTCCGCCGCCCAGCAGCTCGTGAATTACCGCCAGCAGAACCCCGGCAACCTCACCGCCATCACCTGGATCGTGGATGCGCTCGGCAACAACAGTCCGGTCGTTCAGGCGCTTGAGGGCGCCGGACGCGATTTCCTCACCACGCAGAGCTTTCAGTTCACCGCGGACGTCGCCGCCGTCGGGCCGTTCGGGCGCGGTTACCGGCGCGTCAAGTTCGTTTACGACATCAGCGAGGGCGCGCCCAAGATCATTTACCGCCAGGACCTCAGCCGGCTGGGCTGGGCGCTGGGCGACAAGGCGCGCCAAACGTGGGTCGCCAAGACCACACCCTGAGGATATTAACCACGAAATGCACAAACCACACGAAAGCAAAACAAAGATGAACATCATTCACAAAGTTGAAAGCTTTGAAGTCATGGGTGCGTGTTTTGAAGTGTATAAGGAAAAAGGCAGCGGCTTTCTTGAAGCGGTTTATCAGGAATTGAAGGCGGTGACAGCATTGACCGATGAGCACCGTGCACAGGTTCAGAATTACCTTCGCGCTACCGGAATGAGACTCGGTCTGCTGGTTGACTTCGGCCATTATCCAAAACTCGAATATGAACGCCTCGTGCTCTGACTCTTTTCGTGTATTTCGTGTATTTCGTGTATTTCGTGGTTCCAAACATCCATGAACAACATCCTGAAAATCAAATTTTCGCGGCGCCACCCGCTGACCACCCTGCTTGGGCTGGCGCTGGACGGGAGCCGCCTCGAGGGGGTCGTCCTGCGCCGCGCCAACGGTTCGCTGCAGGTGCAGCAATCGTTCTCGGTGACGCTCTCGCTCGATCCCCTGACGGCGGCGCCGGAACTGGTCGGCCGCGAGATTCGCAATCATCTTGACGCCGCCGGCGTGCGCGAGCGCCGTTGCGTGGTGGGCGTGCCCTTGAAGTGGGTCCTCACAACGCATACGGAACTGCCGCCGCTGCCGGATGCGGACGCCGCCAGCCTGCTCCAGTTGGAGTCGGAACGCGGCTTTCCCTGCGACGTTGCCACCCTCCGCCAGGCGCACTCCCGCTGCCAGCTTCCCGCCGACAAGCAATTCGTGACGCTGGCCGGCATTCCCAATAATCAGCTGGCGGCCCTGGAACAGGTGCTGGCGGCCGCCAAATTAAAGCCCCTGAGTTTCTCGTCCGGCGTAACCGCCTTGCAGCCGCCGAAGGCAGCCGGGGGGGTGCTGGCCCTGGCCATCGGCGAAAACCAGGTGTCGCTGCAAATCACCGCCGGCGGCGGGGTGGCCGCCCTGCGCTCGCTCAAAGGCGCCGTTGAAAACGAGGGCGCCCGGCGCACGCTCCAGGCCGAGTTGGTCGCCCGGGAAGTCCGCATCACCCTGGGGCAATTGCCGGCCGCGCTGCGCGAATCCGTGCGCCGCATCCGCGTCTTTGGCCCGCGCGACCTCGCCCAGCCGCTGGCCGACGCGATGGAACTGCGGCTGGAGCCGATGGGGTTGCAGGTGGAGCTGGTTGCGGCGTATGCGCCCGACGAATTCGGGGTCGAACTGCCGCCCAACCTTCAGATTTCGGCCGCGTTCAGTCTGGCCGCCCGGGGCTTGACCGGCCAGGCGCCGGTTTTTGAATTCCTTCCGCCCAAACCCACGGCCTGGCAGCAACTGGCGGCCCGATATTCCTCGAGCCGGCTGCGGACGGCCGGCGCGGTGGCGGCGGGTATCTTCGTGCTCGTGGCCGGATTGTTTTTGTTCCAGGAAATCCAGTTGATCGTGTTGCGCTCGCAATGGTCCCGCCTGTCGGCCCGGGTCAAAAACCTGGAGAACGTGCAGCAGCAAATCCGCAAATACCGGCCGTGGTTTGATGACTCGTTCCGCGACCTGAGCGTTCTGCGGCAGCTCACGCTGGCCTTTCCCGAAGATGGCACGGTCACCGCCAAATCGGTGGAGATCCGCGACGGCAATATCGTGAACTGCTCCGGCATCGCCAGCGACAACGCCGCCCTGTTGCGCACCTTGAGCCAGTTGCGCGCGGCGGACGGCGTGAGCAGCCTGAAGGTGGACCAGATCCGGGGAAAAGCGCCGATGCAATTCACATTTGACTTTCATTGGAACCAGGGAGGTGGCAGTGAAAATTGAAAATCGCCAGCAACTGTTGCTCGTGCTGACCGTGGCCGTCGGGGTGCTTTACGCCGCCGACCAACTGCTCATCGAACCTCTGATCGGCTGGTGGAAGGCCCGCGCAAAAACCGTCGCCGCCCTCCGGACCCAGGTGCATGACGGCCGGCTGCTGATCCAGCGCGAAGACGGTTTGTACCGCCGCTGGGACAACATGCGCACCAACGCCCTGCCCGCCAACGCCTCCCTGGCGGAACAGCAGATCCTCAAGGCCTTTGACAATTGGTCCCGCGAAAGCGGTGTCAGCGTCAACGGCATCACCCCGCAGTGGAACAGCGACTCATCGCAGGATTACCAGACGCTCAACTGCCGGGTGGAAGCCGCCGGCGACCTCGGCACCCTGAGCCGGTTCCTCTACGACATCGAAAAGGACCCGATGGCGCTCAAACTCGAATCCGTCGAACTCAGCGCCCGCGACAGCACCGGCCAACAACTCACCTTGGACCTGCAAATCAGCGGGCTGGTCCTGGGCGCGCAACCGCAAAAACCATGAATTCAAACGCCGCCAGGCAAATCCACCGCGTCCGCCGGCTGGTTCCGGGAGCAATCTTCGCCCTCATGCTCCTGGGCGCCTGGGGTGCAGCGACCTCGTCCACCGACGCCCCGGCCATCGCCGATTACTCGGCCTTCCGGCTGATCGCCGACCGGAACATTTTTGATCCCAACCGCTACGCGCATACTTCGCGCAGCCACCGGCAATCCGCCGCCCGTTCCGCACCCGGTTTCTCGCTGGTCGGCACGATGACTTACACGAATGGCCTGATCGCCTTTTTTGACGGGTCGGATCCGGATTACCGGAAAGTGGCGGCGGTCAATGATTCCATCGCCGGTTATCAGGTCGCCGCCATCACCTTGAACGGCGTCAAGCTGACTTCCACCAACAAACCCGTGGAGCTCGCCGTGGGCGGGCAGATGCGATGGGAAGGGGGTTCCTGGCAACTGGCCAGTGCGGGTGAAGCTGCCCTCACCCCGGCTGAACCGGAAACTGCCGCCGCCGAGCCATCTTCGGCGCCACCCTCCAGCGGCGAACCCAACGATGTCCTCAAGAAACTCATGCAACAACGTGAACAGGAACAAAAATGAAAAACCTGACGCTTAAGCTTCTCCTGGCGCTGTGCCTCACCGGACGGCTGCTGTCCGCCGTCGCGCAACCGGCTGGCCCGGAAACCCCCGAACCCAATGCACCGGCCCTGACCCCGCCGCCGGGACCGGGCGACCTGCCGCCGCCGACGCCCGAGGCGGCAATGCCGCCGCCCGACGCGGCCAGCCCGAGCGGAGATGAAACGGCGACCCCTCCGGCGGCAACTCCATCCCCGGCCCCGCTATCCGGCAACCGCGCGGTCACGAACAGCCCCGCCGACAAGTCAATCGTGGTGACCACCGTGGTGGACGACAGCTCCACGCCGACGCCCGAGGCGCCGGCCGTTGGCACCAATATCGACGAACTGCGGATGAATTTCCGCAATGCGCCCTTGGACCTGGTGCTGAAATATCTCAGCGACGCCGCGGGATTCATCATCGTGATGGACACGCAGGTCCGGGGCAACGTGAACATCATCAGCAGCCATCCGATGACGCGCAGCGAAGCGGTGGACCTGCTCAATTCCGTGCTGAACAAGAACGGCTACGCCGCCATCCGGAACGGCCGGACGCTGACGATCGTGGAAAAAAATGACGCCAAAACGCGCAACATTCCCGTCAAGACCAGCAATGACCCGACCAGCATTCCGGACAATGCCGAGATCGTCACCCAAATCATCCCGATCCGGTTTGTCGAGGCGCGGCAACTGGTGACCGACCTGTCGTCGTTCGTTTCGCCGCAGGCGACCATCGTCGCCAACGAAGCCGGCAACTCGATCGTGGTCACCGACACGCAATCCAATATCCGGCACCTGGCCGAGATCATCCGGGCGATTGATGACAGCGCCGAGGGCGAAACGGAAATCCGCGTGTTCCACCTCAAATACGCCAACCCGAGCGATGTCGCCAGCGAGCTGGCCTCGATCTTTCCCAGCGGCGGCACGGGCACCGGCACGCAGTCGCCCATCCGGTTCGGCGGCGGCGGACCGGGCGGCTTCGGCGGCTTCGGTGGCGGTGGGGGGCCGGGCGGCTTCTTTGCCCGGATGGCGGCCGCGAACGCCAGCAGCAACCCGCAAACCGCGCGCGTCCAGAAACAAACGCAGGTCCTCGCCGTGGCGGATGCCCGCACCCAGTCGGTGATCGTGACCGCCTCCAAGGATTTGATGGCGGAGATCGCCAGCATGATGACCCAGTTGGACGTTCCTTCGAACCGGGATCAGAAAGTTTATGTCTATCACATGAACAACGGCGACCCGCAGGAGACGTTGCAGGTGCTGCAAAGCATGTTCCAGAACAGCAGCACCACTTCGCGCACCGGGACTTCATCGCAAAATAGCGCGTTGCAGAATCGTCAAACCCAGAACGCCACGACCACCGGCACTTCGACCAGCACCGGCGGCTTCGGCACCGGGACGCAACGGGTCGGCGGGGGCGGCAACCTCTTTTAACCCAATCCAACCGGCTTATCTACCCTCAAGGCAAATTATGAAAACATCATCGTTTGAGAAATATCTGGGCGGCATCCTCTTCCTCCTGTTCGGCGCCGCGCTCATGCTTCATGCCCAACCGCGCCCCGCCGGCGGCGGGTTCGGCGGGTTCGGCGGGTTCGGCGGATTTGGCGGCTTCAACAACTTCAACCGGAACAACGCCAGCGCCACCGCCGCCTACAACAACAACGGCACCGTCGGCAACGCCACGTTCGCGGTGGATCCGGACACACACAACATCGTGGTCATCGCGGACGAGCAGACGGCCCAGCAGATTCAGGACGTCATCAATCGGCTCGACGCCCCGATGCGGCAGGTGCTTATCAAGGTGGTGTTCATGGAAGTGGATCACAACAACTCCTCGGAGATCGGCATCGACGGTAATTACACCGGTTTGAACCAGAACTTTTCCAGAATCATCGGCTACGTGACCAATTACACGGTGGTGAACAATCAGGTGGTTCCCAGCAGCATTACCCCCGTGCAACAAAGCGTCGCGCTCCAAAACAATTTCGGGCTGTCTTCGGCGGGCAGTCCCCAGGGACTATATCAGATTCTCGGCAGCGACTTTCAAGCCACGCTCCGCGCCATCGCGCAGGCCGGCAAGGCCCAGATTCTTTCGCGCCCGTCCGTGCTTGCGCGTGACGGGCAGTTGGCAGAGATCGTCGCCGGGCAGAGCATTTTCCTGCCCAGCGGGGTCGCCTTCAGCTCGGTCGGCAATTCCGGCGCCACCATTCCCACCATCAATGGCTCCTACCAGAATGTCGGCATCCAGCTGGATGTCACGCCGTATATCGGTGCCAACAACATGGTGCAGATGATCCTCCAGCCCCAGGAAACCTCCATTGACACCTCGACCCCGGGACAGGTCATCGCGGGCGGCAGCATCTTTTCGTCCGCGGTTTATGCGCCGAACATCAACAAGCGCTCCGCCAACACCGTGGTGGTCACCCCCGACGGCCAGACGGTGGTCATCGGCGGTTTGCTGGCCGACCAAAAGGCGTCGAGCGACACCAAGATTCCCATCCTGGGCGATATTCCGATCCTGGGCGCGCTTTTCAAATCCAGTTCCAAAAACACCGCCAAGCAGGAACTGCTCATCTTCCTGACGCCGCACATCGTCCAGGCGCCCGACCAGCTTGGCGCGCTCGGCGCCCAGCAGCTCAACCGGGCGCAGCTCATCACCAATTCGGTCAGCGAGCAATTGCTCGACCAGTTCCTGGACCGGGTGCCGGCGAAGAAGCCCGGCAAGCACTGACCGGCCCGGGCGGCCGCCCTGGAACCGCATTTGAATCCTGTTCATGGAATTGAAAAACCGCAACGCTTTGCTCTTCGGATTCCTGCTGGGAGTCTGGCTGTTGGTCATGGCCTGGCTCACCGCCGAGCACCTGCGGGTCCGCGAGGCGACCCGGGCCTGGCTGGTAAACCGCGCCAAGGACATCTCCACCACGCTGGGCATCGTCCTGCGGTCGCAACGCCGCTTCGGCGGCGTCGTCTCCAAGGAACGGCTCGAAGCCTCCCTCACCGAACTCGTCCGGCAGGAGAAGGACGAGTTAAACGGCATCGCGTTGCTGAATGCCGCGGGAGAAATGGTGGCTTCGGCCGGCACCGGCTTTGATCTGCAAACGCCCGCCAGCGCGGGCACGACGGAGCATTGGGACGCCGCGACCGTGACGCTCATCAATCCGGTGGACCTGGGCACGAACCTGACTTACGACATCGAAGGCACCAACCTGCCGATCATTTTGTCCCGGCAGGATTTCACCAATCGCTTTGCCACCAATCGCCCGATGGGGCCGCGCGAGCCGCCGCCCGAGCCGCCGCCGGACGAAAGCCCGCCCCGGCTCGCCTTTGCGCCCGTCGTGATGCCGCCGCCGGACAACGAAACGAACCGGACGCGTTTTGGCTTCCGGCCGCGCTTTGGCCGGCCCCGTTGGATGAGCGAGGAGGAATACCAGGCGTTGCGCGAAAAACAGGGCGTCCGCAGCTTTGTCATCGTCATGTCCGCCCGGCCGCTGCGCGCCGCCCTCGGCCACGATCTCTGGCTCCGCGCCATCATCGCCTTGCTCGCCACCATCTCGCTGGCCGGCTCCGGGCTCGCCTGGCGCAACCTGACCCGCTCCTCCGAACTCCAAATCCGCCTCATCCGCGCCAGCGAGATGAATTCGCACCTGCGGGAGATGAACCTGGCCGCCGCCGGCCTCGCCCACGAAACCCGCAATCCGCTCAACATCATTCGCGGCATGGCCCAGATGATTTCCAAGCAAGCCGGCGTGCCCCCGGAAATCCAGGAAAAAGTCCGCTCCATCGTGGACGAAACCGACAAAGTCACCGCCCAACTGAACGAATTCATCAACTACTCGCGCCCCCGGGAGGTTCGCCGCGCGAATCTGGCTTTGAATTCGGTCGTGAACGAAGTGGTTCGCGCGCTGGCCTACGATATCGAGGAAAAGCAGGTCCGATTTGAAACGGGTGGTGAGCCGATGACCATCGAAGCGGACGAACAGATGCTCCGCCAGGCGCTGTTCAACCTGGGCCTCAACGCCATCCAGGCTGTCGGCCCGAACGGCCAGATCCAGATTGTGACGCAGAAAACCAGTGCCGTTGAGGCGGCCATCGAAGTGCGCGACGACGGCCCCGGTGTGCCCGCCGAACGCCGACAGGAAATTTTCAAGCCCTACTTCACCACCAACCAGAAAGGCACCGGCCTCGGCCTGGCGGTGGTGCAACAGATTGTTCTGGCCCACGGCTGGGAAATCGAATGTCGGCCCAACCATCCGAAAGGCGCCCTCTTCCGGATCACCCACTTGAAAATCGCGGGGTGAACCGGCCACACCCGGCAGCGCCGGATCCCTGCGCCCGACGGATATCGCGCCCGTCTCTGTCATTAATTCACTTCCGGCAGCGCCATCTCTGTTAAAATTGCCGCCGCTGCGGGGACAAAATGATTTTCCCGCTTCAGACTTGATCTGACAGTCCGGCTGCTGACATTTTCCCGGCCAAAATTATGAACCGCCTTCTCGTGTCCGCCCTGTTTGCAGTCGCCGTTGCTGCCTTCACCCTGCCGGCGGCGGAGGTCAACTTTGCCCATATTTTCCAGGGCAAGGACGGCTGCTTTCTGCTTTATGACCTGAAGGCAAACAAGGTTGTCCAGCGCTTCAACGAGAAGCGCTGCGCCCAAAGGTTCGCACCCTGTTCAACTTTCAAGGTGCCTTTGGCGCTGATGGCCTTTGACCGCGGCATCCTCAAGGACGAGAACACCACCTACCAATGGGACGGTGTGGACCGCGGGCGCCCGGAAGTAAACCGCGACACTTCGGCGGCGGACTGGATCAGGAATTCCGTGGTCTGGTATTCGCAGCGGCTCACGCCGGAGTTGGGACCGGGAACCATAACCAACTACCTGGCCAGATTCGATTACGGCAACCAGGACATTTCCGGCGGGCTGACCAACTTCTGGCTGGGGTCGAGCCTGAAAATATCCGCCGACGAACAGGTGCGGTTTTGGGAACGTTTCTGGCGCGGCGAACTGCCCGTGTCCCCGCACGCCACCGAAGTGACCAGGAAGATCACGTACCAGGAAACCTCGCCGTCCGGGATGAGACTTTCGGGCAAGACCGGCTCACACCTCTATGGCCGGGAGGAACTGGGCTGGTTTGTCGGGCATTTGGAAGGCCCGAAAGGCGAGTACCTGGTGGTGGTGAATTACAGCGGGCCAACCTCGGCAAGCAACAGTTATCCGGGACTCATCGCCCGGGGTATTTGCCTGGATATTTTGGGCGAGCTGGGACTGGATTGATGCCAGGTGCCGAAGACCGGGTTTTTGACGCGCGAGGATCAGCCGGCTCTTTTCTCCGGGCGCGCCGTTGATCGCAGCAATGGTCCAAATCAAAAGCCGCCCGACTTGCCGGGCGGCTTTGTAAACATCAGGCAGGATCGCCTCAATAGGCGACCATGGCGCGATCAGCATCGCGCTCCTGCCTTAAAGGGAAGGCTTTTTCGCTTTCGGCGCCGATGCGGTTGCCTTGGGGGCGGCCGATTGGGCAACCGGAACCTGAAAGGGATTGTCCACAATGTAGGTCAACCCCAGTTTCCGGCGGAGTTTCGTGATCAGCGGGTTGACCTTGCGATCACCGTTGATCGGCGGTTTGATATCCGGGTTTATGATCTGACGGTTGCTCATTTTCGTGGCCAGAAGTATGCAATTAGCGTGCCCAGTCTTCCGGCCGGAATCCTTCTTTTTCCTTGAGATTTCCCGGTAAAATCGTGTCCGGCAATCGCACCGTAATCTGTCCGACTGGCTGGTTGTTGGACAGATAACGAAATTTCCGGGGCCGGAGCCCAGACCGGTCTCCGGTCGAAATCAAAAGCCGCTCCGGTTTCCCGAAGCGGCTTTGAATTGATTTGGTAGGGACGCCGCGCTGCGGCGTCCGGTCGTCCCGGCGGGACGACCCTACCTTACTTCTTGCCTTCGTCTTCCAAGGCGGCTTGCGCGGCCGCCAGCCGGGCCACGGGAACCCGGAACGGCGAGCAACTCACGTAGGTCAGGCCGGCGCGATGACAGAACTTCACGCTGTCCGGGTCGCCGCCGTGTTCGCCGCAAATGCCCAGCTTGATGCCGGGCCGGGTCTTGTTCCCCTTCTCCACCGCGATCTTGATGAGCTGGCCCACGCCCGTCTGGTCGATCGTGGCAAACGGATTTTTCTTGATGATTTCCAGTTCCTGGTACGGCCCGAGGAACGAGCCCGAATCGTCGCGGCTCATGCCCAGGCAGGTCTGCGTCAGGTCGTTGGTCCCGAAGCTGAAGAACTCGGCCGTCTGCGCGATTTCATCCGCCGTCAGCGCGCCCCGCGGCACTTCAATCATCGTGCCGACGAGGTAATCGAGCTTGACCTTCTTCTCGGCCATGACTTCCTTCGCCACGCGGTGGACAACTTCCACCTGGAGGTCGAGCTCCTTCTTGAAGCCGACGAGCGGGATCATGACTTCCGGCTTCACCTTGATGCCGGACTTCTGAACCTCGGCGGCGGCTTCGAACACCGCGCGCGATTGCATCTCGGAAATTTCCGAATACACGATGCCCAGCCGGCAGCCGCGGAACCCGAGCATCGGGTTGAACTCATGCAGTTCGTTCACGCGCTGCTGGATTTTCTCGACCGGCACGCCCATTTTGTTCGCCAGGTCCTGCTGCGCGGCTTCCTCATGCGGCAAGAATTCGTGCAGCGGCGGATCCAGGAAACGGATCGTCGCCGGCAGGCCCTTCAATTCCTTGAACATGCCGATGAAGTCTTCGCGCTGGTAGGGCAGGATTTTTGCCAGGGCCGCCTTCCGGTCTTCCTTGCTGTCGGCCAGGATCATTTCGCGCATGGCGTCAATGCGGTTGCCCTCGAAGAACATGTGCTCGGTGCGGCACAGGCCGATGCCGCTGGCGCCGAACGCGACGGCGTTGGCCGTCTGCTCGGGCGTGTCGGCGTTGGTGCGAACCTGGAGGCGCGTGGCCTTGGCGCACCAGTCCATCAGCTTCTTGAAGTTCTGATAGGTCGGGCTTTCCTTGCCATCGAGCGATTTCTCGACGAGCACCTGGACGATTTCCGACGCCGCCGTCGGGATCTGGCCCGGGTAAACTTCGCCGACGGTGCCGCTGATGGACAGGAAGTCGCCTTCCGTGTACGTCTGGCCATCCACGGTCATGGTCTTGGCGTCGTAATCAATCTGCAGCGCCGCCGCGCCGCAAACGCAAACTTTGCCCATCTGGCGGGCGACGAGCGCGGCGTGCGAACTGACGCCGCCTTTCGCCGTGAGAATGCCTTCGGCGGCAATCATGCCGCGCAGATCTTCCGGCGAGGTTTCATTGCGGACGAGCAGGACTTTTTCGCCTTTCTCCGCGGCCTGAACGGCGCGATCGGCATTCAAATACATCTTGCCGGTGGCCGCACCCGGGCCGGCGGGCAGGCCCTTGGCGATGCACTTGGCGGCCTTGACCGCTTTGCGATCGAACACGGGCGCCAGCACCTGGTCGAGCTGGTCGGCCGGCACGCGCTTGATGGCTGTCTTCCAGTCGATGAGCTTCTCCTTCTCCATCTCGATGGCGAAGCGGACGGCGGCGAGGCCGGTGCGCTTGCCGTTGCGCGTCTGGAGCATGAACACCTTGCCTTCCTGGATCGTAAACTCGAAGTCCTGGACATCCTTGAAATGCGTTTCGAGCGTCCTGCGGATGCCTTCCAGCTCGTCGAAGGCGGCGGGCAGATGTTTCTTGAGCTGCGCCACGGGTTCGGGCGTGCGCACGCCGGCGACCACGTCTTCGCCCTGGGCGTTGATGAGAAATTCGCCGTAGAAGACCTTCTCGCCGGTCGCCGGGTCGCGGGTGAAGGCCACGCCGGAGCCGGACTTGTTGCCGGTGTTGCCATAAACCATCGCCTGGACGTTGACGGCGGTGCCCCACTCGGACGGGATGTTGTATTTGCGGCGATAGACGATGGCGCGGTCGTTCATCCAGGAACCGAACACGGCGCCGACGGCGCCCCAGAGCTGCTTCCACGGATCCTGCGGAAATTCGCTGCCGGTGCGCTCCTTGATGAGCTTCTTGAACCGCTTCACCAGTTCCTGCAGGTCCTTGACGGTCATCTTCGTGTCTTCGATGTCCTTGTGATACCGGTCGTGCTTGAGCTTGTGGATGACGACTTCAAACGGCTCGTGATCTTCGTTCGGGCGTTTCTGGACGCCCATGACGACGTCGCCGTACATCTGGATGAACCGGCGGTAACAGTCCCACGCGAACCGCTCGTTCTTGGTCGCCTTGACCAGCGCGAGCACGGTTTCGTCGTTGAGGCCGAGGTTCAAAATCGTGTCCATCATGCCGGGCATGGAATCGCGCGCGCCCGAGCGGACGGAGACCAGCAGCGGCATCGCGGCCTTGTCGCCGAACTTGGTGCCCATGATGCCTTCGATAAAGGCGACGCCTTCCTTGACCTGCGGGTCGAGGATTTTGGGATAGCTCTTTTTGTTGGCGTAGTAGTAGGTGCAGACCTCGGTGGTGATGGTGAAGCCCGGCGGCACCGGGAGGCCGATGCGGGACATTTCGGCGAGGTTGGCGCCTTTGCCGCCCAGCAGCGGTTTCATGGAACCGTTGCCGTCGGCCTTCTTGTTACCAAACAAATAAACGTATTTTTCGCTTTTCGCAGTTTTAGCCATAATCGTCCAGTTTTCTTAAATAATGTGCGCTTTCAATTTCGCAGGGGGAATTCCACCGAAATAAAGCGGGCCGAATCTAGCAAACGAGGGAGCGGTGTCAACGAACGAAGCCCGAAAAGCCAAAATCTGCTGTATCAATAACAAAAGCCGGTTATTAGCAGTCCCCGCCATCCCTCCAGTCGTCAATGAAGACGGGCTAAAGGTGCTCATTGGCTGGGCGAAAACGCGCGCTGCCTGCTGGCTCTGGACTGCGGCGACACGTCGCCGCTTTCAAAGCGCGGACATGTCCGCGCACTCCAAAATGTTCCTCGCGCCAAATGAATCCGTCAGCAAGCGTTTGCCATTTTGGACTGCGGTAGCAGAGGAGTTGCGCCTTCGCGGCGCCGATTTTTCACGGACCTCCGGGCGTGTAAACCACCTGGTCCACCCAGCCGGCGTCCTGACCCGAGCCGTTGCTTTGTTTTGAATACGTCCAAACCAACTGATGCACCCCTGGCGGAACCGAATAGCTCTGCGGTTGCCAGTCCACTTCGCCGGATATCTGGCCGATCGGGACCGGCGAAGCTCCAACAAAACCAACACCACCAAATGCGTTATCGAGGTAGTAGCTTAGAAAGTCCTGGTTGGTCGTGGAGGACACCTTCCATACGAATGTCAAAGTTCCCGGCCCGACCACTCTCGCGTTGAGCGCGCACACATTATACACGTACCACGTGTTGCCCTCTGCGCCGCTCTGAAAAGCAGGTGTTCCCGCATACGTGACATTGGTTTCCAAAAACCACAGATTGGTTCCCGTGGTCAGTGTTGACCAGCTCACGCCGGCCGGCGCTGGAGGAGTCCGCACCAGACGGTAAAATCGCGAGGAGGCGGTGGCAGAATCCAATACCGTCACATTGCTGCCAGTGCCGATTACCGAGGTCAGCCCGGTCCACTGATTCGAATCACTTAAAGCGGAAGTGAACTGGATGGAGTCGGTGAAGAGCGGGTCGGTAAAGAAACTGAATTGGAAACCATTGGTTGTGACGACCGCGCTCGTGAGCGCGGGAGGGAGCCAGCTCGCCGAGGGAACGCCAAGCGGTTCGAGATTGCCATCGGGATCATACGTGTATGGCACTCCCCATTGGGATTGAGGCAGGCTGGAATTTATCAGCGCCTGGCGGATGGCATAGACCCCCTGGGCATTGGTGGCCCGGCCATTGGCCGCGATGTACAAGGCGACCAACCCGGACGCAAACCCACAGGACATGCTTGTGCCGGTCAGCGTGGCGTAACCGCTGTTGGTGTAGGTGGACAGGATATCAACCCCGGGTTCGGCAAGATCAATCCCTGCCCCCGGCGCGTTCACGTAGCTGGGATTATGTGGAACACTGCTGTAATCACTGAAGTAGGCAATAAGATTACTGACGGGGTTCATCGCGCTCACCGCCATCACTTCCGGAAAGGCGGCCGGCACGATGTCGTGAGGGTTACCGTATAAACCGGTTGCTGATATGTCCTGACTACCATTCCCCGCCCCCGCGACGAAGACGATGCCTTGATTCACCAAATTCGTCACCGCCTGATGGATGGCGGCATAGGGAGTTGCAGACCCATCACTGCTCAAGCTTGCATTGACCACCTCGATCTTGTCGGCGTTGGTCAGAATCCATTCCATGCCCGCTATTACGTAAGACCAATAGCCTATCCCATTTGTGTCAAATACCTGCACCGACCACAACCTCACTCCCGGAGCCACGCCCACCACGCCAATGTCATTATCCAGCGCGCCAATGATCCCTGCCACGTGGGTTCCATGACCGTCGTTGTCATTACCGTTTTGACCGGATCCAGTGATGTCCACACCTTGAACGACATTCAAGTCTGGATGATCCAGTTGAATCCCCGTGTCCAGCACCGCCACGTCCACGTTAATCCGGTTGTCCTGCCCGTTGATGTGCGCCACCGGGAAATTCGACACCCCCATCCGGATAAAGCCCGTGGACGGCGTCTGGCTGCACAGCACCACATGGCCATCCGGTTCCACATCCAGAATGCGCGGCTCCCGCTTCAACCGCTCGACCATCGTCGCGTCCAGCTCCATCGCGAACCCGTGCAGCGCGTGACGATATTGATGCCTCGGCTTGAGCTTGAACTCTTTCAGGAACCCGTCCACATCCGCCCCCTCCCGCAACCGGACGATGTAGCGCTCACCGGTTGGTTGGTTGGTGTGCACCAGAGTCGCGTTCGCCGGCTGGGCGTCAGGCTGCGCCAGGGCCCGAACCGGGAGGACCGACACGACCAGGCTGAGTGCTAAAACAATCTTCTGACACAACTGATTCATAAGGTCTTCAAGTTGTTGGCCCGATTTCCTCGTCCCCCTCACGGCCAGTTGAATCTGTAGAAGCGAGCGGAGAAATTCGTCCACGCGGGATCGCTGAAATAAATCGAGCCGTTGGTGAGCGTGCAGCTTTGCAATGGCACCCAGCCGGACCCAGCCGGATTCGTTGCAGCTTCAATCACCACCGGGATGTTGGTCGTGCCGATGACATTGAACCCGAATTGATTTGACCGCACGCCAAAGCTGGCATTTCCGGTTTGCACCTGCGGATTCCAGAGCGCGGTCGGGGTGGAACTGTAAGCGGGAAACCACGCACCCCAACCCGTTGTTCCCGGGAGATAATATACGAACGTCCAACTCGGAAACACATTTTCTCCGATACCCGCATCTGTACTGGGAGCATTCCCTTCAAAATAGGCTGCTGTCTGGCTTATCAGATGAGAATAGAATGCACCGTCTCCGATGCTGGTGACACTGGCCGGAATCTTGACGCTGGTCAGCAAGCCGCATTGGTAGAACGCAAGATCGCCGATGTTGGTCACGCTGTTCCCGATCACCACGTTGGTCAAGTTGCCAAAATGGCGACCTAAACTCACGTTGAAGGCGTTTACTCCAATTCTGGTGACCGTGTCAGGAATGGCGTAAGACGATGCCAGGTTGCCGACGGGGTACTCAATAAGTGCAGTCTGATTGCTGTTGAACAGGACCCCGCCAACGCTCACATAGGCCGGATTGCTCGCGCTGACGTTTATCGCCGTCAACCCGAGGCAGTTGTCAAACGGCGCAACTCCGATGCTGGTGACGCTGGCGGGGATCGTCACATTGGTCAGACTGGACGCCTCGAACGCATAATCCCCGATGCTCACGATACTTTCAGGAATAGTGACATTGGTCACTGCGGCTCCGGAAAAGGCATTAGAGCCGATGCTGACAACGGGCAGGCCATTCGTTATGGCCGGAATCACCACGGCCCCGCCCGGACCGGTGTAGGCCGTGATGGTGATGGCGCCGTTGTTGGTGACGAAATTGAATTGGGCCTGCACCGACAACGCCGACGCGAATAGCAGAAGCATCGGCCCGCGAAGGGCAACGTGAACTTTGTATAGCGCATGATTCATAGGTTTCGTGGTTTTGTCAGGGCGTGGGCCGGCGCGATAACCGGTAGAACCGCAAGACCGCGTTCAGATTGGTGTCCGTTATGGCTACGCTTGCCAGGCTGCCGTTGCCGTTAGTTGCCGCCAAGTCCGACCAGGACCCGGCTGGACTCAAACCATCCGTGTATTGAACCGTGTACGTATAGCCCGGCACCGTCTGAAAGCTGACCTGAAAGCCCTGACCGGTCATCGTTGCCGCAGTAATATTGGGCGCGGGAACCCAACTTTCCGAAGGTACACCGAGCGGTTCGGGGTTGCCGTCGGGATCATACGTGTATGGGACGCCCCATTGGGATTGAGGCAGGCTGGAATTTATCAACGCCTGGCGGATGGCATAAACCCCCTGGGCATTGGTAGCCCGGCCATTGGCCGCGATGTACAACGCTACCAACCCGGAGGCATGAGCGCAGGCCATGCTTGTGCCGCTCAGGGTGGCGTAGCCGCTGTTGGTGTAGGTGGACAGGATATCAACCCCGGGTTCGGCAAGATCAATCCCTGCCCCCGGGGCGTTCACGTAGCTGGGCGAGTGAAAATAAAAGCTGTAATTACTGAACCAGATAATGAAATCACCGACCGGGTCCATCGCGCTCACGGCCATCACTTCCGGAAACGCGGCTGGCACGATGTCGTTGGGGCCGCCATATAGGCCGAAGTTGCCGCAAATATCCTGACTACCATTCCCCGCCCCCGCGACGAAGACGATGCCTTGATTCACCAAATTCGTCACCGCCTGATGAATGGCATCATACGGTATTTTACTCCCGTCACTGCCTAAACTGCAATTGACCACAGCAACCTTGTCAGCGTTGGTCAGAATCCATTCCATGCCGGCAATTACATCTCCCCATGTTCCATACCCACCCGGAGTCAACACCTGCACCGACCACAACCTCACTCCCGGAGCCACTCCCACCACGCCAAAGTCATTATCCAGCGCGCCAATGATCCCTGCCACGTGGGTTCCATGACCGTCGTTGTCATTACCGTTTTGACCGGATTCAGTGATGTCCACACCTTGAACGACATTCAGGTCTGGATGATCCAGTTGAATCCCCGTGTCCAGCACCGCCACGTCCACGTCAATCCGGTTGTCCCGCCCGTTGATATGCGCCCCCGGAAAGTTCGACACCCCCATCCGGATAAAGCCCGTGGACGGCGTCTGGCTGCACAG
>Ga0335071_10000930_pt1 | contig 31589 bp, 24 predicted proteins | sample Lox_Sample_15_FD_206724 | JGI IMG/M metagenome (GOLD analysis project Ga0335071, IMG submission 206724) | Soil microbial communities from Loxahatchee National Wildlife Refuge, Florida, United States - Lox_Sample_1.5 | ecosystem: Environmental > Terrestrial > Soil > Wetlands | place: USA...
GCGCCCCCGGCTCCAGGCCGCCGGTCACCTCGGTGAAGTCCCAGTTGTGCAGCCCGAGCTGCAGCGCTTTCTCGACCAGCCGGCCGCCCTCGAGGACGAGCACCTTGCCGCCCTCGAGCAGGGCCGAGGTGGGGACCCGCAGGACGCCGTCGCGGGCGCTCAAGATCACCTCGGCGTCGGCCGAGGTGCCGGGGAGCAGGGCGGCCGCGACCGCGGTGTCGTCCAGCTCCAGCTCGATCTCGACGGTCCGGTTCTGCTCCAGGCGGTCCTGAACGTAGGGGGCCACCTCGACCACGTGCGCCGCGAAGTGCCGGCCGGGGCGGGAGTCGACGGTGACGCGTGCCGGCAGCCCCTTGCGGATCCGGGCCGAGTCCACCTCGTCCATGGGCGCGCTGATGTAGATCGACCGCGTGTCGATGAGGTCGAGGACGGGCGGCACGGGGATGGCGGGAGGCGAGGGGGTCGTCCACTCGCCGACCTCGATGAAGGTGTCCGCCACCACGCCGTCGAAGGGGGCGCGGAGCACGGTCTTCTCCAGCGTGTCCCGGGCGAGGACGACCGCGGACCCCGCACGTTCGGAGGTGGCCCGCGCGGCGCGACAGGCGGCCGCCGCCGTCCGGGCCTGGCTCTCGACCTCGTCGGCTTGGTCCGTGGACACGATGCCCTGCGCGGCCAGGCCCCGCGTGCGGTCCCGCTCCCGCCCGGCGCGCTCGGCGGCGAGACAGGCCTGATCCCGCTGGGCGAGGGTGGTCTTCCGGTCGTCCTCGGCGAGCCGGAGCTGCGCGCCCTGGAGCACGTCGTCCACGCGGAGGAGGAGGTCGCCCTTGTGCACGCGGGCGCCGCGTCGGCGTGGCAGCTCGAGCACGCGACCCCCCGTCTCCGGCGCCAGCTTGGCGCGGCGGCGGGCCTTCACCGTCCCGGCGCGGGAGTTGGTGACCGTCTCCTCGACGCGGCCCTTCTCCGCGGCCACGGCGCGCACGATCACCGGCGTGGGCGCGAGGACGGTCAGGCGCAGGACGACGGCCAGCGCGACCAAGCCGGCGACGAGCAGGAGGCGAGGCCAGAGGCGACGGGCGCTCATGCGCAAGACCCCGCAGATTCTGCCGCAACCCGCGGCCGCAGCACAGGGGGGGGTCGCCACCTCCCGCTCCTCGTGCCAAGATCCGCCCCGGCAGACAGGCTAGGATGGCAGCCCACCGTTGCGTCCTGCTCCACGAGGCGTGCTTCGCCCTCTTCGCGGTGGCCGCCTGGCTGCGCTTCGCCGGCGCCCTCGGTCCAGGCAGCCCGGACGCGCTCCTCTACCTCGGCCTCCTGGCCGGCAGCGCGGCGCTCGCCGCCTCGGGTTCCGTGCTGTCCGGCGAGGCCGGCGCCAAGCTGCGGCTCGCCGTCTACCCCGCCGCGATCACGGTCTCGTACCTGAACCTGGGTCCGGCGCTCGCCCGCGCCGGCGCACGGCTCTGGGACGCCGAGCTGCTCCGCCTGGACCGGCACCTGACGGGGACGACGCCCAGCCTCCTCCTGCAGTCGCTGGTCCAGCCGCGCCTCACCGACCTGCTGAGCCTCTGCTACGCTCTCTTCATCCCGTACTTCGCCACCAGCCTGATCTGGTACCTCCTCGGCGAGCTGCCGCTGGCGCGGCGCTTCTTCGTAGGGCTGCTGACCCTCTACTCGGTCGGCCTGCTCGGCTACCTGCTCCTTCCCGCCCGCGGGCCGTACCTGGCCTTTCCGGAGCTGTTCACCGTCCCCCTCGTCGGTGCCGCCATCACCCGCGCCAACGCCGACTTCGTCGCCATCGGCAGCAACCACGTGGACGTCTTCCCGAGCCTCCACTGCGGAGCGTCCGCCTTCGTCCTGGCCTTCGACCGCCGTCACTCCCCGACGCGCTTCCGGCTGTTCGCGCTGCCGGTGGCGGGGCTGTGGTTCTCGACGCTGTACCTGCGCTTCCACTACCTCGTCGACCTCGTCGCCGGCTTCGCCCTGGCGGCCCTCGCCTGGCGGGCGATGGCCGAGGCCTGCCCCCTGCCGTCCGGCGCGGAACCTCGCTGACGCCCCGGGTGTGGTAGCGTGCGGGCCGATGCGGCTTCGCCCCACGCGGCTCCTCCCGATCGCTCCGCTGCTGGTCCTGTGGGCGGCCGTGCCGGCCAGGGCCGACAAGCAGCTCGACGCCGCGGTGACGAAGGCCGAGCAGCAGGTGTCCCAGGGCAGGCCGGAGGAGGCCGTCGCCACGCTGCAGAAGGCGGCGGCCAGGGCCAAGCGAGACCCGGAGGCGCAGCTCGCGCTGGCCAGCCTGCTGGCGCGGCTGGGCAGGCTGGACGAGGCCGGGGCCGCGCTGGCGAAGGCCGGCGAGCTGGCGGCCTCCTCGCCGCCGGCGGTGCGGGCCCGCGTCCTGCGCGAGCGATCGGCGTTCGCGCTGCGCGCCGGCACCGTGCGGGAGGCCCTCGAGCTCGCGCGCGCGGCCGTCGAGGCGGCTCCTGCGGCCGAGAGCCTCGCTGCCCTGGCGAGGGCGCAGGCGCGAGCGGGAGACCCGGCGGCGCGCGAGACGGCCGCGCGCGCGGTCTCGGGCGGCGCGGCGTCCGCCGCCCCCCACCTGGCGCTCTGCGACGCTCTGCGGCAGGCCTGGCTGGGCAAGGAGAGCGAGGCGGCCTGCCGCCACGCGCTCGAGCTGTCGCCGCGCTCCGCCGCCGCGCAGACGGGGCTCGCCCTTTCGCTGGCCGTCGTCGGCAGCCCGGCAGCGGTCGAGGCGGCGCGCAGCGCCGTCCAGGCGGATCCCGGCTCGGCCGAGGCGCAGGCGGCGGTCGCGCTGGCCCTGCTCGCGCAGGACCCCGCCGACAGGTCGGGCCAGGCGGTCGCCGCCGCCCAGCAGGCGAGCTTCCTGGAGCCGAAGAGCGCGTTCGCCAAGCTGGTGGTGGCGCGCGTCTTCGAGAGCCGCGGTCAGCTCGAGCAGGCCGCGGCCGCCTACGACCAGGCGGCCGCCGTGGACCCCACGTGGGGGGCGCCGCGGATCGGCGCGCTCCGCGTGCGCTTCCGTCAGGGAGACGCCAGCGGCGCGCTGTCGGGCCTGCGCGGCCTGCCCGACGATCTCAGGCGCTCCGCGGACGCGGACCTGCTGCTCGGTGAGCTGCTGACGCAGGAAGGGGACCCGGCGGCTGCGCGGGATGCTCTCGCCCGGGCGGCGGGCGCGCTGCCGGGTCGGGCGGACGTCCAGGCGGCGCTGGGGACCGCGGCGTACGACGCCGGGGAGCTCGCGCAGGCCGCGGACGCGCTCGGTCGTGCCGTGGGCCTGGAGCCCGGGAACGTCGAGTACCGTCGACGCCACGCGGCGTACCTCGCCGCCGACGGCCGCCTCGACGACAGCCTGGCCGAGCTGAAGGAGCTGGCGGCGCGTCCGGAGGGCCAGTCGGCCGCGGCCTTCGTGGAGCTGGGCGGGGTGTACCGCAGCTACGAGCCGCCGCGCGTCACGGAGGCGGTAGCCGCGTACCAGCGGGCCTTGAAGCTCGACCCGAAGAGCGGTGAGGCGGCGCTCGGTATCGCACGCAGCTACCGCGCGGGCAGGCAGTGGGAGAAGGCGGTCGACGCCTACGAGCGGGTGACCTCCGTGAACCGCCGTCTCGAGGGCGAGGCCATGCTGGGAGCGGCCTGGTGCTTCGTCCGCAGCGGCGACGACTACAAGGCGCGCTTCTACACCGGGCTCGCCGCCCGGGCGGGCGCCGACGTGCGCGCCCTGCGAGCGGCACTCTCCGGCCCCGCCGGCGGAGGCGCGGCAGACGAGGCGGCGGAGCGGGCCCTGGGCCTGGACTCCCGGGTCGCCGGCGACCAGGTGCGCGCCGTGCGGGAGCTGCTGCGCCTGGGCCGCCCCGCGGTTCCCGCCCTGGCCCGCGCCCTCGAGCGCAGGACGACCAGCCTGCCCGCGCGCGAGGCGATCGTCGACGGCCTGGGCCGGATGGGGCCGGCGGCACGCGACGCCTTGCCGCAGCTCGAGCGTCTGATCAAGGCCGGCGGTCCCGCGCCTGCGGCGGTGCAGTCGCCCGTGGAGAAGGACCGCCACGATCGCGAGGTGAAGCTGATCGCCGCGGCGCAGTCGGCTGCGGCGGCCATCCGCGGTCAGTGAAGCGATGGTCGGCCCGCGGAGGTCACGATGTCACTGAAGCCCGGCGCCGCCTCCGTCGTGGCGGCGGTCTCCGTCCTGGCGCTCGCCGCTCGGCCGGCGCACGCGGCCGCGGTGACGGCCGGTCTGCGGATCGTGGTCACCTTCCCGGCCTCGCTCGCCGCCGGCCCTCTCGACGGCCGTCTGCTGCTGCTGCTCTCGACCGACCCGTCCGCGGAGCCGCGGTTCCAGGTCCGCGACACCGACGTGGCGAAGAGCCAGCAGGTCTTCGGCATCGACGTGGAGGGCTGGAAAGCCGGACAGCCGGCCGTCTTCGACGCGACCGTCCTCGGGTACCCGGCCGAGAGCCTGGGCCAGGTGAAGCCGGGCACGTACCACGTGCAGGCGCTCCTGCACCGGTACGAGACCTTCCACCGCGCCGACGGGCACGTGCTGAAGCTGCCGATGGACCGTGGCGAGGGCCAGCAGTGGAACCGCGCGCCTGGGAACCTGCTCAGCCGGCCTCGGGAGATGGCCGTCGACCCGGCGAAGCCCGAGGAGCTGCGCGTGCAGCTCGACTCGACCATCCCGCCCATCGCGCCGCCCCGAGACACCCGCTACGTCAAGCACGTCCGCATCACGAGCGAGCGGCTCACCCGCTTCTGGGGACGGCCGATGGAGCTCGGCGCGGTGGTGCTGCTCCCGTTCGGGTTCGACGACCACCCGGACGCGCGCTACCCGCTGGCCGTCTTCCACGGCCATTTCCCGGCGACGTTCGCGGACTTTCGCGAGACGCCGCCCGACCCCAACCTGAGATGCGAGTACTCCGAGCGCTTCCGTCTCGACTGCTACAACCGCATCGAGCAGGAGCAGGCGTACCAGCTCTTCAAGGACTGGACCAGCCCCGGCTTTCCCCGGTTCCTCGTGGTCCAGGTCCAGCACGCGAACCCGTACTACGACGACTCGTACGCGGTGAACTCGGAGAACCTCGGGCCGTACGGCGACGCCATCCAGTACGAGCTGGTCCCCGAGGTCGAGAAGCGTTTCCGCGGCCTGGCCCAGCCCTGGGCCCGCTTCCTCTACGGCGGCTCCACCGGCGGCTGGGAGTCGCTGGCGGTGCAGGTTCTGTACCCCGACCAGTGGAACGGCTGCTGGGCGGCGTGCCCGGACCCCATCGACTTCCGCGCGTACACCACCACCAACCTGTACGAGGACGCGAACGCGTTCTGGGCGGAGGGACCGTTCGGTCGGGTCGCGCGTCCCGGCCACCGTGACTGGCTGGGTCGCGTCTCGGCGACGCTCGAGCAGTCGAACCGCGTCGAGTTGGTGCTGGGCACGAGGAGCCGGTCCGGCGGTCAGTTCGACATCTGGGAGGCGGTCTACTCGCCAGCGGGCCCGGACGGCTACCCCAAGCGCATCTTCGACAAGCGCACCGGCGTGATCGACCGCGCGGTCGCGGCGTACTGGCGCGAGCGCTACGACCTCGGTGACATCCTCCGCCGGCGCTGGTCGAAGGGCCTGGGCCGGCAGCTCGAGGGCAAGATCCACATCTACGTGGGCGAGGCGGACAACTACTACCTCAACGACGCCGTCTACCTGGTGGAGGACTCGCTGAAGGCGCTGAAGGACCCCCCGTACGGCGGCGAGGTGGACTACGGCCCGCGGGCCGAGCACTGCTGGAACGGCGACCACACCCGTCCCAATGCGCTCTCGCGGCTGCGGTACGTGCAGATGTTCGCCCCCCGGATGGTCGAGCGCATCGAGAAGACCGCGCCGCCCGGCGCCGACCTCGCCAGCTGGCGCTACTGACGCGCCAGCCGGCGCTACTGATGCGGGGCGCTACTTGAGCGGCTCGATCGGGACCTCGAAGGTCACGTCGTAGCTGTAGGGCACGTCGTCGAAGGACGTCTGGGACGCCGTGGTCCGGCTGTGACCGGCGATGGTCTTGCCGTCGAGCTTCCTGGCCTCGAAGACGTGGGTGCTGGATCCGCCGCTCTCGGGAATCTTGAAGCGCTGGTGCTGCACCTTGTAGTTGACCACCTGCTTGTCGGCGTCGATCGTCTGCTCGATGCAGTGCAGCTTGCCGGCCTTGGCCAGGTCGGCCCGGGCCATCGCGTCGTGGACGGCAGCTGGCGCCACCTCGGCGTCGCAGAGCACGACCACCACGTCCTGCTTCTTCGGGTCGAAGAACCCCTTGGCGGCGTAGGCGTATGCGTGGGTGATCTTGATCGGCTTCCCGTCCACCACCAGCTGGCCAGTGACCTCGGCCCGGGCCGCCGCGGGAAGGGCGACCAGGGCGACGACGACGGCACACAGGGCGACCTGGCTCGGTCGAGATACCGGCACCGGCAGCCTCCTTTGTGATCGGGTCGCCCTGGACGCTACCCGTGCAGCGGGAGCAGGTCAAGCAGCTTCCACACTTCCGCATCCTCGAGGGCCAGGGGAAGGACCGCCAACGGACGGCTCAAGGGTGGCCGCGGCGCACGCGGGCGCAGGAGGCCGTGTCGCCGGCCGTGCACGCCTTGCGGTAGTAGACCAGCGCCTTGTCCGGCTGCCGTTCGTAGGCGGCGCCGAGGTCGCGGCAGGCCGGCCCGGAGCCGCCGTCGCAGGCCTTGCCCAGGCTGTCGAGGACCGCGGCGCGAGGCGCCTGCGCGCGCTGCAGCAGCAGGGCGAGGCTGTAGCAGTCGGCGGAGACGCCGCCGTCGCAGGTCTTCTGGTACAGGGACCGGGCGCGCTCGACGTCGCGGCTCACGTGATCGCCGCGCTCCAGGATCCCGGCCAGCACGCTGCACGCCGCCAGCAGCTGCAGGGAGCACCCCTGCTCCAGGAAGGTCACCGCCCTCGCCGGCTCGTGGACCACGCCGGGTCCGTCGATGTAGAGGCGGGCGAGCGACAGGCAGCCGCGGGGATCGCCGTAGGAGCAGGCCTGGCCGTAGAGGTTCGCCGCCCGCGCGGGGTCGCGCGCCACGCCCTGGCCGCGGGCCGCGAGCAGGGCCAGCTCCTGGCAGCCGATCCCCAGGTGCCCGTCGCAGGCGCGGCGGAACAGCTCGGCGGCGCGGGGGAGGTCCCGCGCCGTCCCGGCGCCGTCACGCGCCAGCCCGCCGAGGCCGAGGCAGCCTCGGGCGTTGCCCGCGTCGCAGGCGCGGGTGAACAGCGCGGCCGCGTGCGCGGCGTCGCGGTCGGTGCCGTCTCCCTTCGCCAGCGCCACGGCCTGGACGACGCAGGCCGGGACGTCTCCCAGCTCGCAGCCCCTGGCGGCGGCCACCGCAGCGCGCACGGCCTGGCGGGGGCCCGCGGATCCCTCGGACAGCGCCGCGGCCAGACGGCCGCAGCTCGGGCCGTCGCCGCCGGTGCAGGCGCGGTCGAAGAGCGTCGCCGCCTTGGCCTCGTCCTTCGCCATCGGCGAGCCGTCCGCGTACATGGAGCCGAGGCGCCCGCAGGAGGCGGTCACCCCTCCCTCGCAGGCCCGGCCCAGGAGCTCGGAGGCGCGCCCCAGGTTCTTCTGCAGCTCGTGGCCGTCCTGGAGGATCGCGCCGAGCTCGGCGCAGGCGGCCGCCACCCCGCCGTCGCAGGCCTTCTGGTACAGCTGCGCCGCGCGCTCGGCGTCCGGCTTGACTCCCTCGCCGCGGCGGTAGGCGGCCGCCAGCTCGGCGCAGGCCGGGGCCAGGTTCAGCTCGCAGGCCTTCTTCAGCAGCGAGGCCGCCTTGCCCGGGTCGTGCGGGACGCGCTCGCCGCGGGCGTGGAGCCCGGCGAGCTGCAGGCAGTCGGTGGCCGTCCCCTTGTCGCAGGACTTCTTGAGCATCGCCGGGTCCGCCACCGGGGCCTGGAGCGCGGCGCCGGGCGCGAGCGCGAGCAACGCGAGTGCGAGCAGCATCTCGGCCTCCCAGCCGTCGCGGCACTCACCGGCCGGCCGCGAGGCGAGCCGAAGCGTAACCCGACGACCCCGGGGCTGCTGTGATCGGGGACAGACCTCCGCCCGGCTTCGCTCCCGCGCGCCGGAGTGATATCTATGCCTCCCGGCATGCAGGATCCCTGGCTCGCCCACTACGACAAAGGCGTCCCCGCGACGATCGCCAGCTACCCCGACAAGACGCTGGTCGACTTCGTCCGGGAGCACGCCCGCCGGCGCCCCCGCGCCGTGGCGGTCACCTTCAAGACCACCCGGCTGACCTTCGCGCAGCTCGACGGCCTGAGCGACGCGCTGGCGGTGGCGCTCGCCGGCCTGGGACTGAAGAAGGGCGACCGGCTGGGACTGGTGCTGCCGAACGCGCCGCAGTTCCTGATCGCGGAGCTGGCCGCCTGGAAGCTCGGCGCCATCGTCGCGCCCCAGAACCCGCTGTACACGGCGCGCGAGCTCGAGGATTCGTTCGCCGCCAGCCGCCCCGACATCGTCGTGACCCTCACCGCCTTCTACGAGAGGGTGAAGCAGGCGCAGGCGAAGGGCGGCTACCGCCTCGTGGTCGCCACCTCGATCAAGGAGTACCTGCCGCCGCTGCTGCGGCTCCTGTTCACGCTGCTGAAGGAGCGCAGGGAGGGCCACCGCGTCACGCTCCGGCCGGGCGACGCCTGGCTGCAGCCGCTGATCCACCAGGGGGAGTCCGCAACGGCGCCGTCGCCGGCCGCGGCGCCCTCCGACCCGGCGGTGATCCTGATGAGCGGCGGGACCACCGGTACGCCGAAGGGCGTGGTGAGCGACCACCGGGGCCTGGTGCAGTCGGGGACGCAGCTGCTGGCCTGGCTGCGGGAGCCGCTGGCCGGAAAGAACCCGTCGATCATGCTGCCGCTGCCTCTCTTCCACACCTACGGCTGCGCGGGCGCCCAGCCGATGACCGTGATCGCCGGCATCCCGCTGCAGCTCGTCCCCAACCCGCGCGACGTCTCCGACCTGCTGAAGACCATCGAGCGCGAGCGGCCCGCCATCCTCTGCGGCGTCCCCACGCTGTTCAGCGCCATCCTCAACCACCCGAGGGTGGCAGCCGGCCGGGTGGACCTCAGCTCGATCAGCGGCTGCTTCTCGGGCGCGGCGGCGCTGATGGCCGAGACCAAGCGCCGCTTCGAGGCGCTCACCGGGGGGCGCATCGTCGAGGGCTACTCGCTCACCGAGGCCACGATGGCGTGCTGCGTCAACCCGTTCGGCGGGGTGAACAAGCCGGGCTCGATCGGCGTTCCGATCTGCGACGTACGGGCCAAGGTGGTCGACGCCGAGCGGGGGAAGGGGGAGCTGCCGGCCGGCGAGATCGGCGAGATCCTGATCGGCGCCCCGCAGCTGATGAAGGGCTACTGGGGGAACCCCGCCGAGACGGCGCTGGTGCTGGAGCCGGCGGCGGACGGCCCCTGGCTGCACACCGGCGACCTCGGCTACATGGACGAGGACGGCTACCTCTTCGTGGTCGACCGCAAGAAGGACCTCATCAAGGCCAGCGGGTTCCAGGTCTGGCCTCGGGAGATCGAGGAGGTCATCGCCGGCCACCCGGGGGTGGCGGAGGTGGGCGTCGCCGGCGTCCCCGACGAGCGCAAGGGCGAGGCGATCCAGGCCTGGGTGGTGCTCCGCGCCGGTGCCACCGTGAGCGAGGACGAGCTGCGGGCCTTCTGCCGGGAGAAGCTGGCGCCGTTCAAGGTGCCGAGGCGTATCCGCTTCGTCCCGGACCTGCCCAAGACGATGGTGGGCAAGGTCCTGCGACGGGTGCTGGTGGAGCAGGCGCTCGGGGAGATGCGAGCGTAGCTCCGGCGCCAGCCGCTCCTCGGGGTGTTGCTGGTCGCGCCGCCCGGGCGGGCGCTGCGGGTGAGCGTCGGCTTCGACTGCTGGGGCTACGAGACCGACACCTCGAGGCCGCACGTGCTCAGGCCGAAGTCGACCAGGCGGGCGCGGGCGTTCTCGAAACGGCGGCAGAGGATCTCGCGGACGGCCTCGGCGTCCCCGGGGGTGGGCGAGAGGAAGAGGGCGTAGCCGCCGCCGCCGGCGCCGAGGAGCTTCACGCCGCCGACGTGGGCCAAGGTGGCCTCCAGCATGGCGTCGACCTCCTCGTTGCTGGTGCTCGGGTGGATGCGCTTGTTGGCGGCCCAGGACAGGCTCAGCACCTCGGCCAGGGCCGCGCGGTCGCGCAGCTCGATCGCGTCCTTCGCGTCGAGCGCCAGCCGGGCCATGTGGCGCAGCGTGAACAGGTACGCCTTCTCGGCTCCGTTCACCCGGTCCACCACGTCCGCCAGGATGTTCTTCGCCAGACGGGTGATGCCCGTGTAGAAGAGCGTGAAGCAGGAGAGGCTCTCGCGGTCCTGGAACAGGAACGGGTCGAGCTGGTGGACGACGGGGCTCGGTCGCAGGCCGGGCCGGCTCTCGATGCACTTGACGCCGCCCGCCAGGCCGCCGATCTGGTCCTGCCAGCCGCCGCCGGTCGTCAGCATCTGCTCGAGCTGCAGCACCTGCCGGAAGAGGAGGTCCATCACCAGGGGCCGCCCGAAGAAGCGCGAGAGCGCCGCCAGGATGACCCCGCCCAGGACCGACGAGGTGCCCAGCCCCGAGCCCTTGGGGACCGCGCACAGCAGCGTGATCTCCAGGCCGCAGCCGAGGTCCTCGAGCACCTCGGGCAGGGTGAAGCGCTCGGCGCGCGCGCCGTCGAGGCCGATCAGGCACAGCGCGGCCTTCGGCAGCGCGAACGGCGAGACGGGATCGCGGTAGTCGAGCAGCTGTCGGAAGGCGTCGAAAGTCTCGGTGTGGCCGAGGTCGATCGAGTGGACGCGGACGTGCCGCTCGGCCGTCCTCCGGCAGAAGACCTGGATCGGGGGCTGCCCGTTCAGGTCGACCGCGAGGTTCACCACCCGCCCGCCCTCGCGCAGGGTGTAAGGCGGGGTGTCGGTCCAGCCGCCGGCCAGGTCCAGCCTCACCGGGGCGCGCGCCCAGACGATCTGGTCCTCCTTGAGAGCGGGCGCGAGCGGCGCCGGCTGGACCGGGCGCGGGACGTAGTCGATCGCGGCAGGGGCCGGGGGAGGAGCCGCTCCGCCGGCGAGGGCGCGGTACAGCCGCTCGCGGTAGGCGCGCAGCAACGCATCGTCGGTCCGGGCCAGCCAGGCGTGCAGCGGCTCCCGCCATTCGGCGCCGCCGAAGGTCGCGGCGAAGTCGTCCACGCTGACCTCGCGCCAGCCCCGGCCCGTGCGGAAGCTCTCGCGCAGCCGCCGCTGGCGCAGGCGCACCCGCCGGTCCTCGCGGCGGACCGCGTCGTCACGCGCGTTGACCTCGGCCAGGGACAGCCGCCGTGCCGCGCGGAAGCGGGCGCCCCAGGCGGGGTCCGGCTCCAGGTAGCCGCGCAGGAACGAGGGCTCCGGGTCGACGGCGAAGAGCCGCGCCGCGAAGAGGTCTCGGCCCGAATCGGTGGCGGCGAAGACGTCGCCGCGAGCGAGGCCACGCTCGGCGAGCCAGCGGTCGAGCGGCTGGCCGCAGAAGACGACGCAGCCGGGGTCGGGCTCGGGCTTCAGGCTGTCGCCGGCTGCCAGCACCACCACCACCTGGCCTTCCGGCAGCCGCCGTCCGTCCAGGGCGAACCCCCTGGGCAGCGTGAAGGGGAGCGACACGCCGTCGAGACCCACCACCACGTTGTCGCCGGCGAGGCTCAGCGTGCAGCCGTCGCAGCCTTCGACGAGCGACGGCTGGCCGGAGCCGGAGCCGACGACGCGGACGTCCAGGCAGTTCTCGACGACACCCTCCCCCGACACCTGCGGCCGCAGCTCGCCGCCGTCCGACTCGTAGAAGGGGGCCACCCGCTGCGCCACCAGGGCGAGGGCGGCGGCCGGCAGCTCGCCCAGACTGCCGACGTGCTCGAACACCGTCGAGCGGGTGACGGTGCCGCCCAGGCCGAGCGGCTGGAACACCTGGTGAAGCCGCAGGGCCAGCGCGCGCGGCAGCGCGCTCGTGCCGCGGACACGCTCCCAGAACCCCTCGAACGAGAGGCCGGCGAGGCAGGCGGTCAGCACCTCGAGGTAGAGGTCGAAGCGGAGGCGGCCGCCGGCGAGCGACTGCAGCACGGTGCCGCCGTCGACGGCGGCACCGCCCAGCGCGAGAAAGGCGGCGACGGCCTCGGGCGACAGCGAGACGAGGCCGATGTCGAGCGCGCAGTCGGCCGTGCCCTCGAGCAGCGCCTCCCGGACCAGCCGCTCGACCGGGGCCTTCTGGAAGTAGTCGACGACGCGCTCGCGGCGCTGGTCGAAGCGGAAGACCCCGTGCCGCGAGCCCTGCTCGGGAGGCGCCGGCGTCGCGAACCCGAACACCGACGACCGCGGCTGGGGGACGCCGCCGGTGTCGAAGTCGATCACCGCGTCGCCCGAGGCGACCACCACCTCGCCCCGCCGCCAGGGGTACCTGCAGAAGAGCGAGAGCTGCGCGTCCAGCACCACTGGGGGCAGCAGCGCGCTCGAGGCGAGCGGCAGCGGGGAGAAGAGCTTGCCCTCGGGCGCGTAGCAGGGCAGGCGGCGGCTCTCGCCGCCGGCGTGGATCAGGAGCAGCCGCTCGCGGGCGAAGAGCGCGTCCGCCGTGCCGCCGCGGCGCTCGAGCAGCGCGTGCAGCGCCCACAGCGTGCCGCCGCCGGTGCCGACGCGGCCGCCCGGCGGGTCCGCCACCACCTCGAACTGCAGCTCGCGCGGGTAGAGGCCGTGCTCGAGCCGGCGGCGGATCAGGGCGCGGAAGGCCTCGGCCTGCGGCTCGGAGGAGGCGGTGACGAGGACGGTGTCGAAGAGGTGCATCGCGGCGAGCGCATCCTCTCACATCCGCCGGATCACCTCGTCGGCCATGGCCCGCGTCGACAGCGTCCCGCCCAGGTCGGCCGTGCGGCAGCCGTCGGTCAGCGCGGAGGCGACGGCCGTCTCCACCAGCGCCGCTTCCGCCGGCAGGCTCAGCGAGAGCCGCAGGCACATGGCCGCCGACAGGATCGTCCCCAGGGGGTTGGCGATGCCCTTGCCGGCGATGTCCGGGGCCGAGCCGTGGATCGGCTCGTACAGGCCGGGGCCGCCGTCGCCGATGGAGGCCGAGGGCAGCATGCCCATGGAGCCGGCCAGGATGGAGGCCTCGTCGGTGAGGATGTCGCCGAAGGTGTTCTCGGTGACGATGACGTCGAACGACGCCGGGCTCGTCACCAGGCGCATGGAGGCGGTGTCGACCAGCATGTGGTCGAGGGCGATGTCGGGGTGGGCCCGGCCGATTTCGGTCGCCACCTGCCGCCACAGGCGCGAGGACTCGAGCACGTTGGCCTTGTCGACCGAGGTCACCTTGCGGCGGCGGTCCCTCGCCAGCCGGAAAGCCAGCTTCACCACCCGCCGGATCTCGTAGTCGCAGTACGCCATGGTGTCGACCGCGCGCACCACCCCGTCGTCGGTGGTCTCGCGGCCCTTGGGCAGGCCGAAGTAGAGGCCGCCCGTCAGCTCGCGGATGACCAGGATGTCGACACCGCGCACGCGGTCCGGCTTCACCGGCGAGGCGTCCACCAGGCTGGGGTGGACCGAGACCGGGCGCAGGTTGGCGAAGACCGCCAGCCCCTTGCGCAGCGCCAGCAGGCCCTGCTCCGGGCGGACGGGGGCAGTGGGGTCGTCCCACTTCGGGCCGCCGACGGCGCCGAGCAGGACGGCATCGGCGGCGCGGCACTCGGCCAGGACCTCGTCGGTGAGCGCCGTGCCGTTCGCGTCGATGGAGCAGCCGCCCATCGACCGCTCGCTGAACTGGAACTCGTGCCGGCCGCGGTCGGCCACCGCCTGCAGGACGCGCACGGCCTCCGCCGTCACCTCGGGGCCGATGCCGTCGCCGGGCAGGACGACCAGCCGCGCCTTCACGACGCCACCGTGAGGCCGTACTCGATGGCGTCCACCAGCGCCACCCAGCTCGCCTCGATGATGTTGGTGCTGGCTCCCACGGTGCTCCAGTGGCGGCCGCCGCGCTGCATGTCGATGAGCACGCGGGTGATCGCGGCGGTCCCGTTCTGGCCGTCGAGGATGCGCACCTTGTAGTCCGACAGGTGCATCTCGGCGATCTGCGGGTAGTGGGCGCCCAGCGCCTTGCGCAGGGCGAGGTCGAGCGCGTCGACCGGCCCGTCGCCCTCGGCCGCGGTGTGCAGCACCTCGCCGTCCACCCTGACCTTCACCATCGCCTCCGCGAAGAGGCCGCGGCCGCTGCGGTGCTCGACGTTCACCAGGAAGTCGATCAGCTCGAAGGGCGGGCGGTGGCCAGGGTCCTGGCGCTTGAGCATCATCGCCACCGAGGCCTCGGCCGCCTCGAAGGAGAAGCCCTTGGCCTCGAGGGCCTTGATGTCCTCGAGCACGCCGCCGACGTCGACGCCCTCGCCGACGCTGAGCCCGTGCTCCTCCGCCTTGGACAGCACGTTGCCGCGGCCGGACAGCTCGCTCACCACCACCCGCATGCGGTTGCCGACCAGCGCCGGGTCGACGTGCTGGTAGGACTGCTCGCTGCGGCGCATGGCGGCCACGTGGATCCCGCCCTTGTGGGCGAAGGCCGAGCTGCCGACGTAGGGCAGGTGCTCGTCGGGCGCCAGGTTCGCCACCTCGGCCGCGAGGTGCGAGACCTCGAAGAGCGTGCACAGCTTCCCGGCGGGGAGGCAGCGGCGGCCCATCTTCAGCTCCAGCGCCGGGATGAGGGTGCAGAGGTTCGCGTTGCCGCAGCGCTCGCCGTAGCCGTTGAGCGTGCCCTGCACCTGCACGGCACCCGCCCGCACCGCGGCCAGGGAGTTGGCCACCGCGGTCCCGGTGTCGTCGTGGCAGTGGACGCCGAGAGGATGCCGGAGCGCCGCGGCAACCGCCTCCACCGTCTCGCCGACCTGCCACGGCAGCGAGCCGCCGTTGGTGTCGCACAGGACCAGCGTCTCGGCCCCGCCGCGGACGGCGGCCCGCAGCGTCTCGAGAGCGTACTCGCGGTCGTCGCGCCAGCCATCGAAGAAGTGCTCGGCGTCGTAGATCACCCGCCGGCCGTGCCGGTGCAGGCAGGCCAGCGTCTGCTCGATCAGGCGCAGGTTCTCGTCCCGGGTGGTGCGCAGGACCGCCTCCACGTGCAGCCCCCAGGTCTTGCCCACCACGGTGCAGACGGGCGTGCCGGCCGCCAGCAGGGCCTGGACGTTGGCGTCCTCTTCGGCCTCCGCCCCCACGCGGCAGGTGGCGCCGAAGGCGGCGACCTTGGCTGTCGACCAGGGCAGGTCGCGGGCGCGCTCGAAGAACAAGGCGTCCTTCGGGTTCGATCCCGGCCAGCCGCCCTCGATGAAGGCGATGCCCAGCTCGTCCAGCCGCCGCGCCAGGCGCAGCTTGTCCTCGCAGGAGAGCGAGATGCCCTCGCGCTGGGTGCCGTCGCGCAGCGTGGTGTCGTAGATCTGGATCAAAGCGCCGCCCTCCCCGTCCGCCGCTCGAAGCCGGCGATCTGCGACTCGAAGCGCAGGAGGTAGCCCAGCTCGTCCACGCCCTGGAGCAGGCAGGTCCGGGAGAAGGGGTCGACGGGGAAGGAGACCGCGCGCCCGTCGGGCAGGGTCAGGGTCTGCGCGGCGAGGTCGATCGCCAGCTCGGCCTCCGGCTCCTTCTCGAGCCGACGAAGGATCTCCGCGTGCACCTCGGGGGTGACGACCACCGGCAGCAGGCCGTTCTTGAGGGCGTTGTTCCTGAAGATGTCGGCGAACGAGGTGGCGATCACGGCCCGGAAGCCGAAGCCGGCGAGCGCCCAGGGGGCGTGCTCGCGCGAGGAGCCGCAGCCGAAGTTGTCGCCAGCCACCAGGACGGCGGCGCCCTGCGCGGCGGGCTGGTTGAGGACGAACTCCGGGCGCGGCTTGCCGTCGCCCTGGTAGCGCCAGTCCGAGAACAGCGCCTGGCCCAGGCCGGCCTTGTCGGTGACCTTGAGGAAGCGGGCCGGGATGATCTGGTCGGTGTCGATGTCGTTCACCGGCAGGAGGACCGCCCGCGAGCGAAGCGTCGTGAACTGGGCCATCGTCGTGTCTCCTCCCGGTCTAGCGCGCGAGCAGGGCGCGCGCGTCCGCCACCCGGCCCTCCACGGCGGCCGCTGCCGCGGTGAGCGGCGAGGCGAGCAGCGTCCGCGCCCCCTTGCCCTGCCGGCCCTCGAAGTTGCGGTTCGAGGTGGAGACGGCGTACTGCCCGGGCTCGACCTGGTCGCCGTTCATGGCGATGCACATCGAGCAGCCCGGATCGCGCCACTCCGCTCCCGCCTTCTTGAACACGGCGTCGAGCCCCTCGCGCTCGGCGTCGGCCTTCACCGCCTGCGAGCCCGGGACGACCAGCACCCGGACCTTCGGCGCCACCTTCCGGCCGTCGAAGACCGAGGCGGCCGCGCGCAGGTCGGACAGCCGGCCGTTCGTGCAGCTGCCGATGAAGACGACGTCGATCGGCTGGCCGAGCAGCGGCGCCCCCGGCCGCAGGCCCATGTAGGCGAGGGCCTTCTCCGCGGCCGCCCGCTGGGCGGGGTCGCCGATACGGGCCGGGTCGGGCACCCGCTCGGTCACCTGCGCGCCCATTCCGGGGTTCGTCCCCCAGGTGATCATGGGGGCGAGCGCGGCCACGTCGAGGGTGACCGACTTGTCGAACTCGGCGCCCTCGTCGGTGGGCAGAGCGCGCCAGGAGGCGAGCGCACGGTCCCACTCGGCGCCGTTCGGGGCCTGGGGACGGCCGGAGAGGTACTGGTATGTGGTGTCGTCCGGGGCGACCAGGCCGGCGCGAGCGCCGCCCTCGATCGACATGTTGCAGACGGTCATGCGCTCTTCCATGCCCATCGTGCGCACGGCCTCGCCGCGGTACTCGAAGACGTGGCCGGTGCCGCCGCCGATGCCGATCTTCGCGATGAGGGCGAGGATGACGTCCTTGCCCGAGACGCCGGGCGCCAGCCGGCCCGTGAGCTGCACCTCGCAGGTTCTCGGCCGGTTCTGCAACAGGCACTGGGTGGCCAGCACGTGCTCCACCTCGCTCGTCCCGATGCCGAAGGCGAGGGCGCCGAAGGCGCCGTGGGTGGCCGTGTGGCTGTCGCCGCAGACGATGGTCATGCCCGGCTGCGTGTAGCCCAGCTCGGGGCCGATCACGTGGACGATGCCCTGGTGCTCGCTGCCCTGGCCGTACAGGGTGATGCCGAACTCGCGGCAGTTCTCCGCCAGCTGCGCCAGCTGGCGGCGCGCCAGCTCGTCGACCACCGGCCCCCGGGTGGGGATGCTGTGGTCGGCGGTGGCCACCGTCCGGTCCGGCCTGCGCACCCGCAGCCCCCGCTGCCGCAGCCCGCTGAACGCCTGCGGCGACGTCACCTCGTGGATCAGGTGCCGGTCGATGTAGAGGACTGCCGGCGAGGCGGGCTCCTGCGCCACGACGTGCGCGTCCCAGATCTTCTGGAAGAGGGTACGGCCTTCGCTCATCGGTCCCTCCTGCGGAGCGCCCCGCCACGGCTGTTCGAAAACCGCAACTATAGCGCGAGCCGCCGGCCGGCGCACAGGGGTCGGCGCCGCGAGCGGAGCCGTGGCCTCGGCAGCGGCCGCGGCTACGAGGGCGGGCGCGTGCCGGTCACGATCGCCTTCGTGGCCCCGGTGGTGAAACCGCCGTCGACGAAGAGCACCTGGCCGGTCACGTAGGCCGAGGCGTCCGAGGAGAGGAACACCACGGCGCCGTCGAGGTCCGGCGGCTGGCCCGGCCGGCCGAGCGGGATGCGGTCGGTGATCGAGGCCACCCAGGCCGCGTCCTCGTAGAGGACGGCGTTCTGCGCCGTGCGGAACCAGCCGGGGGCCAGGCAGTTCACCGTGATCCCGTAGCGGCCCCATTCCACCGCCAGCCCGCGGGTCATCTGGGCGATGCCGCCGCGGCTGGCGGTGTAGGGCACGATCCCGTCCATGCCGAAGGCGCAGGTGGCGGAGCCGATGTTGACGATGCGGCCCCGTCCCGCCGGCGCCATCACCCGGGCGATCGCCCGGGCGCAGAAGAAGCTTCCCTTCAGGATGGTGTCGAGCACCGTGTCGTACTCGTCCCAGGTGTAGTCGAGCGCGGGCTTGCGGATGTTGAGGCCCGCGTTGTTGACCAGCACGTCGATGCGGCCGTAGGCCCCGACCGCGGCGCGGGCCATCGCCTCGATGCTCGCCTCCTCACGGACGTCGAGCCGGACGGGCACCGCGCGCCGGCCCAGCGCTTCCAGCTCCCGGCGGAAGTCGGTCAGGCGGTCCAGGTCCCGGCTGGTGATGACCAGGTCGGCGCCGGCCCGCGCCAGCGCCCGGGCGAGCTGCTGGCCCAGCCCGCGGCTGGCGCCGGTGACGATCGCCACGCGTCCGGACAGGTCGAACAGGTTGCTCATGGTTCCAGCAGGACCTTCAGCAGCTTTTCCTCGCGTCGCAGCAGCCGCTCGAAGGCGCGCTTGCCCTCGCTGAGCGGCAGCACCTCGCTGATCACCGGTGCGGTGTCCAGCCGGCCCTCGGCCATCGCCTCGAGGCAGGCGCGGAACTCGCCGGCGCTCGCGTAGGAGCCGACCAGCGTCAGCTCGCGGGCGACGATCTCCTGCACGTCGAGCTCCGCCGTCTTCTCCAGGTTGCCGATCATCGCCACCCGCCCGCCCATGGCGACCGCGGAGACCGCGTCGCGCAGCGTCCGCGCAAAGCCGACCGCCTCGAACACGACCGGTGCCCCCCGGCCGCCGGTTTCCCGCAGCACGGCCTCGCGCAGGTCCTCGCGCTGGGGATTGACCCGCACGTCGGCGCCCAGCTTGCGGGCCAGCTCCAGGCGGTAGTCGCTGAGGTCGGTGACGATCACCCGGGCCGCCCCGCGCAGCCGGGCGGCCTGGATGACGAAAAGGCCGATGGTTCCCGCGCCGACCACGACGACCGTCTCGCCAGCCGCCACCTGGGCGCGGTTGGCGGCATGGAGCGCGATCGAGGCCGGCTCCAGGAGAGCCGCCTGCCGGAGCGACACCGACTCGGGCACCGCGGCGACGATCCAGGACGGCACCGCCACGTACTCGGCGAAGGCGCCGTTGCGCTTGAAGGCCGGGGTGGAGACGCCGAGCACCTGCCGGCGCACGCAGCGGTTGAAGAGCCCCTGCCGGCAGGGCTCGCACTGGTTGCAGTAGACGGTCGAGTCGAAGGCCACGCGGTCGCCGGTGCGGAACCCGGTCACCATCTCGCCGACCGCCTCCACGACGCCGGCCGCCTCGTGCCCCATGATCAGCGGCGGCAGCCGGCGGCCGGTGGAACCGGTCGCGCCCTGCACGTCCGAGCCGCAGATCCCGCAGTCGCGCACGCGCACCAGCACCTCGTCCGGGGCGGGGGCGGGGTCGGGCACGTCGCGGTACTCGAAGGTGTAGGGCTGGGTGTAGACCAGGGCCTTCATGGGAGGAAGGAGATACCCTCCGGCGCCGGCGCGTCAAGCATGCGCCGCCGGCGGAGGTGAGATATATAGCTCGGCGGAGGTCCACGCGTGACACGAGCTTCCGTCATCCCCCAAGCCCTCCTCGGAGGTCTGCTGCTGATGTCGACTGCCGCGACGATCAACGCCGCGCCGGTGCCCCCGGTCGCCCCCCGGAAGGACCACGCCCAGGTGTGGCACGGGAAGACCTACGTCGACCCGTACTTCTGGCTGCGGGAGAAGGGCTCGCCCGACGTCGTGAAGTACCTGGAGGCGGAGAACGCCTACACCGAGGCGATGACGGCGGAGCTCAAGCCCTTTGCCGACGCGCTCTATGCCGAGATGCTGGGCCGCATCAAGCAGACCGACCTCTCGGTCCCCGTGCGCCGGGGCCGCTTCTACTACTACCAGCGCACGGTCGAGGGGCAGCAGTACCCGATCCGCTGCCGCAAGGCCGCCGCCGCAGACGGCACCCTCCACGCGGACGCGGTGGAGGAGGTGCTGCTGGACCAGAACGAGATGGCCAAGGGCCTGCCCTTCCTCTCGATCGCCCTCGTCGAGGTGAGCGACGACGACCAGCGCCTGCTCTACGCGACCGACAGCACCGGGTTCCGGCAGTACCAGCTGTTCGTGAAGGACCTGAAGACGGGGGCGGTGCAGGGCCCGCTCGCCGAGCGCGTCACCAGCGCGGCCTGGGCCGCCGACGACGCCACCGTCTTCTACGTGACCGAGCACCCGGTGACCAAGCGCTCCGACACGCTGTTCCGGCTGAAGCTGGGCGGCCAGCCGGTGAAGCTGCGCGAAGAGAAGGACGAGCTGTTCAACATCCACGTCGCCCGCACCAAGGACCGGAAGTTCCTGGTGCTCGGCAGCCACGCGACCGACACCTGGGACCGCAGCCTGCTCTCCTCCGCGAACCCGGAGGGCGAGTTCCGCCTGGTGCTGCCGCGGACCAAGGGCCACAAGTACGACGTCGAGCACCGCGACGGCGTCCTCTACATCCGCACCAACCAGGACGCGCGGAACTTCCGCCTGGTGACGGCGCCGGTGGCGGACCCGAGCCCGGCCAACTGGAAGCCGCTGGTGGACGCGAGGGCGGACGTGCTGCTCGAGGACGTGGAGCTCTTCCGCGACTACCTGGTGGTCCAGGAGAAGACGGCGGCCCTCGAGCGGCTGCGGGTGATGGACTTCGCGACCGGCTCCTGGAAGGAGGTCAGCTTCCCCGAGCCCGTCTACACCGCGTTCGCTCCGGGCACGCCGGAGTTCGAGTCGACGCGGCTGCGCTACCGGTACGAGAGCCTGATCACGCCCCCGAGCGTCTACGACTACGACATGGCGACGGGCCAGTCGGTGCTGCTGAAGCGCGACGAGGTGCTGGGCGGCTACGACCCCTCGCGCTACGCCTCCGAGCGGCTGTGGGCCACCGCCCGCGACGGCGTGAAGGTGCCGATCAGCATCGTCTACCCGAAGGGCCTCGCCCGCGACGGCAAGGCGCCGCTGTGGCTCTACGCCTACGGCTCCTACGGCTACGGCACCTCGGCCGGCTTCGACAGCAGGCGCATCAGCCTGCTCGACCGCGGCATCCCCTTCGCCATCGCCCACATCCGCGGCGGCAACGAGATGGGCGAGCCGTGGCACGACGACGGCATGCTGATGAGGAAGAAGAACACCTTCTTCGACTTCATCGACTGCGCGCAGCACCTGGTCGACCGGAAGTGGACCTCGCCCGACCGCCTGATGATCGAGGGTGGCAGCGCCGGCGGCCTGCTGATGGGCGCGGTCACCAACGAGCGGCCCGACCTCTTTCGAGCCGTGCACGCGGCCGTGCCGTTCGTCGACGTGATGAACACCATGATGGACGCCAGCCTGCCGCTCACGGTCGGCGAGTACCTGGAGTGGGGCGACCCCAACGAGAAGCCGGCCTTCGACTACATGATGTCGTACAGCCCCTACGACAACCTCGCCCGCAAGGCCTACCCCGCGATCCTGGTGACCACCAGCTACAACGACAGCCAGGTCATGTACTGGGAGCCGGCCAAGTACGTGGCCAGGCTGCGCACGCTGAAGACCGACGGCAACCCGCTGCTGCTGAAGATCAAGATGCAGCCGGCCGGCCACGGCGGCGCCAGCGGCCGCTACGACGCCCTGCACGACAAGGCCTTCGAGACGGCCTGGATGCTCAGCCAGGTGGGGGTCACGAAGTAGATGCAGGCGGGGACGCCGTGGCTGTTCTGGGCGCTCGTCGGGCTGGGGGCGCTGGTGGTCCTGGTGTTGGCGGTCATCGCCCTCAAGGGCCGCCGCTTCGCCGAGGGCGAGGTGTTCGTGGCCAGCCGACTGACCCGCGGCAACCGGCTTTTCCCGACGCAGGTCGCGGTGACACCCACCGCGGTGGTGCAGTCGAAGGCGCACTGGCTGGGGCGCGAAGAGCAGTCGATCCACATCCGCCAGGTCGCCTCGGTCACCATGGACACCCACCTCTTCTTCTCGGACGTCATCATCGAGACGACCGGCGGCTCCGAGCCGATCCTCTGCCACGGCCACAGGAAGGGCGACGCCCGGGCCATGAAGGAGCTGATCGAGCGCTACCAGGGCGAGCAGCTGCGCGACCCGGGAGCCGGCCTGCCGGCCGCGACCGGGCCGACGCGCGTCTGCCCGTTCTGCGCCGAGACCATCAAGGCGGCGGCGAAGGTGTGCCGCTACTGCGGCCGCGACCTGCCTCCGGCCTGAACGTCCTGCAGGGCTAGTGGCGCGCCAGCTGCGTGAGCTGGATCAGGTTGCCGCAGCCGTCGTTCAGCATCGCGATGGTCGAGGCGGTCACGTCCGTGGGCGGCATGGTGAACTCGGCGCCGCGGGCCTTCATGCGCTGGTAGTCGCCCCTGACGTCATCGGTGAAGAACATGGCCGCGGGCTGGCTCTGCTGGAACATCGCCCGCTGAAAGGCCCGGGCTGCGGGGTTGTCGTTGGGCGCCAGCTGCAGCTCGGTGCCCTCCGGCTCTTCGGGTGAGGTCACGGTCAGCCAGCGAAAGGGGCCCTGGGTGAAGTCGGCCTTCTTGGCGAAGCCCAGTACTTCCGTGTAGAAGCGCAGGGCCTCGTCCTGGTCGTCCACGTAGACGCTGGTCACCTTGATCTTCATGCAATTCCTCCCGGTGCAGCGGTCAGCTCCGCGCTGGTAGAGTGCCACCACCGCTGCGGTCGCAGCCGTGCGCCTCGAGTTCCTCTGATCGGTGGAGTGATTCCAGCAGAGTACCACGCTTGACGGGGTCCGGGCCATCGACTATATCAACGATTGATATAGCCGTGACGGAGAAGAGGACCGCCGCCCCGCCCATCACGTCGGAGCGGGTGCGGCCGGTTCGGCAGACGCCGACCGCGGCGCACATCCACCACGCCCGCTGCGGGTGGACTGGCGATCAGGCCTGCCCGAGCTGCTCCTCCAGCCACTTCCGGTTGCGCACGGCCGAATCGAGGGGGTTGCGGTCCTCCGGCTCGTCCTCCCAGGAGTACCAGCCCGCGTACCTCATCGCGCGCAGCGTCTTCAGGCAGGCCGGCACGTTCACCACACCCTCGCCCAGCATGACCGTCTCGTGGCCGCCGGCGGCCCTGACGTCCTTCACGTGCGTGTGGCGCACGAAGGGGCCGCAGGCGCGGATGACGTCCGGCGCCGAGACGCCCTGGGTGCCGAGCCAGCCCATGTCGATGCAGACGCCCAGCCAGTCGTCGCCGCCGCCGATCTCGGCGAGCAGCTCCTGCGCGCTCTTCTGGGGATGGTTCTCGATGTTGAAGCCGACGCCGAACTCCCGGCAGAGCGCGGTGGCGGCGTCGGGCTGGTGGTCGCGCAGGCCGCCGTTGATGCGGGGGATGCCCAGCCAGCGGCAGACCTGCAGCGTCTGCCGGCGCAGGCCGCCGGCGTAGCCGATCGGCTGGAGGCCGTTCTCGACGAGCGCCTGCTTCCAGGCCTTCGCCTTGGCCTCGTCGAGCGACTCCGGCGCCGCGTGAGCCTCCCAGACCTCGACCGCCTTGAATCCCGCTGCCGCGATCTGCTTGCAGATCGCCCGCCAGGCCGCTTCGTCGGTGGCGGCGATCGTCTTGTTGTGCTGGTCCATCCAGCCGCTCAGCTTGTAGTGCCAGCCGCTCACCTGGGCGACGAGGTTGGCGGTGTTGAAGGCGATCCGCGAGGCGGCGGGAGCGGCCTTCGCCGCCTGCGCCTCGTCGGCCGCGGAGACCAGCGCGCCGGGGACGGTGAGGGCGGCGACCGCGCCCAGGCCGGAGCGGCGGATGAAGCCGCGGCGGTCGAGGGCGGGGCTGTCGTGTCGTTCGGTCATGGGCGGTTCCTCCGGGCGGCCGTCACTTGGACGACGAGGTGGGCGCGTCAGGCGCGGGCGCCTTGCCGAGGACCGCGTCGAGCGCCTGGTAGCGGGCGCGCAGCGCGTCCGGCTGCGCCTGGCTCTTCACGTCGAGGTGCATCACCTGCGGTCCCGTCCCTCCCGTGTACCGCGGCCAGCCCGGCAGCCCGGCGCCGTTCGGGTCTCCGCTGCGGGCGAAGTTGCTCCAGTACGTCATCATCAGCTCCGAGAGCTGGCGGTCCGCCCCCTCCCAGGTGACCTTCGGCACCGAGTCGAGCGTGCCGAACACGTACTCGATCTCGCCGGCGTGGCGGGCGCCCACGTCTGCCGCGGTCGCGGGCACGCCGTTCACCTTGGTGTCGGGCGCCACCGGGATCTGGCGGTCGAACGAGTAGCGGTAGACGGGGACGCCGGCCTTCTGCTGGAGCTCCAGCCATTTCCAGGTGGCGAAGCCCAGGAAGGTGTCGCCGGCGAGCGCGGCCGCGGACTCGACCGCCTCGGCGTCGGTGCCGGCCGGGTACACCTTGAGCAGCGCGCCGGCTGCGGGCCCGAAGCGCTTCTGCATCTGCGTGGTGAAGCTGGCCGCGGTCGGACGCTCCGGGCCCAGCACCACGCCCGCGCGCACCTCGTCGTGGTTCCAGCCGCCGAGGAGGGCGACCTTGTTCTGCTCGCCGGCCGCGTAGATCTGGTCCGGGTCCTTCGGTATCACGTAGCCGTCCACGTTGGGCGCGAACCAGGCCTTCGCCTTGAGCGCCGCCTGCAGCAGCTCCTCTCCGCCCTTCGCGCGCAGGGCGGCCAGCGACCCGGCGCCCACGCTGGCGCCGAAACCGGCGCCCTGCTTCTCGCTGTCGGCGAGCCCCGCCGCGGGCAGCGCGTTGCGGCCGACGAACGCGCCGCTCTCGCCGATCGCGCGGTGGACGAGGCCCCGGGCCAGCGGCGAGGCGACCAGAGCGCTCACCGAGAAGGAGCCGGCGGACTCGCCGAAGATGGTGAGGTTCGCCGGGTCGCCGCCGAAGGCGGCGATGTTGTCGCGGACCCAGCGCAGCGCGGCGAGCTGGTCCATCAGCCCGTAGTTGCCGGAGGCGTTGCGGCCGGACTCCTTCGTCAGCTCGGGGTGGGCCAGGAAGCCGAAGACGCCCAGCCGGTAGTTCATGGAGACGACCACCACGCCCTTGGTGGCGAGACGGGCGCCGTTCTGGCGCGGCTCGGAGGTGGAGCCGGCCTGGAAGCCGCCGCCGTAGATCCAGACCATCACCGGCAGGCGCGCGCCGGCGTCGCGGGCCGGGGTCCACACGTTCAGGTAGAGGCAGTCCTCGCTGGGCGTGTCGTCGAAGATCATGTCGTCGAAGATCCGGCCCTGCAGGCAGCGCGAGGCGAAGGCCGTCGCCTGGCGCACTCCCTGCCAGGGGGCCGCCGGCTGCGGCTCACGCCAGCGCAGCTCGCCGACCGGCGGGGCGGCGTACGGGATGCCGAGGAACGCGCGCACGCCGCCGTCCACGGCCCTGCCGTCCACCAGGCCGGCGCTCGTCTTCACCGGCTCGGCGAAGGCAGCCGAGGCTGCCAGCGCCAGCACCAGACCCAGTGCGGATCCCCGACGACGTGCGACCTTGGTCATCGCTCGCTCCCGTTGGCTGAGGCGCGCATCGTCTTCCTGAGATCCGGGGTCGGGTTGCGATGGCGCGCGTGAATGCCCAAAGGCAGGTCCTGACCCCTGCGAAGCCTACGTCCGGCGGCGAGGGAGCGGCAAGCCGGGGCTGACGTCCGTCATGGCGCCGGGCGGCGCCCGGCCCGACACTGGGAACGTACCGGACTGAGGAGGGGCCGTGCAGAAGGCGATCGCGATGCTGATGGACGAACACCGCCGGATCGAGCAGGTGCTGGGCTCGCTCGAGGGCTTCGCGGCGGCGGTGGCGGGGGGGCTGGACTCGGACCGCGCGCGGGTTGGCCGCTACGCCGCCTTCTTCCGCGGGTTCGCCGACGCCTGCCACCACGCGAAGGAGGAGGACGTGCTGTTCCAGCGCCTGGTCGAGCGCGGCTTCTCGCGCGAGACCGGGCCGGTGGCGGTGATGCTCTACGAGCACGAGGTCGGCCGTGCGCACGTCGCGGCGCTGCGCCGCGTGTCGGAGGGCAGCGGGACCCTGAGCGCCGTCGAGGCGCAGCAGGTGGTGCACGAGGCTGCGAGCTTCGTGCCGCTGCTGCGGGCGCACATCCTGAAGGAGGACCGCATCCTGTACCCGACGGCGTTGCGCGTCCTGAGCGGACCGGAGCTGGAGGAGATGGCGGCGGCGTTTGCAGGCTTCGACCGGGCGCAGCGGGAGGACGGCACCTGGGACCGCCTGCAGTCCCTCGCCGACGAGCTGCTGGCGGCGTTCCCGCCGGACCTCTCCGCAGCAGAGGGGTCAGGCGTGGCGTGCTGGTGAGCTGACGCTCCAGGCCTGACCCCATCACCTTGACACCCGCGCGGGCCGGGGCGCACGATCGCCGGGTCCCGATCCGAGGAGCGCGCCATGCGAACGGGATCCGAGCTGCGGCCGCGGATGATCCTGCGGATCGACGGGTCGCCCTGCCGGGTGATCTCCGCCGAGTACCACGGCGGCCAGGGGAAGATGGGCGGTGTCATGCACGCCAAGCTCCACGACCTGCGCAGCGGCAAGGAGCGCGAGCGGCGCTTCCGGGCCGAGGAGGCGGTCGAGGACCTCCAGCCCGACCGCCCGTCGCTGCAGTTCCTGTATGCCGAGGGCGGTGTCGCCGTCTTCATGAACCCGGACACCTTCGAGCAGGTGGAGATCCCCGACGAGCGGCTGGGCAAGGCCGCCGCCTGGCTGACGGAGGGCGCCAGCGTGCCGGTCGAGATCGTCGACGGCGAGCCGCTGGGCGTCGACTTCCCGGCGATCGCCGAGGGGCGGGTGGCCGACACGGCGGCCCCGTACCACACCCCGGGCACCGACAGCGTGTGGAAGGAGGCCAAGCTGGAGAACGGCGTCAGCGTGATGGTGCCGCCCTTCATCGATGTCGGTGAGCTGATCCGGGTGGACGTCGAGAGCGGCCGGTACGTGGAGCGCGCGAAGGCGAAGGGCCGCTAGGGTCGCCGTCCCACCCAGATCGCGTACACGGGCTGGAACCACTCGAGCCCCGGGATGCTCGGCGGGACGTTCGAGCGCTGAACCACGTACAGCCGGTCCTGCGGCCGCATCCGTTCCACCCAGGGCAGGTAGGCCTCGGTCGCCCCCTTCGTCCTCTTGATGTCGCAATAGACCCGGTAGTCTTCGGGCCGCATGATCGCGGGCTCGAAGCCGAGCACGTACTTCCAGGGGGCGTCCGGGTTGGTGAAGAACAGGCCGTAGAAGACGTCCATCTCCGCGCTGTAGGCGATCCCGCCGGGCTGCGGGAGCCAGGGGACATGGGTCGGGTTGCGGCGGGAGAGGAAGACCCGCTGCGTCTGGTCGCTCCAGCGCCCCTGCAGGTCGGCGCTCGTGCTGAGCAGCAGCACGGCCGCCCCCGCCAGCAGGGCGGCGGCGGTCGCCCGGGAGCTGGAGGCGTGCCGTTCCAGCGCGGCCTCCAGCTCGACCGCTGCCACCGAGGCGAGGGCGGGCGCCGCCCAGTCGGTCCAGAAGCGGGCCGCCACGAAGCCGAGCGCCCAGGTGGCGGCGGTCAGCATCACCGCCGGATCGCGCCAGGGCGGGGGCGCCTCCGGGCGCTGCCGCGTCCGCCACACGAGCAGCGCGACGAAGGCGATCACCGCCTCGGCGTGGCCCTCGAACGGCCGGAACTCGCTCACCAGGTTCGCCGTCGGCCGGGGTACCCCGACGGCCAGGTAGCCGTGCAGCAGCATCTGCCACAGGTGCCCGAGAGGATGGCCGGTCAGCAGCGCACCCGCGAGGATGCCGACGGCGAAAGCGCCACCCAGGCGCAGGGCGACGCGCCAGCGCTGCGCCAGAAGCAGCGCGAGCACGGGCAGCGCCAGCAGGTAGTAGCTGCCGTGGATCCAGGTGGCGAGCGCCGCGGACACGGCGAACGCCGTCCATCCGGCCCGGGCGCGTGGCCCCTCGAGCCGCGTCCACGCCAGGCAGAACAGCGGGACGATCGCGGAGGTCAGCAGGAAGGGCCTGCCGCAGAGCCAGCGGTAGATCAGCCAGGGGTCGCAGATGCCCACCATCACCAGAGCGAGCAGCCACGCCTCCGGGCGCCGCAGCAGCAGGACCGGTCCCAGCGACAGCAGCAGGAACAGGCCGACCACCGACACCACGAGCAGGTCGACCGCGCCCAGCCCCAGCACGGTGTGCAGGACGCGGAGGACCACGTGCCAGCCGGGGTTGCTGTCGAGCGTGATCTCCGGGCGCAGCAGCAGCACGTCCGCCCAGGGCCGGCCGGAGACGGCCTTGCCGACGTGCCGGAGCGCATCGTCCACCGGCAGGTAGCCCTGGGCGATCACCCGCAGCGGCACCACCACCAGGACAGTCAGCACTGCAGCGCGAAGGACCGTCGTCTTCATCCTGGCAGAGGCTATCACCGGTCTCGGCGCACGGCCCGCGGGATCAACGCCGGCCTGCCGCCTCCAGGACGCGCCGGCGGGTGTACGGGATCAGCCCGCCCGCGTCCACGATCGCCTGGCGCGCCTTCGGCAGCGGCACCACCGCGAAGCTCCGCCCGGAGGTCTTGTCGACCACGGCCGTGGCCGTCATCTCCAGCTCGTCGCCCTCCTTCGCCTCGACCTCGGGAGCGGTGACCAGGTTCAGGCCGAGGTTGACCGAGTTCTGCAGGAAGATGCGGGCGAAGCCCTTCGCCACCACGGTCAGCTCCCAGCCCTTGAGGCAGGAGCAGGCCTGCTCGCGCGAGGAGCCGCAGCCGAAGTTCTTCCCGGCCACGATCACGCTGCCTGGCGGCACCTGCCTGGCCTTCAGCTTCGCGTTCAGCTCCGCCATGTCGGCGAAGGCGAACTGGGGGGTCTCGGTGGGGAGGACGGTCGCCATGTAGCGGCCGGGGTAGATGACGTCCGTGGAGACGTCGTCGCCGAGCGTCGCGATGACCCTGGCCATGGTCAGGCTCCCTTCCGCGGATCGCTGATCACGCCGGTGAGGGCCGAAGCGGCGGCCGTCTCCGGCGAGCAGAGGTAGACCTCGCCGGTGGGGTTGCCCATCCGGCCCTTGAAGTTGCGGTTGGTGGTGGAGAGGGCGACCTCGCCGTCGCCGAGCGCCCCCTGGTGCACGCCCAGGCAGGGGCCGCACCCGGAGTTCATCACCACCGCCCCGGCCCGCATCAGGTCGGCCACGTAGCCCCTCTCCAACGCCTGCTGGAAGATGCGGGAGGAGGCGGGGAAGACCAGCATGCGGGTGCCGCGGGCGACCTGGCGCCCGCGCAGCAGGGCCGCCGCCGCCGCGATGTCGTCCAGCCGGCCGTTGGTGCAGGAGCCGATGACCACCTGCTGCACCTTCCTGCCGACCACGGCATCCACCGGCTTGACGTTGTCCACCGTGTGCGGGCAGGCGACCTGCGGCGCCAGGGCGGAGGCGTCGACCTGCAGCGTGCGCTCGTAGGCGGCGTCGGGGTCCGGCGTCACCAGCGTGAAGGGGCCGCGGCAGCCCGCCTCCTCGCGCAGGTAGCGGACCGTCTCCTCGTCGCCGGGCACCACGCCGGAGGTGGCGCCCGCCTCGACGCTCATGTTGCACAGCGTCAGCCGGCCGGAGGTGGACATGGCGCGGATCGTCTCGCCCTGGAACTCGATGACGCGGAAGTTCGCGCCCTCGGCGGTGAGCTGGCCGACCAGGTGCAGGATGAGGTCCTTGGGCCCGACGTAGGGCGAGAACTGGCCGTTCACCACCACCCGGATGGTCCGCGGGACCTCGACGTTGAGGGCCTTGCCGAGCGCCCACACCGAGGCCATCTCGGTGGCGCCGATGCCGAAGGCGAACGCGTTCAGCGCTCCGTGGCTGGTGGTGTGCGAGTCGGTGCCGACCACCACCGACCCGGGGAGCACGTAGCCGTTCTCCGGCAGGATCTGGTGGCAGATGCCGCCCTCGTCCCCGCGGATGTCGTGGAAGCGGGTGATGCCGTGCCGGGCCACGAACTCGCGGATCTTCTTCTGGTTGGTCGCGGTCTTGGAGGACTCGGCCGGCACCCGGTGGTCGAAGACGATCGCGATCTTCGACGGGTCCCAGGGTAGAGGCTCGAGCCCCGTGCCCTGGTAGACCTCGGCGAACTGGTTGATCACCAGGGCCGCGTTCTCGTGCGACATCGCCAGGTCGACGTCGGGCTCCACCACCTCGCCGGCGCGCACGGCCTGCTTTCCGGAAGCCCGGGCCAGGATCTTTTCGACCACTGTCAGCCCGCGAATCCCGCTGGTCACTTTTTCCACTTGTCCGTTCCCCCCCTAGACGATCCCTTTCTCCTTCAGCGCGGCCACGTCCCCGCTGGCGTAGCCGAGTCCGCCCAGGATCTCGGCCGTGTGCTGGCCGAGCAGCGGCGGCGGCGTCCGCACCGCGCCGGGCGTCTTCTCGAGCGCGGCGCTGAGTCCGAACACCGGCACCGGCCCGATCTCCGGGACCTCCACCGACTGCAGCGTCCCGCGGTGGCGCACCTGCGGCTGCGCGAGCGCCGCCCCCAGCGAGAGGATGTCACCCGAGGGGACGTCGCGGGCGTTCAGGGCCTCCACCCAGTACGCGGTCGGCTTCTGCCTGAGCTTCTCCTCGACCAGCGGGGTGAGCGCCTTGCGGTTCTTCTTGCGCTCGTCGCGCTCCTTGAAGCGCGGGTCGGACACCAGCTCCGGGGCCCCGATCACCTCCGCCATCGCCTCCCACTGCTCCTGCTTGTTGGCGGCGATGTTCACGTACCCGTCCCGGGTGGCGAAGCTGCCGGAGGGCGCCGCGGTGAAGTTGTCGTTGCCCATCGGCACCGGGGCCTGGCCGCCGATCAGCAGGTTGGCGGCCACCCAGCCCATCAGCGGCATGATGGAGTCGAGCAGCGCCACGTCGATCATCTGCCCCTCGCCGGTGCGCTCGCGGTGGTAGAGCGCGGCCAGGATGGCGAAGGCGGCGTTCAGCCCGCCGACGGTGTCGCACACCGGGAAGCCCGCGCGCAGCGGGTGGAGCCGCTCGTCGCCGTTCACGTCCATGGCGCCCGAGAGCCCCTGGATGATCTGGTCGTAGGCCGGCTTGTCCGCGTCGGGCCCGCTCTGGCCGAAGCCGGAGATCGCGCAGTAGACGAGGCGGGGGTTGATGTCCGCCAGCGCCGGGTAGCCGAGGCCGAGCCGGGCCATCACCCCCGGCCGGAAATTCTCGACCACCACGTCCGCGGTCGCCACCAGCTTCTTGAAGATCTCCCGGCCCTCGGGCGCCTTCAGGTTCAGGGTGAGCGACTTCTTGTTCGCGTTCTGGGCCAGGAAGCTGGTGCCCATCAGCATCTTGTTGTACTTCGGCACGTTGCCCAGGACGCGCGCCAGGTCGCCCGCCCTGGGGTTCTCGATCTTGACCACGTCCGCGCCGAGCAGCGCCAGGTGCAGGGTGCAGAAGGGCCCGGAGAGCACGTTGGTGAGGTCGAGGACGCGCACGCCGGCGAGGACGCTCATCGCGGCACCTGCGCGGCCGCGGGCTCGATGATCGGGCCCGACTTGTGGACGGAGCCGTGCATCTCGCGGCCGAAGTGGCCGGAGAGCTCGCGGGCCACGGCGACCAGCTTCGCGAGGTCGATGTCGGTGCGGACCCCGCGGCGCTGCAGCGCGTGCACCAGGTCCTCGGTGCAGGTGTTGCCGCCGGCGACCTTGGTGAAGGGGCAGCCGCCCAGGCCGGCCACCGCGGTTTCGAAGGAGGTGACGCCGGCCTGCC